>Ga0073936_10003138_pt1 | contig 23978 bp, 14 predicted proteins | sample AliMusrvi5mmetaG_FD_87041 | JGI IMG/M metagenome (GOLD analysis project Ga0073936, IMG submission 87041) | Freshwater lake bacterial and archeal communities from Alinen Mustajarvi, Finland, to study Microbial Dark Matter (Phase II) - Alinen... | ecosystem: Environmental > Aquatic > Freshwater >... | reverse complement strand
TTAAACACCTTGGGCCGGCCGGGCGGCACCCGCCCGGCAGCCTTCACCGGCTGGCGGGCCGGTAGCCGGACAGGCTCTTCTTGTGCCGCACCCGGCAGCGGCTTTCTGCTGGCAAAGCACCCCTTCTCAGCCATGAGCTCATAGCCGAACTGCTGAAAAAGCAGCACCTCGGTGTGCCCGGCAAACAATAGGCCGCCGGGCTCAAGCAGGCTGTCCAGCCGTTCAAACACGCGGCGCCGTGCATCCTGCGTCAAATAAATAAGCAGGTTGCGGCAAAAAATTATTTTGTAGGGCCGGACCGGGGTCAGCGAGAATCCGGGCCCGAGAATATTGCCCTGATGAAAATGCACCAGGTCTGCGATACGAGCATGCAGGTGGTGGCTTTTGCCTTCCGCGCTGAAGTGCCGCTCTCGCCAGCCGCCAATAGCGCCGCGAAAGGACGAGCGGCCGAACACCGCCCGCCGGGCTTTGGCAAGAGCACGGCTGCTGATATCAACAGCATCGATCTCGAGAGCTGCCGGAGGCAGCCCAGCGTCCACCAGCGTCATGGCGATGGAATACGGCTCTTCACCGGTTGCGCAGGGCAGCGACAGCACCCGCAGCGGACGGGCCTGCGAGGCCGCAAATTCGCAGCGGCTGCCCATATCCGCGAGTAGCTGAAACGGGCCGTGGTCTCGAAAAAACCAGGTCTCGGGAACGACAATGTCTTCAATAATATGCTCCCGCTCCACGGCATCACGTGCCATCAGGCGGCAGTACTCTGCCGGATCGTCGAGGCCATGCTCGCGCATTCGGCTGGCTACCACCGCTTCGAGCTTTCTGTGGCCGATCGACTCGCTGTCCAGTCCGATCTCCGTCTCCAGATACTGCCGGATGGGGCTGTAGGCCATTAGCCCGCCCTCCCGCGGGAGTTAAAAAGCAGCTCCTGCACCTCGGGGGGCAGCAGCTCGGCAAGGGTAATGCGCCGCAGCATGCGCCCGCCGTCAACCAGCACGCCGCCAAGATACGGCGCGTCGGGTGTTGCAATACCTGAAGTTTGAAAATCATCGGGGCTGCAGGCTATGGTTTCAAGCACCCGCTCGGCAAGAAGCCCCAGGACATGGCTCTCGCCGCGGCGGCCGGGGTAGTTGACCAGCAGTATGCGCGTGCTTAAAAGGTTGCGGGCCGGCTCGCCTTTCAGCATCATGATGACATCAATTACCGGCGCCACGCTGCCCCGGTAATTAAAAAGGCCCGCCACCCAGGCTGGCGCGTGCTGCACGGGGCCAAGGCGGACCAGGGGCACGATTTCAATAATCTGGCCGGCATCAAGCCCGAAGCGCTCCTCACCGGCATGAAACACCACCAGCAGCATGGCTACTCCCGCGTTTCCAGACAGAAGCGCGCCACCTCGGCCTGCATGCCCTGCACGGCGTCGTTCAGCTGGTCCGCAACCTTCATGAATTCTATAATCGAGTCCCGGCTGTGCACGGCTGTCTGGCTCAGCTGCTCCATGGCAAGCATGATCTGGCTGCTCGACTGGGCAAGGGTCTGCATGCCGCGGCTTACCTGCGCGCACTGCGGCCCGAGGTCCCGTGTATAGCCGAGTATCGTTGTCACATCACGGCTGATCTGCGTGATTTTTTGGCTCCCGGTGCGGGCCCGGTCGATATAGGTCTCGACATCGGCCACGCCCTGCTGCACGGACGACTCCATGGTGCTTATCATCGCGTCGATATCAAGGGCGGCCATGGCTGTCTGGTCCGCCAGGCGCCTGATCTCGCGGGCGACAACGGAAAACCCCGCGCCGTACTGGCCCGCCTTTTCCGCTTCGATTGCGGCATTGAGCGACAGCAGATTCGTGCGGTTGGCGATCGCGGTAATGGTCGATATGACCTGCGTTATGGTTTGGGTGCTCGATCTGATCGCGGCCAGCGTCGCCCCTATCTGGCCTGCGGCTTCCACCAGGCACTGCATGGAGGAGGTGATCTGCGCGATATTTTCCATGCCCCCGCTGGCAAGGTCGGCCGCGTCGCGGGCAATGCTGGTGACCATGCCCATGGTTTCATCAAGATCGCTTGCCGTGTGCGACATGCCCCGGCTGGTGGCATTGACCTGGCTGGTGGCGGCTGCCTGCTCGGCCACCGTTGCCTGCAGGTCGCGAACCGATGCTGCTATTTCCGTGCTTGAAACATTTACCTGCAGGCCCGATTTCTGCACCTGCGAAAGAAGCGATTCAAGCTTTTCGATCATCGCCGCTATTGCCTGAAACAGCTGGTCTATTTCATTGCGGGATGACGGCTGGCCGCCTGCATCGCCCGCGCAAAGCCCGTCTCCTGCGGCGCACAGACCGGAGCGCGCACGGCAAAGATTGCCTGCGGCAATATCGCCCGCGGCGGCAATGACATGGGATAACGGTTTCGTGATCCCCCGGGATATAAACAGAACGCAGGCTCCGGATATGACAAGAGCAAGCAGGCACAGGGAAAGGGCCGCCAGCAGCTGGCGGCGAAATGCGGCAATGCGCTTTTGCAGCAGCACCTCGAGCTCGGCAAGCGTTGCCTGCCAGAGCCGCGCGCCGGCGGCGCTGGTGGTTTTCCCCAGGGGCATGAACGCAGCGGGGTCCGCCGCGCTGTTTTGAGCGAGGCTGAACAGGGCATTGGTCGAGATGCGCAGCGCCGATTCATACTGCGCGGCAAGGGGCGGCAGGTTTTCCTGCAGCGACGGGCTCACCCCGAAAAAATTTTTATTCTCCCGCAGCGCCGCGGCAAGGCTGTCTTTAATAGTGCCCCGGTCGATGTCCCGAAGAATGACGGCAAAGGGCAGCAGGCGCGAGCGGTCAACGCTGCTGCCGCCGGTTTGCAGAAGCTGCAGCACCTCGCAGAGTCTTCCCTGGGCGGCCGGAAGGGCGGCCACCGCAACATCAATCAAATAGGAGGAATCAAGGCTGGGATCAAGCACCATATTGGAGCCTTCGCCGATGCGCTTGATAAGGCCCTGCAGCGTATCAAGCATGGCTGTATGGGCAAGAGCGCTTTCCATGGGCTCCATGGCTGCGCCCTGGCTTTTCAGATTCCGCCAGTCTTCTACAAGCGCCGCGGGGCTTAAAAATTCAAGCTCGGCCAGCTTCAGGCTGGCGGCATCAACCTGCACAAGGGCTCCGGAGCGCTCGACCTCCGCGGCCAGGGCCTCGAGTGCCGCGTCGAGGGCCTTTTCCGTTGCCGCAAGCCTGCCCGGCTCGCGGTTAGGGGCCGCCAGCAGGCGCTGGTGCCGGGCCGTAAGCTCCGAGAGCTCGGCCAGCCGCCGTATGAGGATCGAGCCATAGATTTCTTTTTGCGCAAAATTGATATTGTGCTGAAACCCCGAAACCACAAATACGAGGAGCACGGCTATGGGCAGCACAAAGGCAAGGCTGCTCAGCAGAAGCTTCTGCGATAGAGATAGTTTTCTAAAAAAATTTTTCATGAACGGGTTTCCGCGTGATGCACTAGTGAATAGTCACATTAGAAATTATCATTTAAGATCACCCTCCCCTTAATCCCCTCCCATCAAGGGAGGGGAGAAAAACAGAGCCTCCCTCTCCCCTTGTGGGAGAGGGTCGGGGTGAGGGTTTCCTGCAAAAATCAAATATAAAAACCCCTTGTGACGCCGGGCTGTCAGCCCGACGTATTAAAGCGCGAGACCTCCTGCTGCAGGCCCTGCACGGCGCCGTTGAGCTGATCGGTCACGAGCTTGAACTCATGCAGGCCCTCGCGCGTTTTGTCAACGGCAAGCGACAGCTGGCTCATGGCCCCGGCTATCTGGCCCGCGCTTTCAGCCTGAGTGTGCATGCCGTCCTTTACCGTGTCAAAGCGCGGCCCGAGCACATGCACCTGATCAATAATGCGCTCCAGATGGCCGCCCACGGAACCGACTTCGGCGACTCCGCCGCGCACTTCATCGGAGAATTTATCCATTTCCATGACCCCCGAGGACACCGAGGACTGCATCTCCCGCACCATGTGCTCGATATCCTGCGTGGCAATGGCGGTCTGGTCGGCAAGGCGGCTGATCTCGCGGGCCACCACGGAAAATCCCCTGCCGTATTCGCCGGCCTTTTCCGCTTCGATCGCGGCATTGAGGGACAGGAGATTTGTCTGGTCCGAAATTTTATTAATGGTCGTTATGACCGAGGAAATTTTATTCGCCTTGTCATTGATGATCGACAGCCGGGAGGAGATCGTGCCGGTCGCCTGCATGAGCTGGCGCATGGCCGCCTCCATGCGCTCAAGGCTCGATCGGCCGCTTTCCGCCATGTCGGCGGTTTCCGCGGCGGCGCCACTGACCGACTCCATGGTAATGACCAGCTCATCGGCGGTCGCCGATGGTGTTCGCGTGGTCGCCATGACCTCGCGGGTTGAGGCGGCCTGCTCCGCTACCGTCGCCTCCAGCTGCCGCGCCGATGCCGCGATTTCCGTGGCCGACGTCATGACCTGTATCCCGGAGCGCTGCATTTGCGATATCAGGCTGTCGATGCTTTTAGTCATGGCCTGCGAGGCGGAAAAAAGCTGCCCGGTTTCATCATGCGCAGCGCTTTCGGCACTGCGTCCGAGCTTTTCCGCAAATTGTGCAAGCTGCTGCTGCGCCTCATGCACCTTGCCCGAGGCGATTTTCCCGGCCACGCCGATCACGAGCTCAAGGGGTTTCGTCATCCGGCCGGCAACCAGCACGGCGATAATAATGATGCAGATTTCAATCAGCACCGCGCCGATGAGCAGATACACCATGAGCTTTTCCAGGGCCATGCGCGCTTCATATTTGGCCCCGTAAAAATCCTCTTCATACATGCTGGCCCCGATCACCCAGTCCCAGGGCTCAAAATACGTGAATGCCGCAACTTTCTTGCGGGGCTGCTCCTTGGGGCTGTTGCGCCACTGATAGTGCTCAAATTCCACCGCGCCCTGCGGGCTCCCGAGGGCCGTGGTGATGATATTCTGCACGAAGAGCCTGCCGTCCTCGCCCCGGGCATCCCAGAGGTTGTCGCCGTCGCGGGCGCCGCCCTGGGAAATAATGTAGTGGCCCCGTTTCGCTCCTTTGGCGGCCAGAACAAAAACATAGCCGGATGCGCCTATTTTAGTGTTCATAATAGTTTGGCGCAGGGCCTTCATGCCCTCAAGCTCCGCGCCGACGGCCACCATGCCGATAACGGCCTGGCGGCCGTCAAGCAGGGGGAAATATTCAACCAGATAATTCATGCCGACGGCGAAGGTAAAGCGGGTGAAATGCTTGCCCTGCAGCACCTGGCTGACAATCGGGTCCGGGCTGCCGTCCTGACGCACGGCCGGGATAAAGGTGTTATAGCCCGCGCGCAAGCCGCCGGGCAGGATTTTCGAGCTTGCGATGCAGAGCATGTCCCCGCGCTCGTTCATGCGCTGGGCAACAGAGCATTCCATTCCCGTGAACTGCCGGACCTCGTCGACAAGCAGGCCGCCGGCATTTTTATCGTCGGGGTTGAATGCGGCGCCGTTAAACAGCAGTTCAGGAATGCTTACCGCCTCCAGGTTGCGCGTATCCTGATTGCGGGCGCTCCAGACAACTGTTTTCTTATCGGCCTGCATGCCGCCCTTGTTTTCGATATAGCGCTGCGTCACCTTCGCGCTCAGGCCGATCTGCCGGCTTAAAAGCTCATGGCTTGTTTTGCAGAGGCTGAACATGTCGCCGGCGACCTGGGCTATATTGTCCCCCGTGATCTTGTCAAGCTCGGCGCTGATGCGTTCATTGGCGGGCCCTTTGAGCACCAGGATCAGCAAAAACACCAGCACCACCGGCAGCAGCGCCGCCACTGCCGCGAGTGCAATAATTCTTTTCTTCAACGTCAGTTTCATGAATGCCCTCGTTTGAGGTTTATGCCGCGATCAAACTATACGCCGAGCCGCGCCATTTGTGAAAGCGATTTTTATACCGGCACGCCTGAAGCGTGGGCCGGTTCTTGTATCTAGCGTCTGAACGAAAAGTTGTTTTTATGTGGGTTGGGTTAAGCCCGCAAGAAACCGTTGGGTTTCGTTCCTCAACCCAACCTGCGCAAAATTCAATACTTGCGAAGAAGCATCTGCATAAGGGCGAACCCAACAAGAGCATGGTAGAGGGTTTTTGTTCAGCCTCTATCTTGTTGTATATCGGATAAAATGCGCTGTAGTTTAATAATTATGGCGCTGCAAATGAGGCAAAAAAGAAGCTTTTTCCGGCAGTACAGGCTTATAAGCACAGCGCCTCGCAACCGGCTGTCTGGATGGGTTGGGAAGAGGCTTATCCGGGGTCCTATAACCCGGCATGTATTAACATTTTTTGCCTAACCCACAAATATCCCCGTTACAAATCAAAAGTTGTATCTTTAATTTATAAAAAAGAGGGTATTTTACTTGCAGTAAAGATAGGGTTTTGGCCTCCTGCCTTCCTGCCACAAGATTATTCTTCCGCATCAGTGCATCCCGCAGCTTCGATAAACTCCCGCACATTGGGCCGCAGATATATCGCGCTGATATCCACGACGCGGCGCAGCGTTTGAGCGCAGAGGGCTGCGGATTGCAGGGGGTCTGCATGGGTATCAAGAAATAGAATCGAAGCCCCGCCGATGCGGCACAGGCCGCCCCGGCTTTCTTCAAGCGGCTCCCACCGGACCTTTACGCCGCCCGCTGCAAGCAGGCTGATCAGCTCTTCAAGAATAGTGTCGAAATTCATGACATAAAGACTGCTAAAAAAAATGAGGGGGTGGCATCTCCCCTGATAACCAGTGCCATAATCCGTGAGCGCGAAATGAGCGGCAGAAGCCCCTGCCTGCATATAGAAACAGGCTCAGTCGCCGAAAAGCTTTTTCTGCAGGCGGCCAATAAAGGATTTAGGCGTTTGTTTTTCCGGCTCACGGGAACCTGCAACCGGTGACTTTTCTTTTCGTATATCCTCCCACCAGCCAAGCGCGCCAGCGGAGAGGCCCAGTGCGCCGCTCAGTGCGGTGTACAGTCTGCGAGCGATAAACTCCCGGGATGCGGTAAACATTTCTTTGAGCATCAGGTCAAACTGCTTGATATAAATTCCCCGGGCGCAGGCGGCCGGAGGGATCGATATGGCCAGTGAAATTTCAGGAAGCATTTTTTCCAGCACCCCGCGGCCGAGCTGCTTGAGCCCGGCAACTGCCTGCTCACGAACTGCTGCATCAGGCGTGTCCACGACAAAAATCAGCGAAATATATTCTTTTCCACTGCCGCTTTTTTTCGGATGCGCAATTCTGCACAGACCCTCGGCGGTATGGCCACCACCGCAGGGAAATTGAAAATCAAAATAAGCAAGCGTATCTTCCTGATTAAAAAGCGCGGCGCATTCCTGAACAATATCCACTGGTTTATTCTTCATGGGCACTCCTGTGCAAGCTTCATTGATCCGTCCGGGTTTATGGTGGCAGAAAGTCGCCGCTGAGTCAAGAGTGATGAAGCCGCAGAAAGTCGCCCGACGCAGCGGAGCCGGTGCTGAGGCTTTTTACGCCTTTATCATCAATCGGTAATGGCAAAACAATAAAAAACGGCGGATGACCAGCCAGGCCATCCGCCGCACAACTCTCCGATACAAAAAAATTACTTTGCCGTTTTCAGGGGCTCAAGCTGCTTCATGGCCATGCCGACAAAGGGCTTGGGCGTAACAGCCTGTACGCATTCGATAAGGATAGCTTCCGTCACCACGCCGCTATCGCCGGCTTTGGCCACAACGGCCTCCGTGAGCTTCTTCTCGGTCATGGCCCGGAAGGGCTTGGGTGATGATTCGATCATTTTGTCGAACATTGCCTTGCTGTTTTCCTGCCAATTTAATTCAGCCATGGTATCCCTTTCTGTGAAAAGTTTTTTGTTCGTTTCGCCTGTGCCGCTAAAATTTTTTTCTCTACTCTACATTGCCATAAGCATTAAATCTGTCAAGTCATAAAGCTTTATCTTTTCATGATTTCGCTTGATCGGATCGCTCAGACTCTGCTCGCAGTAGGGGCAGCAGGTGGCGATTGCCTCGGCGCCTGTCGCCTTTGCCTCTTCAATGCGCTCTGCCGAAATTCTGAATGAATGCTCGGGAAATGCCGTTCGCACGCCTGCGCCTGCGCCGCAGCACCACCCCTGATCTTTAATGCGCTCCATTTCAATGAGCCGAAGTCCTGGTATCGCCTTCAGAATGTTGCGGGGCTCTTCATAAATACCACAGTGCCTGCCGATATGGCAAGGGTCATGCCAGGTAACGGTCATGGGAACTTTTTTGGTGAACTTGATCGTTCCATCGGCAACCAGCTTTTCAAGCACCTGCGTGACATGCAGAATTTCATAATCGATAGCCGGCATGCCGGGCACTTCCGGGAAATCATACTTCAGAGTGTGGTGGCAGCCGGCGCAGTGGGTGATGATTTTTTTAACTCCTGCAGCCTTGAAGGTTTCGATATTGCGCTTCACGAGATCAAAGAAGGTTGCGCGGTCGCCGATGCGGATGGCGGGGCTGCCGCAGCAGATTTCCTTGTCCCCGAGAATCCCGACCGAAACGCCTGCCTGCCTGAGTATTTTCACGGTATTGATAATCTCATGCTGCAGCAGGGGGTCGAATGCCGGGGTGCACCCCGCAAAAAACAGGTACTCGCACTTGCCCTTTTCAAAATCGGGCAAATCAAGTCCCTTGGTCCAGTCGCGCCGTTTGTTGCGCGGCTGCAGCCAGGGGTTGTCGTAATTCTTGATGCTTTTCAGAAGTTCCTTGTGCGGCGCCATCGGAGCAAGGCCCTTCTCCACGAGATGCGCCTTCAGGGCTTCCGCGGCTTTCAGCGGCTCTTTTTCATTCAGTCGCAGGCAGTTCATTTCGCAGGCGCCGCAGGACGTGCAGGTGTAGCAGATCTTCAGCAGCTCCTCGGAATCCGTTGCGTCGAAATCGCCTTCCAGCAGCGCCCGTATAATATGGAACTTGCCCATGGCGCTGTAGCCGAAATTGCGCGTATAGCGGAACTCCGGGCAGATTTCGCTGTACTGCGAGCTTTTCACGTTCCAGCCCCACTGATTCATGCACCAGTTGCAGCGCGCATCGCCCCAGGCCATTTCCCGGTAATCCTCCAGGGTGCGCTCATATACTTTTTTGTTTATTTTCGGATACATAACTCACTCCACTGAAATATCTTAATTATGCGCTTTTCTTGATAAGCTCGGCGCAGATTGTTGTAAGCGTATCGGCGCTGAAGTCATCCCACTCGGCTGAAATCCGTACAAGCTCCGCCATATTTTCATTGGTGATCTCCGGACACAAAACCGCAAGCACCGGGTCAATGCCGAGCACATAGGCCATGGCCTGACGATTAATCCAGCCGTCGGCATCAAGGCTTCCGCCAAACACCGCTTTTGTCGGCACGGCCATTGAAAATGCCGCGCTCTTTGCAGCAATGGCGGCGTCCTGCGCTCCGGCAACCGTCCAGGCTGCAAGTCCGTCGGCTGCGCCGCCCGCGGCAATACCGTCAAGGGCGTCAATGCCCCCGCCCTGCTTTTTCAGAAGCGCGCCGGCCGCGGCGGGCTCAAGGCCAAGGCGGTAGCATTTCTCCATTGCCTGCGCAGGCTCGACGCCCGCGGCTGCCAGACTTGCAAACCCCATGAGATCAGATACCAGACAGCCCGGCTCCTTGGCGCCGCCCAGCATGGCCATGAATGTTGGTGATTCATTATACTTAAGGTACGTGTAATAGGGGTAGGCGCAGTTGTAGGCCGCATCATTGCGGTGTGTCAGTCTCTTGAGCTTGTCAAGGGCTGCGGCATCAACACCAAGGGCTGCGCCGATATCGGCAAGGCCTGCCTTGCCCTTTACTGCTCCGGCAACAATGGCATTCTTGATGGCCATGCACTTCTGAAAATAGCCGTCAGCCACTTCCAGAGCGCCAAGGCCGCGCATGGCGACTGCCTTCAGGTTCTTTGCGCCGAAAACCGCGCCGAGGCCCGCCTTGTCTTTGCCGCCCCAGTAGTTTTCGCATACAACGGCAAGGGGGCTCTTGCTTTCGCCTGCCTTGCCGATCACGAGCATTTGCGCCATGTCATCGCCGTACACTTCGCGCATCTTGTCGGTTGATTCCCACGCATCCTTGCCCCAGATATCGGCTGAATCATTGATATCTGAAAGCCCGTCATGCAGCCACAGGCGAACGGGTGCGCTAGCCTTGCCGAGCACCACCACAAAATCAAAACCCGTAAGCTTAAGCTCCACGCCCGTCTGCCACCCGAAAGGAACATGGGCTATTTTGCCGGTGATCGGGCTCTTGGCCGTGATGAAGCCGCAGCAGGCCGCGGGGGCGAAGGTCGCCGTCAGAAAGCCGGAGCCGAGAATAAGGGGCTCGCGGTCTTTGTACTGCTCATAGAGCTCCATGTTCATGGCCGCCCCGCCCAGGGCCTTTTCAATAAGCTCTTCGGTGAGGTCCTCGGTCGAGCAGGATTTAGCGTCAAGGTCAACAATCAGAATGGTTCCGTTGTAGGTGTTCATGGTTTCCATAATTCTTTAGCCCTCCATAGTGTACACGCCGCAGGGGCATGCCTGAATGCACAACGGTCCATTATCTTCCTCTTTGCATTGGTCGCAGGCGATGCGAAGGAGAATCGGCTTGGCGCTGGCGCCGGCGCCCTCGATCTGCTCGCCGGGCTTGAGTTCCTTTTCGCCCTCGGGACGACCCAGAAGCAGCGATTTGTCTCGCTTGACCATCATGCCATAATAGTTTTTCTTTTCTTCATAGTAATACATGAGGCTTGAGCCGATTGGCGAAATGCTGCCGTCATGGTGGTAATTGCACGCGAACTCGCAGACCCTGCAGCCCGTGCATTTCATGGGATCAACCTTAAGTGGCATGCTGACTCTCCTTTATTTTTGATTTTTATTGTAGGGGCTCAAAATTTTGAGCCCCTACGCAATATTTCCACTCCGTTCTCAATTGTCAGGGTCAATCTGGTGCGGCGGATTTGACACGCGGTTGGGGTCGATGGCGTTCTTGATGCCCTTCAAGAGCTTGTCATATTTAAACACGGGGCCTGCCATCTGATGATACACGCCGCCCAGGAAGGGGCCAACGCCGTTCTCAAGGCCGTTTGCCACGTCCTGCTTGGTCATTTCAAGCAACTTGCCCAGAAGATCGCCAAGGTCCTCGGCGCATTTTTCAACCGGGAAGTCGGTCTCGCCAAAACCGAAATGCCCGAAGTCATAGCCGCCGATCCAGTCCGGGCCGTCGCTGTCAAGAATGGGCGGCGAGAACTTATTGACCCACTCATAGCCGGTCTTGACCTGGCCGATGGAGAACTTCAGCGTATCGGTCTGCAGGCGCAGGGCCAGGAACGTGCCCGAGGCCCGCATCATGCGCGAGCCATGCGTGTCGCGGATCCAGTTGTTGGCCTGGCGGGGCACCCACATGTCCTGGACTTCCTGCTTCACGTGCTTGCCGCCGGTTTCCTTGATAATATCTTCAAGCACCCGTTTTTCATACTCAAGCTGCTTGCCGGAGGAGAATCCCCATAGGCACACGCCAACGGCATTTTTCACATTATCCTGGAAGGTGCGCTTTTGCCACTCTGTCCAGTACTGCTCGCAGGAATTTGACCACCACATGATATAATACACGGTCGGCCACTTCTGCACCACGCCGGCGATCTCGGCCTTGCCGATTTCATACATGAAATTTACGGCGTCCTCAAGGGACTCGTACTTCACCATATACCACTTGAACCGGTCTTCGGGCAGCACCGAGGTCTGGTTGGGAATCATGCCCGCAACCGGCCAGACTTTGGGGCCGGGATAGGGATGCATTTTAATGGCCATTTTGGTGACCATGCCCACGCCGCCCATGGCCCCTGCGTAGCCGCGCAGCATGCCGCGCAGGTCCGGGCCGGGACCTTCTCCCCAAAAGCCGTTGTCGTTGTCCTGCGAGAAGGAGCCGGTGCGAAGGATTTCGCCGTTGGGGAGCACCCACTCGATGCCAAGAATATTTTTATACGCAACACCCAGGCGGTACCCCACGCCCCACATGCCCTGAAACACATGGCCGCCGATGGCCGACGCCGTGGCGCTTGCCTCGGGCGAGCCGATGTACAGGCCTCGCTTATAGGCCTCGGCCTGAATCTGCGCCAGCGTGCACAGGGGCTCGATTACGGCATACATGTTCTTTTCATCGATTTCATGAATTTTTCCCATGCGCTTGCAGTCGATGATCACGGTATGCGGCCGGTTCGGGGAGCCGGTCAGTGACCACTGGTTTGACCCCACGGGAATAAAGGGTATTTTATAGCGGTTGCAGATTTTGATAACGGCCTGGGTTTCCATGGTGCCGTTCGGCAGCACCACGAATTCCGGCGGCATGGACATGCCGAGAATTTTCGGGGGCAGCCAGTCGCCGAAATAGGCATTGACCGTTGCAGGATTGTCTTTTACATTTTCAACGCCGAGGGCAGCCTGAAACGCTTTCAGAATCTGTTCATGGCGCATATGCTTTGTATCTGTAGTAGCTGTCATGGCCTGTTCTCCTCTCACAGTGCTTCGGTCATAAGATCAAAGAGATTTTTTATCTCCATTTTTTCTTCCATGCCGATACCGCCGGCGCGCAGGTTGCTTTCGCACCACGGGCAGCTTGTGACGATCATGGAAGCCCCTGTGTCCTTGGCCTCTTCAATGCGCTCGCGGGCGGTCCACTGGGCAAAATCCTTGAACGCCGTAAATGCGCCGCCGCCGCCGCCGCAGCACCATGCATATTCCTTAATGCGCTCCATCTCCACCAGCTCTACGCCGGGAATGGCTTTTAAAATATTTCGGGGCTCTTCATAGACGCCCTCCAGGTCTTTGCCGGGAACATAAGGGCGGCTCATGCGGCCCATGTGGCAGGGGTCATGCCAGGTCACGGTCACGGTCACGGGCAGCTCTTTTTTGAATTTAATTTTCTTATCTTTAATAAGCGTTTCGATATACTCGGCCACATGCAGCACTTCAAAATTCTTCTTCTCGGGCAGCTCATCATACTCAACGCGGATGGTGCCGTAGCAGCCGGCGCAGGGCGTCACGACGGTCTTGACGCCAAGCTCATTGAAGCGCTTGATGTTTGCCGTTGCGAGGCGCTCGAACTCACCTGCCAGGCCGAGCTTATCAGGCGGGCTGCCGCAGCACAGCTCGGTATCGCCGAGTATGCCGAAGTCGACCTTGTTGGCCTTCAGTATTTTTGCGATATTGATGATCGTGCTCTTCAGTTCCTGGGAAAGCCCGTAGGTGCAGCCGACAAACAGCAGCACGTCTGCTTTCTCCTTGTTCAGATCCTTAATGCCGAGCTCTTTGAGCTCCTTTGCCCAGGCATTGCGCTTTGAGCGGGGCTGCACCCAGACATTGTCATACTGCTTGAGGCTGTCGACAAGAGGCTTCTGCTCGGGCAGGATGCCCTGATCCTTGATGTATTCCGCGCGCATCCAGCGAAACAGCTTCACGAGCTCCGCATCGCGGATGTTTTTATCCATGGCGTCGCAGCCGCCGCACATGGTGCACTTGAACAGAATGTCCTTGATCTCGGGGTCATCGCCCCATTTCATTTTGCCGTCGATAATGGACAGCGCCAGGTCGCACTTGCCCTGGGCGGAAAATGAATCGTACAGGTAGCGTGTATGCTGGGGGCAGATGCGGGCGTATTTGGCGCTCTTCACCTGCCATGAATTCACCCATTTGCAGACCGAGCAGCGCGAGCAGTTAAAAGCTATCCAGCGGGCCTTCTCTGTATCGAACGGCCCTTCAAGGGGATATTTTAAATAGCGCGGATCTTTTGGAAGCAACATTTCCTTAGCCATGAAATCCTCCATCTATCTAGAAATTAAATTAAAAGCAGAGTTTGCCCGGGTTCAGTATGCCGTTGGGGTCGTAGATCTTCTTGAGCTCCTTCAGCATTGCCGTGTAGGAGGCTGATCTGCGGTAGACCAGGTCTGCCCAGGGGCCGTAGGGCCGGGTAAAAAAGGCGCCCTCGTCGATGAGCTGCTTGCTTAGCTCGGCGGTAAGGGAGCTTATATTTTCTTTTTCAGAGTCATTTGCAAGATCGCAGGGGAAGCTGAACTGCAGATGGCAGGCCCGGCCACGCTCCAGGGGCTGCATATACACGCCGACTTCGTTCAGGTTCAGGCCGTAGCTTGCAGAATAGCCCATGGCGATGTCTTCATAATAGGCTGCCTTGTCCATGGTCGTGATAAAAAACACTTCCTGCGAGGGCGTTTTCCAGTAGTCGCCCGCGGGAAGATTGCGCAGCTTGCCGATGATGGTGCTTTCGAGGCCGGCAACGCCGCCCACGGTCTTGCCGGGCTGAAGCCGGAAGTCGGCGGCTATTTCCATGAGCGCCTCTTCTTCGTAGGCAATACGCTCCAGGGGCCGGCGCGGCGCGCCTGCAAGGATCAGCACGAGGATATAGTTGGGCAGATCGGCCATAAGCTTGCCGAATTCCTTTGAATCCTGGGCGATAAGCTGCGCCAGCAGGAACTTGTTCAGCACAAAGCATTCATTGCCCACATGGCGCCGCTGCAGCTTGTAAATGGGGTCTGCTGCATCGCCGAGGCCGTCGAATCCGATAAAGAAACCCTTCTGATGCTTGGGCCGGTACTCGGTCTTCACATTGAGCCAGCAGGCGATGCCCATGGTACCCTGCGCGCCAAGAAACATGCGCCAGAAGTCAATGCCCGGGCCTTCGGGGTATGCGCCTTCGCAGTGCGCATCCGATGCCGAGCCCGTGCGGAAAATATCACCCGTCGGAAGCACGACTTCCATGGTAAGGGCTGGTTCGCTGTATTCATATTTGGGAATCAGCATGGGCGCACGCTCAATCGAACTGGTGAGGGCCGATGCTTTGGGGTGCGGGAACAGGGGATTTAAAGCCATTTGATCATGCTCTTTCAGAGCATCATTCAACTGCTGCCAGGTTACACCCGGCTCGATTTTTGCCTTGCGGTTGAGCGGGTCGATCTCAAGGATTTTATTCATCCCCGACATGTCCACAATCACGCCGCCCTGTTCGGCAAGTGTTCCGCCCGTGAAATGAATGCCGGAGCTTGCCGGCACCAGCGGGGTGAGGGTTTTGTTGGCAAACTTCACCAGTTCCTGCACTTCCGCGGTATTTTTCGGCTTTGCCACGGCAAAAGGCTTTTTCGGGGGGTTCAGGGTCTGATCGGTGGAATACAGGGCCAGCGTCTGCTCATCATCCAGCACATTTTTTGCGCCCACAATATCCCGTAGCTCTTTAATCATAACGGCCTCCTAGGATGGGTTCACATTGAAAACAACAATTTTGAGTAATTAGCAGCTTTATTTAGCGCAGCCATTTTCTATAACATATCTAAAGAAGACAGCACAATACTTTTTTGCCGAAAACAGTAAAACGACCGGTCGGCTTTGTTTTTTTTCGACCTGTTTGCCAAAAACGCAACGCCATTGCGACAAAATGTCATATCTTTTTTATTTGACACTCTTCCCATCTATCCATATAATGCCAGTATAATCAAAAACTTAGCGCGATGCTTTGCGCAGAAATTATCTCACAAAAGGAGTCACCCCAATGGCAAGGATCTTCAATTTCGCAGCAGGGCCGTCCACACTGCCCGTCGAAACCCTTCAGGAAGCAGCGGCCAAAATGGTCGATTATGAAAATTCCGGCATGTCCCTCATTGAAATGAGTCATCGCGGCAAAGTATATGAGGGCGTTCACAATGAAGCTATTGCCTTGATTCGTGAAATTCTGCAGGTGCCGGAAAACTACCATATCCTGTTCCTGCAGGGCGGGGCAACCCTGCAGTTCGGCATGATTCCGATGGCGTTTCTGCAGCCGGGCATGACGGCGGATTATATTCTGACCGGCGCCTGGGCCAAAAAAGCCTGCGATGACGCCAAGCTTATCGGTACAGTTAATGTTCCCTGGGACGGCAAGGCCGAAAAATACACCCGCATGCCGGCGCAAAGCGAGTTGAAGCTCACCCCCGCCGCGGCATATGTGCATCTCTGCTCAAATGAAACCATCGGCGGTATTCAGTGGCAGCAGTTCCCCGATACCGGCGATGTTCCGCTCATCTGCGATATGTCATCCGATATCGCGTCACGGCCCATACCCTGGGATAAAATCGACATGGTTTATGCCGGCGCCCAGAAAAACCTTGCGCCCTCAGGAATGGCGCTGGTCATTATAAAGGATTCTCTGGCGCAGAAGGCCCGCAAGGACCTGCCCGCCTACCTGCGCTATGATCAGCATATAGAAAATAATTCGCTCTACAATACCCCGCCCTCTTTTATCGTGTGGATGACGGGTCTTACCATGAAGTGGATCAAATCAATCGGAGGGATGAAAGAGATCGAGCGGCGGCGCGCCGAAAAGGCAAATATGCTGTACAATGCCATTGAGCAAAGCGGCGGTTATTACAAAAATCCCGTAGATGCGGCGAGCAAATCGCCCATGAATATCGTCTGGCGCCTCCCGAGCGAAGAGCTTGAAGAAAAATTCATCAAGGAAGCCAAAAAAGAAGGCCTTGACGGCCTCAAGGGCCACCGCTCGGTTGGCGGCTGCCGCGCTTCGGTTTATAATGCCATGCCGGTCGAGGGCATAAAGACACTGGTTGAGTTTATGAATAAATTCAAAGCAACCAACAGCTGACCCCCCTCTCCTTTAATATCTGCAGAAACGCGGAACCGTATGTACACGGTTCCGCGTTTCTGTTTTATACGTAGTGGCTGACAACACCCTGCGCGCACCTTTCTTGACAGCACGCGGGAAATAAGCAACAATCGGTACTGCCGGAGCAGACTAAATGGTCGCCGGCTGCCATAGGCAGTCCGGAGGAAAGTCCGAGCACCGCAGGGCAGGGTGGTCGCTAATGACGACCGGGGGCGACCCTAGGGAAAGTGCCACAGAAAATACACCGCCTGCCTTCGGGCAGGTAAGGTTGAAATGGCGAGGTAAGAGCTCACCGCGCTGCGGGTGACCGCAGCGGCAGGGTAAACCCCACCCGGTGCAAGACCAAATAAGAGAGCGGCGGGAGCCTTCGGGCTCCCCGGAAGGCGGCCCGTCTTTATGTTCTCGGGTAGGTCGCATGAGGCGTCTGGCAACAGCCGTCCCAGCTGAATGACCATTGCCCGCGAAGCCCGCAAGGGCCCGCGGGAACAGAACTCGGCTTATTGTCTGCTCCGGCATTTTTTCGACAATCCTTTACGTTGTCATCAGCGCACAAGCCCATGATGGAAAAAAATTCCTTCTCGCCCTTTGCCGTTCCTCTGGAAGGCGCGCAGCTCATCGAGGCCAGCGCCGGCACGGGGAAGACCTACACCATCACGAGCCTTTTTCTGCGCCTTGTCCTAGAGCGACCCCTGGACGTGCGGAGCATTCTGGTTGTCACCTTCACGGAGGCTGCGACGGGCGAGCTGCGCTACCGCGTACGCAACCGCCTGCGCGCGGCCCTTGACGCTTTCCAAAGCGGCAGCGCGCCGCCGGGCGACACTTTTCTGCAGGAGCTCCTCACCCGTCATACCCGCGAGCATGCTGTGACCCTGCTCACCGCTTCCCTTGCCGATTTTGACGAGGCAGCCATTTTCACCATTCACGGGTTCTGCCAGCGCGTGCTCCATGACATGGCATTCGAGGCAGGCGGGCTTTTTGATACGGAGCTTATTTCTTCCCAGGATGACCTCCTGCGCCGGGCTGTTGACGACTTCTGGCGCAAAACCATCTATAAACAGAGCAGCCTGTTTACGGCCTATTGCCTGCAGACAAACCTCTCCGCCGACAGACTGTACAGCCTGGTCGGCCGCCATATCGGCAAGCCAGAGCTGGTCATTATTCCGCAGCACGAGCCTGTCGATACCGGCGCCGCGGAGCAGGATTTTCTGCGCGTCTTCGAGCACACGCGCGCAGTGTGGCAACGGGATAAAGAGGCCGTACGAGAATTTCTTCAGAACAGCAAGGATATCAGCCGCAAAAGCTATCAGAAAAGATGGGTTGAAGTGTGGCTTGCCAAGCTTGACGCCTGGCTTCAAGCGTCGCAGCCCCTGCCGCAGCTTTTTGAAAAAGCCGAGCGTTTGACCGCAGAGGCCGTGGGCCAGGCTGCCGCGAAAATTCCGGCCGACTGCGCGGAGTTCTTTACGGTCTATTCCGGGCTCTATGCAGTAACGCAGGCGCTTGCCCCGCTTTTTGAACAACAGGCTCTTGCCATAGAGTTCACTGCTTTTTTCGAGGTGCGGCGTGACCTTGAAAAGCGCAAGGAGGCGCAGAATATCCGGTATTTCGATGATTTGCTGCTGGGCGTGTACCGCGGTCTGACCGGGCCCGAGGCGGACCGGCTTGCCGCTGCAATCCGGGCACGATTCTCCGCAGCCCTTATCGATGAATTTCAGGACACTGATCCGGTGCAGTACGCGATTTTCGCGAAGGTGTTCCATCATCCGTCGTCGACCCTCTTTCTCATCGGTGACCCCAAGCAGGCCATTTACAGCTTCCGCAGCGCTGATATTTACACCTATCTCGATGCCGCGGGTCAGGTGCAGTTGCGCCACCATTTGGCTACCAACTTTCGCTCTGATCCGCAGCTGATCCGGGGCATAAACACCCTGTTCAGCCGCACTAACGCGCCCTTTCTTTTCAAGAATATAGAATTTATCCCGGCAGTACCAGATCCGAACCGCACTGCTGAAAACGCGGGGTCGCCCTTTGAGCTGTGGTTCGTGCCGGAGGTTGAGCATGCGGACCTGGCGGTGGGGCAGTTGCGTCGCAAAATCGCCCGCTGCACGGCAGGGGAGATCGCAAGCCTTATAAATACGGGCGAGCATCCCGGGGCAATTGCAGTGCTCGTGCGCACGCATACCGAAGCCGAGATCATGCAGCGGGAGCTTGCCCGCCTGCGGGTAGCCTGCATACGCCAAAGCACGGAAACAATTTTTGACACCCCTGAGGCTGCCGAGCTAGAGCTTGTGCTGCGGGCCGTTGCCGAGCCCGCTGGGGAGAAATATGTGCGCACGGCTTGTGCAACCCTCTTGCTGGGTGGCGACGCTGCCCTGCTTTTTGATCTCGAGCAGGGAAGCCCTGCCAATGAAGCCCGTCTTATGCGCTTTGCCGACTATCAGGATCTCTGGCAGCGGCAGGGCTGCTTTGCCATGCTCCGCAGCCTCATCAGGCAGGAGGCCGTGCTCGAGCGGCTGGTGAAGCTGCCGCAGGGCGAGCGGCGGGTGACCAATCTTTTGCACCTTGCCGAAGTGCTGCACCGGCAGGAAGTGCAGGCTGCTCCGGGCATGGAGGGGCTGGTCGACTGGCTGGCCTGCCAGCGCAATCCCGACTCGCCCCGGCTGGAGGAGCATCAGCTGCGCCTGGAAAGTGATGCAGACGCAGTGCGGATCGTGACCATCCATAAGAGCAAGGGGCTGGAGTATCCGGTCGTGTTCTGCCCCTTTTCCTGGGGCAGGGCTGCGGGTCGCAGTGGCCCGGCGCTTTTTCATGATCCGGATGCTGGTGAGCGGCTGACCCTAGATATCGGCTCGCCGGACGAGGAAGCCCATAAGCGGCTAGCCGACCGGGAAGCGCTTGCCGAGGATTTGCGCCTCCTGTATGTGGCGCTCACGCGCGCAAAGCGGCGCTGCTATCTGGTATGGGGCGCTTTTGCGGGCTCGGAAACTTCAGCCCTCGCCTATCTGCTCCACGGGGAAGATGTTGATCCGCAGGCTGATATACTCGCCCAGATGAAAGAGCGTTTTAAATTACTTGATGAAGGCGCCTTGCGCCAGGAGCTTACCGCTTTCAAGGATGCTGCCGGCGGCGCAGTCGCGGTCCGGGAAATCTCCCTCGCCGAGGCTTACGCCCGGCCGGTCATGAGCCTGCAGCAGCCGCTGGCTCCTTTGGTCAAACCGTGCTTCACCGGCGCGATCAGCCGCGCCTGGCGCATTGCCAGTTTTTCATCTCTTATTGCCGGCCGGCCCCATGAGCAGGAATTCCCGCAGTCGGATGAGTTTGCAAACCCTGTATCGCCTGCCAGAGAAAGTGCCGGCCGAACAATATTCTCCCTGCCCCCGGGCGCGCAGACCGGCTCCATGCTGCACAAAATTCTGGAAAAAATCGATTTTGCCGATCCCCGGGGCGAGGCAGCCCGCAGCCTTGTGCTGGAAAAGCTCGCGGAATACGGCGTTGCATCCGAGTGGTGCGATGTTGTGCTGGGGATGCTTGCGGCTGTGGCCGGGGCGCGGCTGCGGGCAGACGGCGCGGGGTTTTCGCTGCAGACACAGCCCGCGGCTGCGCAGTTGCCGGAGCTTGGGTTTTATTTTCCCCTGCAGCCGCTTTCAAAAGACGCTCTGGCTCATCTTTTTTCTGAGTCGAGGCAGCCGGATTTTACCGGCGCCATAGAGGAGCTCGTGTTTTCTCCTGTTGCGGGCTATATGAACGGATTTATTGATCTTGTGTTCTGCCATGAAGGCCGATTTTACCTGATCGACTGGAAGTCCAATCACCTCGGTCCGGTCCTTGCCGATTACGCCCCCGAGCGGCTCGCTGTGGCCATGCGGGATAATTTTTATTTTCTCCAGTATCATATCTACACGCTTGCCCTTCACCGTTATCTGCAGCTGCGCCAGCCTGGCTATGACTATGAAAAGCATTTTGGCGGAGTATTTTATTTATTTCTGCGCGGCATTGATCCGCGGGAACCGGGCAGCGGCATTTACTTCGACCGGCCAGCCTTTGAGCTGATACGGAAGATGGAAGAAAGGTTGATTGAACAATAGAACAGTTGGCCGCGATATAATCCCGACTAAGGCCGTTTCTACATAAACATATTTTTTCTGTTTCGCAGCGGCAGCAGATAGTCCGGCTGGGCAAAGCAAAGCGTGTCCAATAAGTTAAGCTGCAGCATTTGAAAGAATGACCAGCGGAGAATTTGTCGTAAGCCGGGTTGGTGAAACCCCGCCATGGATGCAAACTAATATTATTTGGCGGGTTTCGTTTTGCTGCATCAACTCTATAAACTCAAGAGCGCTGTTGTCAATATCCCCTTTCATAACCGTGTGCTTTTCCCTTTTCGCCACTTGCGACTTCTCCCCATTCCGCTCCAGCTCACAACTATTCACCGGTCACTTTGTTAACGATACCCTGCACCTTACTTTGCCGTGGGGCGGCACATAAGAAAAGAGCCGGGCTATGAGACATAGCCCGGCTCTTGTACAGACTGGTAGAAGCGTATCTATGAATCGGTTAATACGCTACTATTGAATAGCTGGCAGGCGTCGATTCCTTGTAGATGCGGGCAGGAAGTGCTACCGTGCCATCGGACTTTCCCTGCATCACATACAGCGAACCGGCTGCATTTTTTAGCAGAATATCGGTAGTACCGTCGCCATTGAAATCCGCAGTACCCACTACCGAATAGGTGGCAGGCGTCGATTCCTTGTAGATGCGGGCAGGAAGGCCGACCGTGCCATCGGACTTTCCCTGCAGAACATACAGCGAACCGTTGGCATTTTTCAGCAGAATATCGCAATAGGTATCGCCATTGAAATCTCCAGTACCCACTACCGAATAGGTGGCAGGAGTCGATTCCTTGTAGATACGGGCAGAAGTGGCCAACGTGCCATCGGAATTTTCATGCATCACATACAGCGAACCGCCTGCATTTTTCAGCAGAATCTCGGTAATGCCGTCGCCGTTGAAATCTCCAGTTCCCACTACCGAATAGGTGGCGGGAGAATAAGATTCCTTGTAGATTCGGACGGGAAGGCCGACCGTGCCATCGGAATTACCATGCAGCACATACAGCGAGCCGGCTGCATTTTTCAGCAGAATATCGCAATAGGTATCGCCATTGAAATCTCCAGTTGCCACTACCGAATAGGTGGCAGGAGAAGATTCCTTGTAGATGCGGGTAGGAAGTGCTAACGTGCCATCGGAATTTTCATGCAGCACATACAGCGAACCGTTTATATCCTTTTTCAGCAGAATATCGGTAGTACCGTCGCCATTGAAATCTCCTGTTCCCACAACCGAAAAGTCAACAGGAGTCGATTGATTGTAGATGCGGGCAGGAAGGGCTAACGTGCCATCGGAATTTCCCTGCATCACATACATCAAACCTGCTGCATCTTTCAGCAGAATATCGGTAGTACCGTCGCCATTTAAATCTTCAGTTCCCACTACCGAATAGGTGGCGGGAGTCGATTCAGTGTAGATGCAGGCAGGAGGGTCGACCGTGCCATCGGAATTTTCATGCAGCACATACAGCGAACCGCCTACATTTTCCAGCAGAATAGCGGTAGTACCGTCGCCATTGAAATCTCCAGTTCCCACTACCGAATAGGTGGCGGGAGTCGATTCAGTGTAGATGCAGGCAGGAAGGTCAAACGTGCCATCGGACTTTCCCTGCATCACATACAGCGAGCCGGCTGCATTTTTCAGCAGAATATCGGTAGTACCGTCGCCATTGAAATCCGCAGTTTCCACTACCGAATAGGTGGCGGGAGTCGATTCAGTGTAGATGCAGGCAGGAAGGTCGACCGTGCCATCGGAATTTCCCTGCATCACGAACAGAGAACCGGTTGAATTTTCCAGCAGAATATCGGTAGTACCGTCGCCATCGAAATCTCCAGTTCCCACTACCGAATAGGTGGCAGGAGAAGATTGCTTGTAGATGCGGGCAGGAGAGGATACCGTGCCATCGGAATTTTCATGCATCACATACAGCGAACCGGTTGCATTTTTTAGCAGAATATCGGTAGTGCCGTCGCCATTGAAATCTCCAGTTCCCACTACCGAATAGGTGGCCGGAGAATAAGATTCCTTGTAGATGCGGACAGGAGAGGCTAATGTTCCATCAGAATTTCCCTGCATCACATACAGCGAACCGGTTTCATTTTTCAGCAGAATATCGGAATAGCCGTCGCCATTGAAATCTCCAGTTGCCACTGCCGAATAGATAGAAATAGAATCTTTCTTGTAGATGCGAGCAGGAAGGCCTACCGTGCCATCAGACTTTCCATGCATCACATACAGCGAATTGACTGCATTTTTCAGCAGAATATCGGAATAACCGTCGCCGTTGAAATCATTTTTAAATTTACCAGCAGCCGGCATTGCCGTTGTCGTGGTCGACTGCTGCATAATCGTCGTGGTCGACAGCGGTGGAATTGTAGTGGTCGTCGGAATCAGCTCGAAAGTTGCCGTTACGGTCAGGTTTTCATTCATCGTCACGATACAGTTACCCGTGCCCGTGCACCCGCCACCGCTCCAGCCCGCAAAGGTCGAGTCCGCGTCTGCTGCAGCTGTCAAAGTAATAGAAGTGCCATTGTCAAAGGCTGCCGTGCAGTCTGCGCCGCAGGCTATCCTGCCATCGGCGCTGGTGATCGAACCGGTGCCAGGACCGGTTTTGGTAGCGGTCAAAACATACTTTGTCCCGCCTGAATTGATGGTCGTGGTAGGCTCAACCGAAGTAGTCGTAGGTGCAACTGTTGTCGTCGTGGTAGGCTCAATACTAGTAGTCGTAGGCGCAACCGTTGTTGTCGTGAGCGCAACTGTTGTTGTCGTGAGCGCAACTGTTGTTGTCGTGAGCGCAACCGTTGTTGTCGCGGGCGCAACTGTCGTCGTGGTCATCGGAATCAACTCGAAAGTAGCCGTTACGGTCATGCTTGCATTCATCGTCACGGTGCAGGTATCCGTGCCCTTACACCCACCGCCGCTCCAGCCTGTAAAAGTTGCGCCCGTGGCTGCCGCAGCTGTCAAAGTCACGGAAGTACCATTATCGAAGGATTCCGTGCAGTCTGCGCCGCAGTCAATGCCCGCGCCCGACACCGTGCCGCTGCCGGTTCCTGATTTAGCAACCGTCAGATCATACTTGTTCAGGGTGAAGGCTGCCGTAACAGACTTTGCCGCATCCATTGTTACCGAGCAGGAACCAGTGCCCGTGCAGGCGCCGCTCCAGCCGGTAAAGGTCGAGCCCGTGGATGGCGCGGCAGTCAAAGTCACCGCAGTATTATAATCC
>Ga0073936_10003136_pt1 | contig 23983 bp, 22 predicted proteins | sample AliMusrvi5mmetaG_FD_87041 | JGI IMG/M metagenome (GOLD analysis project Ga0073936, IMG submission 87041) | Freshwater lake bacterial and archeal communities from Alinen Mustajarvi, Finland, to study Microbial Dark Matter (Phase II) - Alinen... | ecosystem: Environmental > Aquatic > Freshwater >... | reverse complement strand
GGCGAGTTCGACCGCAGCGGCCGGCGGCGCCCGAAAGAGCGTGTCGGTGACGAGTTCGAAGTCGAAGCCGACCAGGTCATCGCGGCGATCGGGCAGGCATTGCAGGCGGAGGAATTCGTGGATGGAACCGGCCTGCGCCTGGGGCGGAACCGCTACGTGGAGGCGGATCCCGTCACTGGACGCACGTCCGTCGACTGGATCTTTGCCGGCGGCGATGCCGTAACCGGGCCGGCCTCGGTGATTGACGCCATTGCCGCAGGCGAGCGCGCTGCCGTGGGGATCGATTTGACCCTTACGGGAGCGAGCCACGCCTTCTGGAGGACCGAGCAGAACGTCGATACGAAGTTCGATCCGGGATCTGACCCGGTGTCTTGCGACCGCGCCGAGGCGCGTTTGCTTCCTGTGAATAAGCGGAAAGGCAGTTTCGCGGAAGTCGAGTTGCCGCTGGCAACCGCCGCCGCTTTGCGCGAAGCCCGCCGCTGCCTGCGGTGCGATTACCGTGAACCCTCCACCTGACCGGAAAGCGAGACGCCACCATGCCTGCGCTGATCATTGATTCGAAACCGGTGGAAGTGCCCGACGGCGCCACTGTGCTCGATGCCGCCCGTAAGGCCGGTGTCCGGATTCCCACCTTGTGCTACCTGGAGAACGTGCAGGCTATTGGGGCCTGCCGACTTTGCCTGGTGGAGATCGAGGGCGCCCGCACGCTCGTGACCGCCTGCGTGATGCCGGCGAGCGACGGGATGAAAGTCCATACGCATACCAAGCGTGTCCGCGAGGCCCGCCGGACCGTGCTCGAATTGCTGCTCTCGGAGCATGCTGGAGACTGCCAGACGTGCGACCGGAATAACGACTGCGAGTTGCAGGCCGTGGCTCACGAATTGGGGATCCACGAGATCCGCTACCCGGGCGAGAAGCCTGCCGCCGGCATGGATACGAGCACGCCGGGCATCGTGCGCGACAACGGCAAGTGTATCAAGTGCCGGCGCTGTGTGGCGGCGTGCGGCCAGATTCAGGCGGTCGGTGCGCTGGTGCCGCAGTTCCGCGGTTTCAAGACCCAGATCGCCCCCGCTTTCGGCAAGGATCTGAATTCGACGGCCTGCGTGCAGTGTGGCCAGTGCGCGGCCGTGTGCCCGGTGGGAGCCATTGTCGAGAAGAGCAGCATCGACAAGGTGTGGGCTGCGTTGGAAGACAAGACCAAGACGGTCGTGGTCCAGACAGCCCCGGCTGTGCGGGCATCGTTGGGGGAATGCTTTGGCTATCCGCCAGGCACGCTCGTGACCGGCAAGATGGTGGCGGCCTTGCGGCGCCTCGGATTCGCCACCGTGTTCGACACGAACTTCACGGCCGACCTGACCATCATCGAAGAGGGCATGGAACTTCTGAGCCGGCTCAAGAAAGCGCTCAAGGACAAGCAGGCCGTGGCGATTCCGCAGTTTACGAGCTGCTCGCCGGGTTGGATCCGGTTCGTCGAGTATTTTCACCCCGACCTGATTCCCAATTTGTCCACCTGCAAGTCGCCGCAACAGATGTTCGGCGCCATCGCCAAGACCTATTGGGCCAAGAAAGCGGGGAAGAAGGCGGAGGAGATCTTCGTCGTCTCGGTTATGCCGTGCCATGCGAAGAAGTCCGAGGCCGAGCGGCCCGAGATGAACTCAAGCGGCGTGCAGGATGTGGATGCCGCGCTGACGACCCGCGAGCTGGCGCGCATGATCAAGCAGGCCGGCATCGATTTCGCCTCGCTGCCTGACGAGACCGTAGACCGCATCCTCGGGACGTCGACGGGCGCGGCGGATATCTTCGCCAATTCGGGTGGCGTCATGGAGGCGGCGCTCCGGACCGCCTGGGAAGTGATCACCGGGAAGCCTTTGCCATTCGTGAATATGCACGTTGATCCGCTGACCGGGCTGGAAGGCATCAAGGAAGCCGCGATACAGGTGACCGGCACCGTGCCCGAGTGGTCGTTCCTGGAAGGCGCCACGCTCAAGGTCGCCGTGGCCTCCGGGCTCGGCAATGCCCAGAAGTTGGTCGAACGTATCAAGGCGGGGACTGCGAGTTATCATTTCGTCGAAGTCATGACGTGTCCGGGCGGCTGCATCGGCGGCGGCGGACAACCCCGCATGACGACCAACGAGGTCCGCAAGAAACGCCTGGCGGCGATGTACAAGGAAGACGAAGGCAAGAAACTGCGCAAGTCGCATGAAAACCCGAAGATCAAACAGATTTACGGTGAGTTTCTCGGCATGCCGCTGGGCGAGAAATCGCATCATCTGCTCCACACGACGTACACGAAACGGGACCAGGCGTAGGGGCGAAGAAGGACAGAGAACCATGGCCAAGATTTTGATTGTGGATGACGATCACAGCTTCGTGGAAGGGCTCAAGGAGGTGTTGAGCGGCCAGGGGTTCGCGGTCGTTTGCGCATACAACGGCGACGAGGGTTTGCGGATGGCTCACGAGGAAAAGCCGGACCTGGTGTTGCTCGACGTGATGATGACGACGGATAGCGAGGGCTTTGAGGTCGCCAAGAAATTACGCGAGGATCCGGTGACGCGGCAGATGCCGATCATTCTTCTGACGGGCATCCGCAAGGCCAAGCAATTGCCGTTTTCGTTCGAACCCGACGAGGATTGGCTGCCCGTGACGGCGGTTTTGGAGAAGCCCGTGCATCCCGAGGACCTGATCCGGCGCATCCGGGAAACGCTGAAGGCGTGAGGCCGCGTTCCGCGACATCAGTGAAGGGTAAGCGCCGTCGCCCTGCCATCCGGTTTGTCTCATCACGCGAAACGCGCGACCCATTCCTCAGGCGTGAGGCTGTCGAATTGTGCGACGCTTCGGGCGCGCAATTCGCGATCCAGTGTCACCAGCGGTGCGCGATGCTCGGCCGCCAGTGCGACATACTGCGCGTCCGCCCCTCGCAGGAAGAGTTGGCTCGCAAGCTGGGCCGCCGCCTGGGCGCGAGCTATCGTCAGATCGAAGAACCGGGTATTCGGGAGACGCAGGAGTTGTTCGATCATGGCGATGCCGTCCGCCGAATCCTGAGTGCGTCGGGCGGCTGTTCCCGCCACTTCGGGGAGCACCAGGACAGGCAGGAGGAAGGCGACTCGCCGCGCCATGGCTTCGCGCAGAAAGCGCACGCTGTGCGCATGCCCCGGCTCGCGGGAACTGGCGGCAGAGAGCCACACGTTGGCATCAACCACGGCTTGCACGATCGGCCTCCAATGTCGCCACCAGAGAACCTGTCGCGCGTGCTTTCTTTGTCATTCGCGATCCCAGGGACTGCCATTCCGTCAGCCAGGCGTTAGCGGTTTCGCGGCACTGCAACCCTGTCGGCGTCTGTCGTTGAGCCGTAAGACCAAGGCGGACCAATTCCGGCACCAGATCGTTGAGCCTGCGGTGCTGCCTGACCGCCTCGTGCTTCACCTCGGTCAGAAGATCATCGGGAAAAGACAGTGTCGTCTTCATGTAAGAATAGAACCACTTAGCCAACTTTCCGTCAAGCCAGTTGTGGGCGCATGGACGCTCTCTCCGGTGACTTGGATTCCGCCAAGAGACCCAGATGTTCTGACAGGATTGACAGGATTCAACAGGATTGGAGCCGAGCAAATCCTGTATAGTCCTGTGAATCCTGTCAGCACTCCCTGTAGGCCGTTGCCAAAGTGCGTTGCGGCCAGTCGCTACCTGTCTCGGTGACTACCGCGTCCGGTACAGCGCTTCGATGCGATCCGCAATCTGGTCGGGCGTAAGCGTCACGGTGTCGACCTGATCCGCGATGGCGCTATAGAGCGCCTTGCGCTTTTCCAGCAGATCGACGATGCGCTGAAGGCGATTCTTCTCTTCGAGCAACGGGCGGTGACGCTCTTTGGCCGTGCGCTCGAAGATGACCTCGGGCGTGGCGGTGAGGCACACGACCAACCCGGTCCGTTGGTAGTCGGCCACGTTGTCGGCATTCAGGACCACGCCGCCGCCGCAGCCGATGATCTGGCCGTCCTTCGCGGCAAGGTCCTTGACCAGATCGCGTTCCATTTGGCGAAAATTCGGCTCGCCATCCTCGGCAAAAATGCGTGAGATGGGCTTGCCTGCCCATTCCTCAATGATGTGGTCCATGTCGACGAACGTCAGCCCGAGCCGTTTGGCCAGTATCTGCCCGACGGTGGTCTTGCCCGTTCCCATGAAGCCCATCAGAACGATATTGAGATTGTGCATGGTGTGTTTTTCCTCAGGCTTCCCAGACGATACGGCCCGCGCAGATGGTGCAGACCGCACGACCCTGCAACAGCCAGCCGTCAAACGGGGTGTTGCGGGATTTCGAGGCGAACGCGGTCGGGTCGACCGACCATTCGTTGTCCACATCCAGAATCGTCACGTCCGCCACCGCGCCGGGTGCCAGCGTTGGCGCCGGTTGGCCCAGCAAGCGCGCGGGGCCGGTCGTCCAGCGCGCCACCCAGTCGCGTAGCGGCATGAGGCCGTGTCGGACCATGGTCGAGTAGGTGACCCCGACGGCTGTTTCCAGCCCGATCACGCCGTTCGGCGCGGCCAGGAACCCGCGCGCCTTGGACTCGGCTGTGTGCGGCGCGTGGTCGGTTGCAAACGCCTCGATCGTGCCGTCCGACACCGCCTCGCGCAGCGCGTGGCAGTCCGCCAGGGAGCCGAGGGGTGGACTCATTTTGAAGCGGCCAGGGTCGTCCGGCCTCACGTCGGCATCCGTGAGCGCCAGGTGATGAGGGGTGACTTCGGCGGATATCCGAACACCGCGGCGGCAGGCCTCGCGAACGAGCCGCACCGACTCCGCGACGGAGACATGCTGAATGTGGACGGCGCAACCGGTTTGCTCGGCCAGGCGGATATTGCGGTCAACGATCGTGTGCTCGGCGGCCGCAGGAATGCCGGGCAGGCCGAATCGATGAGACCATTCACCCTCGTGCATGACGCCCTGGCCGGCGAGGACAGGGTCCAGGGCATGGTCCATGACCAGGCGGTTCAGCCGGGCCGCGCGACGCAGGGCCGCGGCCATCACGGTGCCGTCCGGCACGGTGGAGCCGTCGTCGGTGAAGGCCACCGCACCGGCTTCGGCCAGGGCTTCCAGGTCGGCCACCTCGGTCCCGGCCCGACCGCGGGTGATGCACGGGGCGGCCAGCACGCGGGTGCCGCCGGCTTTCGCGGCGCGCCCGCTGAGGCGCAGGATCTCCTCAGGGGAGTCCAGCGGCGGCTTGGTATTGGGCATGGCGACGATCGTCGTGAACCCGCCGCGGGCGGCGGCCCGGCAACCGGTGAGCACGGTTTCGGCCGCCTCGTTGCCGGGCTCACGCAGATGGACGTGCATGTCGATGAGGCCCGGGACCACCAAGCGGTGGCGGGCGTCAATTGTCCGGGTCCCAGCGGGCAGGGAGGCGGGGCGCGCCTGCAGGCAGCCGTCCGTAACGAACAGGTCCGCCGTCTCGTCCCGGCCCGTTGTCGGGTCGATCACCCGGCCCCCCAGAATCAGTAGTGCATTCATCGTTCAGACTTTATCCATCCCTTCCTTGACAGAAAAGCTAGAAATGGTACGGTATCCCCCCTTTTTGCAGGGAGACCAGCCATGAAGATGACGTATAAGCCGTCGAGTAAGAAACGCCAGCGCAAGCATGGATTCCGCGGCCGCATGAAAACGGCCGACGGACGCAAGACGATTGCCAACCGCCGCCGCAAGGGGCGCGTGAAGCTTTCCGTGTAGGAGTGGCGCGCTTTTCAGCCGCCGCATGAAGCCCGACACCCGCCTGCGACAGCGTCAGCGCCTGCGTTCCACGGCGCTCTACCAGGAAACTTATGGCCAGGGGAAATCCTGGCGCGGTCGGCTAATGGTGCTTTTTCTCCGCCAGGGGGAAGGCGCTTCGCTTCGCCTCGGCGCGGTCGCCAGTCGCGCCACAGTCGGCATCGCGGTCAATCGTAACCGGGCTCGCCGCCGCCTGCGTGAGGCATTCCGACTTCACCGTTCCCACTTCATTCCCGAGTTCGACGTCGTTATCATCGCCCGACGCGCTTTGCTCGACGCCCCTTGGGATGCCGTAGTCAGCGAATTGCTTTACCTGGCGAGGAAGAGCGGGCTCATGGCGAAGTCAGAAGTCAGAAGTCAGAGGTCAGAAGTCAGAGGTCCGACGCAGGCAGGCTAATGGCATCCCGCGTGGTTATTGCCTTGATCCGCTTTTACCAGTGCACGCTGGCGGCCGTACTGGGCGGGCACTGCCGGTTTCATCCCACCTGTTCGCAGTATACGTTGGAAGCCGTCCGTGCGCATGGCGTCTTCTGCGGGCTTTGGCTGGGCCTCAAGCGCGTCGTCAAGTGCCACCCGTGGCATCCCGGCGGCGTCGACCCGGTTCCGTGAACGGCTATTTTTCGTCTTTCCCGTCGGCTTTTCTACCGCTATTCTGCTGCCGCAAACCATGAGCGAAGCCGCTGTCAAATTGCAAACGCGCTATACGTGGTCGGACTACCGGACTTGGAACGACGACCAGCGGTGGGAAATCATCGGCGGCGATGCCTACCTGATGTCGCCCAGCCCAACCTACCGACATCAACGGTTGTCGGGAAAACTCTACCGGCAAATGGCCAACCATTTCACGGGCAGGCGGTGCGAAGTCCTCGCCGCCCCCATGGATGTGGTGCTTTCCGAAGAGGATGTGGTTCAGCCGGACCTCCTCGTGGTCTGCGACACGAACCAGATCAAACGCACGCACATCGAGGGCGCGCCCTCGCTGGTGGTCGAGATTCTTTCGGGAAGTTCGGAGCGGCTGGACCGGCGGCTCAAGCTCGAACTCTACGCCCGGGCCGGCGTGAAGGAATACTGGCTGGTCTCGCCGTTTCCTTCCTATGTGGAAGTGCTGGTGCTGGATGGCGCGACCTACCGGATCGCGCGGGTGGTGGCGAAGGAGCAGGAATTGCTCAGCCCCACTTTTCCCGACTTGAAGGTCGCGTTGCGCGACGTTTTCGATTTCCCGCTCGAACCGGGCGAGGAGCCCCCAGTTGCCCGCGAGCCGCCCGGCTCGGCGTATCGGGCCGGAGCCGGAAGCGCTCAGGCGTCGTCGGCCAGTCAGTCAGGCATTCCTGCCTGACTTGTTCGAAGCCGCTCATCTCGTTCCGGGCGCTCGAATCCAAATCCTTGCCTTAGGCCGGGCATTCGGCTAAAAATAAGCGCTCATTTTTCCGAAAGACATAACACATGAAGAATTTCAAGATGCCCGGCCTCGACGCCATCATTCTCGGCGCGCTTTTCGCGCTCATGCTGGCCTGGGGCCCATTCTACGCGAAGTTCATCGCTCCGCCTCCGCCCCCGGGTCGGGCAGGCGCCTCGATGACGAACGCTGTGTCGTCGGGTAGCGCGACCGGCATGCTTGCCGGCGCCGTCAGCAATGGGGTGGCCGCCGCGTCGGGCAAGCCGGCCGAACTGCGCGCGTCCAAGCCTGAGGCGGAGGCCCTGGGCACCAACCAGACGGTGGCCACACCGCCCCCGGTCGCGCCCGCGCCGGCAGTCGCGGTCAGCCATGCCAATCCCGAGCGGAAGGTGATGCTGACCAACGGGGTCATGCGGTTGACGCTGACCTCGTGGGGCGGCGGCATCGCGGCGACCGAACTCAGTCGCTATCCGGAGACGCGCAAGAACGCCAGCGAACCCGTGGCGCTCGACTTCTCGGATGAACCCGCCCTGACCTATGAGGGCCTGGCGGGTTTGGATGCGGGGGCTGACTACACGATTACCGTGGTGTCGAACGGCACGACGGCCCGACTGGAAGCCCGGACCGCCGACGGGTTGCGCGTGGTCCGCACGATCGCGCTCACGGACCGCTACCGGGTCCGGGTGGAGGATTCCTTCGTCAACGGCGGTGCCGCGACGGCGGCCTTGCCCGCGCATGCCCTCATGCTCGGCTCCATGCGGATGCTGAAGGGCGAGAGCGTGGTGAGCGGGATGGCCTACCTGGGCATCGATTCGCTGCCTTCCACCGGCGGTGACGGCGTGCGCTACTGGTCGCGCAAGGGCACCTTCTCGAGCGACCTGACCATAGCGGACTACTTTGACGAGGAGCCCCGCCGGGGCCATGGATGCGTTGGCAAGCCTGCGCTGACTCATCCCTTGCCGACGTCCATCCGTCAACACATCGCCCGCGACATGGACTGGGTGGCCGTGAAGAACAAGTTCTTCGTGCAGATCCTGGCACCGCACGACGGCACGGCCGGCGTGGACCTGATCGTCGACCGCAAGCAGTCGCCGGGCGAATCACCGGACGATCCCCGCACGTGGGATGCCGTGGCCGTGCCCAAGCGGGTGGCGGCGGCGGCGCGCTTTGCGGCCCGGTCCCTGGCGCCGGGCGAGACCTACACGCGCTCGATGAGTTATTACGTCGGGCCCAAGGAACTCTCCTCCCTCCGCGCCCTCGGGAACCACCAGGCAGAGATCATGGACTTCGGCATGTTCCGATGGCTGTGCGAGGGACTCGTGTGGTCGCTCAAGGGAATCTATGCCTTGCTCCCGAATTATGGCGTGGCGGTCATCCTGCTCACGCTGATCGTGCGCATCATCTTCTGGCCGCTGACGCACAAGGGCACCGAGAGCATGAAGCGCATGCAGGCCCTGCAGCCGAAACTGGCCGAACTCAAGGAGAAGTACAAGGACAAGCCCCAGAAACTCCAGCAGGAGACCATGGCGCTTTACAAGGAGAATAAAATCAACCCGCTCGGCGGCTGCCTGCCGATGGTGATTCAAATTCCGGTCTTCTTCGCCTTGTTCAGCGTGCTGCGGAGCGCCATCGAGATGCGCTTCGCCCCGTTCCTTTGGGTGGGCGACCTGAGCGAGCCGGAAAATCTGCTCGCCGGCATGCTGCCGTTTGGCCTTTCGTTGAACATCCTGCCGCTGTTCATGGCCGCCACGCAGGCGTGGCAGCAGCATTTGACGCCCACGGGCGGCGACCCGGCCCAGCAGAAGATGATGATGTTCATGCCGGTGATCATGCTGATGTTCCTGTACAACATGCCGGCCGCGCTGGTGCTCTACTGGACCGCCAACCAGGTGCTCATGATCGTGCAGTTGCTGCGGCAGAAGCGGATGGCCCCGTCGCTGAAGCCGGCGTAGAAGCCGGGAGCCTCACCATGAACTCCGTCACGCACTGGGCCGCCGTCGCCGGACTGGGACTCGCCGCCTACCTCATCGGGGCCGTGCCATTCGGACTCCTGGTCGCGCGCCTCAAGGGCGTCGATATCACAAGAGTCGGCAGTGGCAATATCGGCGCCACGAATGTATTCCGATCCGTCAGCAAGCCGCTGGGCGTCCTGACATTCGCCCTCGACGCACTCAAGGGCTGGGGGCCCGCCTGGTTTTTCCCCGCATTCGTTCAGGCCGGGGACGCCACGGCGCGCAATCCGTCGTTGGCGGTCGCTTTTGCGGCCCTGGCGATCGCCGGCCACACATGGCCGGTCTATCTGAAGTTCAAAGGCGGGAAGGGCGTGGCGACGAGCGCCGGCGCGTTGGTTGGCATCGCGCCCGCGGCCGTCGGGGTGGGATTGCTGGTCTGGATCGTTTTGATGGCCGTGAGCCGGTATGTGTCGGTCGCCTCGATCGGGGCGGCCGTGGCCGTTCCCGCCGCCGCGTGGGTGTTTTATAGCAGGCAAACGGTAACCGTGCCGGCGGCTCTCACCGTGCTGGCCGCGCTCATCATCTGGCGGCACCGGGGCAACATCCAAAGGTTGCGGGCCGGGACGGAACACCGCTTCGGGAAGCCCAAGACGTGAAGCGTGTAGCAGTCATCGGTGACGGCGGGTGGGGGACGGCCCTGGGGCTGACGCTCCTGCGCGCCGGCCATCGCGTGCGAATCTGGAGTTCCTTTCCCGCCTACGCGGAACGCGTGCGTGCGGCGCGGGAGAACGTGGATTATCTGCCCGGCGTGGCGTTGCCGGCGGAATTGGAATTCACCTGCGATCGGGCGACGGCTGCGGCCGATGCCGAGGTCGTGGTCCTGGCCGTGCCGACGCGTTATTTTCGAGGCGTCGTGGAGTCGTTCGCCTCGTTAATTCCGCGTGAAGCGCAGGCGGTTAGCGTGGCCAAGGGGCTCGACCCGGTCACGCGTCAGCGCATGACGGAAGTGGCGGAGGCGGCGTTAGGGCGGCCCTGCGTGGCCGCGTTGTCGGGCCCCAGTTTCGCCAGCGAGGTCGCGGTCGGCGCCCCGACCGCCGTCACGATCGCGGCGCGCGACCGCGGCCTTGCCGAATCGCTGCAGGCAGTGTTTACAACGCGCCGGTTTCGGGCCTATACCTCGGACGACGTGGTGGGCGTGGAACTGGGCGGTACGCTCAAGAACGTCGTGGCCGTGGGCGTCGGCGTGAGCGACGGCCTCGGGCTCGGGCGCAATGCCCGGGCCGCCCTGATCACGCGGGGCTTGGCCGAGATCACGCGGTTGGGCGTGGCGCTGGGCGCGCACCCCGCCACGTTCGCCGGGTTGAGCGGCATGGGCGATCTGGTCCTGACCTGCACGAGCCGGCTGAGCCGCAATTACACGGTGGGCGAACGGATCGGGCGCGGCGAGGCGATCGGCGACATTCTCGGCAGCATGAAACAGGTGGCCGAGGGCGTGTCCAACGCGGCGACCGTGCGCGAGTTGGCGCGGAGCCGCGGCGTCTCGGTGCCGGTGACGGATGAGGTGCACGCGGTCGTCAACGAGGGCAAAGACCCACGGGCTGCGGTTGAGGCGCTGCTAACGCGCGATCCCCGCCCGGAACGCGATGGGTGAAGGCGATCAGGGGGCGGAGGCCGGGCGTTTATTCAGGAGGCGTAACGCGAAAAGACCGGCGGCCAGGGCCAGTCCGGCGCCCGCCGCGAGCAGCGTGAGCCGTAGCGGCGACCGGTTCTCCAGAGCATAAAGGTGATGGGCCGACACGATGTAGAGCGTTCGGCCAGCGACGGCAGGAGAACCGTCCAGCTCCAGACCGCCGGTTCCCTCGCCCACGATCTTGAGGGTCTTTCCCGCCGCGAAGACGAGCAACCCCCGGCCGTGCGTCGGAACATACACCTTGCCGTCGGCCGCCAGCGGCGAGCCCCAGACCGGCTTCGTCTTGTATTGCCAGTAAAGTTTCCCCGTATCGGCATCCAGGCAGAAGATGTTTCCGGAGGCGTCCGCCGTATAGACCAACCCGTCCTGGATCGCCACCGTGGATGAACTCGAACGGATGTCGTCGAACGACCAGATCTTGGCCGTCCGGGTTACGTCGCCCGTCTGGCTGGCATCAATGCAAAGCAGACGCCCCTGCGGCGCGGCAGAGCCGCTTTCCAGGAGATCGTTGCCGACGGCCACATAGACGCGGTTGCTGTAGAAGACCGGGGTCGCGACGATTTCGACGTGTTTGGGCGGGCGCTTGCTTGCCGTGTCGGCAGTATAGGTCGACGGGGCGATGCAGTCGAATTTCCAGATCGTTCGGAGGATGCCGGGTGTTCCCTCGGGGCCTGGGACAATGGTGGGGTCCAGGGCGTAGCATGTGCCGTCGCCGCCGCCCAAGGCGATCATCTCCCGTCCGGCGACAGTGCCCAGCGCGGGCGATGAATGGGCACCGTGGAACGACCCGTTGAAAGACCCCGTGTCGTCCCTCGCCAGCAGGTGGCCGGTCCGTTTGTCGAGCACGATCAGGCTCGGAGAGTCGTAGTTCGTGCGGCCGACAGACTTCAACCAGGCGTCGATGGCATCGTCGGCCGTGTCGCCGCCGCCGCGGCTGAAGACCGAGCAGGTGGCGACGTAGAGGTTGTCGCCGCGAATCAGGATCCCGGCATTGAGCGCATTGAACGGCCAGCACCGAACCCCGCCAATCATGTCATAGCGCCAGATGATGTCGGCATCGGTGGGTTCAAGGCGACCGGGCGTACCCGGTGTGATTTCCACGCGGCGTTGACCGTCTGGCGTAATCGTGTTCACTGTAACCGTGCGGTCGGCGGCCAGCAACGCCGCTTCGTCCTGGAACGGACCCGTATTGCCGCCCGAGAGGCCATCGGCGTTCAAGCAAAGGACTTCGCCAAGGTGGCCGAGCAGATAGACGCGGTTGCTTTCCACGGTGGGCGTTGAGGTAATGCCCCAGGACCGGTTGTAGAGTTTGGCAATGTAGGGGGAGCGGAAGCGCCACAGGAGGCTGCCGTCGGTCTCGCGGAAGCACCACAAGGCCCCCAGGGTATCTTTATTGCCGACGCCGCTGATGCACCCTGCAACGAAGACTTTTCCGTTCGCGATTACCGGGCTGCCGTAGGCGGCTTGTCCGAGGCGGGCCAGCCACTTGACGTTGCGCAAGGCGGCCGCGTTGGTTCGCGAGCCTTTGCTCACATCGAATTGCGACGGCAGGTCGCGGGCGTCGGACACCATGTTCCGGTCCGGCCGGCCGCACCACTGTGGCCAGTCCCCGGCGGCGGCCGACAGGTGCAGCGAGGTGGCCAGCAATCCTGAGATGATCCAAGTCTTCATGCGGTGTTCTTTGATGAGATTGGTTTCGAGGGATCGTCAGTCCGCTTCGATCACGTTGAAGTCGTAGATCGTCCAGGCCAGGTTCGAGCGGGGGTCCGCGATTTCCACCTTGAGTCCCGTGGCCTGAACGGCATTGGTCAGCGTGATATCCGTGATCGCCCGCCCGTAGACCGGGTGGCCGTTGCGAAATTCGAACGGCTGCGGATCGTCCGACACCTTTGTCGCCACGGTGCGCCAGTCGCCGTCGACTTTGGCGTAGATGTTGATGCGCTCCGCGTGGTCATGATCGCGGCCCATGAAGCCATGATCCAGGCGCAGGCGTTGTACGCGGCGCGGCTCAGCCCACGTCACGGCCACCCACATGCCCTTCAACTGAAGCAGGCCGTTGCAGCGCCAGAAACTCTTCAGCGAGTCATCCAGCATGGCGGCCGCGTCTTTTGGGTTGTGGCTGGCCTGCGCCTTCATGGCCACGTGCGGGATCGCCTTGCCGACGCGCCACTGTGGGCCGGAAAAGTCCGTGAATACCGTATAGTGGCCGCACGCTTGCGAACGGTACGCGACATTCATGCGGTGCAGATCCGCGGCCAGCAGTTCCGGCGTGAACTTGTACGTATCCGACAGGATGTAGGCGACGTTGGTGACCGGGTCGACCTGCTCCCGGAAGGGCACGAGCCAGCCCGGGAAACGTTCGTTGAACGGTTGGCAGACGACGAAGCGCTCGTCGGTTTCGAAGGTGAACCGATAAGCATCCACATAAGTCGCGTAGCCGCGGTTGATGCCGCGCTCGTTCAGGTAGCGCAGGGCGGGTTGGAGATCGTATGACTTCAGTTCGTCGGCAAAGCCCGGGGCCGACCAGCATTTGAGAAGGGCAACGTCGTTGATGGCATTGGCCGCCAGGAAAGCCGCGGTCACGGTGCCCAGCGCCCAGCGGACCGGCCGGTTGGCGCTGCGGTACAGGTAACAGACGAGGAACGGAAAACTCCACACCAACGGCGCGAAGTAACGATAGGTGTGGTGGTGGGCCCGGCCACTGAACAGGAACAGCCCCAGGCACATCCAGGAGATGCCGACGAATACCAGACCGATGTCGAGCGACGGCCAGCGGTCCTGCCGCCAGCGCCGGATGCCCCGGCGCAGTGCCAGGACCGTGGCGCCCAACAGCACGCCCGACCAGGCCAGGCTGAACCACAGGCCGTGGGTTGCAAACCGGCCTACGCGTAGCTCGCCGTCGGGAAATGCAGGCGGAGCCAGGCCGAGAGCGGCGGGCAGGGTAACGTCCATCGCAGGCGAGCAAAGCCTGTTCAACGCCTGTTTCCACGAGACCGACCGCTCGACGGCGCCGAAGGCTTCGGGGTGCAGGAGCGTGGCGGCAAAGTGCGGCAGCAGGCCCAGTAGAGCGCCCAGTACAAGGGCCGGCAGGGCCAGGCGCGCCGTGCGCCGGCTGCGGTGCAGACCCAGCATGGCGCCTGTGGCCACCAGCACGGGCAGGGAGAGCATGGTCTCGCTGCAGGCCAGGCCGCCGGCGGCTCCGGCCAGCAGGGCCGTCACCCACGGGCGCCGGGCGGCATCTGTTGCCTGACGGTCCGCCAGCCAGACCGTCACGCTCGCGAGGAGCAACAGGGAGTAATAGCCCGGCATGGCGCAGCCGTTTTGCAGGGCGAGAAGGTAGATGGAGCCGAACAGCACGAGCGCCACACCGGGCCAGGTGTCGCGCAGGCGGCCCCAGCGCCGCAGGATCAGGAGGGAGAAGGCCAGGGACAGCAGGCCGGCTCCGAACGCGAGCAGGCGGACGCCGCAGGCGTTGTGGGGCAGCACCCGGATCAGCGGCGCCATCAGGTAGGCGTCCAGCGGGAAGATGTAGGGGGAGGCAAGAATCAGGAGCGAACAGTCGCCGTGGGCGATGTGCTTCGCCTGCAGAGCGATCTTGCACTCATCGTCGAAAGCGGGGATGTGCCTGGCGCTGGTGGCGAACACGGCGACGCGCAGCGCCACACCGAGCACAGCCGCGGCTGTTAGTGCCGCCACGCCCCATCGATAACGTCGCGTATCGTTCATAGCAAGGTTCGCCATCCTGGCGGGACGGCCAAAGCGATTGAAAATTACCGGGTTGCACGATATAAGACCCGGTATGCCGCTGCAACGAAGAACTCGGGTCGTGCTCGGGACGGCCCTCGTGGCGCCGGTGGCGTTTCTGCTGGCCTATCCTTGGTTGTGCGGTCTACTGCCCGAGCGGGTTGACGAATGGACCGATCTGCCGCGCGACTTGATCGGATTCCTGGCCGTCGACGCCGTGGTGACCGCAGTCGTGCTGATCGGTCGCCGTCGGGGCTGAGAGGGGTTCGTCTCGTCGTCGGCGGAGTCCAGCCGGCTGGACTCTTTCAACGGTGGGCGTGCAAGAAGGAGCGGTCTCTTGCTTGACTCCCTGCGTGGTAAAACATAGTATTACTGCATGACCAAGACCATTACCAGAATCGGCAACTCGCAGGGGGTCATGTTCGACTCGGCGTTGATGGAGTTGGCTCACCTGAGACTGGGCGACGAGGTGAACGTCGAAGTCCACGACGGCGGTACCATCACGCTTACGCCGATCCGTCCGCGCCCGTCCAAGCAGGAAGTCGCCCGCACGATCAAGGCGACCCTGAAGGACTACGCGCAGACGTTGAAGAAACTCGCATGAGTGTGACTCCCGAGAACTGTTTCCACCTAACCGTGAACATTGTCCGCGAGATTCACGCCGAAGCCATCGCCAAGTTCGGCGGCTCAGCGGGCGTGCGGGACACAGCATTGCTGGAGTCGGCCGTGGCCGCGCCTCAAGCAGGCTACGGCGGCAAATCGGTCTTCGCTGACGTCGCCGAGGTCGCCGCCGCGTACTTGTTCTATCTGTGCCGGAATCACCCGTTCATCGACGGCAACAAACGCACAGCGCTGGGCGCATGTATCGTCTTCCTTCGTCTCAATGGCGTCGAGCCGCGTCCGGATTCGTCAGAGTGGGAAGAGTTGACGCTTGCCATTGCCGCGAGCGTCCTCGACCGGGATGAGGCGACGGTCAGACTGCGGAAACTTCTGCCCTGAGACACCGGCGTGACCAGGCAGAGGGCAGGAGCAGAGGGGCCAAACTGTTACACCGCAGTCGTGCTGATCGGCTGCCGCCGGGGATGAGATGGGTTCGTCCAGTCGACTGGACTTCTTCAATATGAGTGTCTTCATCCTGATGGTGTGGGTCAGTCTGAGCCTGGCGCTTCTGTCTCGGCGGAACAACGGGTTGGGGGATGCCGTTGTCAAAGGTTTCGTGATCGTGTTGGTGGCGATTGCCGTGACGACGGAGATCGCGACGCTCTTTGATGCCATTTCACTTCCGGTGATGGCGAGCGTGTGGGCGGGGTTGGTGTTAGCGGCCGTCGGCCTGGCTTGGCGGCGGCGCGCGGCTGGCATCGCGCCACAGCGTATCGCGACTTCCCTGGCGGCCTTGTTTTCCGGGCGCGACCTTGCCGAACCGCTGGCGCTGGTGCTGACAGGTATCGTTCTGGCTGCCACGCTTGCCACGGCCTTGCTGGCACCGCCGAACACCTGGGACTCCATGACGTACCACATGGTGCGGGTCGCGCACTGGATCCAACAGGGCAGCGTACGCTACTATGCCACATCAATCGATCGCCAGAACTACCAGTCGCCCTTGGCCGAGTTTGTCATTCTCCATCTTCAATTGCTGAGCGGTTCTGATCGGTTCGCCAACCTGGTGCAGTGGTCGGCCTTGCTGGTGTCAGCCATCGCTGTGGCGCTGATCGTTGGCGAATTGAAGGGCACGCGGCGGGCCCAGGTGTTCGCGGCGCTATTGGCCGTGACTCTGCCCATGGCGATCCTGCAAAGCACGAGTACGCAAAATGACCTGCTTTGCGGGGCGTTGTGCCTCGTGTTCGTCCTTTTCCTCTTACGCACCATTCGCGCCGCGGCCCTGGAGGATGCACTGTTCTGCGGGCTGGCGCTGGGCCTGTCGTTGTTGACCAAGGCGACTGCCTTTTTGTTCTGCCCGGCCGCGGGTCTGGTGCTTGGAGGCGCCGGCCTCCTCGGCGGGCGTTGGCTGATGAGCCACCCGAGCGCGGCCGAGGAAGCCCCGCCGACAGCCGCCCGGCCGAGGCTGGCCGCGCAACTGGCGCTCGCGGTGCTCATCGGCGCCTGTCTTAATACCGGCTACGTCGCGCGCAACATCGAATTGTACGGGCACCCTCTGCCGACGGTCGGCGCGAGTTACCGGAACGGCAACGTATCCATGGCGGCGGTCGCCGGAAACGTGGTCAGGAATGTGGCCATGCATCTGGGGCTGCCGTCAGAGCCGGCGAACGAGCGCCTGACGCAAATGGTTCGGTCGGTGCTCGGCCAACAGGCCGGGAATCCGGGTACGACCTGGAACCATGCCACCTTTTCGATCGAGTCATCGTGGAGCGAAGACATTGCCGGCAACGGACTGCATATGGTGCTGATCCTCGGAGCACTGGTGGTGGGCGTTGTCGGACGTCGCGCGGGCCGGATCGCGCGGGTATACTCGGCAATGCTCATTGTCGGCGCTCTGCTTTACTGCGTCGTACTCAGGTGGCAACCGTGGGCGAGTCGGCTGCACACCCCGTTGTTCCTGATGGCCCTCCCGCTTGTGGCGACCATCGTGGCCGACGGTGCTGCGTTGGCGCGAGATTGGTGGCGCGTGGCCTTGGTGACCGTCCTGTTCGTGTGCGGCTTGCCCTACGTGTTGTTCAACCCGAGCAGGCCGGTTGTTCCTGACGACGGTTACTCGGTCGTGACGGTCGACCGGATTAGCCAGTACTTTCGCAATCAGAGGAGCGTGGAGCAGGCCTATATGGCCGCGGCCCGTCTGGTGTGCCGCGAACATCCCTCGGAAGTCGGCCTGGTCATGGCCGACGACGATTGGGAGTATCCCCTGTGGGTCCTCACTGGCAAACATGCGGTGCGCACCGGCCCCGTGTTCAGGCACCTCGGCGTGACGGACATCTCGCGCAAATTGGCACTACCCGGCTTGCCGCCTCCGCTCATCCTGGCGACGCGTCCCGTCCCTGAAGATGTGTTCTGTGGCGAGCGCTACGAGACGTTGCTGCAATCCCGGGTGCAGGTGCTTAGGCGTGTCTGCCGGTAATGGCAAGCGGGGCGTATGCTGGAATCCGCAAACCTGCTGACAAGGGTTGGGCTTTCTGGTAAGTTCTGGCTCTTAATTATGTCCGAAACAACACCACAATCCTTGTCCGCGCGGTGGCCTCGTGTCTTGGTGCAGACGCTGATTCCGGGAGTGGTTGCCGTTCTTTTTGCCCGCAAGGGTCACGTCCTGCCGGCCAGCATCGTCGGTGCCATCGCGGGTTTCGCGTTGGTGTCCGGGCTGTTCATTCCCACGCTATTCGCGCGCTGGGAGCGCCTGGGCCAGGCATTCGGCAAGGCTATCGCCGGGGCGGTCACCTGGATCTGTCTCGTGCCCGTGTTCTACCTGGTCTTCGCGCCCGGCCGCCTGATCCTGATGCTCACGCGTAAGGATCCCATGGGGCGGGCATTTCCGACCCAGGCCCCGACGTACTGGGTTCCCCGCGCACCGGTAAAAGACGTAGCCGAGTACCGGAGGCAGTACTGATGAACGTGCTCGGCATCAGCGCCTTCTACCACGACTCCGCGGCCGCGCTGGTCTGCGACGGACGGATCGTGGCCGCCGCGCAGGAGGAACGGTTCAGCCGCAAGAAGCACGACGCGCGGTTCCCGGTCAACGCCGTCAAGTTCTGTCTGGCCGAACTGGCCAAGCAGGGCGGGACGCTCGATGCGGTGGCGTTCTACGACAAGCCGATTCGCAAATTCGAGCGCATCCTCCAGACCTACTTTTCCGTAGCGCCGGCGGGACTCCAGTCGTTCATGATGGCCGTGCCGCTGTGGTTGCGCGAGAAGCTGTGGATCCCGATGCAGATCGAGGAGGCCTTGGCCGGTTGCGGCGTCAAGTCTTTGCCGCCCCTGTATTTTCCCGAACATCACGAGTCGCACGCCGCCAGCGCCTTCTTTCCCTCGCCCTATCCCAAGGCGGCGATCCTGACGCTCGACGGGGTGGGCGAATGGGCGACCAGCGCCATCGGCAAGGGTGACGGCAACCACCTTGAGATTCTCAAGGACCTGCGCTTCCCGCACTCACTGGGCCTGCTTTATTCGGCGTTCACTTATATCACCGGGTTCCGCGTGAATTCGGGTGAGTACAAGCTCATGGGGTTGGCGCCGTACGGGGAGCCGACCTACGTCAACGCGATCAAGGACAACTTGCTCGATTTGCGCGAAGACGGGTCGTTCCGGCTGAACCTGAAGTATTTCGGGTATCTGGATGGGCTGACCATGACCAGTCGCGAGTTCGACGGGTTGTTCGGTGGCCCCCCCCGCAAGGGGGAGAGCGAGATCTCGCAACGCGAGATGGACCTAGCACGGTCGATCCAGGTGGTCACCGAAGAAATCGTGCTCAAGATGGCCCGGCACGCCCGCGAACTCACCGGGGCCGACTACCTGTGCCTCGCCGGCGGCGTGGCCTTGAACTGCGTGGCCAACGGCCGCCTGCTGCGTGAAGGGCCGTTCAAGGATTTGTGGATCCAGCCTGCGGCCGGAGATGCCGGTGGCGCGCTGGGCGCGGCGTTGATGGTTTCGCACCAGATTCACAATCAGCCGCGCGAAGCCGACGGCGTACACGATCGGGTGCGGGGCTCGCTGCTCGGGCCCGACATCGAGGATGCGGCGGTCGAGGCGTTCCTGAAGGCAAAAGGTTATCCCGCCCGCAAGTTGGAGCCCGGCGAATGGGGATCCGAGATCGCCAAACTCATCGCCAGCGAGCACGTCATCGGGCTCGTACAGGGGCGGATGGAATTCGGTCCGCGCGCGCTGGGCGGCCGTTCGATCGTCGGCGACGCCCGGTCGACGAAGATGCAGTCGGTGATGAATCTCAAGATCAAGTACCGCGAGTCGTTCCGGCCGTTTGCGCCGTCCTGCCTCGTGGAGCGGGTCAGCGACTACTTCGAACTCGACCGGCCGTCGCCTTACATGTTGCTGGTGGCGCCGGTCAAACGCGAGCGTTGCATCGGGCTCGACGCCGCGGGCAAGGTTCCGATCCGCGAGCGGATCAACCAGGTGCGGTCGGATATCCCGGCCATTACGCACGTGGATTATTCGGCCCGCGTCCAGACCGTTTCACCGGAATCGAGTCCGCGGTACTACGAGCTGATCAAGGCGTTCGAGCAACAGACCGGCTGCGGGGTGATCATCAACACGTCGTTCAACGTGCGCGGCGAGCCGATCGTCTGCACGCCCGAGGACGCCTACCGGTGTTTCATGCGAACGGAGATGGATAACCTTGTGCTTGGGTCATATCTGCTGTCGAAGGCGGACCAGCCGGAGTGGAAGGACAAGGCCGATTGGCGGCGGGAGTACGTGTTGGACTGAACGCCGGAAAGGGCGGGGGAGCGATATGCTTTTTCTGAAACATCTCGGTCGGCTACTGAAGGAATTCGGTTTGTTCGCCTGGCACAACAAGGCGTGGTGGATCGTCCCGGTTGTGCTCGTGCTGTTGCTGATGGCATTCTTCGTAGCCACCAGTTCGACCGTTGCGCCCTTCATCTACACGCTGTTCTAGGTTCCTCCCGGCGGCATGTCGGCATCGTCCCCAAGCCTCGCGGACCGCCCGTTCGACCGGGCGGCCTGGCCCGCTACGCTGGCGCTGGCGTTCGTCGTTCTTGGTTTGCGCCTGATCTATCTCGTCTGGTTCTGTCCCTACGAACTCGTGGCCGATGAGGCTCAGTACTGGGACTGGTCGCGTCGCCTCGATCTCTCCTACTACAGCAAAGGGCCCGGCGTGGCATGGTCGATTGCCGCCGCGACCTGGGGGTGCGGCGTTTCTGAGTGGGCGGTGCGCGTGCCGGCCGCGCTGTCCTCGTTCGTGGCCACGTTGGCGCTGGCACGCCTGGCAACGCGCCTGACCGGGGGCGACGAGCGGGTGGGGTTCGTTGCCGCGGTGCTCTACCAGGCGGCGCCGGTGTTCTACGCGACCAGCCAGTTCATGACGATCGACTCGCCGTATTTCGCGTGCTGGATTCTGGCGGCGGCGGCGGGTTGGCGGATCGCCGCCGGCCGGCGACGTGCCGCGGACTGGTTGCTCCTGGGGGCGGCATTGGGCGTGGGCGTATTGTTCAAGTACACCATTCTTTTGCTGGCGCCCGGCGTGTTCGCATTCCTGTGGCGGCGCTCCGTCGGGTTGAGCGCGCGGCAGAAGACCGCTGGATTCCTGCTGGCGCTCGCCGCAGTGCTGGCGGTTGCGAGCCCGGTATTCGTGTGGAATATCCGTCACGGCTGGCCGACGGTCGCGCACCTGCTTGGCAACGCGGGCCTGCCGGGGGGCGACACGGCGCCGCCCGTCCACCGCATGTGGAACCCGCTGTGGACACTCGGGTACCTGTTCTATCCGTTTGTCGTTCTGGGGCCGGCGATCGGCGCGGTCCTTATTATTGTGATGCGCGATCGGCGCCGGGAAGCCGCCCCGGGACCAGCCCTGGCGTATGCACTTTACACGGCAGTGCCGGTGGCCGTGTTCTACGTGCTGGTCTCGTTCGCCACGGATATCAAGTTGAACTGGCCCGTGGGTGGCTATACGTTGCTGCTGGTGCCGGTGGCCGAGTGGATCGTGCGGGGAGCTGCGGTCGACCGTCATGCGCGCGCGGCCTGGCGCTGGGCGCTGGGCATCGGCGCGGTCTGCGCCTTGGGGGTTTCGTTCGGCAAATGGCCGCTGGACCGCTTCGCCGAACTTCGGGTCGGCGAGCGGCGGCTGGCGGAAACGCCGATCATGACACGGGTTTCGGGGCATCGGGTTTGGGCGGAGCGGGTGGCGCGGTATGCTGACGAGGTGGCGCGGGAGACGGGCCGCACGCCGTTCTTTGTCGGCAAGGATCACGCCGTCGCGGCACTCCTGGCATTTTATGCGCCCTCGCGTCCGGTGGTCTACAGCGCGGGGCATCTTTTCGGTGGACGTGAATCCGCGTACGACTACTTCGCGGATACGTGCCTGACCGACGCGGCCTTGCTCGGCCGACCGGCGATCCTGGTGGGCGCCCAAGCCTGGGACTGGACCCGCGTGTTGCGTTTGGATAGCATTCAACGTGCTCCGGTCGAGGGGCGGATTTTTGCGGGATACGGCTATGGCGGCCCGGTGCGCGGGGCGCCTGGGCCGTCGAAAGGAGATGGATGAAACTATCGGTGGTCATCCCGGTCTATAACGAGGCGGCGACCCTTCGGGAGTTGCTGGACAGCGTGGCGGCGGTTGACGCGGGAATCGAGAAGGAACTCGTGATCGTGGACGACTGTTCCACGGACGGCACGCGCGACGTGTTGAAAGCCATCTCTGCCGAACACCCGGCGTGGCGCGTCCTGTTTCACGAGGTCAACCGCGGGAAAGGGGCGGCCCTGCGGACCGGTTTTGGTGCGGCCACGGGTGACGTCGTGCTCATTCAGGACGCCGATCTGGAGTACGATCCGCGCGAGTACCCGCTGCTGCTCAAGCCGATCCTCGAGCGGCATGCGGATGTCGTCTATGGCTCGCGGTTTCTAGGCGGCGGCCCGCATCGCGTCTGCTTCTTCTGGCATTCCGTGGGCAACAAGGTGCTCACCTTGTTTTCGAACATGATGACCAACCTGAATCTGACGGACATGGAAGTCTGCTACAAGGTGTTCCGCCGCGAGGTGCTGGCCGGCATTACGCTCCGGGAGGAGCGGTTCGGTTTCGAGGTCGAGATCACGGCCAAAATCGCCCGCGGGCGGTGGCGGATTTACGAAGTGCCGGTTTCTTACTACGGGCGCTCCTACGAGGAGGGCAAGAAGATCACCTGGCGCGACGGGTTCAGGGCGCTGTGGTGCATCCTCAAGTATCGGTTCGCGGCGTGAGCAAGTCGCGCGCGTGAGGTCGCTTGACTTTACCGGGGCAGGTTGGCATAGAAGTTTCTGCAAGAACATGATTCGATGAACACGGTAACGCCCAGCTCCAAGATTGCCGACATCCTCCTGAAGCGCGGGACGATCGGGGCGGATGCGTTGCGTCAGGCCCAGGAGAAAGCGCAGGCGGCGTCGGTTCGTCTGGAGAAGTACCTGCTCGACAACCAACTGGTTCCGTCGGCAGAGATCACCTTGGCCTTGGCCTCCTATCTGCACATGGCCCCGATCTCCCTCGCCCATTTCACGCCGAATACGCAACTGATCGACAGTATTCCGTCCGAGGTGCTCAAGAAGCATCAGGCGTTGCCCCTGATGAAGGCCGGCGGACTGCTGGTGGTCGCGCTCGGTGATCCCTTCGACATCATGGCTGTGGACGAATTGCACGTGCTGACCGGGATGCACGTCACGCCCCTGGTGGCGAGTGAGCGCGAGATTCAGGATGCGCTGAACCGCTTGACGGCCGCCGAGGCCGGCCAGGGCCTGGAGCTTGAGGACATCATGAAGGGCTCCGAAGGCGACGTGGAGGTCGACCGGGACGAAGAGGCGGAAGTCAGTCTCGAAGAGATGCTCGAAAGCGCGGAGGGCGCGCCGGTCATCCGCATGGTCAATATGATGCTCGTCGAGGCGTTGAGGACAAGGGCCAGCGACATTCATATCGAGCCACAGGAAAGGGCCTTGCGCTTGCGGTACCGCATCGACGGTGCCCTGGTGGAGCGGCCGGCCCCGGCCAAGAACTTTCATCCCGCGATCATCTCGCGTATCAAGATCATGTCCGACTTGGACATTGCCGAGCGCCGGGCGCCCCAGGACGGCCGCTTCAAGATCAAGGCCCTTGGCAAAGAGGTCGATATCCGCGTCAGCCTGTTGCCTTCTATTTTCGGCGAAAAGGTCGTCATGCGCGTACTCGACAAGTCCGCCCTATTCCCGAATCTGGGCGGGCTGGGTCTCGATTCACATGCGTTTGAAGCCCTGAGCTATGCCATCGGCCAGCCGCACGGGATCATCCTGGTCACCGGCCCTACCGGTAGCGGCAAGACGACGACCCTGTATTCCTGTCTTCAGGAACTTAACAAGACCGACGTCAATATCGTTACCTGCGAAGACCCGGTCGAGTACCAGTTGCAGGGGATCACCCAGGTCCAGGTGAATCCCACGGCCGGGCTCACGTTTGCCGGCGCCCTGCGATCAATCCTGCGTCAGGATCCCGACATCGTGCTCGTGGGCGAGGTCCGCGACGGCGAGACGGCCGAGATCGCCGTGAAGGCGGCGCTCACCGGTCACCTTGTCCTAAGCACCCTGCATACGAACGATGCTGCCGGTGCAATCGCCCGGTTGGTCGACATGAAGATACCGCCGTTTCTGATCGCCTCGTCCCTCATCCTGTCCCAAGCCCAGCGGCTGTATCGCCGATTGTGTCTGACCTGCCGCAAGGAAATCGCGCTGCCGGTAGACGTCCTGGCCGCCAACGACACACCGGTGACTGTCTTCACCCGGGGCGCTGCGGCCGCGCTCGCCGGGACGTCCGAAGACGT
>Ga0073936_10003135_pt1 | contig 23986 bp, 18 predicted proteins | sample AliMusrvi5mmetaG_FD_87041 | JGI IMG/M metagenome (GOLD analysis project Ga0073936, IMG submission 87041) | Freshwater lake bacterial and archeal communities from Alinen Mustajarvi, Finland, to study Microbial Dark Matter (Phase II) - Alinen... | ecosystem: Environmental > Aquatic > Freshwater >... | reverse complement strand
GGTATCGGTATGAGTGATGAATTTATAAATAAAATCTTTGATAAGTTTTCACAAGAAGAAGGTTCGGCCAAGCGCCGTTTTGAAGGAACAGGTTTGGGTATGAGTATAACAAAAGAATTGATACAGCTTATGGGTGGCGAAATTGAAGTTTCAAGCGTTAAGGGTGAAGGTACTCAAATTTCATTTAAGGTTCAGCTTCCAATAGGTGATCCTGCTAAGTTAGTAAATAAGAGTAAAATTGATGATAAAGATACTTATATAGGAATGAAAATATTGCTAGTCGAGGACAATGAAATGAATCGCTTTATAGCTATACAGAGTTTGAAACACCTTGGTTATGAGATTACTGAAGCTAAAAATGGTCTTGAGGCAATTGAAAAAATTCAACAATCTGATTTTGATTTAATTCTGATGGATATTCAAATGCCTTTGATGGATGGGGTAGAGGCTACGAAGCTAATTCGGAGCAAATATAATGCTGATGTTCCAATTATTGCTCTTACTGCCAATGCTTTTAAGCACGATATTGATTTGTATCTTTCCGTAGGAATGAATAATTATTTGATAAAGCCTTATAAAGAAAACGAATTGTTAGATAAAATAGGTATGTACTCAAATAAATATAAAAATCAGGGAAGTGATAGTGTAAACTTAAGTTCTAAGGTTAGTTTATTTGATTTGAGCCAGATCAGAGAATTGAGTAGAGGTGATGAACAATTTGTCAAAAGAATGTTGGTTGCTTTTAAAAATCTTGCCAATCAAACGACGATTCAACTGGCTGAAGCTCTGGATAATAATGATCTTAGCACTATAGGAATGGTTGCTCATAAAATTAAACCGAGTATAGACAATCTTAGTATCATTAGCATACATGATAAAGTAAGATTGCTGGAGAAATTTAATCCGGAAAATAATACAGACAGTGAACTGAAAATACTAATTGACGATGTGAATAAGGTTCTCAGTAAAGTAGTTAAAGACATTGAATTAGTCTATTTTCTCTAAGTTGTCAATAATCTTTTATAACTAACAAAGCCCTGATTTTAATCAGGGCTTTGTTAGTAAATAGGTATTTATGATCTGTTTTATTTGGATAGCATTAACTCTTCTTCAAAATACTGAATGGTTTTAATCAACCCTTCTTCCAACTGAACATTTGGATTCCAACCGCCAAGAATTTCCTTCGCTTTTGTTATGTTTGGCTGACGTTGTTTTGGATCATCTGTAGGTAAATCCTGAAAAATAAGTTTTGATTTTGAACTGGTAAGGTCGATAATTTTTGTGGCGAGTTCAAGCATGGTAAATTCATTCGGATTTCCAATATTTACCGGTCCGATTATAGAATCATCGGTTTTCATCATGCGTATCATTCCTTCCAGTAAATCATCAACGTATTGAAAACTTCGTGTTTGCTCACCGCTTCCAAAAATGGTAATGTCTTCACCGCGTAAAGCTTGAACAATAAAGTTTGAAACTACGCGACCATCATTCGGATTCATGCGTGGACCGTAGGTATTGAATATTCGGATAATTTTAATTTTCACACCGTTCTGGCGATGATAGTCCATAAACAATGTTTCTGCGCAACGTTTTCCTTCATCGTAGCAGGAACGAATACCAATTGGATTCACATTTCCCCAGTATTCTTCGGGTTGTGGATGTACGTTTGGATCGCCATAGACTTCGCTGGTAGAAGCTTGTAAAATCTTGGCTTTTACACGTTTTGCAAGTCCCAACATATTGATGGCACCCATGACTGAAGTTTTAACGGTTTTAATTGGATTGTATTGATAATGAATTGGAGAAGCAGGGCAAGCCAAATTGTAGATTTCGTCCACTTCAGCCATATAAGGTGAGGTGATATCGTGGCGCACAAATTCAAAGTAACCATTTTTCAAATTATGCTCAATATTCTTACGTCTGCCGGTGAAAAAGTTATCCAGACAAATTACTTCATTTCCTTCGCTCAAAAGTCTGTCACACAAATGCGATCCGATAAATCCGGCTCCTCCTGTAATTAGTACTCTACTCATAGTATTTTCCTTTCGTTTATATTTTATATTTTTTATTATTTTCAAATTTGTGTTATGCCCGTTTTGCCCGGTCCCAGTTTACACTCTGCGATTTTTTTAAATAGCGTCCAAAGCCCATAAAAACAGCATAATTCATTATAAAGAAGTAGTAAGGAACAAAAAATATTTTTATTTTAAGTTTCTTATTTTCTAAGAACCAACCTATAAGTGCTGAAACATAGAATATTACTTGTAAAATGAGCAAAATTAAATAGATGTTAGAAGTTCGTGCTAAAATAATATTAAAAAACAGAACCAGCAACAAAGCCACCGGAGTAATTGTCCAGCGCATTACGCGGTGCGAAATATACTGAAACGACAGCATACCATATTTGAATATATTCAATAACGGATAGAGCCTAACAACCGATTGAATACCACCTGCAGCTATACGGATTTTGCGTTTAAGTTCCTCTTTGACATTCGCAGAAGCAGTTTCAATGGCATAAGCTTCAGGGTCATAATCAATCTTATAACCTTTCATAGCCACACGGAGCGAGATAATAAAGTCGTCGAGTAAAGTGTCTGGTTCTACTTCATTGAAAAGCTCAGTGCGAATGGCAAAAAGCTCTCCGGCAGCTCCAACAGCTGAATAAAGTTCTGCATCCCATTTCTTTAAAGCTGATTCATATTTCCAGTAAATGCCTTCACCCGCTGCAGATGCAGCTTCTTCGTCTGCATTAAATATACGTTTTTCACCCGACACACAGCCAACTTTGGGGTTGTTGAACATTTCTGCAATTTTCATGATGGACTCTTTACCAAGCAAAGTGTTAGCATCTGAGAAAATTACAATGGGTGTTTTGACGAATTTAATACCACGGTTCATTGCGGCAATTTTTCCGTTTCGCTCAGGTTTATGAAGTACTTCCACTTCACGATATGCTTTCAAACGCTGAGGTGTTTCGTCATTTGATCCATCCGTTACCCAAATTTGATGCAGTTTATCGCTGGGATAATTGAGTTGGAGCGTGTTTTCTACTTTGATCTTTACATAATCCTGCTCGTTGTAGGCAGCAATAAGGAGTGTTACTTCAGGTAAATCGTTTGTTGAAATTGCGAAGGTACTTTTTTTAGAGAACAAACGTTTAAGTTTTATCAGTAAAAACAATACAAATCCATAACCGATGTAGGTATAAAAAATAATACCTACCAACACCCAAAATATAATTTCTAATGTATTCATAATGAGCCTACTTTGATTAATTACTTTTTTCTTGATATTTTCGATATAATTCTGGAAACCGGTTTCGAGATTAGTTCTTTTTCGTAGTTATTCATACCTATGTACCACATTGAAATACAGAATATTATTGAATAAATAAGAATGGCTGGTATTAGAATCCGGATATTCATCAAGTTGAGATATAAGAACATCAATATTCCGATTATTGAAGGAATAATCAGCGACGGCAGTGTTTTACCTATTGCTCTTGTAAAATGTTTAATATTCAGTCCTAATTTATTATGGTAATGCCAATTCATAAAGAACACGTTTCCAATGATTAACGCCAATCCTGTTCCAATTGCAGCTCCAATCCCGCCATAGAGTTTCACCAACGGAATGGAAAGGCAAATATTACCAAGGGCAATAAAGAAATACACCCACGAGCGGAATTTGTGCATGTTTTTGGCACGTTGTATTTCAATTCCAAGATTTTGAATCAATGGAATTGTAACCGGAATTATTAAAACCAATGCAATAGGGTAGGAGGCAGCATAGTTTTTACCAGCCCAAAGGCAAATAAATGCTTTTCCGAAGAATATAAGTCCGGTCAGTATTAGCGAAAGCATAATAAACTGAAGTCGCCCTAAACGGGTAAATAGTTCACTAAGTGCTTTATCGCTATTTTTTGAAGCCACTAATGAATTTACACGTGGGATATAAACTCCGGAAATAGCTGTGGAAAGTTGTAGATAATATGAATTTAACTGTGCAGCCACACTATAAGTTGCAACTTCTATGGTTCCTCTGAATCTGCCGATAATGAATCGGTCTACATTCCAGTTTATTTGATTCACAACCAGATTCAGAAAAATGTAAGACGAGAAGATAAATAACTCGCGAACTAACGAAGCATCAAGATTCTTATAGGCGAAATTAATATTGATTTTTTTGTAGGAGTAAATCACATTAATCAATTCAATCAGGAAATTGATTACAGTTGTGACGATTACCATTCCTACCGATCCATAGCCCATAATTAATATGGGTAGAATTAAAAACGGACTGGTTACAATACGGGCAATCTGCAACAACCTTTGAAACACAAACTTTTCATTTGCACTAACATACGAGTTGAACACAATACATGGAAAGGTAATAGCAATGTTTATTACCATTAAAGCCATTAATATTTTTGCCTTTGAAAGTTCCGCCAAACTGAGTTTTGTTCCGAAAATAGCAGTAGTATTAAAAACTAAAACTATTCCACACAGAATTGCAATTGCACCTAAAATACCGAAGATGATCATAAACATCCCATTCAATTTGGCAATACTTTCTTCATCTTTGGCTGCTTTATAGGCTGAATAATACTTAATATATGCACTTCCAAAACCAAAGTTGAAAAGCCCCAAATAGCTCACCACGGATGCAACCAGATTGTAAAGCCCAAATTCACTCTGACCCAGCAACCGGAGCATAATCGGCGTGTAGACAATGGAAATTAAACTTCCAAGTCCTATTATCAAATAGGACATTATAGCACCTGCTTTTAATTGATTTACTTTCATTTAGCTTGGTATATCTGTTTTTAGTGCTTTTTTCAGGTAACTATAAACTTTCTGACGTTCAGTTTCAAGAATTTCTGTGATGTGAGAATAATCTATTTTGAATAAGTTGGTGTTCTTTACAATGTCATATTTTCTGTTCTCGAACTTAAATGTTGATAATAATGTATCAATTCGAGACGACATGGGAGCACTTTTTCCTTCGCGGTCGAATACTACAAAAGGTTTTTCCATGTGTATGGAGAAAATAATTGCATGAAACGAATCAGTGCAAACAAGGCTTGCCGAGTTGATGTAATCTATAAATTCACCTGGGTTGGCATTATATCTTTCAATGTCTGCCATGCTTGCCATCTGCACAATTTCAAGATTATTTTTCGACGCTAATTCCTGTAGAATTTTCATTCTTTTAGATGAGACTGCACCAATAAAATAGGTTAGTAAATAAGCTTTCTTGGGCTTTTTAGAGCTTTTTTCAGATACAGATAACCATTGTTCCTTTGTCAATATAAGCGTTGGATCAATAAGAATTGGAGCTTCCCGTCCGGTTAGTTTTTTGATAATGTCGGCTCCGGCTTGTTCGCGAACAGATAGAAATTCTATTTCTGACAACCATTCTGCATACCGTTTACAGTATTTTTCGGGTATTGACGAAACTCCAAAACTAGGAGCAAGTGCTATTCGTTTATTTTTTTTCGCAAATGTTGCAAAGTCAAAACCATTTCCATAACGGATATTCGGATTCCATATCTGGTCACTACCAATAAAAAAGTAATCATATTGTTCACTTATATTTTCAGGCATTTCATCGCCAATCACAGTATAGCTTGTCTCACGTATGTGCTTGTCAGCATATTCACGGAATGACTTTTCTTTTGCACGTTGAGCGTTTAGGTATTTATCTTTGTTTTTCCGTTCTACTATTTTTTCACTTATTTTAACAAAAAGTATTATTGGAGAAAGCTTTAGTGCATTTTTTATGCGTGTAGTTTTAAATTCTAATTCGTTCACCGGTTCACGAACAGGTATGTTGGCAATGGATTCTACTTCTAAATTATATGATTTTAGAAGTTCCTGAGCAGCATAGTTTTGTAGACGATTTCCATAGTTTACATAATCGGTAATGGTTATGATAGCAGCTTTCTTCATAAGGTAAAATTACGATATTGCGGATTAACGATTACGAAGTTTGTCTCTAAGTTTAAGTGCAATTTTTCGTAACCAAGGGAAGTATTTTCCACTTTTCATATTGTACGAAAAAGATTGAGCATCAAATATCATTTGAAAGTTTTCAGTGCAAAAAACAGGTTTTCCGGTAATTTCATTTATCTCAATAGCTTGATTTAGAGAGCTTTCAAAAAATAGATTGTACGAAATGTCTTTGTATGTGTTTGCTTTATGTTTTGCATGATTGTTCGCCTTCTGACGGGCTTCTTTATTTGGAAGATCAAGCATCACCAGTTTGCTGTATTTTACGTTATTCTTCTCAAGCCAAATTTCAGTTTCTTTGCGATATTTTTCAAGTCGGGAAGTCACGAGTGTGCCTATTTTGCTGCTGGGAATATACAAAGGTGGTGCATTCAGTATAAAATCAATATATATAGGACCATCATCGTTTTGGTCATCAGTAGGATCAACACATAGTACTCCGTCAATATCAAAGCAAGCTTTTTCAAGTGTACTGTGATGCAGGATATTCCACTGGAAATATCGTGGAAGTGGAACAACTTCAAAGAAATAATCAACCATTTTTTCTTTTCCTGGAACAACATAAATGGCGCAAAGACTAATTTCAAAATCTGCACTTACATTTTTGATAAGTTCTTTTGATTTTTGTATTGCCGAACCTGATGCAATACTGTCGTCGACAATCAGAATTTTTTTATAACTTTTTACATTTATAAATTGACCACGCTCTCCAGCTTTATAAATATGACCATTTACAAATGAATGAATATCTGTGAATGGTTTGCTGAGGTATAAAGCAATCAGATTGGCAGGAAGCATACCACTGCGCGGAATGCCCACTATTAAATCAAAATCACGAGGTAAAATACTGAGCCGTTTTAGGATAATATCATTTAAGTTCGAAATATTTCTGTAATCCATGGCAAATGTTTTAGTAAATCGAATCTGAGAGTTTTATTAATGTACTGTGGATATTTCACGAGCGGTTTTTCGTGGTGATGAAGCTAGCGAAATTTCGTTAGGTACAAAACCGCACGAAATAATCATCAAAATAACTTCGTTTTCCGGAATATTAATAAGTTTACGTAATTTCTCGTCCTTGTCGTTTGATACACTCCAGTTTAGGGAACAAGCACCTATTTTGTTGAAATGAAGCGCATTAAGTAGAGTCATGATAAAAATACCTCCATTCAAATGATTTTCATTGCGTTCATGAATATCTTTGGTTGTGGAAATAACGGATGTTATAACCAGAAGTGTCTCTGCTAAATGACCAAATCCTCTGTTTCCGTTTTGAAGTTCTAAAATATCTTGTTTTAGTGCTATAGATTTTACAATATGAACACGGGTAGGTTGTCTGTTGCAAAACGAAGGTGATTTTTGAGCCAGTTCAATACAATCGTTTAAAACGTGAAGAGGAATTTGCTCGTTGGTATAATTTCTGACTGAATATCTCGACCGACAGAATATATCAAATGATTTGTGAATATCTTTGAAATATTCAGTTTTCGATAATTGGAGTTGTTCTACCCCATAAATGTTTTTGAATTTATTCAAAATTCCGGATAAGTTCTCATTTACTTCTGCATCGAGTGCAAAGTTTATTTTTTTATGAAATTCAGCATATTCCCTTAAAACAGAAACTGATTGGCGAAATTCCATATCATTTACAGACAGATTCATTTTTTCATGTCGTTCTATTACACGACAAAGTTCAAGAACAACTTTTTTTCCAAAACCCGGACGAGGTATCGGCATTGTAAGTCCTTTTTCTACAATGTGATACAAAAGAGTGAGGTCTCTCTGAACTTTTTCTGTATCCGAATTATTATATACTTTGTCGTAAACTCGCCTTTTTAAATCAGGTAAGACAGTCTTTTTTGCTAGTTGTAGATAATAATAATAGATTAATTTTTGAGGAATCAACTGCTTTATTTTGTCTTTAAATATTTGCATAAACTATTCTGATTAAATGACTTTTCTAACAAAAAAACTCTTTGTAGAGTGAATTACCATGTGTAATAGTTCTAAAACCAACTTAATATCTTGAATTATTGAAATACTTTTTCCATTATATTCTTTACCTTTTTAAAGTAGCGTCTGGTTTCACCAATAGGTTTAAACTTTCTCCAAGCTGTTTGGCTTAGGTAGAAGTAAAATTCTTGTTTGTATTCTTTGTTATAATTGTATGATGTATATATCGGTTTGCGTTGAACAAAGTGAATAATAAAGGGATTAGGATAATTTATTGTAGCAAAATGATTCCAACGACTATCAAGTTCAAACCATTGGTTGGCTAACACAATGTTTAAGCCATATTGATCGGGATAATTTGCGAATTCTTTGTTTTTTTCGATACAATTTATCGTTTTTTTGGTAATATCAGCATCTCTCCATTTTTTTGTATCCATCAACAATAATCCGGAATTAAAATAATGTGTATCAGCAGGAAAACATAATTCTTTGTAGTTCTTTACTCCACCCCAACTATTATCAAATGTTTTAACTTTTGGGTCAGGCACTGCAGCAACAATATTGTTTTGAATATCTGTATCGAACAATTCCTTTATGTCTCGTCGAACAATCATATCTATATCAAGGTATAATACTTTCTCAATTTCTTTGGGTATGAAATATGGTATAAAAAGCCTTAAATAAATAGTGAGTGGAAACGAACTTTTATCAATAGGAAGCTTAGTACCTTGAGGAATTATTTCGGACGATTTTACCCAGAATAAGGTTGTAATATCCGAGTTAATAGAATTATGTAACCTTTTTATACTAGATTTTTTTACTTGATTTTCAATTATATAAATATTGATTTTTTGACTTTTACTTATGTGAGCTTCAATTGACTTTATCAGTGCAGCCAGCATTACAATATAATGATTGTCAGAGGCAACTACAATTGTTAGTGGTTTCATGTTGTTAATAAATTAATTATGACTATTAAGTATTAGATATATTTCTCGATGATATTTCCAAATTCTATTGCTCGTGCTTCCCATGAATTTTGAGATGCAAAATCAATTCGTTTCTGGATTTTCTCCTCACTATCGGTTGATGTTTCTATTTTTAATTTTTCCACAAAATCATACTTATCCCTTACAGCCGAAACAATATTGCAGAACTCAGGCAAATCGGCAAATGAAGTCATAACCACCGGAACACCTACAGCCAGATATTCGTTAATCTTCAATGGATAGATGTTTTTATTGACTTCGTTTACAATGTATGGAATAATACCGACATCATATTTTGCTAATAGTTCTGGTACATCTTTTGGCTTGATAGGACTAAAAAAATGAACATTTGGATAAACACTCAATCTTGCTTTCATAGCCTCGTTGCGCATATCTCCTGTAAATTCGAAATCAAAGTCACTCAATTTCTGAACTGCATATTCTACTATATCAATATCGAATCTAGGGTCAAGAGTGCCGATATAGCCAACCCGTTTACGAATATTTTTATGTATTTCTACCTTCTTATGAGCAGAAAAAACGGAGAAATCAACACCATTTTTCACAACAAAACAATTGGAATTGAGTTTTTTTTTAGAATTTTGCAAATAGGTTGAAGTAGTGATAATTGCCCTTACTTTTTTAGAAAACTCCTCCTCGAACTTAAAGATGCGTTGCCCAAAAAAGCTTGCTTCCACCCCATCATAACAGTAGTAAATATGAGCCTTTTCACCTAGTTTTCCATTCATTGCCAGTCCATAAAACGGATTGAAAGCTGTAATCAAAATTGGGTTGTTAAAATTCAGTTTTCTAATCGCTTTTTTTATCGCATACCTATATATACATGTATTGAGTTTAAAAATCAAATTAAAAAGTTTCTCGTTTTTCAAAAAATAGACTGGCAAGACAGGCGGAATAATCAAATCATAGACTTTCGTATCGGAATCAGTATCGAATTGCTGCAAGCGCTTCTCAAGTCCAAGCATTCGATTTATCGGTATTGTTTTCCCAGCATTTTTTAGGTCGCTAATTGTATATGGATATTCAACGAAAAGAATATTATTCTCTCGTGCCATGCGCTCCAAAATCTGGACAGTTGACTTGGCATACGTTCCAAACCAGTTGGAGTTACCAATGCAAACAATATTTTGACCTTGTATCATATTGTTTTATTTTTCAGTTTCTACTGTGCCATGTGGTGTGTGTAGGAATTGCTTGTTAGCTCCTTTTATTTTTAATAATGAAACTAACATCAATAACATACCTTTAGGCAAATCCAAAATTGCTTTGGCAGTTTTTTTGTTATAGAATTTAATAGGTACCGAAAATAAAAATGAAATAATGCATGAAACAAAAACGATTAGCCATATTTCAGATAATGATCTATTTAGTCCTATAAGCTTATTTACGATTATGAACAATGGAGCTTCTACACAAACCAACCCCAATAATAAAATTCTGGGAGGTTGGATAAACTGAATGGCTTTTACAAAATAATCGACATTACCTTTAAAGAACAGATCTTTGGTAGCGCTTCCAATATCTTGGAAAAAATAATGAAATTGAGCCGAAAGCCATCTTCTGCGCTGTATGCTAAATGCTTCAGAATCCTGAACTTTTTCATCATACACATAAGCATTTTCGAGGTAATCCACTTTCAGACCAGCTTTCAGCATTTTAAGTTCTATTTCTTTATCGAATCCACCAATAGCCTTTACTTCCAACATCATATTCTTAAAATACTGATAGTCAAATGCCATTCCAGAACCAATAATTGCCGACGATAAACCTACGGCCCGATGACCTTTTCTAAATAAATGATTATTGATTTCCTCACTAATAGCATCTAGCATAGCCAGATTGGTATTCGTGTTTTTGGCTGTTCTGTGACCTTGTATGACAAAGAAATTCTTTTCGAATGCATTATTCATTTTCAATAGAAAATCTCTTTCCATTAGGTTATCAGCATCAAGCACCAAAGCAATATCATAATCATCAGGCAAAATACTCATAGCTTTATTCAAGGCTTTAGCCTTGGTGCTCTTGTCAAATTTTACTTCTATCACCTTCAATGGCATGACCGATAACCGCTGAATAGTTTCAGGGCTAAATGAATCGGCAATAATCACTACATCGAAATAATCAGAAGGATAGTTTTGTTTTAGAGCATCGGCGGCTACCTCAAGAATTACCTCATCTTCTTTATATCCGGGGATTAGAACTGCAAATTTTCGGTTTTTGGATGCCAAAGAAAGTTTTTTTTCCTTGTAGAATAATCCTGAAGTTGAAAAGAACAAAATATATAATGTGGCAAAACCGGTAAACACAATCAATATTATTTCCAGAATATTGAGTGAATTGATGAGTATATTCATTTTTGGTCAGGTATTGATTAAATATTGATTGGTTGTTTGCCAATACTATGATATTTAAATCCGAATTCTATTATCTGTTCAATATCAAGGACATTTCTTCCATCAAAAATAACTTTATTACCCATCAGTTTTTCCATTACTTTGAAATTCGGCATACGGAATTCACTCCACTCGGTTACAACAGCAAGTGCATCAACACCAATCAAAGCCTCATACATGTCTTTGCTGTATTTTATTGCATCACCCAGAATGCGTTGAGCTTCATGAGATGCGATTGGATCATAAGCCTGAACATTTGCACCATGCTCCAACAATTGGCTAATGAGTACAAGCGAAGGAGCTTCACGCATATCGTCGGTTTCCGGTTTAAAGGATAATCCCCATATTGCTATTGTTTTTCCAGCTAAATTACCTTCGAAGTGTGAATTAATTTTGTTGAATAGCACAGTTTTCTGGTATTTGTTTACTTCTTCTACTGCTTGCAGCACTTTTAAATCATAGTTTAAATCATGTGCAGTTTTGATAAGTGCTTGTACATCCTTTGGGAAACAAGAACCTCCATAGCCTACTCCCGGATATAGAAATCGATTACCAATTCGTGAATCAGAACCTATGCCTTTGCGAACAAGATTTATGTCGGCACCAACAATCTCACAGAGGTTAGCTATATCGTTGATAAAACTAATTTTGGTTGCCAGCATTGAGTTGGCTGCATATTTAGTCATTTCAGATGAGGTAATGTCCATTACAATCAAGGGGTGATTGTTGAGCAAAAACGGCTTATAAAGACGATTTAAAACTTTTTCAGCCCTTTCACTTTCAACACCTACTACTATTCGATCTGGTTTAAGAAAATCATCAACAGCATTACCCTCTTTTAGAAATTCCGGATTTGAAGCTACATCAAATTCTACCTGAACACCACGTTTGTCCAATTCTCCCTGAATAGCTGCTTTCACTTTTTTTGCAGTGCCAACAGGTACAGTACTTTTTGTAATTACAACAGTATAATTATTTAGATGCTGACCAATTTCGCGAGCTACACCAACTACATATTTCAGATCAGCACTTCCATCTTCATCCGGCGGAGTTCCTACAGCAATGAAAATTGCATCACTATCATTTACAACTTCAGAAAGTTTTGTTTTAAAAAACAACCTCTCTTTTTGTACATTTCGTTTTACAATATCTTCAAGACCAGGCTCATAAATCGGCATTATCCCATTATTCAAATTATCGATTTTTGCTTGGTTCACATCTATACAATTTACAATGGCTCCTGTTTCGGACAAGCAAGCTCCTGAAACTAAACCTACATAACCGGTACCTACAATTGAAATGTTCATAATGAAAATTTAATATATTATTACTTGAATTACTATTTATTTCACAAAAAATTAATATTGTCTATCAAATGCTGATTTAATAAAATTACCTACACTCTTTTAATTGAAAAAACAAGTATGATAATCTATTTTTTAAATATAATATGATTTATTCATTAATTTAATTTAAGATTATTACATTTTTATATCTTGCTTTTGAGCCGGATTCTTTGAAATGTTATTTTGTTGATATTTTAGAAAAGCTTATTGGTAAAAAATCACTACATTTACCGTTTTTATTAACAATACTTATAGAAATACTTATATTGTAATCATTTTCTTCCAATCCCATTTCTCTTTATTCATAGTCTGAACAAAAAAGTTTGTGCAAACTCTCAAACAATAGGCTGCAAAAAGAATAATACTAAATACGACTATTGTATTAAAAGGATATAACATATTAAAACGACCTGTTATAATATCAAACTGTACAATATATATTTCTAAAGTTAGTGAAGCAATGAAATATATCACATACCATATTTTAGTAGATGCAACCTTATCGCACCATTTATAACAACTAACTTTATATGCGTAATAAAGAAATAGAATTAATGGCACTATGTCCAATAGCTGGATGTAATACCATGCATTCATTTTATCCTTGCCAAAATGCATGATAATAAAATAAGTTACAAATGATATAATGAGTAATAGTAAATCTTTAATCAAACTTTTATTTTTGATTGTATCTTTATTTACTCCCACTATGACACCAAATAACATTGTACTAAAGTAGCAAAAGTAGTGAAAAAGATTGTTATGATAAATACTTCCAGTTACTTTATTATGACTGATAACCAATAAAAATGTCAATAAAATTGAAGCTATGAGAAAGTAATAAAGGTAGTTACTGTAATATTTCATTATAAAATATATAATAGGAAAACTGATAAGAAAACATCTTATAAACCAATAACCACCTCCTATTAAGAAATCCTGCCAATTAATTTCCTTATTATAGATTAGACTTGCAATTATTGGCCAAACTATTATCGATGGCCACAATCTGTTGATTTTGTTCTTGTACCAAATCGAAAATGGTATGAAAGATGTATTTTGTGACTGATTTTTGCTAAAAATATTATACAAAAAAAATCCGGAAACAAAGAAAAACAGTGCATTTCCATGCACACCAAATGTTGCAAAGCCTATGTTGTGTCCTTCATAAAGAGGTCTAAAATGATAATTTGTAATCATTAAGGCTGCAATAAACTTTAAAAAATCAAGACCATTTATTCTTTTAGTTGTTTTCTGCATGTACTTTATATTTGATAAAATTAGAATTGAATGATATTTCTACCATGTGTTTTTTATGGAATAATTAATCAACCCTGTTTTGAAATAATCTTTTAAAGAGTTTATCCCATTCATTCATAATTACTTCTCTGTTATATCTGGTAACATTCTGTCTGGCTTGCTGCCCCATTTCAATTCTTAAATTTTTGTTTTCAATTAGAAAACATATTTTTTCTGCCAGTTGATAAATGTCTCCATTACTAACAATATATCCATCTACATCATTTTTTATAATATCTGATGGTCCATGTGGGCAATCAAAAGAGACCACAGGAACGCCACAAGCCATTGCTTCAATCAGCACCATCCCAAATCCCTCGAATCGTGAGCTTAATACAAAAATTGAACTTTGAAGATAATGGTCTGTAATATTGTTTACAGGTTCCATGATTTTAATGTTTTCTTGTAAATTTGCTGCTGTTATTTGATTTGTGAGTTGTTTATAAAGTGAACCTTCACCATATATTTTCAATGTCCATTCCGGAAATTTTTTTGCAACAATTTTCCATGCATCTATTAGAAAATCATATCCTTTTTGTTCTTCCAATCTACCTACACTCATTACTGTTTTACTTATGCAGTTGCTCTGTGCAGACGGATAAAAAGGAAGAGCATTTGGAATAACTGTTGAAGTCCTGTTGTGTCGTTTCCATTCATTGGCATCATTCTGAGTTAATACCACTAATTCTGAAAATTTAACTATGGCCTTTTCCATTTTCCGGTTCCATATTTTACCCACTACTTTATATAATCCACCTTTTTGTTGCAATAGATGATTATTTCTTATGAATCTTTTTGCTACATGAGCTTCAGCTACTTTTATACTCCCGTCCTTTATATTTGTTAAAATGTCGACATCCCTGCTAATGGTAGTAAGTGTAATATCCGGACACAAATTAAACAAGGTAGCTGTCAGGCGTTTTTTGTATTTAGATAGCAACTGAAAATAAATATAACCTCTTTTGAAAAAGCCATATTTATATTGTAAATTAAAATTGACATCCAAGTCAATATGTGTTACTTTTGGTGAGAGAGGAAATGATAATGGTTTATTGTTTTGATGTGCTGTAATTATGAAAACCTCGTATCCAAATACATCGGCAAAATAATTAGCCTTCTCTGAAATAACCCTATCAGCTCCACCTACGGTTGTTAACGCAGGATAAATATAAGCAATGCGCATTTTATTTAATAATAATAATGTTAATAGAATATTACATTTTAATATATTTCTTTATCCTAATCTTTATGTAATAAAAAAACGTCCATCATAATCTAGCCTTCTGTCAAGTCCATAAAATGGCTGATTTTCCTTTTGCAGAATATACCATACCTCCATTTTTGATTATTGTTTATGCCATGTGTCCATTTTCTCCATATATGGCAAAGTCTTCGGTTCCAATATCCCTTTACCAATTTGCGGTTTAACCATAAGAAAGGCTCAATTATCCAACCCTATTTAATTTTAAATGCCAAAATTGAATCCTCGAACAAATCTCAATCTGTAAAGGTTACGTTTAGTTTAATGCTTGTACTTAGTATGTGTGTTTTGGATATAAATTACCTTACTAAAACTAAAGAAATATACCTAATCACATTCTAATAATGAAAATGTTTGATTTTTCATGTAGATTTGTTAATCAACCTTGTTTTGAAGTAGTTTGTTAAATAGCTTACCCCATTCATTCATAATTACTTCTCTGTCATATCTGGTAACATTCTGTCTGGCTTGCTGACCAATTGATTTTCTTTTATCTTCATTATCCATTAGAAAACATATTTTTTCTGCCAGTTGATCAATATCACCATTTTTAACAAGGTATCCATCCACATTATTTTTGATAATATCCGATGGACCATGAGGACAATCAAATGATACAGCCGGAATTCCACAAGCCATTGCTTCAATAAGCACCATTCCGAAACCTTCGAATCGTGAGCTTAACACAAAAATTGAACTTTGAAGATAATGATCTGCTATGTTTTTTACAGGTTCAACAATCATAATATTCTCTTGAAGGTTTGCTTCAATTATCTGTTTGGTTAGCTGTCTGTGAAGTGTTCCTTGTCCATAAATCTTTAAAGTCCAGTCAGGAAATTTCATTGCAACAATTTTCCAGGCTTCAATCAACAAATCATAACCTTTTTGTTCTTCAAGTCTTCCTACACTTATCACAGTTTTATTTGTACAATTACCTACTGACGATGGGTAAAAAGGAAGGGAATTGGGAATAACTGTTGACGTTCTGTATTTTTTCCATTCATTGGAGTCATTCTGGGTTAAGACTACCAACTCAGTGAATTTCTGGATAGCATTTTCCATTTTTTTATTCCATATTCTACCAACAATTTTATACAGTCCTCCTTTTTGTTGCAACAAATGATTATTCCGAATAAATTTTTTTGCAACATGAGCTTCCGCTACTTTAAGGCTTCCATCTTTGATTGTTGTTATAAAATCAATATCCCTGCCGATGGAGGTAAGCGTTATATCCGGTTTCAGATTAATTAATGTTTCAGATAAGCATTTTTTGTATTTTGACATCAATTGGAAGTATATGAACCCCCTTTTTAAAAAACCATGTTTATATTGCAAATTAAAATCAACTCCCATATCAATATGTGTTACCTTAGTTGATAAAGGAAAATATAAAGGCTGATTATTTTGTTGTGTAGTGATAATAAATACATTGTAACCAAATACATCGGCAAAATAATTTGCTTTTTCAATAATAACCCTATCTGCACCTCCTGCACCGGTCATCTGTGGATAAATATAAGCAATACGCATATTTTTCAGCTTTTAATAATTAGTAGGAATATTTATTTTTTGCTTTTGAAAAAATATTTTTTTATTCTGATTTTGATAGCGTTTATAAAACCTCCATCATAAATTAATCTTCGGTCCGAAGTCCAAACTCTTGCAGAGCTTCCTTTTGCAGGAAGAACCAATCCTCCGTTATTTATAAGTGTATAAGCCATATTGCCATCTTCGCCGCCAATAGCATAATCTTCGGAACCAAGAATACCTTTGCCTACACGTTGCTTACCTATTAGGAAAGCTCCGTTTTCCAGACCAGCTTTTGTTATAAAGCCAAAACTAAATCCTCGCACCAATAGGTGAACTTTATCTCTCAATTTAAAATAATAAATAGTATTTCTGATAGTCTCATAAAATGCCATTATCCACCGTGGGGTGTTTCCTGAAGTTATAAAACTATAATCACTATATACAGCTTCGGCGCCCTTAGCCTCATTTTCCTCAATAGTTTTTACCATTTTTTCAACCCAGGTTTTAGGGTAAATACAATCTGCATCAGCACAAAGGAAATATTTCCCTTTTGCGTTTTCTAACCCTGTTTGACGTGCATATCCAACGCCTTGTCGTACTTCAACAATTGACTTAACTCCAAGATCATTCAATACTTCCTGAGTTCGGTCGGTGGAATTGTTATTTATAACCAACAGTTCGCATTTAAAGGGCAATACTTGCTCGGATAATGAAGAGAGTGTACTGAAAATGGAATCTTCTTCATTCCATGCCGGAATAACTATTGTTGCTTTCACATCATCTTCAGATACAAATTGTTTAAGTCCTTGGCGAACTCTTGATTTAACATCATCGCTTATTTGCCAGTAATTTTCATTAAGGGCTAAATGTTTTTTTACCCACTTTGGTATTATCAGACTTTTCATAAAATACTAAATTTAAATTGCAGTTATATTTTTAGATAATTTTTGATTTTCTTCCTCCTCTTTCTCCCATCTTGGAATCATGGATATAAATACCAAGCTTGCGAAGATAATGACCTGGTTCGGTAATTGCCCTAATGCTGCTGCTGTATAGGATGATGCCATTTGCCCGAATACCCCACAAGTAAATGCAATTGCTTTGTAACGGTATTTATCGTTTTTTATTTTAAAAAAAACTAAATAGGATGATTTAATTACAAAGTAAAACATCATAAATAAATAGGCTGAAAGTCCGACAATGCCTTCTTCTGCCCAAATTTGAATATACCATCCATCTGTAGCTGTTCTAGCTAAGAAATTACCAGGAGAGAATCTACGACCCCATGCTCCCGCAGATCCTACACCACCACCAAAAGGTCTTGTTGCTAAATAATCTGAAAATAATTTTCTATTGTACTTTCTTACATTCATGGATGCATTATCCTCAGCAAAAGCACTTCGCATTCGCCTGATATCATAATTTCCTTGTCCGATAGTAGTGTATTTAAAAAAGAAAAAAATAACAAAAGCTAATCCCACGGCAAAAATTAAAACTTTAATTTTTTTTGTCAACACAGCATATGTTAAAAAAATTGCCAGTGGAACTGAAATTGCGCTTCTGGTTCCTGAAATTAACATAGAATACAAGGATAGAAAACCTACAAAAAAATAAAATATTTTCATATTTTTATTTTTTTGCTCATGTATACCTAAAATAGTGAATATAGCTCCAAAATAGCCCATAGCACCACCAAAGGTTCCGGCATCTGAATATACGGAGAATATTCTTAATTGCCCAAAGAGTAAATGAGTAGAATAATTTCCCGGTACCATTAACCAACCTTTCTCCCAACGATCTAAACCGATATATTTTTGTTTTAGTGCAACAAGGGCTGCTATGAGCGTAAACCAAACACATAGACTTATAAATAATTCAAAATCTTTAGGTCGATTAAAGATAAGATATACCAATGGGACTGTTAAAACTGTGTAAACAGCATACCCTCTCATGGCATAAAACCAGGCTTCTTTACTGACAGCTTCTGGGTTTAGAATCTGCAAAACAGTCATTATAAACCAAATGATGACAATAAATGTGTAATCGTTCGCGGCAAGTTTCCATTCTACTTTTTGATTAAATTGGCTAAAAATCAAAACTATTAATGTTACAAAGAGCATGATATCAACGGAAAGACCCAAAGGTCCTGGAATATACCTTGAAATACCCATTGCAAAATAGTTTAAGAAAAATGCTGTAATAAGACTAATTCTTGGATTTTTCAAGATTGAGTAAAGATAAAAAATAGGTAATGGAAGAGCTAATATGGCGAATCCTAACAACAAATTGTCTTTTGTAACAAAATAAATAAATCCTATAAGCAATAGCGTGATTACAGTCCAAACTGTTAACACAGTAATGAGATGTTGATTTCTATTGGAAGGTAGGTTATATAATTCATTCATTTTGTCGGAATTATTTTTTTGTCAAATATAACAAAAATATCTTAGAGTAACCCGTAGTGCTTTTATAAAATAGTAATAAAAAAAGTTGTTCATTTCGGAAAAAACCGTGTATTTATCTGGTTATCAAACATATAAATATAATGAACAACTTTATAACAAAGTACGAAAAAATTCTCGAAATATTAAAGCAATTTGAGACAAAAAGTAACTTTCTGAATCAAATTCGTCTTCCACGTTTAAGCGATATTGAATTAATCGCATTAGATTTAACAGCAGAATCACTAAGTATTGATTCTGAATATCAATTGTTTAGAACTCTTCCGAGTACATTAAGTTCAAGAATAGAACTCAGTGTTTATAATCGTAGAAGACGAAGATTATTTTTTGTAAAAGAACGAATCCACAAAGCGTTAGCGGAAAAGTTGACTGGTTCTGAAAACTATTTTATCGTTGACAGCATGCCTTTGGAAATCTGCAAACTAAGTCGTTCCTCAAGAACTACCATTTGGAAGGAAGACTTTTTGACAAGTCCTTCCAAAGGTTATTGTGCCAGTCAAAAGTTGCATTTTTATGGTTATAAATTAGATGCTGTGTGTAGTTCTAATGGTGTATTTACCAATTTTGAACTCACTCAAGTGGCTGTATATGATATTCATATTTTGAAAAACATATAAAACAACTTGTCTTCTTGTGTTGTGATTGATGATAAAGGTTATCTGAGTGCTGATTATCAACTTGATTTGTTTACTTCAAACCAAATAAAGCTAGAAGTACCAATGAGAGTTAATCAACATGATTATCAGAAACAACCATATCTATTTAGAAAAACCAGAAAACGTATTGAAACGCTCTTTTCTCAACTTTGTGACCAATTTATGATTCGTCGAAACTACGCTAAGTAAAATCACCGCAATAACGGTTATTCAAATGATAAACAAATTATTAAACAGAAATATCAACAAACTAAAATCACTTGTAGTCTAAATGCACTACGGGTTATCTTTAGGTATTTGTTATTCGTTTCAAGACTGTTTTTATTAACTTTCTCACTTTAGAACGATTTTTTTCAATTTCACCATATACTTCTTCAAGGTCTGTTAGAATTGTATTAGTTAGTATTGTGTATAAATTATTAGTTATAAGTTGTTTAATTTTATTTGTATGAAAATCATCTGCTTTAGACCATGCAAAATTAGCATTATAAGCTATTAAACTAATATCGGCCTTCTGAATTAACATTGGATTTTGAATGCCATGGTTTATGGGTGGGATAATAGAAATTAAACAATCAATTTTTTCATCTGTCCCTTCCAGTAAATCAGTATATTGTTTTGCTTTGCAGTAATTGTTTAACATATTTTTGAAATTTTCATCGTCTGATTTATCTGAATAAGCGGTCATGAAATCGAAAATCTTAACGCTTAATCCCTGTTGCTCTAACTTCCGTTGTAGATTATCAGCAATAACTAATTGTCCTGAATCATCCCAAATGCTTAAAATTTGAATTATTATGGTTTTTTCACTCTTATTCAATAACATCTTGATTTTTTCCAAAATATATGTTGCAGCTTTTTGTTCCATTGATTCTGTACCGGGGAATTTTTTTATATTGCTAATACAGAATGCGCCTAAAAACTCAATTCCGGTAAGTTTAATGATATTTCCAGGTGTTTTAATTCTATGATCCATTAATTCAATAGTAAAAATACCTAAAATGTATAATATTAAAGTAACTAGTACACTGAGTAATACATATGTTGTTTTCTTTGATGGTAACGAAGCAACTGGAAATTCAGCTTCATCAATCAACCTCATATTGGAAGTTAATTCTGTGTTGTGTTCGTTCTGAAGTGCAGTATTCAAATTTTTCAAAACATCGAGGTATTCGCTTTCAATCACGGATATTCGCCTTTCAATTCGTTTGAAAGTTGATCCCAGCGGAGCATATAGCTTATACTGTTTTTTAAATTCTACTTGCCTTATTTGCATAGATTTGTACATGGTTGTTGTAGTTTCTAAATCTTTTACCCCCACAAGCCAGTTACCAAGTAGTGTTTTTGCTTCTATTCCTTGACTGTTACTGTTAAAATGGTATATAGAGTCTATGCAGTTCTCAAGTTTTTTTTCCAGTGTACTCTTTGTCTTGTACAAAGTATTCAGGCTATTGTCTGCTGAATTGTCAATTTTCCGATTTTCTATTTGCGCAATCTCTGTATTACAATTCACCATTTTTTGGCGAATATTTAGTATTTCAACGTTTCTAAGATTGATAGAATAACGCTTGGAAATTTGTGTCTCCAGTAATTTCAAAACAGCCTGGGAAGATTCAAATTTCATTTTTTCATTCTGAAGTTGGATTTCTATTGCTGAATTTTGAGTAGTGATCTGCTTCGTTTGTTCATCATAATTTATTAGGTCATTCGTAGTGTTGAATTTGAGTAAATTATCTTCGGCATCATTCAGTTTCGTTGAAATTTCATCCAACTTTCCTTGAAAGTAGTTTACTGCCGAACTTTTCTGGTTCATTTTTAACTCCGCATAATTGCCGATAAAAACTTTAGCTGCAATTTTAAGCGTATTGTAACATATTCCGGCATCTGTCGATTCATAACTCAACTGGATGATATCGCTCGAATTAATCAATTCTACTTTGATGGTAGAAAGTGTATTTATGCTGTAGTACGGATTATAATAGTTTATGAGGTTGTACAGGACGTTTTTATCATTAGGACTTAGATAATTTTTTAAATTTTCATAAGTTTTTTCTTCATTCCCTTTAACAACCAGCTTTTTTACATTTTTAGGTATACTTTTTTGCAAATCGTCAAATGCATCTGCAGAAATAATTTCCTTTTGAGGTTTACTCAACTGTAAATGCTGCGCAAGCAATCTCAAGCCTATTTCTTCATATGAAGTTTTTGATTTCAGAATATTCAACAGATTATTATATTCATTTTGAGTAACATTTTTATCTACTCTCATACCATTCACCTCCAAACCAGAGTTGGTAGTTAAACCCGTAAAGATCGAAGTCTCGGAAGCATATTTTGCCGGTTGATTTCGGATCATGAAAAAAGTCACTAATCCGACGAATAAAGGCAGAATAATCAGGTATATAAATTTACTACTTATTATTTTGATAAATCGAACTAGAGTCATTTGTTTGAATTTAAATTTAAGCCTGTTAATACCTGGATTTTTCTGTATTGAGCATAATAATCGTTTTTAGCATTATAATAAATCTCCTCAGCCTTGCTATTTGATGTGATAATCGAAAGATAGTCGTTAATTTCTATTAGCCCACTGGCTATGTCTTTTTGTGCTTTCATGTTACTGATTTTTAATGTTTGCAACACATTAATATTCATTTGATAAATCTGGTAAAGCCTAATTAATTTGTAATATTCATCAATGACAATATTGGTAACTTCTAGCTCTGTTTGCTCTTTTTTGTATTTGGTTTCATTGAGGTTATTGTTTAGTATTTTTAGTTGGCTTTTCTTGTTTAATATATTTGATAATGGTATCTTCAACGATAAGCTTCCATAATAAGTAAGTTGCTGATTAGCTGTTATTGCACTATAATCATTACTTACTCCTGTTTGTCCACTAACAATTAATTGATTACTCAGACCATATCGGACATTCCCATCAACAGACAAATAGTCACTCCACGATTTTTTTTCAATTTTAATTTTTTCGAGAATTTGATGCATTTCTACATCCGAAATTTTCATAAAAGGAGATTTCGTTAAAGCTGATTGGATAAATACATCAACACTCGGTATTAGTTGATTTATAGATAAACTGTCTTTATCCAGGTCGATATTTTGAACTGATTGTGATTTAACTCTGGTTGTACAAAAAAACAGTATTAAAAGGATACTTAAAATTTTGACTAAAAAATTTTTCATTATAAAATCTCTTGAATTTTATTAAACATTTTCATGCTGAATCATCGCGGGGATGGTTTTCAGAAGTATTTTGATATCGTACCAAAGTGAAAAATTCTCGGCATATTCAATATCTAGTTGTTTTCGCTCGTCGGCTGACATGATATTTGAACCTCCGCGTTTTGTTACTTGCCATAAACCTGTCATACCGGCTGGTGCCAAAAAGCGTTTTGACGATTGGTCGGTAGTTAGCAATTCAGCCTCGTAGAGTGGGAGAGGTCTGTTGCCAACTAGTGACATATCTCCTATTAACACGTTTATCAATTGAGGAAGCTCATCGATACTTGTATTTCGTAAAATCCTTCCTACTCTGGTGATACGTGGGTCATTTGCTACTTTGAAAAAAGCATTTTCACGTTTCGCCGATTTTTGTTTTTGTACTTTTGATTCAGCAACGTAACCATCATCAGATAGCAAGAGTGGACCTTCTTCAATTAAAACATCCTCATTTTTAGTAGTTTGTTTCTGATTTTCTTGTTTTCCGTACTGATTTTTCTTCATCAACTCATCCACCCGTTTGTCTGCATTAATATACATACTTCTGAATTTCAAGAATCCAAAGACTTTATACCCCGATCCAACACGTGGTGAAGTGTAATATACCTTGCCTTTTGACTCTATGCGTATACAAATTGCTATTACTATAAAAATTGGAAGTAGAAATAGTAAAATAATACTTGAAAAAACGATGTCAAATGCCCGTTTCCAAATAGGTAGTTTAAATAACTTAATTGAATCGTTTTTGTTATTCGCTAGCTGATCAAAATGTTGTTTGATAAATACAAAGCGTTTCTCAATATCTTCAATCTTAGTATTTAAATC
>Ga0073936_10003124_pt1 | contig 24070 bp, 18 predicted proteins | sample AliMusrvi5mmetaG_FD_87041 | JGI IMG/M metagenome (GOLD analysis project Ga0073936, IMG submission 87041) | Freshwater lake bacterial and archeal communities from Alinen Mustajarvi, Finland, to study Microbial Dark Matter (Phase II) - Alinen... | ecosystem: Environmental > Aquatic > Freshwater >... | reverse complement strand
GCGGATGCCAGTGAGCTGGTTCAATCCGGGTGTGCCAGGCGGGTGGGAACATAAAGGACGGTTCTACGAGCGAGTCTTTGGCATCAAACACTGGAAAGACCGGTTGCCGGATGCCTCGCGCTGGTTTGGTGGCGGGTTTGCCAAAGGCACCCTGGCCGGCACAGGCCCCGATTATCTGCGCCGCTTTGTCTGCGAAACCTGGCGTGGTGAGCTTTGCCATTGGTTTGCCATCGGTTTTGCCCCGGCATTCTTCCTCTGGAACCCGTGGTGGGCCGATCTGATCATGGTTGGCTACGCGCTGGTAGCGAATCTGCCCTGCATCCTCGCGCAGCGGTACAACCGCGCGCGCTTCCAGCGGTTGGTCGCTCGCCGACTCATGGACTGATGGACGAACTCATGGCCGCGCGGATGACGCTTTGACCCAGGCAATCTCAAGCTGAAACGAGCCCGGCTGCTTGTCGGAAATCAGGAAGCCTACCGACGTGACCTTGGCCGAATCGAGCGGCGGCTCGCCGGAGAGCACGCGGCCCCGGAACGTTGGCACGAATTGTTTCAGCGGCAGGCGATGCTCTTCCCATTCGCCCTTCGTGGTTGTGAAGGCGGTCTGGTAGATCGCGCTGTCGAAGCTGCGCTCGGTGCGGGCGGTGAACTTGTAGCAACGCCCGTCGCCGCGCACTCGTATGACGAAGGCGTCGCATCCGGCGAGGTCATAGCGCGCCGGAAGCGAGCGCACCGACGCAAAGCCGCCGTTGTTTCTCAGAACTTCACCTGCTCCAGAAACCGAAGGCTTTGCGGGATCTGTTGCTCGGACCACGGTGATTCGTCCTCGATGAAATACCACTTCACGCCAGCTTTCTTCGCGGCGCGCAGGATGGCGGGCAGGTCCATCTGGCCGGCCCCCAGGGCGGCATCGTTTTTCACGTCGGTGCCGCCTGTGAGCGCGCCGGTCGCGGTCCCTTTCTTCATGTCCTTCAAGTGAACCAATTCCCACCGTTTGCCATATTTCTCAAACAGCTTCACCGGGTCCTGGTTGGGGAACACCACCCAGAAGATGTCCATCTCGTAGAGGACGGATTTGGGATTCGTCTCGCTCATGAGCAAATCGAACAGGGTGCCCTGGCCGAAGGGTTGAAACTCGTAGCCATGGCAGTGATAGAAGAACTTCAGGCCGTGTTTGGCGAGCACTTCGCCCGCCCGGTTGAAGACCGCCGCCGCCTCCCTGCAGGTCTTTTCGTTAAAGTCGCCCTCATGGGGAATCCACGCGCAGCCGGAGTATTTGAGGCCCAGCTCCTTGGCCTTGAGCGCGACCGCCTCGGGATTATCACGGTATTCCTCGAAAGGGAAATGGGCAGCGATGGGTTCGATGCCGCGCGCCGCCAACTCGGCCTTGAACTTATCCGGAGTCAGGCCATACGTCCCGGCCAGTTCGGTGTAGCGGAAGCCCATCTTCTTGACCTCATCGAGGGTGCCCGACACGTCCTTGCTGAACTGATCCCGCAAACTGTAGAGCTGTAGCCCGATGGGTCCTTTGAAGCTCGAACCAGTGCCGGTCGTGGCGGCCGAAGCCGACAAAGCGCTGACGCACGCCAGCGCGAGATAGCCCAGTGTCCCGAGTAGAAGCTGTGTATTTAATCGCATGGCCGATTAGTAGCACGGAGGCCCAGCCCTGGGAAAGTAAAAGTTGCCTGCCTCATTCAGATTGACAATAAGCGGGACTGCTCCCCATGTTGAGCATGGTTTGCCGAAGGCTACGGCCAGATCCCATGAAGTCCGGTCTTGCCCATGCTCGCGAAGCCAATTCAAATCAAAGCATCATGCACAAGATAGTTCTGCTGGCGGTTGGCCTGGCCACCGCATCACTGGCCACTGGGCTATTTGGCGCCGAGGTCCGCTCCAACACGCCTCCCCAATCGGCAACCACCGCCGGCAAGGAACCGGCTAAAGAAGCCGCCAAAGATAAAGCCAAGGAACCCGAGGAGAAACTGGTCCAGTCGGAGCACTCCGCGACCATCGGTGGCCAGCAGATCAAGTACAAGGCCAGCGCCGGCACCATCCTGCTGCGCGACGAAGACGACAAGCCCACCGCTTCTATCTTTTACATCGCCTACACGCGCGAAGACGTGGCGCTTTCCAATCGGCGGGTGACGTTTTCGTTCAACGGCGGTCCCGGTTCGTCGTCGGTCTGGATGCACCTTGGCATGCTGGGCCCGCGGCGTGTGCGCCTGGCGGAGGACGGATCGGCCCTGCCACCACCTTACCGGCTGGTGGACAATGAGTTCTCGTTGCTCGATGAGACAGACTTGGTCTTCATTGATCCCGTCAGCACCGGCTACAGCCGGGCGATACCCCCCAAGGATGCCGCTAAGTTCCACGGCCTGCAAGAGGACGCCGCGTCCGTCTCCGAGTTCATCCGCCTTTACGTGACGCGCAACAAGCGCTGGGGCTCGCCCAAGTTCATCATTGGCGAAAGCTATGGCACGACCCGCGCCGCCGCCCTTTCCGGGGAGCTGAGCCAACGCCTCAAGATGAACGTCAACGGCATCATGCTGGTTTCCACCGTGCTGAACTTCCAAACCCTGGCTTTCAGCGCGGGCAACGACTTGCCCTACATCCTCTACTTTCCTACCTACACCACCACGGCTTGGTTTCACAAGAAGCTCCCTCCCGACCTGCAAGAACGCTCACTGCCCGAAGTCTACGCCGCAGCTGAGGCTTTCGCCTCGGGACCATACAGCGCCGCTTTGTTCAGCGGGAGCTCGCTCGCCCCGGAGGCGCGGCGCGAGGTAGTCGAGCAATACGCCCGCCTTACCGGTTTGACGACCAACTACGTCGAGAGGGCCAACCTGCGAGTGCCGCTTGGCCGCTTCGCTTCCGAGCTGCTGACGGGTGAGAACCGCGTCATCGGCAGGTATGACAGCCGCTACGTGGGTTATGTCCGCGACCGGCTCGCCAATCGCATGGAACAGGATCCCAGCTACGAGGCGGTCGCCAGCGCCTTCGCCTCCACCTTCAACACTTATATCCGCACAGAGCTGAATTATGAGACGGACCTGACCTACGAGGTGCTGGCCTCCGTCGGCCGGTGGAATTGGGACCAGAGCAACAGTTACGTTGATGTGGCCGAGACGCTGGCCAGCGCCATCACTCGCAATCCGTTCCTTCGGGTTCACGTGTCGAGCGGCTATTACGACCTGGCCACGCCGTTGTTTGCCACCCGCTACACCTTCGATCACCTTGATATTGATCCCGCCCTCGTGAAGAACCTCACGCTGGACACCTACACCGCCGGACACATGATGTATCTGAATCTGCCCGATTTGAAGAAATCGAAGGCCGACCTGGCCCGGTTCATTTCGTCCTCTGTCACAGCAAATTGATGCCGGGCTTTAGGTTCTCCTGACTTCGCCAGGGATCAATCGTGGCGTCTTCGCGTCTTCGGTGTTTAACCGCAGCCGCTTGGGCTAACGCCGCACCTTGGCGGCTTCCTCCGCAATAATCTCCAGCCCTTCGCGCACCATTTCGGGGCGCTGGGAGAAGTTAAGGCGAAGGCACTCGTGGCGATGCGGCCAGTCGTTGCCGAGGCCGAAGAAGAAACACTCACCGGGAACGGTCAGGACTTTGCGGGCTTTCAGCCGCTCATAAAGCTCCCGTGTCGTGAGGCGCAGCCCTTGCAGCCAGAGCCAATGAAAGAAGCCGCCTTCGCTGGCGTGCAAGGCCCAGTCCACACCTGCGGCCGTGAATACTTCGCGTGTCCAGGCAACGGCGGCCCGGCTCTTTTCGTCGTAAAAAGGACGCAGGATTCCAGGGCCGAACTCGAGGATCTTCCCGCTTTCGATCCACGGCAGCACTAACTGCTGACCAATGGACCCGTTGGCTAGACCGACCACAGCGGTCAGTGAACCGACGGCCGAGGCGATTTGTTCCGGGGCAATAACGATCCCGGTCCGCGTGCCGGGCAATCCAAGCTTCGACAGACTGAGGGTCAGGATGACATGCGGCGCCCAGTACGGCTGCGCTGGGACGAAAACAATTCCCGGGAACGGCGCGCCATAGGCATTGTCGAGGATGAGTGGAATGTCCCGGGCGGCGGCGAGTTCGGATAAGCGTTGGACCTCTGCGTCAGTCAGTACGTTGCCGCTCGGGTTTGTAGGGCGCGAAGCCGCGATGGCCCCGATGTCCTCGCGTTGCAGCGCTTCCTCTACCGCGGCGAAGTCGATGCGGTACTTGAATACCCGATGCTCTCGGCCCTCCAGCCAGTCAATCCCAGGCCGGCAGGCGCAGAAGAGGTCTGGATCGAGTCCCTGGTCGGCATAGCCAATGTACTCGGGGGCCAGGGGCAGAAGAATTTTGCGCCGCCGCCCGCCTTCAAAGCACCCGGCCAGCAGGTTGAAGAGATAATAATAAGCGCTCTGTGCGCCAGAAGTGACGGCAATGTTCTGGGGGCCAATGTCCCAGCCAAAGCTGCGTTGCAGCAGCTCTGCCAGCGCGCGGCGGAAGCGCGGGTTGCCCTGCGGCGGATCATAGTTGCAGAGCATCCGGTCGAAGGTCTCGCCGTTATCCAGCAGCTCGCGCATCCGCTGGCGCAGCAGCGCCTGCATCTCGGGCACGACCGCCGGGTTGCCTCCGCCCAGCATTCGCATCTGGGGCTCGCTGGTCATCGCCCGTCCGAGGTCGTCCATCAGCTCGAGGATGCCTGAGCGCGCCGTTAGTTTTCGGCCGATGCGCGAGAACTCAAACTGAGGCACGGGTTTGGATGTCGGCTTCATTCCGACTTGCCGGATCCCGGTTACAAGCCCAATTCCTGTTTGACTGCAGCAAACTGCTCGATGGCGAACGCCAGGTCCTCCCGGCTATGGGCGGCGGAGATCTGGGTGCGGATGCGGGCTTTGCCTTGCGGCACCACCGGATAGGAGAACCCGATTACATAGACGCCCCTTTTTAGCATGGCATCGGCAAACCGAGCCGCCAGCGCGGCCTCCCCGAGCATCACCGGCACAATCGGGTGAGTTCCGGGCAGGATAGTGAAGCCAAGCCTGGCCATGCCTTCGCGGAAGAACTTCGTGTTCGCCTCCAGCTTGTCCCGCAGTTCAGTCGAGGCGGAGAGCAGTTCCAGGACCTTGAGTGACGCGCCGGCGATGGGCGGGGGAAGCGTGTTCGAGAAGAGGTAAGGTCTCGAGCGCTGGCGCAGCAGTTCGATGATGGCTTTGCGCCCACTGGTGTAGCCACCGCTGGCCCCGCCCAATGCTTTGCCGAGCGTGCCAGTCAGCACATCCACCCTGCCCATTACCCGATGATGCTCGTGGGTGCCGCGACCGCGCTGGCCCATGAAGCCCACCGCATGCGAATCGTCCACCATTACCAGTGCGCCATATTTATCGGCCAGGTCGCAGATGGCGGGCAGGTTGGCGATATAGCCGTCCATCGAGAACACGCCGTCAGTAGCAACCAGGCGGAATCGTGCCCCGGCGGCCTCTTGCAGCCTGGCTTCCAGGTCGGGCATGTTGCTGTTCTGATAGCGGTAGCGCTGGGCCTTGCACAGCCGCACCCCGTCGATGATGCTGGCGTGGTTCAGCTCATCCGAAATGACGGCGTCTTCCGGGCCGAGGAGTGTCTCGAATAGCCCGCCGTTGGCGTCGAAGCACGAGGAGTAAAGGATGGTGTCTTCGGTGCCAAGGAACTCCGTAATCCTGGCTTCAAGCTGTTTGTGGAGGCTTTGCGTGCCGCAGATGAACCGGACACTAGCCAGGCCGTACCCCCACTCATCAATGGCCGCCTTGGCTGCGGCGGCTACCGCTGGGTGCTGCGCCAGCCCCAGGTAGTTGTTGGCGCACATGTTGAGCACCGGCTCGCCATCCGCTACGCGAATGCTCGTTCCCTGCGGTGTGACAATCACCCGCTCGTTCTTATACGTGCCGGCCGCCCGAATACCGGCCAGTTGCGTCTCCAGATGTTCTCTAAATTTCAGTGTCATACCGTTCGCCTCTCCAACTCTTCATTCTATTGCTGTTGCTACGATAACTGCCGGACGTAGCATTAATTCTTCACACACGCGTTGAAACGCCCGCAAACCGGAGCGCCGGTCTCCGACCCGGCGTCGGCCAAATGGCTCAGAGACGCCGGGTCGGAGACCGGCGCTCCGGAATGTATGAAATGTGCGGGGTAGGGCAACCCGGAAGACCGCCTACGCTTCAACGCTCCCACGCTCCCACGCTCCCACGCTCCCACGCTCCCACGCTCCTACGCTGCCACGCCTCACCGCCAGCTCAGTATCACCTTGCCTGAGTTGCCGCTCTTCATCGCCTCGAAGCCTTTCTCGAATTCGGTGTAATGAAACCGGTGCGTGATGGCTGGCTTGATGTCCAGCCCGCTCTCGAGCATGACTGACATCTTGTACCAGGTCTCGTACATCTCGCGCCCATAGATGCCCTTGATAGTGAGCATATTGAACACCACTTTGCTCCAATCAAACGTCACGGTCTCTGACTGGATACCCAGCATGGCAATTTTGCCGCCATGGCACATATTGTCCACCATCTCGCGCAGTCCCGCCGGGTTGCCCGACATTTCCAGTCCCACGTCGAAGCCTTCCCGCATGCCGAGTTCCTTTTGCACGTCCCCGAGCGTTCGCCCGCTCTTCACATTGAGCGCCACCGTCGCCCCCATTTGCCGCGCCAGGTCCAACCGGTAATCATTTACGTCAGTCACTACCACATACCGGGCCCCGGCGTGTTTGGCCACCGCCGCTCCCATGATGCCGATCGGGCCGGCTCCCGTGACCAACACATCCTCGCCCAGCAGCGGGAAGGATAGGGCGGTGTGCACCGCATTGCCGAACGGGTCGAAGATCGAGGCCACGTCGCGATCAATCCCGTTGGTGTGATGCCAGACGTTCGTCATGGGCACCGCGATGTATTCCGCGAACGCCCCGGGCCGGTTAACCCCGATCCCGAGCGTGTCCTTGCACAAATGCCGCCGCCCCGCCAGGCAATTGCGGCAGCGCCCGCAGACCACGTGGCCCTCGGCGCTCACGATCTCACCCGGGTAGAAATCCTTGACGTTCGACCCGACTTGGACCACCTCGCCCACGAACTCGTGACCGACGACCATCGGCGTGGGGATGGTCCGCTGCGCCCAATCGTCCCATTTGTAAATGTGCAGGTCCGTGCCGCAAATCCCCGTGCGGTCCACGTGGATTAGCACGTCGTTGATGCCGACCTGCGGTTCCGGCACTTCTTCCAGCCACAGGCCCGGTTTCCGTTCTCGCTTCACCAATGCTTTCATAGGTTCTTGTGCAATTTCCTGTCGTTTAGAGCTGGCGGTTTTCGTGTGCCCGTCCCCACGACCGCCAGTGCCGGGGGGCAGCGGTTTGCCCCGAAAAACTTCTAGTATATCGGAACAACTTCCCGTATATTAAACAGGTGATATCCAGTATGCAAGAAGTATTTCCATTATATTGCACGGCGAGAGCCCGCAGGCCTAGGGAAGAGGGGCGAGGCGGTTCTTGGGATATTCGGCTGCGAAGTCCGAAGTCCGAAGTCCGAAGTCCGAAGGAAGGCCGGAATCCGAAGGCCGAACTAGCCGCTACCGAGGCGGCCATGTGGGGGACTCTTCTCGAAGGGTCGCGGCCTGCGAACAGCAATGGCAGGAACGATTGCGTTCAAGGGGGGCGGTTGCCCTATTTCGGATTTCGGTTTTCGGCCTTCCTTCGGCCTTCGGATTTCGGGTTTCGGATTTAGATTTGGGACTTACCGAACGTGCGCCTATGAAACCAGTTACTCCCCCAAGCAGGCCTTCCGAGCCGGCGGAAGCGATCAATCGGCATCTGGGCAGCCGGGTCAAACAATTGCGTGCGGGCCGGGGCTGGTCGCTCGAAGCGCTAGCCAACGCCAGCGGCGTCAGTCGCTCGATGCTCAGCCAGATCGAGCGCGAAGAGGCCAACCCGACGCTGGCCGTGACCCTGCGTATCGCCCGCGCCTTCGGCTTCAGCCTGGGAGAGCTCCTTGAAATGCCCGGCGCGGCCTCCGCCGTCACCGTCATTCGCGCCGACGACCACACCTTCCACTACCGTTCCGACAAGGATTGCCAGATTCGCACGCTTTCACCGCTGAACCTCGAGAAAGACGTCGAGTTCTACGAAGTCCGGCTCCAGGCCGGCGGCGTCTTGCGCAGCTCGCCACATTTCGAGGGTACCCGCGAATTCCTTACGGTGCAAAAAGGGAAGGTCCGCATCGAGTCGGCGGGCGATACCGAAGAGCTCGCCCCCGGCGACTCGGCCAGCTACCGTGCCGATGTCCCCCACGCCATCCTCAACTGCGGCCGGGGCGAGGCGACCTTATTTCTGATCGTTATCTACCGCTGAAAGAGCACCTTCGGCTGCGGTTCTTCGCTGTTTCCAGTGGAATAGGCTTTCACATTCAGGGTCATCTGAAGGGTCTGCCCCAGCGCTCGCCCTTGGGTGTCTTGGCGACCCATCCGAACCAGGTCTGGCACTCCAAAGAACCGGGCCTCCGGCCCCCGACTCCACCAGACCCTCTCGGGAGCCTCAGTGTAGCCTCAGGGTAGCCTGAAGGTCGCTTCGAGGTGCCTTCGGGGTGCCTACCGGCTGGCCAGCACATGGCCTGAGGGTCGCCTCCGGGTGGCCTCGGGGGCAGCCCGGCACGCTATTCCACCCGTTCCACCAAAAATGGCTAACGGTGGCCCGCAGCCACCTAAGTCCGCTATTGATAGTCATTTGAGATTTGTAGGGGCCTTCCGCGTCCACGGACCTATTTCCACGCGAGCGAATCCGCTCCCGTCTCGACTCCGCCCGCGCGAAACAACTCGCTGCGTTACTCTGGGGTAGCTTTGATGTCGCATTACGTGTCTTGAACCGGCCTCCCATCACCGGCTGACCCCCGCTCCGCCCACCGCCGCGGACAGGTCGGGAGCCTCCCCGGAGACTCGCCGGACACTCCCCGTAGTACCTCTGATCGGCGGTCAGAGGTACTACGGCGAGGCTCCGGCGGGTCTCCGGCGAAGCCCGCTCGTGGCTGGGCGCGGGGAGGGTGAACGGCCTGCAGCGGGTCACCAGGTAATGTCAGGTTAACAATCGGCAAACCCGCAGGCATAGGAGCGCGGCCTTTAGGCCGCAGCAACGTCCAAATGTAAGGGCGCTCTGGAGAAAATCGACGCTGAGCGCATCTGGCATTTCTGCGGCCTAAAGGCCGCGCTCCTATGGCATCGCTGGTCTTCGTGCGCGGTGGTGCTATTCGGATGCGCCCCAACGATAGCACGGATTACTCGACTATCGTTTTCCACCGCTCGTTCGTCAGTTCTATCGAGCAACTAGAGTGAGAGAGTCAGCCTTTTGTAAAAGGAAAGGGATGTGCGATGGCAAATAATGTCCACCTGGCCGCTAAGGACACGCGTAACGGTAACGGCCACTTTGCCCCGGCGCTATTCCAGGAGCCGCCGGATCTTAGGGGGTTTTTGCGCGATTGGGCTTATGATGCAGAGAATAACGTCAGACGTGTGCGCGCTGCTCGCGGGCGGCAGTTCGTGCTGGTTCGTCAGCCCATGGGACTCGAGCAATATGAAGTGGACGGCCGGCCCGATGGCCTCCGGCCCTACGGGATGGACTCGGCCCTGGATTTTCACCTGTCGCGGTTCACGGCGGCCAAGCGGCTGGGATCGGCGGATGCGTTTCGCCTGGCGAGAGCGGATTGTGCCGAGCTTTGCGAGGAGAGCCTGATGGTTTACCGGCGCGCTCTGGTCTTCCTATTCCTCAAGGATTGGACGCGGGCGGCACGCGACGCGGCGTGGAATTTGAAGCTGTTCGGTCTCGTCAAGCGCTCGGCCGCTCTGGAAGAGGACCAGCAGGAGCTCGAGGGGTGGCGCCCGGGCCTAACCCAGATGAACGCCCTCGCCCAAGCCATGATTCACCTGGAAAGGGGACAGGACGGTCAAGCCCTGGCCATAGCGCTGGCGGGCATCCCGGAGTTCCAGTCCCAGAGCACCTTCCGGGGGGACGACGGCAAGGGACTTTCGGGCGCGCTCCATCGGACCTGGCGGCACTTGCTCGCGCATCCTCCGGACCTGCACCGGCACGAAGAGGCGGTCTTTCGACGCGAGGGGGACTTCTGGAGAATCGTCTATCAGGGGCAGGTGGCCTACATCAAGGCCACGCGCGGGCTCCACTGTCTTGCCTGTCTCTTGCGCCGCCCTGGCCAGGAATGCCATGTCACCGATTTTATCGCGCACTGCCAGGAGAGCCCGGCTGCGATTCAAAATGCCGACCCAGAGGCCCCGCCCTGTCGAAGCGGCGACCCCTTCGGCGGGTGCGAGGTCCTGGACCCGCGTGCGAAGGGCGAGTACCGGCGGCGCGTCCAGGAACTCAGGGCCGAGCTGGAGCTGGCGGAAAGCAATAATGATCCGGACCGGGCAGCCCGCGCCCGCGAGGAAATGGACGCGATCGCGCAGCAATTGAGTTCGGCGGTCGGACTCAACGGCCGGGACCGGCGGATCGGATGCCCGGCCGAACGGGCACGTTCGGCGGTCAGCAAGCGGATCAAGGAGGCAATCCACCGGATCGGCAAGGAATTGCCGGCGCTGGGCCATCACCTGGCCGCCAGGGTCAGGACCGGCTACTTCTGTGCCTATCATCCACACCCCGATTACCCGGTTCACTGGACGTTTTGAAGATGAGAAGCGCTGCTTCCATCCAGGATTATTTCATTTGGGACGGCAAATGGCACAATGGGACAGGAAAAGTCACGCCTAAACCTGTGAATGCGTTCCCAGGCCTTTTCGCGGGGCGCACAGGCCGCAGCGCGACACTAATCACGTGCATCAGCCTGTGGCAGCCGCGAATCCCGGGAGCAACCAATGGAGTATCAGCTTAAAATGAAATCAAGAAATAACAGAAATAACGCAGCTAAGGCGGCTAAGGCAGCTAAGATGGATGAGGCCGGAACGAGCCGGCGCCAGTTCCTGAAACTTGGGTTAGCGGCCGGTGGTGGCCTGCTACTGCCCTGGTCGGCGAAGGCATTCCATGTTGCCAAAGCCAACCCTCTGAACACCCTGGCGGCCAGCGGCACGGCCCTCACGAACATTATGCCCTACCAGACAGAGCTCGCCGGGGGTAACATGCCAGCCGCTGGGCCGAATAATTACCAACTCGCTGTCCGTCAGTTCACTCAGCAGATCCTGCCCGCAAATCAATTTCCGAACACCCCGACCCTGGTCGCGGGCTACGGACCAGCCAACGCTAGTGCGGCTAACGAACATTTCCACTACCCAGCGTTGACCCTCAATGCCACCGTGGGCACGCCAACCCTAGTTTCGATAGCCAACCAGCAGGGCACTTTGCCACACGTGCTGGCGAATTACATAGGCAACGGTGTAAACCCCGCCGGGAGCCCGGGGGCCACACCCATCATCACCCACTTGCACGGGGGAAATAGCGCGGAGTTCGCCGATGGCCACATCGACGCGTGGTATACGCCAGATAAGACCAATCATGGTAACCTCTATCCCACGTTCGCCAGCGAGGCCGCCGGATTAACAGGGGTCTGGCCCGACGCCACCACCGTCCACTATTACGGCAACGGAGATCTCGCGGGAACCCTGTGGTTCCACGATCACACCCTGGACCTCACGAAGTTCAATGTCTATGCCGGGATGGCGGGCTTTTACTTGTTGAAGGGCGGATCCTTCGATCTGCCCAGCAGCCAGCTCCCGAGTGGCGATTACGAAATCCCATTGGCGGTCCAGGATCGCGCCTTCGATTCCAACGGGGCGCTGATCTTCGGTGGCGATGGCTTCTCCGGCAACGTCATGGTCGTGAACGGCAATACGACGCCGTTTCTGCGAGTGGAACCGCGGCGCTACCGATTCCGCATTCTCAACGGCTGCAACGACAACACCCTGGAGTTGACCTTCGGGCGGATACCCGTTTATCAAATCGGCACGGACAAAGGGTTCCTGAAGAACCCCGTCAAGGTCAAAGAGCTGCACCTGACCAATGAGGAGCGGGCCGATGTGATCGCGGACTTCACCGGGATGGCCGGGAAGATCATCAATGTCGGCAACCTTGGCGACGGTCCCTCCGAGGTGATGCAAATCAGGGTCGACAAGCCGCTGCAGCCGGGGGACACGAGCCGCCCCGTCAGCCAATTGGTGCTGCCTTCCGAACCGGCGACGAGTCCTATTGGCCTTAACTCCCGCAAGGTCGCGGTCGTGAAGGATCGGATCGGCATCGTTCAGCCTTTGATGACGCCCCTCTTGAAGCCTTTGGGTTTGCGGGCTCCGGCGACGGAGACGCCGACACTCAACACCCAGGAAGTCTGGGAATATTGGCCGGACGACAACCACCCGATGCACATCCACCTGGTCCACTTCCACGTGCTGAACCGTCAGCGGTTCAACCCGACAACCGGCGCGTTGATCGGGTCGCCCTACGGTCCCAGCGCCAACGAGCTGGGTCCCAAGGACACTGTCCTCGTTAACCCGGGTGAGGTCACCCGAGTCGTGACGAGTCCTTTCAACTTCGCGGGTCAGTTCGTGCATCACTGCCACATCCTTCAGCACGAAGACGACGGCATGATGCGGCCGCTGGTGGTGAGCTAAACCGGACACGCTCTGCCGCAACCGAAAAACAGGTAACCGACTCCCAGTGTGGCTGGTGCGACGCACGCCGACACACTGGGAGTTTCGCCTATCTCAGAAACGATTTATGAAGACGCTGCTGATTGCTGCGATGGTGGTGGTGGTGGCCGGAGCCGGGTTCGTGGCCGGAACCCGGCGCGGGTCGCCGAGCCCCCTTGCCGCGGCTGTCCCGGATGGAAGAAGAATCCTCTACTACGTGGATCCGATGAATCCGACGCACACCTCGGACAAACCCGGATTGGCGCCCTGCGGGATGAAACTGGAGCCGGTGTATGCAGAGGGTTCGGCGGTGGCCATGCCCGAAAATGGCGCCCGACCCCTGCCGGCAGGAACCGTCAGAGTCAGCCCGGAAAAGCAACAGTTGCTTGGCATCCGAGCGGCCCGGGTGGAAACCCGGGCGCAGCAGCACCGGTTGCGTCTCCTGGGCAAGGTGGCCTTGGACGAGCGGCGCGAGTATCCCATCCATGCCTCCGCTGCCGGCTGGATCACCCGCACTTTGCCCTGCACCACTGGCGACCCCATCAAGAAGGATGAGGTTCTGGCGGGTTTCTACGGCACCGACCTCCCGCCGCTGATCCAATCGTTGGTAGGGGCTTTGGCCGCTCAGCAGACTGAGCTGGCGAACCAGAACTCCGATGAACAAATCAGGGAGTTGCTCATGGTGAACCGCCACCTGGAGCGAACCTTGGCGGCCTTGCAGGAGCTCGGCATGAGCCAACACCAGATCGCGCAAATTGCCCGCACCGGGCAGTCCACGACCAACGTCGATATCACTTCCCCGGCGGACGGTTTCATCACGGCGCGCCGCGTCTCGGACGGACTTCACTTCGAAAAGGGCATGGAATTGTTCCGCGTCGCGGATCTGAGCCGGGTGTGGATTCTGGCCGATGTGTCCACGTCGGAGGGGGACTCTCTGCGCCCGGGCACGCAGGCGCGCGTGACGGTGCGCGGCCTGCCGCGCAGCTTCTCCGCCACGGTCAGCCAGGCCCTGCCGCAATTCGACAGCGGCTCCCGCACCTTGAAAGTCCGCCTGGAAGCGGACAATGCCGACCATGCCCTGCGGCCGGACATGCTCGTGGATGTCGAAGTGTCCGTGACGCTGCCCGAGATGCTCGCGATCGCCGCGGACGCGATCCTGGACAGCGGCCTGAGCCAAACCGTCTTCGTGGACCAGGGCGGCGGTTGCTTTGAGCCCAGGCAAGTGAAGACCGGGCGCCACTTCGGGGACTTGGTCGAGATCGTCCAGGGCTTGACCGCCGGGGAACGGGTTGTCACGGCCGGCCATTTCATGATCGATTCCGAAAGCCGCATGAAACGGGCAGCGGCCATCCAGCCCGAGCCGGACACCAAGGACCCCGTTTGCGGCATGACCGTGGACCCGGCCAAGGCTCGGTCCTCGGGCTTCATTATCGAACACGCAGGAAAGACGTATTCCTTCTGCAGCGCAGACTGCAAGAAGCGGTTCGACGCAGCGTCTCAACTCCACTTAAGCGCGAGCGCGCGGGGGGAATGATGAAGGATGAAGGATGAAAGATGAAGGATGAAAGGCTACCCCGAGGCGACCCCCAGGCTATCTGGTAGCCAACCGGTAGGCACCCTGAAGCCACTCTTAGGCTACCCTGAGGAATGCAGTGGCGCTCTGGAGAAAGCCGGCGCTTGGCCACATCCCGCATTTCTGCGGCCTAAAGGCCGCGCTCCTATACCCGCGGGTTTGCCGAATGGCTAGCGGAAATGAGCGGATCGCCCCGGGCGTAGCTCCCATGAAATTGCTGGCGTGGGCGGCGCGCGGTTTGACAACACGGAGGCTGGCGGTAATTTAATCGCGTGGTTTTCCGGCTCTCCAGATTAGCGATGGTCGCGGCGCTGGCCTGTTCTTTGGGCCTGCACTGGAGCTTGCTGCAATCGGTGGCCTGGATTGGGATGGTGATCCGCTACTCGCATGACGCGCCGCTAAAGGAAGGGCTGGCAAAAACATTTGACGGGAAACCCCCCTGCTCGCTTTGCAACGAGATCGCCAAGGGCAAGCAGTCACAGGAGAAATCCGAGTTCGCCCCAACCGCCAAGAAATTCGAGTTTGTGTATTCGGCCGCGAGCTTCGTATTCGCCGCCCCTGGCCAGTACTGGGAACTAGGCTGGCCGATGGGCTCGCTTGGTTCGCTGGCCCTGCCTCCACCGGTTCCGCCCCCCCGACAATTCCCCGGTTAGCCGCTTCTTCGGGCGGCGCACGACGCGTGCGCAGCTCGCGTTTTCAATCGTCGGTTAGCTTGAGGGCTGCCAGGAGCGCCCTCGTGAGTTCGGAGGTGGAGTATGAAGAATTTGTTGGCGGTGGTTTTGGCCGGCGCATTTGTGCCGCCGGCGGTAGCGTGTGATCTGTGTTCCGTTTATGCCGCGCGGGAAGCGCCGGGGTTCGGAGGCCGGGGCATCTTTGGAGGCGTGGCGGAGCAGTATACCTATTTCAACACGCTCCAGATGGACGGGCGCGAGGTGCCGAATGAGGGGAACCAATACCTGAACAGTTCCGTCTCGCAGGTATTTGCCGGTTACAACTTTAGCGAGCGGATCGGGGTGCAGTTCAACCTGCCGGTGATCTACCGGTCCTATGGGTATCAGTCCGAGCGCGGGAGCGAGTCGGGGATTGGCGACGTGTCGCTCGTGGGCAACGTCCTGCTCTACCAGAAGCTGACCGAGGCCTTCACCTTCAACTGGACCGGGCTGGGGGGCGTGAAGTTCCCGACCGGCAACACCTCGCAACTCAACCCGGACCAGCCGGATTTCGCGCCGGGCATCGGCGGCCATGATCTGACGCTGGGATCGGGCTCGTACGATGGGGTCCTGGGGACGGGGTTCTATGGGAGCTGGAAGAGGCTATTTGTGACTGGGGTGATGCAATATGCAGTCCGGAGCGAAGGGGCATACGGGTACCAGTTTGCCAATGACTGGACGTGGTTGGGCGGGCCGGGGGTGTATTTGCTGCAAGGGGAAAAGCACACGCTGGCCTTGCAAGCGGTCGTCTCGGGTGAGAGCAAGGGGCAGGACACAGTCGATGGGGTGGCGTCGGATGATACGGCGGTGACGAGTGTGTTTTTGGGGCCGCAGCTCAGCTTCACCTGGACGAGCCGGCTGAGCGCGATGGTCGGGGCTGATTTGCCGCTAAGCATCGTGAGCAGCGGAAAGCAGGTGGTGCCGAACTACCGGCTGCGAGCGGCGGTCACCTGGCGGTTCTGACGTTCGTTGGAGGGGGCGAATTGCTGCGGCCTGGTGCGGATAGCCTGCGGGAATCCTGTCAGTACCGCCCAGGCATAGGAGCGCAGACTTTAGTCTGCAGAGCATGATGTTGGGGAGGAGCTAAGGAGCGTTCCGGTGCTACTGGGTTTTCGTGTGTATCTGCAGCCTAAAGGCAGCGCTCCTATGGCATCGTTGGTCTTCGTGCGCAATGGTACTGTTCATATGGGCCGGACTGAGGACTGCATTTCCTGCCGGGGAATTGCCGGATTGTGCCGGGCCGGCGTGGGAGAGGTGAAGCGGCGGATGGTAGGTGTTTACCCCATAGCAGGGGGACGCTGTTCGAATTAGAGTAGCATTCGTTTAAGACCGAGAGAATGAACCGCAGGACGGCGGGACGAGGACTCGGAAGCCGGTAAGCTAGAACATAGAATCAGATTGCAGATGGACCAAAGCTCGAACAGCCTTGGGGTTGAAGGTGGAGGGGCTAAGACAAATTGCTTCAGAGGAGGCAGGCGTATTACAGCGCGCACTGGCAATCGCGCTCGTGGCAGTGCTGTACTTTTTCCTGGGCTACCTGGGACTTCTTTATCGACAGCCGGAGGCGGCGTTGGTGTTTCCTCCCGCGGGCATTGCGGTGGCCGCGCCTTTAATATTTGGCTTCCGGGTATGGCCGGGAGTTTTTCTCGGCGCGTGGTTTCTCGGCCTCACGGCGGGCAACGATCCGCTTACGGTTACAGTAGTGGCGATGGGCGAGACTCTCGAAGGGCTGGGCGCGGCGTGGCTGATCAATCGTTACGCCGGCGGGGCGCGCTTTTACGAGCGCCCGGGCCATATCATTCGATTCGTGCTCCTGGCTGGGGTCCTCAGCCCGCTGCTGTGCCCGCCTTTTGGCATCGCCAGCACCTCCGTGCGCAGCCTGGCTTTCTGGGTCCATGAGCCGTTGACATTGGCCGTATGGTGGCTGGGGGAGATGACGAGCGTGCTGGTGTTGACACCGCTCCTGGTTCTAATGGGAGCGAATTGGCGTGCGGGCTGGAAAGCAGCGCGGGCCGCGGAGTTTGTGGTTTTGCTGCTGCTCCTCACCGCAGTGAGCGTCGCGGTGTTTACCGACCTGCCTCCGGTTTGGGCGCAGAGTTACCTGCTCCCCTATCTCTGCCTGCCGTTCCCGCTTTGGGCGGCCCTGCGTTTTGGTCCGAGAGCGACCACGATCGCCACGGGCGCCCAGGCCCTGGTCGCCTTGTGGGGCACCCTCCGCGGCTACGGCCTGTTTGCGTGGTCGGCGCCGGACAAAGCTCTGATGGCTTACCAGGGGTTTACGGCATTTAACGCTGTCATGGGGCTGATCGTGGCGGCGGTCGTGCAGCAGCGGGAAGAAGCCAGGCGCGATCTGGAATGCGTCAACGCAGATTTGGAACTGAAAGTCGGCCAACGCACCCAGGAACTTTCTGCTGAAATCGAAGTGCGCAAAGAGGCCGAAGCGGGTTTGGCCAAAGCACGCGACGAATTGGAGCTGCGGGTTCAGGACCGAACCGCGGAATTAACCCAGGCCAACCAGAGCCTGGGGATCGAAAACGGGCAGCGCAGGCGCGCCGAAGAAGCGCTCTCGCGCGTGCTGCAGCGGCTGATTGATGCGCAGGAAACCGAGCGCTGCCGCATTTCCCGGGAGCCCATGATGAAATGGGCCAGAACCTGAACGCATTGAAATTGGGACTGAAAATGGTGCGCAACGGCGAGGTGCGCCCGAGCTTGGCCCCGACCAGCCTGTCACAATTGGAGGAGCTGACCGATCGCCTGCTGGACAATGTGCATCGCCTGGCCTGGGAGTTGCGCTCGCCGGCCCTGGACGATCTGGGCCTGGCACCGGCCCTCCAGCGTTACTGTGAGCAGTGGTCGGCGCGCACGGGCATCCTCGTTGACTTCCAAGACCTCGCGCTGCAGTCGGCGCGGCTGCCGGCCGCAATCGAAACGGCGCTGTATCGGGTCACGCAAGAGGCGTTGACGAACGTGGTCAAGCACGCCAAAGCGAGCCGGGTCAGCCTGCTGCTGAACCGTCGACCGGACTACGTATCACTAATCGTGGAGGACGACGGGCGAGGCTTTGATGAAAGTGAAATACTCGAACCTCCCAGCCCGGATGGGAGGATGGGGCTGGTGGGGATGCGGGAGCGGGTTGCGTCAGCCGGCGGGACGTTGCAGATCGAGTCCTCCGTGGGAGCAGGCACCGCGCTCTATGTGCGAATTCCGTTGAACGCCCGGTTACCGAGGGCTGAATTGATATGAAGATTCTACGAGTTGTTTTGGCGGACGATCACGAGGTGCTGCGGGCCGGCTTGAAGTTGTTGCTCAGCAGCCAGGCCGACATGCGGGTAGTGGCCGAGGCCGGCAGCGGAGATGAAACCCTCCGAATGGCTCGCCAGTTTAAGCCCAACGTGGTGATCATGGATTTGTCGATGCCTGGCATGAACGGTTTGAAGGCCACCGAAGCGCTCAAAGATGAACTGCCGGAAATAAAGATATTGGTCCTCACCTCTCACGAGGACGAGAGCTACTTCCGCCAAATGTGCCAGGCCAATGCCTCGGGCTACGTCCTCAAACGCTCCGCCGGGGTGGAGCTGCTGAACGCTATTCGCAAGGTGGCAAGCGGCCAGTTGCATTTTGACGCAGGGCTCGCCAACAAAGCTCTGACCCGGCAGGCCGGCCGATTAACCGATGGGAGAGGACTGGTCGACCATTTGACCGAGCGCGAGGAGCAAGTCGTGCGCCGAGTCGCCCTGGGGTACACGAACAAGGAGATCGCCAACCAGCTCGACATCAGTGTCAAAACGATTGAGACCCATAAAGTTCGCATTTGCGAGAAATTCCACTTCCTCAGCCGCGCGGATATGGTCCAATATGCCATGCGTCAAGGATGGCTCGATCCAAGCCATTCGCTCACCTCATTATCGCGCTGAGTGGCTCCGGCCGGGCGCATCTGGACACAACCACCCATTCCCCCCTCACCCCTGCCCTCACCCCCTCGGCGGGGGCGAGGGTGAATCGTTGGCAACGCGTCGGCAAGTGCGGCACGTTGCGTAGCTTCGAAACTCAGGCCGCGTGGCTCCCTCGCCCCCGCCGAGGGGGAGAGGGGGACCGGCGATGGCACTAACAAGAAGCGCCCGCTCCAGCCGCTCATTCCGCCTGTATCCCGGTGTTGTCAATGCGACAACGCCGCCCACTCAAGCACCACCAAGGACACCGCTTGACGAGGAAGCAGGAACCGCAACCGGAGGCTTCCGTTCTCGACCTTGACCATTTCCACAGGGCCCAGCGCCGCCAATTGGCCAGCGTTCTGGAGGATGGCGTATTGATCCGGTGTCGGGTCCTGGGGTGAGCCCATCCGCTTCCAGGCGCTAAAGCCGTTGCTGTGTTCTTCGTCGATGCGGAAATGCTCGAGCTTCGCTTCACCGCGGGCGAACGGGAGACCGTTCACCGACAATTCGACCGCCGCTTGCGGCCCCGGCACGTCGTCGTCGTGGTAGTGCCAGACCAGCACGCACAGTCTGTGCTGGTTGCCGCTCGCCAGGGCTGATACGTCGGGCTTCTCCCGGACCCCGCGACGTAAGATGTCGTCGAGCGACCGGGACGCATCGCTTTCCACGTGAAGTCGCCGGCCGCTCATCCGGCTGAACATGCGGAACACATTGAGCACCGGCTTGTCGATGCCGTTGCTGGCGAGCGAACGGAAGCCCGCGAAGAAAGGCTGGTCTTCGAACTCGAAGGCCCACGTCAGCGCGCCCTCCAGATTGGCGCCGTGCTTCTCCGCGAGCTCGTATTTGCGCGCGAAGCTAGCCGCCGTGTAGCTGGAGTACATGGTCCCGTTCCGGTAGGCGAGCGCCGGCCCCTGGCACGCCGCGCAACCTTCGGGATCGGATTCACCGATGACGATGGGCTTGCCCTTCAATTCGGGATAGGAGGAGACGAGGCGAAAACCGTCGTCAATGACACGAAGATGATCCGCGATGCCCATGCGAACGTGGCCGTCGATGGTCTTGGGCGCACCCTTGGCGTGAAAGGAAACGAAATCCACGGGCGTGCCGATCTGGCCGGTCGCATAATTTGTTCCGCGAATGCAGTGAGCCAGGAATTCGCGCATGAATGTGCCGCCGCTCCCAGCGACGTCGGACCCTCCGACCCGGGCGGTCGGCAGTGCCCGGCGGACGGCATCGATCGCATAATCGTGGAGCTTGTGGAACTCGGATGGGGTGCCGCGCCAGTAACCAATATTCGCCTCGTTCCAGACCTCCCAATACCACGATTCGATCTCGGCGCGCCCGTATTTCTCCACGCAGTGAAGGCTCCATCGGTACACCAGTTCCGCCCATTTGGCGTAGTCCTTCGGGGGATAAGCCCAACCCGTGTAAATCTCGTCGTAGGCTGCCTGCGGTGTCCAGCGGTGTTGATAGGGCTCAGGCTTGATGGAAAGCGCCTCCGGCATGAAGCCTATCTCGACATAAGGTCGCACGCCTTGTTGCAGATAGGTGTCGAAAATCCGGTCGAGCAGGTCCCAACTGTAAACCGGCTGCCCCGCGGCATCCTCGCCGTAAGCGCCGGTGGATCCCCACTTCAGGGCCGGTTTGCCATCGCCGGATGTCAGCAGGTTGTGAGCGCGAAAGAAAACGTTCTTCGGAGCGAGCGCCCCAAGTTCGGCGAGCAACTTTCGTCCGTGCGTCATGTAGGCGTAGTTCGGCTCATCGGCCCCGAAGAAACGCCAGATCGGTTTCAGCTCGCCGCGTGGCGTCGCGGCATCCACGCGAATCTTGACCGGGAATGGGTCTTCCGGCGTTGAAGGAAGACCGCCAGACTCCGCACGCGAAGCCGCAGGGAGCGGAAACCGACGCGATTGCCGGTCCACGAACGGCCCGTGCTCATTCCAGCCGATCTCAACGGCTGACAAGTGCCAGGTCTGCCCATGGTCGTTATTGCCCTGGAAGAAGAGGTAGGTCCGGCCGTCGGTGTCGTTGAAGATGCCCGGGTGGCCGGATTCGGACGCATTCCACTCGCCCGGTGCGCCGTTGGGCAGGAGTGGTCGATCGGACAGGCGCGTCCAGGAGATGCCGTCGCGGCTCGTGGCCACGCCGATCTGCTGCGGGTCGTTGTTGTAGCCGCCCGCGTAGAACAGGTAGAGCGTATCGCCGCGTCGCATCACGGACGGGGCTTCGATGCATTCCCGTTCCCAGGGCAATTCCGGTCGGAGCACTGGCCCGTCGTGAAGTTGTGTCCAGGTGGTCCGACTGAAGTCAGACTTGAGATCCGCGCCGGCCACGCCCAACATCTGGACCTTCATGGCCGGATCGCGCGTGGCAAACCAGAGCATCAGCCGGTCGCCCACAGGGAAGACATCGGCGTCAATTGCCCGCCCCGACGTCCATGCGCCGTTGGGGCGGAAGACGGGGTTAGACGGATCGCGGGTGAAGTGCAAACCGTCCTCTGAGACCGCATGGCATATGGCGTCGCCCACGCCGTTACCGTAAGTCTGGTAGAAGAGGTGGACCTTGCCCTTGATCACGATGGGGTCCGGTGCGCAAAGGCCCTTCTGGTCGCAGTCCTGCGCCGGACCGAGTTCGCCCACCTTGTGCCAATCGACGAGATCACGGCTCTCGGCGATGCCAATACCCCAACCGGGCGGGAGGGTTGTGTTTGTGGACGGTGGCATCGAGTAGTAAAGGAGGTAGCGCCCGCGGAGCGCAATCACCGCGGGATCCTTGGAAAAGGCGCGGCCGTTGCGCGAAGCATCGGCCCAATACATGCGGGGAGGGAGGGGTTGACCAACTGGCACTTCGGCTTCTGCCGCGCCAACGGAATGTGCCCAGAGCACCGCTAGCAGACCAGAAGCATGAGCGCCCAAACACGCGGTGAGATTGCGAAGCATCCAGCAAGTGTTGGGCATATGGTCACTGATCATATCCAATCGCCGCCACAAGAACCATCCGCAGAAGATAGGCAGTTGGGCGAAGGAATGCTGACGACCACATGGCCGTGCTCAGCCAAGCCGAATGGGGAGGTCGCATTGTGACATTATCTTGTCCAATTGTTGTCAGAGGCTGCATATCAACGACGCTTTCTTCCAAGTTATAACTATTCTATCCGAGGGCAAATCCGGCGCAAGCCATCCCCCGCCCAGCTATGGGCTCTTGAACTGGATGCCAGCACGAGTCTCGAAGCGGGCAATGACACCACCTTCGCCGGTGCGGCGGTACCCGCTCCGGCGGGCCATAGGGGCGTATTCGTCCTGGCTCTGAGGGCTGTCGGGGCGGGGTCCCGGGCTCCAGAGGACCCAGCGGCCAGGGGGGAGAACCAAAAAGGCGTTGAAGCCCAAGGCATAGGCACGCTTAGGCCACCTGGTAGTCATATACTACCTCGTAGTAACTATGTAGTAACCAAGTATAGACCAGGTAGAGACCAGGTAGTAAGCCAACCGATAGCCACCCCAAAGCCATCCGCTGGCCACCACGGGGGGAATGAAGAATGGAGAATACAGAATGCAGAAGGCCGGTCCAATCGGGTCCGTCTGTAATTCCTGAAGGAGGAGATCAGTCTTAACCCGGTATAATCCGCGGCGGCGGGGCCTTGACGAAGCGGGTCTCGCGCAGGTAAATCGGCTCCATTCGTTCGCCGGCGACGAAGTCGCTTCGGTCCATAGCCAGTTTGCCCAAGGTCGCGGCGCGGGGGACCAGCACCCGGCCCGCGGGAAACCACTTGGTCACTTCCGGGCCGATGATTGCCGCACCTGCCTGCTCGCGTGCCTGGGCCTCCGCGAGTGAGGCCAGTCGCAGCGGTTCTGTTTCTCGCCGCGCCTCGGAGCTGAGTTCATAGCCGGCGAGGTAAAGTTCGTTGCGCTGGGCATCAATCACGATCTCGACCCGTCCGAAGATGCCTTCGGCCTGGGCCTGGGCGGCGAGGCATTCGACGCTGCTGATGCCCAGGAGTTTGACGGGACGAGCCAGTTGCCAGCCTTGGGCCAGGGCAATCGCCAGGCGCATGCCGTTGTAGGACCCCGGCCCGAGGCCAATGGCCAGGCACTCGATTTGCTCGCGGTCGAGTTGCGCCTGCCGCAAGGCGTCCTCTACCAGGCCCAGTGCATTCGTTGAGCGCGTGCCGGCCTCGCTGGCTTCGCCCAGGCAGCGCGGCCCGGTGTCCGCCCCAGCATGCACGACGGCCACGCTGCGCTGCGGCGACGAAAACTCAAGCGCGAGGATGTTCATAGCTGAGACTGTTCACGTGGGGACATAGGAGCGCAGCCTTTAGGCTGCAGAAGCGTTCGACATTCACGGCGCGAGGGGATTATGCCATGGTCCCGCCCCACTCCTGGCTCTCTGCAGCCTGAAGGCTGCGCTCCTATGCGACGGTGCTTTCGCGAGGGGACTGAGCAGATAGTCATAGGCAATGCGCCGAGCCGGATCGCTCAGGGCCTCGATTTGTATCCAGACCAGGCATCTTCAGTAAAGGCTGCCCAGGCATGAGCGATCCACCTCCGCCGGCTTGGCGCCGGGCATGTCCGTGCGCGGACATGAGCGCAGTTGCACCAGCACTGGCTCAAACACGCGCAGGATGGCCTGGTAATCCGGATCAGCCGCCGAGGCGAAGATCGCCTTGCCGCACGTCCCACTGCCACCGGCATTCTTCGCCAGCGGCGCGAGCAGGAAGTTGTTCATCTGCGGATTCACGACGCGCGTCCAGAACTGGCGCGGGAACTTGCCGCCGTTGTGGCATTCGTTGCAACGGCGCTTCGCCACCTCGGCCAGGACTGTGTCCAACTCCGCCGGGTACAGGCGGCGGCAGCCAATAGCCTCGGGATGGGTCGTCTCGCTCGTGCCGTAGTAGGGGACGTTCAGGTCAATCCAGGCCAGCAAGCGCCGTGTCTCCCGCGGCTCCAGCTTGACTCGCGGCGCGCCGTTGGTGTCGGGATGCCCGCCGAGCACGATTTCCGCGAGCCGGCTGCGCGGCGATCCCCAGGCCTTGGGCGTCACCTCGAGGATGTTCTGCTCCATGCCGTTGTAGGTGGGAATCCAATTCACGTAAGGGCTGTCCCATTCGGCTTCGCCGGCGCGCCGGCGGCCACGCGCGAGCGTTTCGTAGCTGACGTTGAAGAAGTCCGTCGCGTCGCCACAAAGGTCCACCTTGGCGGGCGGGGTCGGCCCGCTGTGGCACTTCACGCAGTGCG
>Ga0073936_10003117_pt1 | contig 24098 bp, 20 predicted proteins | sample AliMusrvi5mmetaG_FD_87041 | JGI IMG/M metagenome (GOLD analysis project Ga0073936, IMG submission 87041) | Freshwater lake bacterial and archeal communities from Alinen Mustajarvi, Finland, to study Microbial Dark Matter (Phase II) - Alinen... | ecosystem: Environmental > Aquatic > Freshwater >... | reverse complement strand
CTACGTGGCTAAACATAGGAGTCGAGTTCATTTTCACTTTTCCACATTTTCCAATTTTCATATTCTTTATCCCTGTGCTCTGATCCGCTACAAAGGCCGCCCCCCACCTCGTCGTCGTCCCAGTCGTCTAAATCATCCCAGTCGTCCACTCGTCCCAGTCCTTCCCTCAGAATTCCCTGTTCTTCGAATCCATAATAATGGTCACCGGCCCGTCGTTTAACAGTTCGACCTTCATGTCGGCACCGAAAATACCTGTCCCGATGGCTTTGCCAAGTTGTTCTGTTATCTTTTCGATGAATTTCTTATATAGCGGAACAGCAATTCCTGGTGGTGCAGCCCTGATGTAAGAAGGTCGGTTGCCCTTTTTGGTGGCGGCATGGAGCGTAAACTGGCTGACGAGGAGAATTTCACCGCCTGTATCCTTCACCGAAAGGTTCATGACTCCCTGTTCGTCATTAAATATCCGGAGGTTGATTATTTTGGCGCTTATCCAGTCCAGATCGTCCACCGTATCTGCATGTTCAAATCCGGCAAGGACCAGCATACCGTTTCCAATGGAGGAGATCATTTTCTCCTCAACTGCAACCGAGGCTTTGGAAACACGCTGAATGACGACCCTCATACAATTTTTGATTTTAGTTTACCGGTCCCTGAGCTTGTCGAAGGGTCGATTTTAGATTTTGGATTTTAGAATAACGGACTCCGGTCATTGGCTCTGCGGTTGAAAATTGTGGAAAGGCAATTGAATCACAGATCAAAATTAGCGATTTTTAAATATTCCGAGTGGCTCATTGATGATAGCTTAAGTTTTCGGAGTTCCCTATTCCAAAATCGAAAATCGAAAATCGAAAATTTTACATCACCAGTTTGATTGTTTCGGCCAGAAGCCAGTACCTTGCCATCTTACCAATCAGCATGTAGATCAAAGTGAGTTTAGGCGATATTCTGAAGAACCCAAGTCCAAGAATGAGGACATCGCCAATCACGGGAACGAAAGAGAGCAGCGCTGAAATCGGACCGTATTTCTGAAGTTTAGGCAGAATGGCATGAATCTTCTCCATTTTTACTTTGCCGTATTTCTCGATCCATTCTATTCTTCCCAGGTAACCAAGGTAGAAAATAGAGATCCCGCCAAGGGTATTGCCAAGTGTAGCCACCACCATGCAGCTTAATCCGTTTACTCCTGCCAGCATAAGGACCGTCATCACCGCTTCCGAATTGAATGGCAGGATGGATCCCGACAGGAAGCCGGCGACGAAAAGGCCCCAAAGGCCGTATTGCTGGAGAAAATCTACCATGAAGCAGTGCCTAAAGTATTTAAAGTGCCTGGAGTGCCTAAAGTACTTGTCGCTTTAATGTTGCTTGCAGCGAACTTTAGGCACTCTAGGCACTTTAGGCATTTTAGGCACTCGCTTTTAGGAAAGGGCGGCAACAGCCGATCCAATCAAATTGGCATTGTGAATTCCAACCACCTTCACCTTGACATCTTCGTGTCCCAGTTCCTCAAGGATTACCTTCAGATTTTTGGAAACCAGCTTGTTGTATTCCTTGCAATCTTTTACCTTGCTCCAGAAGAGGCTTCCTTCGGCGGTCAGGCAAACTTTTTTGATGGCCGGATCGTGAGCTACCATTACCGAAACGAGTCCGGCAAGTGATGCGGCAACGAGTTTGGCCGAGCGTTTGTAAATACTGCGTGCTGCCTTGATGTGTTTCTTCTTGTACTTGTCGGGTTTGTTGATAAGGTCGGTTAAAGCCTTGGAATCGAAGTTTTCATCAAATCCGTCTTTTGGGAAAAGGGCGGTGAAAACTTTGCCGAGGTACATTCCGGATACGGCCTTTTCGAAACGTTGCGCATCTTTGGTTCCGGAAGCGGCATCGACCTGGTCGTCGATTGCGGTAAGGTGCAGCGGGCGGTAGTTTCCCGACTCGAGGTTGACGGGAGTGAGACCCTGCCAGTTCAAGGATTTGTCGAGTTTTGCAATTCCGTCTGAATGGATGAAGGTTGCCATATTGGTTCCGGTACCAACGATCAGTCCGATGTAACCATCGAAGGAACTGTCGGAAAGTCCGGCAAACAAGCTGGCCACTGTATCGTTAATTACTTTGATGGCAGTAAATTCAACATCTCCTTTTTCGTTCAGATAATCCATCAATGGTTTGCCTATCGGCAGATCAATCATCTCCTTGATGTCAACACCTTTGGTCCAGCGAAGAAGTTTGGCATCTCCATCCGGAAGACATTCTGCAGGATAGGAAAAACAATAACCAATGGGTGATTTTGCAGGCATTTTAAGATCTTTGAGGAAGGATGCCTGTTCGGCAAATAGCTTCTTCTCCGTAAAACCCTTCGTTTTCATGACACTGAGGTCTTTGCTCCAGCCATCTGCTGGATGAATATCGGTTTTGCCATCCTTGAAACTTACAACCGCAGCACGGTAGTTTGTTCCTCCTAGATCCAGAACGGTTGCCTCGCCTTCCACTCCCAGTGTTTTTGGTTTGATGTAGGTTGGGATGCACTGAATTTCCGTGTTGTGATTCTTCAACCCATTCTCTACTTTTTGCTGAACATCAAGCGCAATCTCTTTCAACTGAACCGTTGATAACTTGAAAATATTTTCCTTCATCTTTAAAATATTGATTGGTAAAACTTACAGACCAAAAACCAGGGGGAACAGAATTTTCTGATATGTGGCTGCTTCCGTTTAATTCTGATTTGTATCAAAAGTAGGATTTTATTTTTGCTTAAATAGCCGGTTAATCTTTTTTAACCGACCGGTAACAGAAAAAAATGCACAACCCATTCATTTTGCCTATTTTTGTCAAAAATACGCCCATCATCATGGAACAATTTACGACCCGACAAAATAAAATTGGCCGACTCATCCAAAAGGAACTGAGTGAGTTTCTGCGGCGCGAAGCGCTCACACTGGCCAAAGGCAAGATGGTTTCCGTTACGGCAGTCAGGGTTACCAGGGATATGTCGCTGGCAAGATGCTATCTCAGCATCTTTCCCTCTGAAGGTTCTGCTGATGTTCTGAAGGAAATCAAGTTGCACAAGAGTCACGTTCGCGGGGAACTGGGCCACGCCGTACGTTTTCAGCTGCGTCACGTTCCGGAACTTGAGTTCTTCATCGACGACAGTCTCGATTACATTGAAAAAATTGACACGCTGCTGAAGTAAGTTTCAAAAAACCGACTGCTCATGCATTACGATCCGATCAAACGACAGCTGGGAAACCTCTTCAACCGCACCCCTTCTTTGCGTAAAATTTTCTACCATCTGCTGGACCTCCTCTTGCTTAGGGCGTGGCATGTCGCAAAAGCGCTGAAGGAGTATAAAAAATCGATCCCTACCGGGAATCTGAACATCCTCGACGCCGGCTCCGGATTTGGACAGTATTGTTACCGCTTCTCACGCATGTTCCCGGAGGCTAAAATTCTGGGTGTGGATGTCAAGCTGGAGCAGATGGACGACTGCAACAATTTCTTCCAGAAAACAGGCAAGGCAGGATCCGTGCATTTCGAAGTAGCCGACCTTACCCAATACAAGATGGCTGATCATTACGACCTGATCCTTTCGGTCGATGTCATGGAGCATATCCTGGAAGATGAAACAGTCTTTGGAAATTTCAGCGAATCCCTGAAACCGGGGGGCATGCTGCTGATTTCAACTCCATCCGACCTGGGAGGTTCTGACACGGATCACCACGAGGAAGAAGGAGTCCATGGTTTCATCGAAGAGCATGTCAGGGACGGATACAACAGGGAGGATATCATCAGTAAGTTGCTTAAAGCAGGATTCTCAAGGGTTGAAGTCTCCTACACCTACGGGAAATTCGGATCGGCTGCATGGCGGTTTTCGATGAAATATCCCATTCAGCTACTGGGCGTTTCAAAGGTATTTTACATTATCCTGCCCTTCTATTACCTGATTACATTTCCGTTTTGTGCCATACTGAATTACCTGGACGTAAGCCGGACCAATGAATCTGGAACCGGCTTGCTGGTAACTGCATACAAATAATAATCCGTTGAACTTCTCTTTTTACATAGCCCGGCGATATCTGTTTTCAAGGAAGAAGACAAACCTGATCAACCTGATCTCGGCAATTTCAGTCGTAGGATTGATGGTAGGCACCATGGGCCTGATCATTGGCTTGTCAGGCTTCAACGGATTCGATTCATTGATTAAATCCCTGTTTTCCTCATTCGATCCGGAACTGAGGATCACTGTTAAGGAGGGGAAGAGTTTTTCCACGTCAGGCAGCCAGTTTGATGAATTGCGCAGGATGCCCGATTTGGCCTATTATTCTGAAGTAGTGGAAGACAACGCCTTGTTGCGCTACCGCGACCGTCAGGTTTTTGCCACCATCAAGGGAGTCAGCGATGATTACGTAAAATTTTCGGGCATCGATTCGATGATTACGCAGGGAGAGTTCAAATTGAAGGATGAATCCAACTACTATGCTGTTCTGGGCGAGGGGGTTGCCTACAATCTGGCTGCAGGAGTCAAGCAGATGGAACCGATCAGTGTCTATGTACCTAAAAAAGGAAGGGAATCTGCCTTCCTGCCTACCGGAAATTTCAACCAGAAGCTGATCTACCCTTCCGGGGTTTTTTCTATTCAGCAGGAACTCGATTCCAAATATGTGATCGTTCCGATCGGTTTTGCCCGGGAGATCTTTGAAATGCCGGATAAGGTAAGCGCCATAGAACTCAAACTGAAGGAGGGTGTTTCATCGAAAAAAACTGTTGCAGTGATCTCCGCATTGCTTGGAAATGGGTATGAAATCAAAAACCGCTACCAGCAGCACGATTACCTTTACAAAACCATGCAGAGCGAGAAATACGCCACCTATCTGATCCTGATCCTGATATTGGTCATTGCCTCCTTCAACATTGTTGGATCCCTCACCATGCTGATCCTCGACAAGAAAGAGGACATTTCCATCCTGCAAAGCATGGGAGCCGATAAAAGGACCATCCGTAATATATTCCTCTTTGAGGGCTGGCTGATCTCGCTGCTTGGAGCGGTTCTTGGCACGCTTGCCGGCCTGGCGGTCTGTCAGGCACAGATTACCTACGGGCTGGTAAAATTGTCCGACAAGGCCTCTGCCTTCATCATCAATGCTTATCCCATGAAAATTGAAGCTTCAGATATTATCCTGGTAGTCGTATCAGTCTCGCTGATAGGATTCCTGGCTGCCTGGTATCCGGTACGGTTTATTTCGGAGAAGCTTTTCAGTGATGAAATTCACTAGGAACTGCCATCGTAAAATTTTCAAATTTTTACTGAAGAAAATATCCCAAAATAATAAACTGGATTTTCACTTCGCGAACAAAGATTTGTCAACAGGCTTGAACAACAGTTGGGTAAACAGGTACAGGTCGTTGTTCCAGACATTAAAATCATGCGCTCCCGGTTCCACATAATAGATGTGGGGAACGTTGTTTCTTTTGAAGTAATCGTGAATCTGCCTGCTGGAATAAATCAGATTGTCATTATCACCACAAGAAATCCAACACAGTTTCATCACTTTTTTGGCATCCCCGGGTTTAGGGAGTATTTGTTCGGGACTCTTTGTATTGGGAGCGGCAGAAAATCCGCCAACCCACAAAAATTTATCCAGATGGGTTAATCCAAAGTTAAAAGCCTGGCCTCCTCCCATCGACAATCCGGCAAGCGCCCTGTTCAAGCTGTCTGCCTGTACCGGAAATTTCTTTTCGATGAAGGGGATTAGGTCGTTCAGCAAATCGTACTCAAATTTGGCAAAAGCCTTGATCTTTGCCGTGTCCATCAGGTTACCCATGGCACGGTCGTTCTTCATGGCGCGTCCGTTGGGAAAGACCACAATCATGGGTACAACTTTTTTATCGGCATACAGATTGTCAAGAATCACAGCAGCATGGCCCTTTTTCAGCCATTCACTTTCATCGCCTCCAATTCCGTGCAACAGGTAGAGTACAGGATATTTTTGACTCTTCGAATAACCGGGCGGCGTGTATATAAACACTTTGCGGCTGCTTCCAACAGTTTTGGATTCATAGACCATTGAATCCAGTTTTCCACGGGCAATTTTTGTCCGGAGGGAATCAAATCCTGCAGGTGCATGCTCAATTAAGCTTTGGGCATAACCTTGTGAACAAATCGTGAAAAAACATGCAATCAGAATGTTAAGTTTTAGAAATCTCATATTGGTTGATTTAAAATGTAGTTCAATTCAGAAGTAACCAGTCGCAAGTGTTTAGCCAGTCGACACTTCAACTTCAGTTCGATGTTCAATACGGAATCTAAAACTACTGAATTTTTACAGTTTTCGGAAGAATTTGGCTAAGAATTTTAAATGCCGGGATTTTGCTTCATTGGTGCTATCCGTGGTGTCCTTTGTTTTAAAAGAATAGGATTTCACCACAAAGGGCTCAAAGGTTCACACAATGGAACGGCGATTCGGAAATCGCCGCACCCCTCCGTCCCATTGCGGCTATTCCTCTATGCCCTCTGCCCCATGCCTCCTCATTCTGCAGGGCTGGATACAAATTCATATTTTTTCACTATTTTCCCCTTCAAATTAACTAACCTGGCAGGGATGAATAAAAGATTGGTGTTGTGGTCCATCGCTGTTGGTTTGATCGAATTTCTTCAGGTAGTTGATGTCTTGATTAATTTGGGTACAGATCAGTCTATTCGAAACTATTGAGATTCAGTGATCTGACATATTGTTCCCCAATTTATCTGATACTAGTTAAGCACACAATATCAATCTGTTATAAAATATAGGAAACAACTGCAGATGCAGAAAAGTAGTAATGAGGAATATTGGCAGATTGTCTGGACACAATTTAAAGCAGGCGACCAGGAGGCTTTTGCAATCCTGTACAACCATCATATTGACCCTTTGTTCCATTATGGAACCAAACTTTGTAAGGACACAGATGCGGTGAAAGATTCTCTTCAAGAGTTGTTTCTGGAACTCTTTTTGAAACGCGAAAAAATGAAAGTTAGTCCGGAGAATCTGAAATTCTATCTGCTGCTAGCCTTGAAACGGAATCTGATCAAAAAAATGAAAGCCGGCAGAAAGTTAAGTCAAAAATTATTATTGTCAGTTGATTTTGAACCAGAATACAGCATTGAATTTCAGATGATTGAACAGGAAAAAGAGGCCGAAATCAATCGAAAAGTAATCCATGCCATTGGCACTCTCCCATCCAAACAAAGGGAGGCCATTTATTTAAGGTTCAATGAATCACTTGAATACAGCGAAATTGCCGAGATATTGGATATTCACATAGAATCCGTACGGAAACAAGTCCATCGCGCCATCAAAACAATCAGGCAAATGATTGATAAAGAATCATTTATAACATTACTTTTTTTATTGAAAAAATAATCAGAAAAAATTGTCCATGTTTGAATGGTTCTCTGCCTTTAAGGGTATAAGAACTAACTGAACATGGAACATCTTAGTAAATACATTGAGAATAAAAATTTTATTCTCTGGGTATTCTTGCCCGATGAAGAACTGGAAGAATGGTGGAGCCAGTTTGAGATAGAACATCCCGAAGAAAAAAGGAATATTCTCCTTGCCAGGAAGGTTTTGCTAAAGTTTCGTACGCGAAACAAGGAACTGACTGAAGAGGAAAAAATCGTTCTGTTTGCCCGTGTTCTTAAGCAGATCGAAGAGAAGGAAAAGTCAAGTAATTCCAGATTCCTTGTTTTCACATTTCTGCGATATGCAGCTGTTGCACTTCTTTTCTTCTCTGTTGGGGCGCTACTATTCTACAAACAGAACCAATTCAACCCTCAATTTATCAGTCAGAAACTGTCCGAACCGATACCTGAGAACTCTGCCAAGCTAATCCGTGCCAATGGAGAAGACATCATTTTGAATCATGAAAAATCCATCCTAAAATACCAGGCTGATGGGAAATTGGTTATCGACAACGATACCATCCGCAACAACGAAATAAAACCAGACAGACAGATGGCCATGAATCAGCTGATCATCCCATATGGCAAGACCTCAGAACTGCAGCTTCCGGACGGGACAAAAGTGTTTTTGAATGCTGGTAGCCGGTTGGTTTATCCCGAAAATTTTACAGGAAAATCCCGGGAAGTATTTCTAGTCGGAGAGGCATTTTTTGATGTGAAGCATGACAAACAACATCCCTTTATTGTTCAGACCAATGATTTTCGCGTAAAAGTATTGGGAACTCGATTCAACCTATGTGCCTATCCGACCGACAATGTGGTTGAGACCGTACTGGCGGAAGGGAAAGTAAGCATGGAAAAAAATGATGGCGGTGTTTTTGAAAAAGCCATTGAGCTGTTGCCGAACCAGCTTGCTTCGTTCAACAGAACCACAAAGGAGACAAAGATCAAAGCTGTTGATACCGACAACTATATTCTGTGGACAGAAGGTTTGCTGAAATTTGAAAGTACTGATCTTAGTCGTATCACAAAGCGGCTTGAAAGATTTTACAATGTGCGTTTTCAATATGCTGAACCCTTATTGGGCGGTTTACGGATCTCAGGAAAACTACAATTGAAAGAGGACTTCAATGAGGTTTGTGAACGCGTAGCCAGAGCTGCTTCAGTAAAAATCAATAAAAAAGGAGACGGTCTCTATGAGATAGCAAGATAAAAAAACCGGAAAGTGTTCCAGCACTCCCCGGTTTAAGTGTGTTAAACTTTATTAGTGTATCATTTAACGGATCAAATTTATGAAAAAAAACCGTGTAACTTTTTCTCCGCTAGGAGATGAGGTTCGATTAAGACTTAGAAAAATGAAACTAACTGTACTGCTGACCTTTTTGGTCATGGCCACTTTTGGTAACGGCTTTTCTCAGGTAACTCTCTCACTGCACTTTGACAAGGCTACCATCAAGGAAGTACTTGGGAGTATTGAGCAAAAAACGGATTACGTTTTTTTATACAAGGACAATATCCTTGATGAATCGAGGCAGATTTCAATCGATTTTGAAAATGCGGGTTTTGATGTGGTCTTAAAATCTGTTTGCAATCAAGGTAATGTTGATTACGAGGTTCGCGAGAAGCAGATTATTCTGAAAGAAAAAGCGGATATTTCAACCATACCGGCACCGCAACCGCAGCAGAAAACAACCATATCGGGAAAAGTTAAGGATGACAAAGGATTATCCATTCCCGGGGCATCCGTAGTTGTCAAGGGAACAACAACCGGAATTATTACAGATTCTGAAGGAAACTATACCCTAAACAATATCCCTGCGAATGCAACGCTACAGATCTCCTTTGTGGGGATGAAAACTCAGGAGGTAAAGCTTTCCGGTCAGAAGTCAGTCAATGTGGTTCTGGCAGAAGAGACGATCGGCATTGAGGAGGTCGTTGCGGTTGGATACGGGGTCCAGAAAAAATCGGATTTAACAGGATCGGTGGCCTCTTTCAATACCAAGTCACTCCAGGAACATCCGCAGTCCAATATTATCCAGAACCTTCAGGGCGCCGTAGCCGGACTGAATATTGCCATTACCGGATCAAATGCCGAAGGCTCCTCCACAGCCACGACCATTCGGGGAACCAATTCTATTACTGCTTCGAACAAGCCTCTGATTATCCTGGATGGTATCCCATTCTCAGGTAGTTGGTCAGAATTAAATCCAAATGATATTCAGGCAATTGAAATACTAAAAGACGCTTCTTCTGCAGCTATTTATGGAGCAAGGGGCTCGAACGGAGTAATCCTTGTCAGCACCAAAAAAGGCAAAAAGGAACAGATGACCGTATCTTACGATGGATTTATCTCTATGGACCAGGCTATTAATATTCCAAGCCTGATGGATGGCGATACTTTCTACAAGTACAAAGTGGAGGCCTTAAAAGCTGCAAATACCACTCCGGTTACCCCTGCAAATCCGGAACCCTGGTTGGGAGCCATCACTGCAACGGAAGACCGGATGCACAAGGCAGGCCTCTCAACCGACTGGTTAAAATTATCACTGAGAAATGGATTCAAACAGCAACATAATGCTTCATTCCGCGGATCGGCCGGAAAAACCACGTATTATGTCTCTCTGAATTACACGGACTCAAAAGGTATTTCATTGAATGACATGTTTAAACGAGTCGGATTTCGTTTCAACTTTGACCAGGAACTGACTCCCTGGCTTAAATTCAGCACCAATACCCAGTTCGGCCGGTACGACCGGAGCGGGAAGAGCCCGGATTTCAGTAAGGCATTCCTAATGAATCCTCTTTCAGAAGCTTACGATGCCAATGGAAATCTTAAACTCTCGTCGTGGGAAGACTCCAGCGCCTCTTATGCAAGGAACCCGCTTAGCGCAATCAATGAAAAAAACAGCAATATCACCCAAAAATTAATCACCAACAATGTTTTTGATGTGACCATCCCGTTCATCAAAGGACTTACCTACAAACTGAACACAGGGTACACCACTGAATTTCATAAAGTCGATAATTATCAGGGGCGTGATACCTATGAAGGGCTCAGTGCAAATGGTGTCTTAGCCAACAGTACCGATAATTCGACGGACTGGATCATTGAAAACATCCTCAGTTACATTCAAAAATTCGGCAAGCATTCCTTGTTTGTCACCGGACTCTATTCGGCACAGAGCACCACCAGTGAATCAAACAGTGTCACTGGTTCGAATTTTGGAAACGATGTTATGTATTATTATCAGGTTGCCAAGGCTGGTGTTTTATCCGGTACAGCCAATTACACAAAAGCCAACCATATCTCCCAGATGCTGCGGGTAAATTATGGATACGACGGAAGGTACCTGCTCACCATGACAACCCGTCGCGACGGATATTCGGCTTTTGGGGAAGATTCAAAATTTGGTATTTTCCCTTCAGTAGCTCTCGGCTGGAATGTTTCCAACGAGCACTTTTATAAGGGATCAGCATTGAGTTCTGTTCTGTCAAATTTAAAATACAGGTTTTCCTGGGGAAAGAACGGTAATGAGGCAGTTTCTGCTTATGTAACCCTCCCAAACCTGAGTTCCGATAATTATCTTTCGGATACAAAGTCACCTCTTTATGGTTATTATCCTTCCAGGCTTGCATCCCCAAACCTGGGTTGGGAAACAACCCGTTCACTCAACTCCGGGTTGGATTTCGGATTTCTGAACGACCGGATCAGGGGTACTTTTGACATCTATTGGTCCAATACATCTGATCTGCTGCTAAGCCGGACGATCCCCTCCATCAACGGGACAAATTCCTTAATCGGCAATATCGGCAAGACCAAAAACAACGGAATGGAAATTCAGATTTCCTCAAGGAATATACAGAATAAGAAATTCAGTTGGACAACCAATCTCACCTTTTCGCATTACAAGACCCAGATTGTCAATGTTGGTTTGTATGATGCAGCCGGCAACCCTATCAGCGACATTGCTTCCAATTGGTTCATAGGACAACCTGTTACTGTCAATTACGATTACAAAATCACAGGCATTTGGCAGATTACAGATCCAGCCAATCCTACAGGTAAGCAGAATGCTGATTTTCAATACTCTGTTCCGGGTTACGTCAAATACGACAGGCTGAGTACGAGTGGAGACATCACGCCGGCTGATAAACAAGTCATAGGTTCCAGGATGCCCAAATTTACATCAGGGATGAATAACTCCTTCAGTTACGGAAATTTTTCACTGAGTATTTTCCTCAATTCATCCTATGGTATCACGGCCCGAAATTCATTAATGGATGTTGGAAGCATATCATGGAGGCAGAACCAACTAAACAAGGTGTTTTGGACTCCTGAAAATCCGATCGATACGTATCCAAAGAACGACCTGAACGGAACTGTGAATCCGTTAAAAGCAGGTTTTTACGAAAAAGATAATTTCCTCCGCGTGCAGGATGTGTCGCTTGCCTACAGGTTTCCGGACCGAATCACAAAACGTATGAAAATGCAGCGGCTTGAGTTTTATTTGAATATCAATAACCTCTATACCTGGACCAACTGGACCGGCCTCGACCCTTAATTTATCGGAAGTCAATTGGCTACGCCTAAGACCCGTTCCTTTTTACTTGGGTTAAGATTTGATTTATAACATTTAAGAACATTGAAGACATGAAAAAAATTATATCCATTTTCATATTGCTCCTAACCGTTTTTCTCTCAGGCTGTAACGAGAAGAATTTTTTGAAAGAAGAACCAAGGGATGATATCTATGCGGAAAATCTGCTGGCCAACAACACCGGGTTCCTGAGTATGGAAACCGCCATAAAAGCTTTGATGCGGGAAGAATACTGCAGGGTTGACAACCTTGGGAAATATGGTGCCTCAACCCTTCCGATTGTGCGCCATGCCATGTGGGGATGCGGCACAGACAATTCCTGGAGCAACAATACACACTCTTCCTTCAGGTTTATGTACTATCCGAGCTTAATCAAACAGACCGACCTTGATTGCATGATGTTAACTTTTGAATGGCTCTATAAAATTGTGAGCGCATCCAACATGGTTATTAACAGGGCTGAGGATCCGGCCATCAATTGGGAAGGCGGCAATGTCCTGGCCAATACGGCCAACAAGGAAACCGCGATCGCCAAGGCACGCTTTGCCAGAGCCTGGGCTTACCGCCATCTTACCTATTCATTTGGCGCTGTGCCTCTCTCTACAACTGAAATATCAGGTCTTAACTATCGTACAGACTGGGACCGCAATCCGGTTGCAGACATTCGCAAAGTGATGGAGGAAGACCTGTTGTATGCCATTCAAAAGCTTCCTTTACGGGCAGCAAATAATACCACTGTTTCGGGGGCTATGGCGCGTCATTATCTTGGTGAACTGTATCTTGCTATGGGCAATCCAACCAAGGCAGAAGAAGTACTCAGACCCCTGGTTACCGGCGCTGAATATTCCCTGATGACTTCCCGTTTTGGCAGCAATGCATCTCAACCCGGCTGCGCTTTCATAGACGTCTTCCGCTCACCGCTCTATACAAGCGGTAACAAAGAGGTATTGTATACATTTCTTAATACCCCTCCCGAAGCTGCTTCTACAGGTTCTGCACCGGTTTATCAGAAAAGTACCTGGAAAAACTACTATTCCAATGATGTGGACATCAAGAAAAGTAACCTGTTAGCCCCAGAGGTCGTTGCCGGAACGATCAATAACATCAAGATGCTTTGGCTGGTCAATGGAGGCAAAGGCGCAGCAAGGGCATCCGTTTCACTGGGCTCCCTGCGTTTGTACAATTACAAAAATCAGGGTGCAATTGACGATCGCATCTCAAACAACGCAATGGTGTGGAAAATCTACGAAAAAAATGCGGCAGGCGCCATCGTGGAGTTTCTGAAAAATGGGAAAAGTGTAATCGACACAACAGTTTCAGCCGGAATGGTCGATGACAGCAAAACAACCATCCAAAATTACAAATGGCCTTGTACTAAAAAATGGGATTATGTACAAACTGTCGCTGCTAACGGCGATGCGGATGAATCCTACAATGATCAGGTCTACCTGAGACTTGCAGACACTTATTTGCTGTATGCAGAAGCTTTGTATAAGCTGAAAAATGCCACTGCTGTTGACTGGATCAACAAAGTGCGCAACAGGTCCCAGGCAGTTAGTATAACAGCCAATGACCTTAATGCCCTCGGTCTTGACCTGATTCTGGACGAAAGAAGCCGCGAACTTCTTTCAGAGGAAGAACGTCGTCATACATTGATCCGTGTCAGCCAGGAGAATGGCGGTGATGAACGGGATGTCAACAATTATTTCAAAAAACGCGTCCGTGCATACAACGAAATATGCGGTCGTCCGGCCAGGGGAATGGCCGATGCTTCGATTCCCGTACTCTTCCCAATACCTCAGATATTTATTGATTCGAATACCGGCAGGACTATCACCCAAAATCCCGGGTATTAAATTTATATTCACTTGTAGAGATGTTGCATGTAGAGACGTTGCATGCAACGTCTCTACCTTTATTGATCGACCATGACGAATCTGGCTGCCCTACTTTCGCTGCTGTTTATTGGGTTGACGGCTTATTTGCTTTACAGGAAATACAATCCACAGGGAGTTCTGATTTTTTCAGGTGTTGCAATGTTCTTTCTAGCACTGTTACTAGGAACACATACACTTGAACTGACCAAACCCACCGGAACCACTTTTTTCGATTTGTTCAAGGCAATCGACGAAAATTTCACGAGTAACCTGATGCGTGCCGGATTCATGATCATGACCATCGGTGGCTATGTTGCCTATATGAATCAAATTAAGGCTACAAATGCCCTGGTATTTGTCTCCATGAAACCGCTCGGATTCTTCCGCAAATATCCTTATCTCGCCGCAACCATAGCTATTCCCATTGGGCAGTTATTGTTTATCACTACACCTTCCGCTGCCGGATTGGGGTTGCTGCTTGTGGCCTCGATCTATCCCGTGCTTGTCAACCTGGGCGTCAGCCGGCTGACAGCACTTTCAGTGATTGCCGCTTCAACCATATTCGATCAGGGACCGGGCTCTGCCAACACGGCCTTAGCAGCACAGTTGATAGGAAAAACCAATGTCTTCTATTTTCTTACCTATCAGATTCCACTGGTCATACCCACCACAGTTTTTGTAATGATTCTCTACTATTTCAACAACCGGTATTTTGACAACCGGGATAAAATCAAAGGAAAGCTTACGGATGAGCATTTGATCAACTCCGATTTCAAGGTAGATGTGCCACTGATTTTCGCCATTCTTCCGGTAGTTCCATTGATCATGCTGATTGTGTTTTCTCCCTATCTTAAAATTTTTGATCCGCCAATAACGATCGATACCACTACAGCTATGATGGCCTCGGTGTTCTTATCCCTATTGTTTGTCGGGATCTATAAAAAAAGTCTGAAAGCAGTATTTGAAAGTATCACCGCATTCTGGAAAGGCATGGGCGAGGTCTTCACCAGCGTTGTCACCCTGATTGTGGCCGCTGAAATATTCTCAAAAGGGTTGATCAATCTTGGATTCATTGATGCATTGGTAGATGTTTCCACACACTTGGGGCTAAATGGAGTCGGAATATCCATATTTATTGCACTTTTGTTGTTCTTTGCCGCGATGCTGATGGGAAGCGGAAATGCTGCCTTCTTTTCTTTTGGCCCACTGGCACCAAAGCTGGCACCTCAGCTGGGGTTGAGTGCTGTTTCCATGGTACTACCCATGCAGTTATGCGCAAGCATGGGTAGGGCCACATCCCCAATTGCTGGAATCATTGTCGCAATCTCAGGGGTGGCAGGGGTTTCTCCAATGGAACTTGCCAAGCGGAATACAATCCCGCTGATCGGAGGAATGCTCTTTTTGTTGTCCTATCATTTTTTAACCATCTAAAGAAAAAGTATGCTTAAACTTATCAGGAATGGTCTGGTTTATTCGCCTGACAAACTGGGGAAAAAAGATATTCTCATTGCCGAAGAAAAGATCGTGAAGATCGGGGAAAATCTTTCCATCTCAGGCCTTGAAGTTTCGGAATTTGACTTTGACGGAAAAATTGTGACCCCAGGTTTCATTGATCAACATGTACATATCACTGGTGGCGGCGGTCAGGCCGGTTATTCGTCCATGGTGCCCGAAGTACAGATGAGCGAACTGATTGCCTGCGGCACCACCACGGTTGTGGGGATGCTAGGGACCGATGGATTTGTCAAAGAACTGACGACGCTCTATGCCAAATGCAAAGCACTGGATATGGATGGAATAACTGCCTACATGCATACCAGCTATTATGGATTACCCGAAAAAACCATTCTATCTTCAGTGGCCAACGACCTTATTTTTATCGACAAGGTCATCGGTTGCAAACTCGCTATCAGCGACGACCGCAGTTCTTTTCCCTCTGAAATTGAAATCCTCCGACTGATCAACCAGGTTAGGCTAGGCGGATTTACTTCCAATAAAACCGGTATTCTTCATGTTCATGTCGGTGCCCTTGAAAGCGGTATTGAGGTCCTGCTAGAAATAGCACGTAAATATCCAACCCTTATCCAGCACATCTCGCCTACCCATGTCATCCGGACGAAAGCGCTCTTTGAACAGGCGATCCGGTTTGCAAAACTTGGCGGGATGATTGATGTTTCCACAGGTGGTACTCAATATGATGAACCGTACAAATGTGTTCTGGAAGCTATTAACCAGGGTATTTCGGTCGATTCAATGACATTTTCAAGTGATGGCCGGGGCGGAGTGAAACGGACTGATCCGAAAACCGGAGAGGTAACTTATCGCCCTGCTCCACTCCACCGCAATTTTTCCGAAACTGTTAGGCTTGTCAAGGAAGGTGGTCTACCACTGGAAGAGGCGATCCGACTAATTACTTCCAGTCCGGCAAAGAACCTGAAGATCAATAACAAAGGTTTTATCCGGGAAGGTTTCGATGCGGATTTTTGCGTCATGGATCAGGATTTGAACCTGACGGAGGTATTTTCAAGGGGAACTTTGATGATGGAAGGGCAGCAGGTAATCCGCAAGGGTAAGTATGAAACGAGCATGTAAATCAGTTACATCCAGGAAGATGATAATTCCAATATGCGAGTTCCATACGGCCATTGAAAAATAAATAATAATCGGATGAAATTTAAAAAAAGCACGATACAACAAATAAAATGAGACTGTTCTGGCTATTTTCCTTGCTGTTTATACTTCAGGGTGCTACCCGGCTGGAGGCTATAACAACCAAAAAGGAGATTCTTTTCAAAAAAGGATTTGGTGTGGTTACCTTTACAGGTTATGCTCCATTGAAAGACAAGCCCATCGCCATATATTACTACATCCCGGAAGATGGAGAGATCCGGACTATGCCTGTACTTCTGGCTATGCACGGAGGCGCAAGGGATGCAAAAGAACTGATGGAAGCGATGTCAAAAGAGGCCAGAGAAAAAAAAGTAATGGTGTTTGCACCTGAGTTTTCACTGAAATACTATTCAATACCTGAATACCAAGAGGTTGGGATTGTAACAGAAAACCGGGTTCTCAGGAAGGAGAGTGAATGGACTGTACAGGTTATTGATCCTATTTTCGAATTCATTGTGGCCCATTCAGCGTCGAAAGCCAGGAAATATGATCTATACGGGCACTCTGCAGGTGGTCAGTTTGTTCACCGGTTTATGCTTTTCCACAACAGTCCCTATGTCAACAGGGCAATGGTTGGAAGTCCGGGTTGGTATACGTTCCCCGATACAACTATGGTCTATCCCTATGGCATCAAAAACACTCCATTTGCCAATGAGAAAACCATCCGCGAATATTTGTCCAAGCGGATCATCCTCCACCTTGGAACGAAAGATACCATCAGGGAATCCTTTCTTCGAGTGACTCCCGAGACCGAAAAGCAAGGTAAAAACAGATATCAGCGAGGAGAAAACTACTATCTCTACTTGCAAAATTTAGCGGTAAAAAATAAATGGAAATTCAAATGGACGAAAGTTGAGACTCCAGATGTGCCGCACGATTCTAAACGAATGGGAAAAATTGGACTTAGTTACCTTTACAAATAAATGAATATGAAAAAGTATCTTCAGACTGCGCTATTTCTGCTGCTTAGCATAACCTTGTCGGCTCAGAAACAATCCGATAAAATGACCTTAAAATTCTTTCCTGAGCCTTCATTTTCTATACAGACACCCACCAATCAGAAGCCTTTCGAACAGGGGCTGTGCACGTACGAAGAGTTGATGAGTTTTCTTCAATCCAGGGTAAAGTCCCATCCGGATCTTCTTCGGATGGAATCGCTGGGTAAAACTCCTACCGGGAAGGAGATCCCGATCCTCTATTTTGGAGATGGTACAAACCCAAAAAAATTAAAAGTGTGGTTGCAGGGAGGCATTCATGGGAATGAGCCTGCCGGTGCGGAAGGGCTTTTAATGCTTATCAATCATCTGCTGGATACCCCGGAAGGTGCAATTTTGCTGACAAAATTAGATATCGCCTTGTTGCCGGTGGCCAATGTTGATGGATATATGGCCCAAAAAAGAACTTCTGCAACTGGATTCGATTTAAATCGGGACCAGACCAAATTTGCCGATCCTGTGAGTCCAATCATTAAAGGTGCTTTTATCCGTTGGAATCCGGAAGTCTCTTTTGATTTTCACGAATATACTCCTTTGGAAAAGAAAGGGACAAAAGGAATCCTGGAAGGAAACTCCGCTGGTTATTACGATGTTCTTTTCCTTCCTTCAGGAAATTTGAACGTTCCGGAAGGACTGCGCAAAATGTCAGCCGACCTTTTTGAGGTTAATGCAGAAAAAGCACTCGAAGAAAAAGGATATTCCCACAACTTCTATTTTACGCCATCTGAAAAATCTGGAGATGTTGTCCTGGCGAAGGGTGGCAACAATCCGAGGTCCAGTTCATCCAATTACGCGCTCTCCAATTCAATTTCATTATTGATCGAAATCAGGGGCATCGGACTTGGCCGCACCTCCTATGCCAGAAGAACCTACTGTTCTTTTCTGGTAGCAAAGAGTATGCTGGAAACAGCATCTGCAAATTTCAGGGAGGTGAAAAAAGTGGTAAAAAAAGCCATTAAGGAGACTGTGTCCCGGAAGAATGAGATCGTAGTAACCGCTGACGAGACCATGACAAAATATCCGGTGAAGTTCATCGATGTGAATAAAAATGAGGTGGTAACATTGGACATGAAGGTATCCGATGCCCTGCTTCCAATCGCGACCCTTAAACGGGAACGTCCTGTTGCCTATATTCTGACACCTGACTGCAAAAAAGAAGCCGAAAAAATGGAAATTTTGGGGATTAGGGTTACTAAAACAAAAAACCCAATGATACTTTCGGTGGATCGCTATGTAATAAGCAGTTACGACGAAGCGAAAATCGAATGGGAAGGGATTTATCCGGTAAATGTGCAGTCAAAACTATCTGCTGCCAGGATAACTTTCCCTGCCGGCAGCTTTGTCGTAAAACTTGACCAAAAGAATGCCAATTATGCTGTAATTTTGTTGGAGCCAGAGTCTGAAAACGGATTTGTAAACATGGCGATAACCAAAACAGCCTTGGGAAAGGAACTTCCATTTTACAGGCTGGAAAAAGGGAAAATTCCTTGATTGAAATAAATCAACTGACTATCTTTAACATATGAGAAATATCCACAAGGGTCTCTATTTTCAGGTTATCGTTGCCATCATCCTGGGAGTTATCCTGGGAATTTACCAGCCTGCTTTTGCCGAATCGATGAAACCGCTGGGCGATGGCTTCATCAAACTGGTTAAAATGATGATCGCTCCCATCATCTTTGCCACCATCGTCACCGGAATTGCCGGGATGGAGGATACCAAAAAAGTGGGAAGGGTCGGGATCAAAGCCATTTTGTATTTTGAGGTTATCTCTACACTTGCCCTGATCATCGGGCTGATCGTGGTGAACCTGTTTCAACCAGGTGCAGGGATGCATGTAGATCCGCTCACGTTAGATCAATCTGCTGTAGCAAAGTATGTTACAACTGCAAAAGGCGGACATGGTGTAGTTGAATTTTTCATGAATATCATTCCTGAGAACATTGTCAGCGCCCTTGCTGAGGGAAATATTCTTCAGGTATTGCTTTTCTCTGTACTGTTTGGATTCGCACTGTCCAAAGTAGGCGACAGGGCGGCTCCAATTTTAAGAGGCATCAAATCACTGGAGGCCGGATTGTTCGGAGTCATTAAAATTATCATGAAAGTTGCACCCATCGGCGCCTTCGGAGCCATGAGCTTCACCATCGGGAAATACGGAGTGGGCTCACTTGCTTCGTTGGGTCAGTTGATGCTATCATTCTACACAACCTGCATACTCTTCATTGTCATCGTATTAGGAAGTGTTATGAAAATTACCGGATATAGCCTTTTCCGTTTATTGAAAGTAATCAGGGAAGAGATACTCATCGTATTGGGAACATCCTCTTCCGAAGCAGCACTTCCGGGATTGATGGAAAAAATGGAAAAGATCGGATGCTCCCGCTCTGTCGTTGGGTTGGTAGTTCCGACAGGCTATTCCTTTAATCTGGATGGCACCTCCATCTATCTGACCATGGCAGCCGTTTTCCTGGCCCAGGCAACAGGCACTCCGCTTGATTTGTCTCACCAGATCACCCTTTTGCTGGTACTTCTGATTACCTCCAAGGGAGCAGCAGGCGTAACAGGAAGCGGCTTCATCACCCTGGCAGCCGTTTTACCCGTTGTCGGAACAGTTCCGGTCGCTGCCCTGGCCCTGATTTTGGGTATCGACCGGTTCATGAGCGAGGCAAGAGCTATCACTAACCTGATCGGCAATTCCGTTGCCACGGTCGTGGTGGCCAAATGGGAGAATGAGATCGACAGGACGGTATCAAAGGAAGCAATAGGATAACAATTTCCTTTTGTTTTTTGCTCCAAAAAATATTCTGATTTTGGCCATTCATTACTGAAGGAAAATGTCCAACTTTAAGCATCCATTAACTCCCCCAAAATGAAAAATAAACAAGCGTTGACAGGAATTCTGATCATCCTGATTTGCCTTTATAACTTCAATCTACGGGCACAAATGCCTGGTGCAAAAATCGGTTCCTTTGACCTCTTTTCAGATGTCGGCGCTCCGGAGATTCCCGGAACAGCCAGCTACGGAGAGCCATCTCAGATGTACCATCTAACTGGTTCCGGCTCAAATATCTGGTTCGGGAAAGACAGTTTTTCCTTCCTTTCGAAGAAAATGAATGGCGACTTTATCCTGCAAACTCGTGTCCGCTTTATCGGGGAAGGGCATGAACTGCATCGCAAAACCGGACTAATGATTCGTCAATCAAAGAGTTCAAACTCTCCTGTTGTTGCCTGTACCATTCACGGAGATGGTCTGACATCTCTTCAGTACCGGATTGCACCGGGCGATACGATGAAAGAGATCAAGTTTACCATAAAAGGTCCGAATGTACTTCAACTGGAGAAAAAAGGAACTACCTTTACCATGTCTGTCGCCCATTTCGGAGAGGTTTATGAAGTTCAGAAAATCGAAAACATGAATCTGGGAACTGATTTGCTATCCGGATTATTTATTTGCTCACACAACAATAAGTTTTCGGAGGAGGTTGAATTTACAAACACCCGTGTATTCAACACTGCCCCGGCAGAACTTGTCCAATACAAAACCTACCTGGGCAGTCTGCTGGAAGTGATGGATATTGCCACCGGACAACGCAGTGTGCTTGCATCATCTGACGGATCATGGCAGGCCCCCAACTGGACTCCCGATGGCAAAACACTCATCTACAACAGCTCCGGGAAACTTTACAATTTCGACCTTGCCACGAGGGAATCCACCCTATTGAATACTGATTTTGTAAGCAAAAACAACAATGACCATGTGTTAACCTTTGACGGAAAACAATTGGGCATCAGCAGCTCTGCAGACGAAAACAAGGGGCAATCCGTAGTTTATTCAGTTCCGGTCACAGGCGGCATTCCGAAAAAAATCACTGCTGAAAGCCCGTCCTATTTCCATGGATGGTCGCCCGACAGCCAGTTCCTCCTGTTTACAGGTCAGCGCAATGGCGATTTCGACATTTACAAAATTTCAAAAGATGGGGGCAAGGAGATCCGACTGACTGACGCCAAAGGATTGGATGATGGTCCTGAATATTCCCCGGATGGGAAGTTTATCTATTTTTGTTCGACCCGTACCGGCAAAATGCAGGTATGGCGGATGGATCCGGATGGCAAAAACCAGACGCAACTGACCTTTGATGCATTGAACAACTGGTTTCCCCATGTTTCGCCCGACAACAAATGGATTGTCTTCATCACCTTCCCAAAGGAAGTACCTGCCGACAGCCATCCGTTCTACCAAAGGGTTTACCTGCGGTTGATGCCGGTAGCCGGAGGCGAAGTCAAAGTGATTGGATATCTGTACGGAGGCCAGGGAACCATGAATGTGCCAAGCTGGTCGCCCGACAGCAGGAGAATTGCCTTCGTGAGCAATGGAAATTTCTAACCTATTTAAATAGCCAACAAAATGAAAAACAGAATTGCATTCTTATTGCTGACATTATTGGTATGCCTCCAAGCATTCCCACAAAATAAGGTATCAGAAAAGCCGCAAACACAGATTACATTTACGCTTCATGCATTTTCATTCAATGATTTGCTATTGGAAAAACCAACTTCTGGCCAGACTGCATTTACTTTGCTGGATCTTCTCGACTGGTGTGCCGTGCAAAACATTGAGGCGGTTGACCTGACTGGCTACTATTTTCCCGGTTACCCGGAAGTACCTTCTGACGAGTATGTTTATCAGATCAAACGCAAGGCATTCCAACTGGGGATAGAGATTAGCGGTACTGGCATCCGAAACAATTTTGCCTCCCCCGACCCTGCAGTTCGTAAGGCGGATGTCGAACTGGCAAAAAAGTGGATCATTGTCGCTTCAAAACTCGGTGCCCCGGTGATCAGGCTTTTCGCCGGTCCGGTTCCTGCAGGATACGAGAACAAATGGGATGAAGTAGCCGGTTGGATGATAGAATGCTACAAGGAATGTGCTGCATTCGGTGAACAGCATGGTGTCGTGATTGGCATCCAGAATCATGGCGATATGCTGCAAACGGCGGATCAGTGTATCAGAGTGGTAAAGGCTGTCAATTCAAAGTGGGCCGGAATTATACTCGATACAGGCAATTTCAAGGTAAACGATCCTTATACTGATATTGAAACCATCATCCCCTACACCGTTAACTGGCAGGTAAAAACCAGTGTATTCGGCAATGCCAGCACAATCAAAACAGATTTACCGCGCCTGATGAAAATTATCAGGAAAAGTGGCTACCGCGGATACCTTCCCATCGAGACACTCAAGATGAAGGACAAACCCTACGATCCCTTTGTTTTGGTTCCGGCTTTCCTGAAAGAACTGAAAACCGCGAAAGATGCGATGTTTGATTAGTTTTTTACTTCAACTGATTAGGTGGCTCATTTCTGATCAAAGGATATTTATCAAGTAATCCAGGAATAATGTCAGATTTCAATTCAATTTTTCATCACCGTAAATCCATGAGGTCCAATGGATATGATTATTCCGCTGATGGATTCTATTTTATTACCATTAGTGTCCAAAACCGGGATTGCTTACTTGGGAAAATTGATTCGAACAAAATGATATTGAATGATGCCGGTCAAATGGTTGTCAAATGGTATACCGAATTGAAAAACAAATTTCCTGAAATCCATTGCCATGAAATGGTGGTCATGCCCAATCATTTTCATTGCATTATCCAGATTGACGGAATTGGTGGGGATATTGTAACGGACGCCCACGCAGGGGCGCCCCTGCGTGGGCGTCCGATTGACAATTTAAATTTTGTTGACCAACCCCATTATGGACCAGACAACAAAAAATTCCATCCAACAGTTTGCGATATTGTGGATTGGTTCAAAACAATGACCACCAACGAATACATCCGTGGTGTCAAAAATTTGGGATGGAAACGTTTTGATGGTCATTTATGGCAACGCAATTATTGGGATGATATCATTCGCAGCGACGATTCATTAGACCGGATTGCGGAATATACTTTACACAACCCGGAAAGATGGGAGGAGGATCAATTGAATCCAGAGAGTGGTAATGTTGAGACTTTAGATAAATAGATGTGTGACACGTTAAGACCTAGCAGTTGGTTCTCTTTAACCCAAAATTTCGAACATAAAAATTACAGATTTTTCAAATTTTATCAGAGAGATTCCTTTTGATTATCAATCATTTGAAATTAAGAGGGATGTATGGAAAAATTTGGACCAACAACCTATCATTACTCGTATTTTTGTAGAAAAGGATGTAATCAATATTTCCCGTTATGACCTTTTTAATTCAACCGGGAATATCGAGGAATTTTTTATTAAAGTCCTGATGTGGGGATATCCAACAAAAGGGAGAGGGAAAAATATTGATAATCTTTTGAAAGCAACAAACTTCGATAAGTTGATTTCGATTCTAACTACGAGTTTTCAAGAAGGAACTATCACCATTGACGAGATAAAGGAATTGTTAAAAATTGATGGACTTGGTCTTTCTACCCTCTCCAAATTCCTCTATTTTATGAGACTAAAAATTGATTCATTAACCACCCTTATTTTAGATCAAAGG
>Ga0073936_10003114_pt1 | contig 24105 bp, 26 predicted proteins | sample AliMusrvi5mmetaG_FD_87041 | JGI IMG/M metagenome (GOLD analysis project Ga0073936, IMG submission 87041) | Freshwater lake bacterial and archeal communities from Alinen Mustajarvi, Finland, to study Microbial Dark Matter (Phase II) - Alinen... | ecosystem: Environmental > Aquatic > Freshwater >... | reverse complement strand
GATTTTCACCCTCTGGAAATAAACACACACACAACTTTTAACCGTTAGAAAATAAATTTGTATTTTTGCCTTTTTTCTACTGCTTGCGGTTGTGTGTGTACTGCTCATGCAGGGCACACACTAAAAAAACATCCACTAAGCACAATAAGATCTCGCAGCTACACTTAGTGATTTCTTTGTGTTTCTATGTGTCCTTAGTGTTCTTAGTGTTGAAAAAATAATCAATACTATAGTTTTGGGAGGTGCCCTATTCAGACAATTCAGCAATTGAACAGTTAAACAATTAAACATTAAAACATGAAAGCAACACAGCAATTAATGGATGAACATGAAAGCATAAAAATTGTGCTTTCAGCCATGGAGACAATTTACAATGACCTTGAGAACAAAGTGGCTTTTGACACGTTGCAGTTTGAAAAGATCATTGATTTTATCAAAGTCTTTGCTGACATAAACCATCATGGCAAAGAAGAAGAACTCCTGTTTCCGGCTTTGGAAAAGAAAGGGTTTTCACACGATAGTGGCCCCGTCAGAGTGATGGTGAATGAACATCAGATCGGGAGAAGTTACATTATAGCACTTACTGAGGCTGTATCCGAATATAAAAACGGAGATAAAAAAGTTTTGGAAAATATTATCTCCCTCTCAAGAGATTCTGTAACTCTCCTGAGAAATCATATTGAAAAAGAAAACAAGGTTTTGTTCCCAATGGCCGATCAGGTTCTCGATCCGGAAGAGTCGAATATGTTATTTGATGCTTTTGAAAAAATCGGAGAAGAAAGAATGGGAACAGTAAAACACAAAGAATATATCACCCTGGTTGAGGATTTCCGGTCAACCTTTTTAGCAAATAATTTAAAGAAAAATAATTTTAAAATCGAAATGATATGAAAGCAACTGAACATTTAAAAACAGAACATCAGGAAATAGAGCTTATGCTACGCATCATGAAAAAGATTTCAAAAGATGTTGGCGGTGGCAGAGAGCTAAACGTTGAACACTATGAAAAAATTATGGATTTTATAAAAGTCTTCTACGACAAGAATCATCACGCCAAAGAAGAGCTGGTACTCTTTCCGGCTATGGAAGCAAAAGGAGTTTCGCGCAATGGCGGAATGATAGAAATTGAAATTCACGAACATCAACTGGGACGCAGTTATATCAAAGCTCTGAACCATTCTTTTGAAGAATATAAAAAGGGTGATGAGAAAGGGACACTCGGAGTCTTTGCAAACCTGCTTAACTACACGAATCTTTTGCAAAGTCACATTAAAAAGGAAGACGAAATGTTATACGCATTAGCCGACAAAGTCCTCAATGAAAAAGAACAGGAAAAATTGGCCGTGTCACTTGAAAAACTTGAAGTGGAAGTGATGGGTAAAGGGAAACATAAGGAATACCAGGTGCTGCTGAAAGAGCTATCGTCTTTTTATTTATAGTCAATGGTCATTAGTCAATGGTCATTGATGGTTATTTTAAATCTTAAATCAAAAATCTCAAATCTTAAATCTTAAATAAAAATCATGGAAGCAAATATTTTCGAAAAAGCAACGGTACTTGACTTAGCAGGATTAGTGGAGTATTCAACGAATGGGATCGTCAGCAAAAGAGTACTTGAAAAAAAGACAGGCAACATCACTCTTTTTGCTTTTGACAAAGGTCAAAAATTAAGTGAGCATACAGCTCCTTTCGATGCAATGGTGCAGGTGATTGAAGGCGAAGGCGAGATTGTGATCAATGGCAAATCATTCTTGCTGCAGGCAGGCAAAAGCATTATTATGCCCGCCAATAATCCGCATGCTGTGAATGCTGTTTCGAAATTCAAGATGCTGCTGACAATGATCAAAGAATCGGTTTGAAAAGTTTGAAGGGTTTGTGGTTTGTGGTTGCGGACTTTGATTCTTCAGTCCCCCATTCAATCGTTTTATAATGTCTGAGCGTAAAAATATTTTATTGTTTGATGGTAATTGCAATTTGTGCAACAGTACTGTAAAGTTTATTAAAAAACACGACCGGCAGAAGCAATTCAGTTTTGTTCCTTTGCAGTCGCTACAAGGGGAAACATTATTGAAAACGATTGGATTGCCTGTCGGCGCACTGGACACAGTGGTTTACATTCGCAATGAAAAATACTTTCTACGGTCAACTGCGGGCCTCTATATTTTCAAAGATATCGGTGGAATCTGGACGCTACTGTTTGGGCTGATAATTATTCCCAAATCTGTCCGTGATTTTTTCTATAAATTAATTGCAAAAACGCGATATGCTTTGTTTGGAAGCAGCCATGTTTGTATTATCCCTACACCGGATATCAATAAATATCTGAAAAAAAAGTCTGAAAAAAGTTGAGTGTAAAAACTGAAAATAAAACCATCGTCGCAATGATCGGTATCTATTGCAAAGATATGCACAATACTGAACACGGACTTTGTGATAAATGCAAGGAACTACAAAACTATGCATTGAAACGTATTGAACTTTGCCCTTTCAAAATCAGGAAACCTGCCTGTAAAAACTGCAAAGTGTATTGTTATTCGCCTGAAAAAAGAGAAACAATAAGAAAAGTAATGCGACATTCAGGAAAGAAAATGGTCTATCGTCATCCATTACTCAGTATTGCGCATTTATTAAAAAAGGCAAGTTTTTGAAAAGTTTGTTGTTTATTGTTTGTGGTTTGTTGTTTCGCACATCCAATCATTTTCTCACTATCTTCACCTTCTCCCATAGAGAGGAAACAAGCAAAGTAACGACGGTGAAAACAAGCAACATGATCACCCATACCACAGCAAAGGTATATTTTGGATAATAAGAGCCATCGAACCATTGCAACTGCCATTTGATAAAAACTGTTGCAGGAAACAATGGTGCAAAAGTGATCCATATGGAAACCCCCACTGAAGCCACAAGTACAAAGACAAATTTAATCATTGGTCCGCGGGGAGTTTTAGTTATGGGAGGGCGGTCGTTTTCCATTGTTTATTTAACTTCAATATTATCAGGAAAAAATTATAATTACAGATGCTCAAAGATAGCTGGATGTTTTGTTTTTAGAAAGCAAAAATAAAAATACTTCCCGGATTATTCAGATACTTCCCGGATTATTCAGATGCTTCCCGGATTATTCAGATGCTTCCCGGATTATTCAGATGCTTCCCAGATTATTCAGATGCTTCCCAGATTATTCAAATGCTTCCCAGATTATTCAAATGCTTCCCAGATTATTCAGATGCTTCCCAGATTATTCAGATGCTTCCCAGATTATTCAGATGCTTCCCAGATTATTCAGATGCTTCCCAGATTATTCAAACCCTTCCCAGATTATTCAAATACTTCCCAGATTATTCAGATGCTTCCCAGATTATTCAGATGCTTCCCAGATTATTCAAACCCTTCCCGGATTATTCAGAGGCTGTCGCAAATATTCAGAGGCAATCTCAAGTCCCATAACTCCCAATGATATTTATTTTATCAATATCTGCTATTATCCCAATGTGTATCTATATTTTCAATTAAATCAAACCTGTATAAAACTAATATTCACCCCATAAAAAAAACAGTTGAATTCTCAACTGCTTTTTTCTTTTAGAAAGTTCCGTTATTAGTCAATTGCAATCTTCTTTGAAGCTACTTTATTGTTTGAATAAGTAACCCTGATAAAATACATACCTGTATTGAAACCGGAAGTATTAATATTGATCGTTGAAGAAACATTTTTCTTTTCAAAAACTACATTGCCTAAAATGTCGAACATTGAAATATCGCTGGCAAAAGCATTCGGAGCAATTGTCAGGTTATTTCTTGTTGGATTCGGATAACAATTCAAATTCGTGTTGTCGTTTGAATAATTGCTGATACCTTCCATTGTACATCCTGCTCCGGGATTTCCATAAACGGCAATGTGTGCCAGTGAATCAACAAATTCATTTGCTATGAGCCAGTTTGCAGGATCTGAATTATAAGCTATTGAAGTGCTTGGGTTGCATAATACAAGTGAGGGACCATGACCGTGAGCCATAGTGTCCCATGGAGAAGTGCTTCTGTAGGTTACTGAATCAATATATGCGCCAACGGTGTTGATTATAGAAATTCTGGCAGAAGTATTACTCAAATTCGAGTTTCCATACTGTATAGTGCCTGTGATGCCATAGAAATGATTAACAGCATTGGCATTTTTTGCAAACACCAGATAAGTATTGGGAGCAATAATATCGTCAGCAGGGAAAGTGTATAAAGTAGTTGTGTTAAAACCACCCAAATTTAGTTTATAACCGCCAACACGTGTAGAAACACTGGAATTATTATAGAGTTCAATGTATTCGAGTGAATCCGAATTATTACTTCCGGGATAAGGTGGATTGTGATAATTGATCTCTGTGATCACCAGGGTATCTATGGAATTATTCAGAAGAAAATGAAAAGTCTGAGGCGCTGCCATCGGAATACTGCTTGCATCCTGAACATTTGAAACAATAAGAGCATACGCATCGCCATTATTCAAACTTGGGAAAGTGAGTGTTACGGTATCCTGTGTCACCGAACGAACTGCTGTGGTAACATTGCCTAAGCCAGAATAATTCCCGACAGTTTCAGCGGTTGCATTTACAGGAGTATTGAAAACAACAGTTGCAGTAGTCAGATTATTTAAAATTGCGCTGGTAACATAAGGAGGGGTAATTCCTGAAATGTTATGCCCCCAAACTTTAATATTGTCAATACTCGAAGATGAGTTTGCACCTATTGCGCCTCCGGTTGTTGACATAGTGTCTCTGACAACCCAACGTAAAAACACAGAATCTTTGTTATTGCAGGCTATAGGTAATGTGTCGAGCATAACATTTGTTGGCCATGCATTCCCACCTACTACAGGTACCCTGATGGTATCAACAGGGATAATTGTCCACGAACCTGTTTTCCCAATTCTGTATTCCACCTGAAAGTCTCTTGGACCTCCGTTGCCTGAGCTTTTTTGCAGGGAGGTATAAAACAAACTATCATAGCCTGTGGTGTTGAACATCACCTGCCAATATTTTGATCCTACACCGTTGCGCCAGCTTGTAGCTCTTCCACAATATGTAGTTACACCCGTATTTGTATAAGTTATAGTACTGGTGCCTACAGCATGAATTACCTGGTTTAAATTAATCCCAATACCTCCGTCAGCTACTGAATCGGTAGCAGCATTGGTGGGAAATGTCCATTTTACAATAGTGTCGTGAACTTGTGCACGACTGACCCCGTATGCAAATACGAGGATAGCAATTAAAGTGAATGTTTTTTTCATACTCAAAGGTTTTAATAAATAATGATTTAAAAATATTTTCGCCAAAATTACATTATTTTGCATAACCCACGTTTTGCCGTATCAACTCATTACGGCTGATTCATTATAATTTTTGTTAAATTCAATGTGCTAAAATAGCAAACTGACCATTCCCGGATTATCAACATTGGGAAATTGATACTGCTCCGAAAAGTAATAAAACACAAAAATGCCGCTAAGACATTAAGACATCAAGATACGCAAAGCATTGAAAAGCAAGTTTGTTTTTTTGCGAAACTTCGAGACTTTGAGCCTTTGCGGCAAGAAAAAGACTTATCGGAGTGGACTCAAAATTTTATTTTTCCATTAGAAAATTCTCCAACAATTACTACTTTTACAGCATCCAAATTGAAAAAATGATGAAGTTCAAAAAGTATTTTTACCTCTTTTTATTTGCAATCCTTTCCGTCTGTTCATCAAAAAGCGAAGCACAACTACTCAACTTTATTCCCTTCCATGACACAACTGGTTCCTGTGACTGGAATCCTGCAGACAGCAACCAGGTGACAGTTGCACTGAAAGGAAGCGACGGTTATTTTGATGTGTATTTGATAAATACTGATGGCTCGAACAAACACTGCGTTACCTGCAACACTTCGGGTCTTCCTGGCAAACATCAGGGTTCTCCATCATTTCATCACTCGGGTCAGTATCTTGCAATCACTGTAGAGAAGCCAACACACCCGGGGACTTCCTCAGAAGCTTTGCCAGGAATAGGAAGCTATTCCGACATTTGGATAGTAAAAAGCGATGGCAGCAAAGCATGGAAATTAACCAACACTCCCAATGACTCAACAGGAGGTGCAATGTATTGTTTTTTCTCCCCTGATGGTTCAAAACTAATGTGGACAGAACGTACGGCAGCAGCATACTGGGACATTTTTAACTGGAAGCAATTTGCAGGTTATTGGGTAATAAAAGTTGCGGATTTCCATGCTGACACAAGCGGTGTGTCCATCAGCAATATTAAAACCTATGGAGATTCACTTCCCGGATTCTATGAATGCTACGGCTGGTCGCCCGATGGATCACGCATTATTTTCAGCAGTGATTACAATCAGGTTTCTTTTTTCGATAACCAGGTTTTCACAATGAATGCTACAACAGGCAAGGACTGGAAACAAATGACACACCTCGATTACAACGAACAGGCATTTTATACGCATGACGGCAATTCCATAGTTTGGATGACCAATAAAAACAACACCAATGGTGGTTGCGATTGGTGGATGATGAATGCCGACTCAACCAACAAACACCGCATCACTTTTTTCAGTGACAGCACCAGTTCTCAATACTACGGACATGCTGTTTATCTTGGACTGGGACATTACAGCCCGAACGGGAAACACATGATAACAGAAATTGAACAAAGCCTCACTACTCTGATCACCGATGCCTATCTGGTTGATTGGAATTTTCCTCAGGATATACCACAACTATACTTTCACTCCTTAGGTTCAATGCAGGCATATCCAAATCCTTTCAGCGATCATCTTTACATTAAAATAAATTCAAAAGCAAAAGACCAGATAAAAATTTACCTGACCGATGTTTGCGGAAGAATTATTGCAGCAAACCAATGCCTGGTGAATGAAGGAGAAAACAACATCTCTTTTGACCTTTCAAGTTACGATATAGTTGCAGGAACTTACATTATTACAACAGAAGGAACAGGTTTAAAAGAATCACAAATATTTGTAAAACCATAAAACCATATTGTGGCTCCCAACTGCAACATCCTCTTTCTATTTCACAATTCCCGCAATGATATTCGCCAATAATTACTACTTTTACGCCATTCAAATTAATTGTCTCCGTGAAGAGGTTCATTAAATTATGTATAGTTGTTGCGGCTCTGTTTGCAATAGTATCTTGCCGCAAGAATATTGGCACTGCAAACTGGGATGTTTCAGTGATGGCGCCACTGATCAAAACATCGCTGGGTATAAACAACCTGCTTGCAGATTCATTAATTCAGGTAAATCCTGACACTTCATTGAAGATTGTTTACAACTCTTCACTATTCAATTTCAATGTTGATTCACTGGTTAATTTTCCCGACACTATATCTAAACAGGTCTATCACCTGACAGGAAGCATAACTGTTAACCCCGGTCAATTAATTATGAATTCTACCAGCCATACTTATATGAACCCAGGGCATTCGGGTGAAGTAAGAAAAATTGTAGTAAAATCAGGGAATATTATTCTGAAAATAAAAAACTCATTAAGTCAAAAAGTGCTTTGTACTTATCAGATCCCTTGCACATCATTCAACGGCACTCCTTTTACATATACTGATCTGCTCCCCGCTGCTGGCAATAACGGACCGGCACTTTATCAGAAAGCCATTGACATTTCAGGTTACACTATTGATCTAACCGGTCCCTTAGGGAATAGCAGCAATACAATAACCTCGACAGTACAGGCATGGATAGATCCCAATGGAAGCACTGTTACAATTACTGCTAACGATAGTTTACAGATGTCTTCTTCTTTCAATAATCTGGTGATCGGATATGCTCAGGGCTATTTTGGAAATCAAACATCAAATCCGGGTTTGCAAAAAACTTATTTCAGCTTATTCCATAAAATAACTGATGGCACCTTAAGTCTTGAAGACCTTCATCTGAAACTTAACATTACGAATGGTTATGGAGTAGATGCTGCATTTGTTTTGCAGCAATTGAAATCAGTAAATTCACATACCCATAATGCAGTTGCACTCAACAGTTCAATCATCAACTCAACCATTCACATCAACAGGGCTGTGGAAACTTACAATCCTATGAACCCTGTGATACCTTCAGTTTCCACATTCAATCTTGACAATTCCAATTTCAAACAACTTGTAGAGAATCTGCCCGACAGTCTTGAATATTCCCTGAACCTAAGCACAGACCCTTTAGGAAATGTTTCAAGTGGCAATGATTTTATGTATAGTGGCTATGGTTTTAATGCAGATCTTGATCTTGAAATTCCTCTTTCACTGGTAGCACATAATCTCACACTGACAGATACGATGTCGTTCAACCTTACCAAACCAGGCAGCAGCTATGAGTTAAATCATGGAACACTGACACTCATTGCTGATAATGGCTTCCCCTTTTCAGCAATGGCGCAAATTTACCTGCTCGATAATGGTGTAAAAACTGATTCACTTGTAACTTTCAGTTCGGTTATTCAGTCAGCACCCATTGATAATAATTACAAAGTCACATCCAAGAAAAGAAGTCTCATTTACATTCCTGTCAGTGGAGAAAAGTTGAAGCATCTTTACAGTGCAAAAAAGATGATCATTGTTGCAAGATTCAACACAACCGGTCAACCACACTATGTGAAGATCTATAGCGGCTATTTATTGGATTTGAAACTGACAGGCGATTTTAATATGACCGTTAATAAGTAATTTTGAAGAAAGCATTTGTAGTCATATTATTTTCGCTCACTTTTCTGCTGGCAAAGGCTCAGGTTGATGATAATTATTTTCTGCATGACAATTACAAAGCTGTCGCAGGCATTGATCTGAATTATGAATTGTCTTCAAACAGCCTCAGTACAAAATTCCAGAACACTTACTTATTCGGAAGTCACATTGACAGCCTGAGCAAACAATGGTTGTATGCCAACTTAAAGCCAGACAACAGGCTTGGCGCTGACATCGGAGGCGGGCTTTCTTTTATCACTTATCCGGACACACTTTTTGGATGGACGAATATGGGGTTGTTTGTAAAATACAACCGGTATTATCATTTGGATATGACATTCACAAGAGATCTTGCCCGTTTGTTTTTTGACGGCAACCAATATTTTGCAGGAAAGAATGCCATTCTTGATAACTCTATGCTGAACCTTGTAAGCTATGACCAGATACAAATTGGTATCCTTTCAAAATTTGAATCCGGGAAATTCAAACATACCTACGGATTCGGAATCAGTTTAAATAATGGATACAATAACGTGATCGTTGATTTGAACAAAGGAAACATTTACACTGATAAGAATGCGGAGTACATTAATTTTGCTGCCAACTATGATGTATCCAGAAGCGACACTTCGCGCAAGAAATTGAACATGTTCAAAGGTGTAGGCAGCTCAGTCAATTTATACTACTCATTTGAAACTCCTAAAAAAAACACTTTGGTTTTTCAACTCACCGACCTTGGGTATATAAGGTGGAACAACAATTCACAACAATTTTCAAAAGACACGGCTGTGCATTTTGAAGGACTGGACGTGACAGATCCATTGAATATTAACGGCAATGTTTTTGGAAAGACAACCACCGACAGTCTGCAGCATGCGTTTACTTATGCCGGCAAACCCAAAGCATATTACACAGCAACACCGGCTGTGTTGTCTGTTTCTTATTTGTGTAATTTCTCAGAAAAGTTCAGGACAGAATTAAGTTTGAGAAAAAAATTCTTCTCCAATTATGATCCTTTATACATGCTGAAACTGCAGTTGCTTCCAAACAAGAAAAACCTGCTTTCACTTAATCTTAGCTATGGCGGCTATTGCAGTACTGATTTACTGGAAAACCACCAACTCAATGCAGGGTTGGAACTCATGCATCAGTTTGGGAAAAGCCTGGTTGTTCTTTTAGGCAGCAATTACCTGAATGGATTCATTTGGCCATATTCATTGACATCACAGGGAGTATTCTTTTCAATAAAAAAATATTTCTTCTGATGAAACTTTTTTTAAAGATCATATTGCTGATAACTCTTCCCGCTGCATCGTTTGCACAGGACACCATTTTTATTAAATCGTATGGAGAAACAGGATATAATTATGGCGAAAAAGTGATACAGACAGCGGACACCGGTTATATTATTCTTGGAAACAAAACAGGCTTTGTTGGCAATTCCGATGTGTATCTTCTTAAAACCAATTATTGCGGAAACATCAAATGGGATAAAGCTTATGGAGGGCCGGAAGTTGACTGGGCTGAAGATATTGTTCGTACAAATGATAAAGGATATGCAATAACAGGATACATGACTATTCCCGCTGCAAACAACAACTATGATGTGATGCTGATTAAAACCGATTCACTTGGAGTTATGCAATGGATGAAACATTATGGTGGCAGTGATTGGGACCTGGGTCATAGTCTTGTTGAAACACCTGACAGTGGTTTTATTATTGCCGGTGAAACATTCAGCTATGGACATGGCAACAATGATGTTTTCCTTATCAAAACAAACAAGAATGGAGACTCACTCTGGTCAAAATGTTATGGCGGAGTGAAAGAAGAGGTGGCCAATGATATCAGCGCATGCCATGATGGCAACTATATTATTTCAGGCAAAACCAACAGTTTCGGAATAGGCGGTTATGACATTTATTTATTAAAAGTAAACCCAAATGGAGATACACTTTGGACCAGAACTTATGGTGATACTCTTGATGATTTCGGATATTCTGCTATTGAAACCTTTGATCATGGATTGGTAATAATTGGATCAACCAGGAATTACAGCGCTGTTGGCCTGGATGGACTTATGATAAAAACAGATTCTATCGGAAACCAGCTTTGGTACCGGACTTTTGGATATGGCGGTACTGCTGATGAAGAATATTTTGACATTGCACAAAACAAAAATAATGGATTTCTGATCACAGGCTATACAAGTAGTTTTGGAGCAGGCAGGAAAGATTTTTCCATGATACTCACAGATGCAGGGGGCTGGTATCAGAATGGAACAACTTATGGTGGTGGTCAGGATGATTACTCCAGAGCCTGCATTTACACTTCCGACAATGGTTATGCAATTGTTGGAACAACTGAGAGCATGGGTTTAGGTGCAGCAAACATTCTCTTCCTGAAAACCGACAGCATGGGAGTTTCAAATATTTCAACATATACTCATGTCACCGGTATTCCGGAAACAACTGCCGGAGCTTATTCATGCTTTCCAAACCCTGTAACAGATATGCTGATAATAAAATCACCTGAGAATAACATATTGAGAGGAATATCACTATATAACCATCTTGGACAAATAGTTTACAAAACAGATCATCCCGGAAAGAATAATGCCACCATTGATTTTCAAAATTATCCGGCAGGACTTTATGTGCTGGTTATGCAAATGAATGGAAGCATTCGTAGTGAAAAGATCCTGCACATCACCAAATAACTTTTGTTATTCAATTGTATCTTTTATTTACTCCTGATTAACTAATAAATTAAAAATGTCTTTAAAAAAATATCAGATTTTATGCATCATTGTAGCCTGTTTTTCCATCAGTAGTTGTTCGATTTTCCGAACACTGAAAGCCATGAAAAGCGGGAGTGTTGAGAAGGGTGTTGAATACACTACAAAATTTGAAGTAGTCGGAAAGCTGATCCTGCTCAAAGTAAAAATAAACGGTGGAGATAAAGAATACGATTTTATTTTTGACACAGGCGCTGTAACTGCCATTGACAAAAAGCTGGCAAAAGAATTAAACCTGGTTCCCATTTCAAAAGTTGAAGCTAAAGATGCCAGCAATACTACTGATACTGTAAAGGTGTTTAAACTCGACCACATTCAACTTGGCGACATCCTGGAGAAAGATATTGGTGTTGTTGCAATAGACCTTGATTTTGTAAACAAGATGCTCGATCGTCATATAGATGGTATTATCGGCAACAATTTCTTTAAATTTTTTAAGATCACTATCAATTACCAGGATCACACGCTTGCACTATCAAACAAAACAGAAGCGGTGAAAAGTGTTGCCGGCGGTTATGTGATCAACTTCTGGCAGGATATGCAGAACTCCTTTGCCCCGAAAATAAAATGCGAAATAAAGCCGGGCCTTGTCATGGATGGCGTTATTGACAGTGGTTGCGAAGGAACGATTTGTGTTCCTTCAGGTAAAATAAAAAAAGGTGAGCTTCTCCAATCCAATGCAAATATTGAAGCGCAGGGAACAATGTCAGCCGGAGCATTTGGGAAAAACACAAAAGATTATATGCTCAGAGTAAATGATTTTTCAATAGACTCCTTGCATGTTTCAAATTTACTTGTCACAAACACACCTGGAAAAGTTTGTTTGATAGGCAGTGATTTTCTATCACAATTTGTTGTTACCATCAATTATCCCGCTCATCAGTTAATATTGGTTCCCATCAAATCGCAGAACTTTCCTCACAACAGCTACAGTCTTGGATTTGGCGCAATAAAGTCCGACAGCGGATATTTTAAAGTTATTGGCATCTGGAACTCCTCCCCTGCTGACAGTGCCGGCATTAAACTCAATGACAAGATCACAGAAATAAATACAACAAAAACAGAGAAAATTTCAGGCAATGATTTTTACAAAATGGTCAGCAACGACAGCACCTCAGAATACAACCTGGTCATTGTAAGCAAAGGAATTGAAAGAAACACATACTGTTGAAAAAAAGAATGCTTTTAAAACAACCGTAAATATTTTTGATTTAAGATTTTTGATTTAAGATTTAAAAATGACCTTCAATGACTATTGACTATTGACTTTTGACCATTGACTATTGACTATTGACTTTTGACCATTGACTATTGACCATTGACTATTGACTATTGACTATTGACCAATGACTAATGACAATTATGATTACAAGCAAGCTTAAATTAATTGACGAACAAACCTCTCCCCTTTTCAGGATAATGTGGGTCTATAATTTTGACAACCCTGCACGCAGGCAATTTGACAATAACATCTGTGCTTTTCATATCGGAAATGGATTGATACTGTCCGTTGCTCACAACCTCAGGGTTGAGGCAGGCATTTTCCACACCATAGATGATGAGATTTATCAGCGCGAGATATTACCCTGCTTCAGCCAAGCACAGTCTGCGGCTTTTGATCATCTTTATCCTCTGGATACGGCCACCAACAGGCGTTATGCAAACATCCCGAATCCGCAGGACAAGATGAACATCATAAATACGCTGAAGCAAATTAATTTTGACACACGCTGGATAAGCTTTAATCAAAAGAAAATTTGCAAACCTTACCTGATCGTTCAGTTTAAAAAAGATCATTTTTTCAATGATGCCGGCTTGGACGATCTTTTTGATGCAAGAACTTATTTCAACGAAGCTTCATTATACAGGAATACTTACCTGATAGAACTTGAGCTTACAGATGCTTTTTACAGTGAAGATGTGGCATTGTACCGCATTGTCAATACTGAGCCTAAAATCATCAGCAAACTTCCCTTTATTGAGCCAGACTTTAGTATTCTCGATGATGACGAATCTAATCTTTATTGTCTGCAGAGCGATCCTACTGCTTCACTTGGCCGGCTTTTGAACAATGCCCATATTGAAGGGATACTTGATCACTGGGGGGTATTCAATGACAGGATCGGTGGGAACTATATTTTTGATGGCTACAGGTATCTGATAAAAGGATATTTCAGGTTTGGTTCGTCCGGAGCTCCTTATGTGGTTTACGATGACAATGAAAAACAATTTAAGGTGAATGCTGTTCAAAGTGAAGCAAGCCCGCTGCAGCTTTCAATCAACAACAACAGGGAAGGAAATTTTCAGTATGTAAACGCGATTGCTTCGCCTTTGAGTATTGTTAAAAGTAAATTGGAGGGGTATTTGGGATAAGAAGGGTATAAAGTGGAAGGCTGAAGGCCTTCTAAACATTTTCCCTCCGGATTCAAAATTATTTAATAATATTGCCTTCTAAAACTATTCACATTGCTTTTCAGTTCGATATTTTTTCTCTACATCTTTTTACCCGCATCAATACTGCTTGTAGTATTGGGTGGCAAAAGGCTGAGAAATATTTTGCTCTTATTCTTTAGCCTGATCTTCCTGGCTTGGGGAGGAGTGAGCAATGCGCTGATTCTTCCTGCTTCCATTATAGTAAATTATTTTGCAGGCATGCTGATCAGTCGCAGCATTGGCAGCAGGAAAGCACGCATCTTTCTTTTTGCAGGCATTCTTTTCAACATTGGTTTACTGATTGGTTTCAAATACCTGAATTTCTTTGCCGACAGCATCAACACCATTTTTTATTCATCTGCGAAAGATGGAATTCATCTCAAAAGGATGATGATACCATTGGCGATCTCCTATTATACCTTTCACTGCATTTCATACCTGATTGACATTTACCGTGAGAATATCACTGTACAAAAGAACATCATCAGGTTTTCGCTTTATGTTTCTTTTTTCCCAAAATTAATTGCAGGTCCAATTGTCAGGTATAACAACATGGCAGAACAACTCAGCAGCAAGAAACTCAGCCTTTTTAAGTTTGCCGCAGGTGCCGAACGTTTTGTGATCGGTCTTGGTAAAAAGGTTTTGCTTGCCAACACATTTGCACTGCTTGCTGACAAAATGTTTGCCATGCCAATTGCCGAACATTCATTGGTTACTGCATGGGCGGGAATTATTTCCTATACACTTCAGATCTATTTTGATTTTTCAGCCTATTCCGACATGGCGATCGGTCTTGGGAAAATCTTCGGATTCGACTTTCCCGAAAACTTCAACTTTCCCTATATTGCAAAGTCTATACAGGAATTCTGGCAGCGCTGGCACATCTCACTCTCTTCATGGTTGCGCGATTATATTTTTGCTCCGCTGTCAATCAAATCACGCAACATGGGTAAAGCAGGTATTGCAATATCGCTGCTTATCACATTCGGAATTTGTGGTCTGTGGCATGGTCCAAGCTGGACGTATGTTCTGTGGGGACTGGGTATGGGATTTTTCCTTGCTCTCGAAAATGTTGGTTTTTCTAAGGTTCTTAAAAAGCTATGGTCACCATTGCGGCATTTATATGTGCTGATCATTGTGATCTTTGGTTGGGTGCTGTTTCGTTCCGACACTCTTGAATATGCCAAAGGATATTTTCATGCCATGTTTGGCTTTGGAACCGGCATCAACAAATATGCTGTGATTTCTTTTTACGTAACCAGAGAATTTCACCTATGTTTATTGATTGCTATCATTGGCTCCACAAGATTTTTTCCCATTGTCAGGGAACAATACAGCAAAATCATGTCACGGCTTACGCCAAAATTTGGCGGAGCAATTGACACCGGAGTTCTGGTTTTAGAATTGCTCGGCATCATATTTATCATGGTATCTTCAACCATGTACCTGATCACGTCAGCCTACAACCCATTTATTTATTTCAGGTTTTAATATGGACAACATGGCTGAAAATATCACATCCAAAACCATCCTGAAAGCAAAACTGATTGCAATTGTTTTTGCCCTTATTCTGATTTATCCGGTCATTGACCAGACTTTCAAAATTACGATGCGCAAAAAACTCAACGTAACAAAAAAACCTCTGACCTTTCCCGTTCTCGATACCAACAAAGTGGACACACTTCCGAAAATGCTCGAGGATTATTATTCAGACAGGTTTATCCTGCAGGATTTCCTGGTTGAAGTAAACAGCTATTTTAAAATAAAATTACTTGGCGTTTCACCTGATCAGTCGAAGGCTGTTGTTGGGAAAAACAGGTGGCTTTTCTGGGCACGGTACAATGATAACTACAGGGGAATTGGCACATTTACCGATGGAGAACTTATTCAACTGAAACAAATTCTCGACAAGAGAAGTGTGTGGTACAGGCAAAACGGGATGAGATTTTATCTTGCCATCCCTCCCGACAAAAACACCATTTATTCAGAATTTCTCCCTTCATGGATGCAGAAGGTAACACCACTGACAATGTACGACCAGGTGGTAAATCTCTTTAAATACGACACACTGGTACCCGTCATTGACATGCGACCGCGAATACTCGAAGCAAAGAAAACTCATCCTTTGCTTTACTTCAAAATTGATCACCACTGGAATGATATCGGAGCTTATTATGGTTACCTTGCAATTGTTGACAGAATCAGCAAGGATTTCCCACAGATCGTTCCGATAAAGTATGACGACTACAATATTGACACAACAGAGAGATTCATTGCCGGAAGCGAATCCGAGCTTTTAAACATTAGTAAATGGTACAAAGAATATCGTTACAATTTCATTAAAAAAATTCCAACCAAAGCGCATGATGGTGTAAAAGCAGGTTATACTGTACCGCCAGGATTCCCATATCCCGACTACTATGAAATAGTGCGCCAAACTGAAGAAAGTAAACTCCCTTATGCATTTTTTATCAGGGATTCCTTTGCCGATGCTCTTCAAACCTTTTTTGACGAGAGTTTCGGAAAATACAAATTCCTTTACGATGGCTGGGGCTACATGGCCAACAAAGAGATCATCACCAAAGAAAAACCGGATATGGTGATCCTTATGCCTTACGAATCCAATCTGAAAAACATACTTTTAAATAATAATAATCAACCGCAGTGAGGCAGTCATTGGTCATTGGTCAATAGTCATTGGTCATTTGACTATTGACTGTTGACTGTTGACTATTGACCATTCATGGTGAGTGAATAAAGTGACGGAATTAGTGAGTTCCTTCAAAAAATCAGTGGATAAAGTGAAGGAACTCTTGAGTTCCTTCAAAAAATGCTTGATTAAAGTGAAGGAACTTGTGAGTTCTTTCAAAAAATGCTTGAATAAAGTGAAGGAACTTGTGAGTTCTTTCAAAAAATCCTTGAATAAAGTGAAGGAACTTGTGAGTTCTTTCAAAAAATCCTTGAATAAAGTGAAGGAACTTGTGAGTTCTTTCAAAAAATGCTTGAATAAAGTGAAGAAATAGTCTTCCCGCGTGCAATGCTCTGAATGGTTGGCATATTCATAAAGAAGTTCACATCCGGTTAAAACACAAATAAAATCTATTTGAATGATAGTATTTTGATTGTCTGTGATTTAATGTTTTTCACACGCACTCGTCGGGAGACAGAGCGCGAACTTATTGACGAGCGCGATCAGAGTTTGAATGATGCTATGCGATTAGCCACAATATAAGGTATTTCCATTAATGATGTTATTTTTTTTGTAAAAAAAGTTTGTATTAATAAATTTTGCCTAATTTTGCTCAATAAGTTTTGTAAAAAAAATCAAACAATAATGGTCGACAACCATATAAGGCAAAACTCTGATTCAAATTTAAAAGCGGCAGAACTATTGTTTGAAAATTTTCAATATGCTCCTAGTGTGCATTGCGCATATTATAGCGTATTTCAATTGATAAAATGTGTAATTAATGATTTTTTTGGATGCAACTTTGAAGATCAGGAAAAAGAATTAATTCAAGCCAAATTACAAAAAGCAACAAAAAATATTGGTGTGCACAGCTATACTATAAGTAAGTTTTGTAATGAAACAAAAAAATATTCAACAACAGAATACTTGTTCTTTAATAGGAATATTAAAGATCTCCAAAATTTTAGATTAAATTCAGATTACAAAAACATTGCGATTAATTTGAAAGATAGTGAAACTGCATTGAAAATTGCGAAGGAAATTAATGAAAAGATAATTGATAAATTTCACGTATGACAAGTAATGATTTTATAAAAAACAAAATAGATTTATTGAATAAATCTTTCCCCAATCTTTCAATAAGGTATCAATTCGATTTGAATGCAAATATGCATTTAATTGAAGTTATGCCAGTTTTAGATTATGAAAATAACACTGAATATCAAAATGCAGAAGCTGAATTGACTTTTGAATTTGAACAACTTTTTTCCCCTGAAACGGTTTTATTTATTTCTGAGAATTCATTAACGAAAATTACAAAACCCGAATATGAAAGTAATGCTTCTATAACTTTTGAATGCTTGATTGATCAATTGATTTCCCCTATTGAAGAATTATCACAGGACATTATCTATAAAGGTAAACAGAAGAAAGAGTTTGCAGGGAATGATTATAATTACGCATTAGCAGCTTAAATATGTCAGAAAATATTAAATCTACTTTCCAGTTCGATAATTTCAAAATTATCAGATCAGTTTTTGAAAAAAAAGAAGGAGATGCTTCACAAAAAATTAACCTTCACTTTTCTCCAAAAGCAAAGTATTATAAGGAAATTGCAAAATTTGAATTGTTTTTGGGATTAACCATTAACGACATAAATAATCTACTACATATTGAAGTAGATGCAATAGCTCAGTTTACATTAGGTGGCAAAACTGAAGAAAAGGACATTTCTAACTATTTTTATGTAAATGCTCCTGCATTATTGTTCCCTTATATTAGAGCATATATTGCCACACTAACGACACTTTCGGGTTATTTAAAACCAATTACTTTGCCAACTTTAAACCTGATTACTTTAGCAAAGCAACTAGAATCAAATACGGAAATAATATAGTAACTGTTTTGCTTTTTAGGATTAATTCCAATATAAATTTTGCTAATCTAAAACAGCGTAAATTCTCCCTTTCCACTTCCTGAACAACCAGTGATGATCTTATTTGGAGAAGCACTATGATAGCGCGCGTTTCAAACGCGTGATACAAAAAAAATGTTCAATTTTTATTTGAATTTTTTTCACACGCACTCGTCGGAAGACAGAGCGCGAACTTATTGATAAGCGCGATCAGGGAAACGCTGGTTAGTTTTCAAACTGCTGAATGATTTTTAGCTTGTCATCTCTTCCTAATTTTTTGCGGAATGCACAGGTGCTGGAGATTATCTAATTCACGTATTCAATATGTCAGTCATTTCAGAAAAGCCTTCAATCATGTTTGTGTTTCGGAAAGTGTTGTTTGTGATTAGTTCATTCTTCTCTGAACTTCAAACCTTGCGGCCATACTCCTTTCAATCATTTCCGAAACGCATTCATTCATTACCGAAGTGCATTCATTCATTGCTGAACTTCAAACAATCTTTTCTGCACCATGGAAATGAGTGAAAGGATTACAGAGAGTAGCGTAACATTTGAAGAGAGTGTTATTTGCTATAAAGTTTTTCATGGGAATATTTGCGAAATGTTTTTTTTCTTTTCACAAACTTCCACTCCCTTTTGAAAAATTACCGGAATGATAATAACACCTTCTGAAATTTTTTCTGCCTTTTGTTGAAGAATAACAATGCTTGTTGTCATTTATCAGAAAAGTGTTTTAAAACTGATTAATCAATCACTAACTCTCGTTTGCTTTTTAAGATTTATCAACCCGCCTTCATATATAACATCCGAGAGTGGGTGAAATTCAGAAAAAAGAGGGAATTGTTTTTTGTTAAAATTTTGTTTGTTAATGAAAATGATTGCAAATGTGTGTTTTGGATGAATGTTTTTTTGCAAAGTCGTAAAGAATGTTATCAAAGTAGCTAAGATGCAAAGTGAGTGTTCCGGTGAAACTGCGCCACCCATTCAGGATAAAGATGCTATTCAATGAAAGGTAAAAAAAATATGCAATATTATAAGTTTTCAATAGGTTAAGTGACCTAAATTCAGTCTGGACAGAAGGATTTCAAATTCCATTATTAAAACCTGCCAAAGTACAAATCAGCTACTACGGATTGCAAATCCTAATAATAAAACGGAACTGATTAATTAAATCCGTTCCAACGCACAACATATCCAGACCGGCGGAAACTTACGAATATTACCTATGAGCGCAAGTTCGGGTTCTCTTTCGGAATGAGCATCGGAGAGTTCGAGAAAGTCGAAAGTGTAATGATCTTTTACTGCCAGTTTTGCCTGGTTCTTATATTTTGCAGGAAGGGTTTGGTCAAAATTGGTTTGGTTGATTAGGTATTTCTCGTAAGTTTTGTTGTCAATCTGATGAATTAATACGTCTTTTGTCCAACCAAATTTTTTGGTACTTACTATGTAAAACTCCCGCTCCAAAAGGTTTTTGCATTTACCGAGTATAACCAGGTTCTTTGTCCAGCTAATTTCTCCAACCAATGGTTGGAGTTTTGCATTCTTACAGTATTCCACATAGAATTGCCGCATGTACCAAAGGTTTTGACTTGAAAAACCGGCAACTCCCGGAAATTCTTTTTGCAAATCGTTTGAAAGCGATTGAACCACTGCTTTGCCCCAACCTGATTCATCCTGTTTTTCTACAATCATTTTGCCAATACCCCAATACAGATGAAGCAATTCTTTGTTAACTGCTTTCAGGGCTTCGTACTGTGCCTCGAGAATACGGTTCTTTATATCTTTTACGAAGTTTTTAAATTCTTTTGTGCATTCAATATCTTTCATCTTTCGTTGAATTTAAAGCATTATTTGAAGTGAAAACTTATTTATGTAAAACAGCCTTTCGTCCTGGTCTTTCACTTTGTCAAGTAACAGTTGGTGATGGCTCCAGGGTATTTGTGCAGACAGTGTCTGCACAAATATAAAATTATGATTAGCTATACTTTCTAATTGTGCAAACGGTTGCTGCACAATTAAACTAAAATCAGGGTATGCTTCCGCAAAAGACCGCATATACTTAAGATTGCGGACTGAAAGCCCTTTCATGTCGGGAAACTCAGTCTTAAGGTCAGCCGAAAGGCGGTCAATAATTTTAGCGCCCCATCCAAGAGCTTTCACACAGTGGCAGTGTTTGACTGATCTGAATGATCTCAGTACGTGGACAACCTACCCAATTGACCCCACGCTGAAATCAACCACAGTGGTTAAAAATTTACCCGTAGGCAAAATTCTCTTTTTTCGGTATCGCTCAATCCTGAAGGCAGGTCCTTCTGAATGGAGCGAAGCTATCAAACTGATGATCGTCTAAGCAAACTTCCCTGAACCAGGCAGGGATTAAGGGGTGCAGACCGGCTGAGTTTAGAATTTTAAACAAAAGCGTGGTTTGTATCCCTTTTTTTTTCGCGGTCTTGATTTGCTGCTATGTCCGAAAATCCCAAAGTTTCGGGATGCAATCCCACAAAAAATAAAACAACGCTGTAAAATGCTTTACGTTAGCGTTCATTAACAAAATTTAAAGTTTTTATTCAAAATGAATAAGTGAAGATCAAAAATTTAAATACTGGCAAGTTCAAATTTAGAAAGGAATGAAATGATGTGGAATAATCAAATCATCTTTACCTCTTAAGCATAAGGCAATATAAAAATGGAACAATAAATGATGCTAAAGCAAAAAAGACTTGAAATCTTATTTTATCAGTTGCTTGAAAGCATCTGCAAGAGATGGGCGCAACGAACCAGCATTATTTCTAATGTTGACATCTGTTGCCGTCTTTTTTAAAAGACTGATAAAATAAAAACAAGCAATTCGCTTTAGCATCATAAAAAAGCAAAATATTAGGCGCTGGAACAATAACAAATTTTACAAAAAAAACCAGGCACCATAACGACAAGTAATTTTACTAATTTCGCAAGCATAAAATAATTGAAAATAATGCTTGCTATAAAACCATCACAATTACCCGGTGCAGGTATGGGACTGTTTGCAGAGAAAGATTTTAAAAAAGGTGACACCATCGTGAAATACGAAGGAGAAAAGATCACCTGGAAGGAGTGCATAAAACGAAACAATAAGCAGGAATCGGTTGGCTGTTATTATTTGTTCATCAACAACAGGAAGTGCATAGATGCACAACATACCTTGTGGGCTTTGGGTCGCTATGCCAATGATGCTACAGGTTTCAACAGAATTCCAGGCTTGCGCAACAATTCGCGTTATGAAGTGGAGAAAGGCGAAGCATACATCATAGCCTCAAGAAACATAAAAGCAGGAGAAGAAATATTTGTTTCTTACGGCAGAGGTTATTGGAATGCACTGAGAAAAGCAACATTAAATTGAACTTATGAACAAAGTGTGCGGTCATTTTTTTCAGATTTGCAAAATTTACTAAGAACCCATACATGAACTTATTTTATCTTAACAAGTCCTATAGCTTTGGTTATGATCTATTTGATGATAGCAGCGCATTCTATTGTCTTTTTCTGATGGCCGAAAAGTTATCGTTCAGTTCAAACCATTCATTCCTGGTGTCCAAATATCTTGAAAAAGTAAAATGGGATGAGAAAGAATTGATTGATTTATTCTATTTCATCGTGGATGACAGTGAGCATTTCTGGACCAGAGAAGAAGCAGAAGAAAATTTTAAAATAGCAAGAAAAATAAGGAACAGACAGGTAACAGGACAAGGTCTGGCTAAAATGCTCATGGTTATCAATCACAACAAAGATGTGATGAGGGACTATATTCGTCAGGAAATCGAAACATTCTTTGAGGAGGGTGATTTTGATTTGGCATGGATATCACTTTTTGAAAACAAATTCATTAAAACGGAAGTGTTTTACGTACCAAAATTACATTCCGAGAATGTTGAAACTGAATTGACCACAATGATCATGGACAAAATTATCATTGGTGACGAAGTGTTTTTTTTCCCAATCAATATACATTTTGATAAAAAGATGTTTTACCTTGAAGAAACGGTTTATGACAGTGCAGAGAACTATGAAATTTATTCCATGCCTTTGTTCAAGCTTTTATACAGTAGTGAAATTGCAAAAGTAAATATGCCCATCCTTCGGAACAATATTCTAACTATTGTTAGTCCGTTAATGGAAAAGTTGCAACAATTTCGGACAAGTATTTCTTCTGAAATTTATAGTCACTCAATTCACGATAAAATTGTTGAATTTTATGAATCACTTAAACCATTAAGGGAGTCCATTCAGAAAAAACTTAATGACCAGATGTATTTTCAACAGATAAAAAATTCTACTGATGATTCACGTGAACTCGAAATACGAGCAAGTGTGAGTTCCCTTGATTTAATCATTGATTATTTTAGCACTTCAGATATTTTACTGCCTTTTATTGCTACTGCAATGAAGCAAAATTTATCACTGCAAAAAGATTTGGATAAATGCGAAATGTTCCTGGATTTTATGTTTCTTGATTAAAGTTTGTCGCTTTTAAATTTGTAAGGCACACCTATTATTGAGTATTTCCAGTTTAACTGGATAAGAAGTGTAGATTTGCAATTCCAGTCAATCTGAACAGCGATTTTCAAGTTGCAAAAAAACCAAATTCATTATTTAAAAACTCCAAAATTCCATTTCACAAATTTTCATTAATTTTGTAAAAACAAACGATGTCGGAAAGGGAAGATTACATATTGCGAAGGATAACAAGCACCGTTAAAGACAAGGATTCCTCTGCGGAAATTATTTTTATGGTTCCCGTGCCCGAGGCACCTCACATTCAGAATCGGACTGGGATTTGCTGATATTGCTCAATAGCAGAAAAGTTTCAAGAAAAACCGAACAGGAATTCAGGCATGCTCTTATTGATATCGAATTAGAAACAGGTGAAGCCATTTCAACATTTGTGTTTTCAAAAAGTGATTGGGAAAATTCATACAACATTACATCACTTTACGAAAGTATTAAAAACGAAGGAATCCATTTGAATGAACGGTACTAAAGAAGATTATATCAATTATCGTTTGGAACGTGCAGTCCAGACACTCAATGATGCAAGCACTCTGATAGCTCAGAAGAGTTTGAATTCTGCTAAAATCGCCTTTATTACGCATGTTTTTTATTCTGTACAGGCGCTTTTATTAAAGCATGATATCAATGCCAAAACACATAGTGGAACAAAAGCAAAATTTTTTCAGGAGTTTATTCACACCGGAAAAATAAATAAAGATTACAGCAGGCTTTATTCTGATTTATTTGATTGGAGGCAGCAGGGTGATTATGCCGATTTTATTGAGTTTGTAAAGAATTTATAATAGTCCCCAGGACTAAAATTAAAACCTGTGCTCTTGAAATAAATTATATCAGTTGCTTAAATGCACCTGCAATAAATAACATTGGCAAATCTTAAACCTTCATTAATCATTATTCAATAGTGAAGACTTGCTTTAATCATTCATCATTTTAATACCTTTTGAAAAATTTTACTACTTTAGCATTCTTAATC
>Ga0073936_10003113_pt1 | contig 24106 bp, 23 predicted proteins | sample AliMusrvi5mmetaG_FD_87041 | JGI IMG/M metagenome (GOLD analysis project Ga0073936, IMG submission 87041) | Freshwater lake bacterial and archeal communities from Alinen Mustajarvi, Finland, to study Microbial Dark Matter (Phase II) - Alinen... | ecosystem: Environmental > Aquatic > Freshwater >... | reverse complement strand
TTGAGGGTTTTCTCGGAGACGCCGGTCCAGGCGGCAGCTCCGCCGAAGAGCCCGATGATGGAGGTTCCCTGGGTGCCGCGGTAGCGGGAATCGCGCCCGCAGATGACATCCGCCGCGATGCGGCCCTGGCGGTTGGCCGGGCCAGCCAAGGCGATCAGGCTTTGTTCACCGGTCATGAAATCCTTCACCTCGATGGCGTCGCCGACGGCAAATATGTTAGGGTCGCTTGTGTGCATCTGGTCATCGACGAGGATACCGCTGCGCTCACCGATGGCGATGCCTGCGGACTTGGCCAGCTTGGTGTCGGGGCGCACGCCGATGGCAAGGATCACGACATCGGCGGGAAAAGTTTGGCCTTTCTCGGTTTGCACCTCGATGGCACCGCCTTCGAGTTGTTTGAAGCCGTTCACGCCGTCATTGGCGACCACCTTGACGCCGTGGCGTTTGATGTGGCCCTGCACCAAACTTCCAATCTCCGGGTCCAGAGGTGTTAGGACATGGTCCGGCTTCTGGATCAGGGTGACCTCAAAACCCCTGTGGATGAGATTCTCGGCGCATTCGAGTCCGATGAATCCGCCGCCGACAACCACCGCACGGGTGGTGGGCTTGGACTGCTGCATGCCGGTATAGCAGCTCATGCCGGCGAGGAAATCGGTGCCCTTGTCTAGCCACTCGACGACCGCCCGGGTGTCCGGCACGGTGCGGACCTGGAAGATGCCTGGCAGATCGATCCCTGGAAGTGGAGGGTGAATCGAAGGCGCGCCGGGCGACAGCACCAACTTGTCATAAGATTCCGTGGTGACCTCTCCGGTCGTGACATTGAGCAGGTTCACCGTTTTGTTTTTAGCGTCGATGGCGACGGCCTCGCAGTTCGTCCGGCAGTCGATCCCGAACACGGCGCGGAACATTTGTTCCGTCGCCACCAGCAGGCTCGACTCCTTCTCGATGACCTTGCCGATGTGATAGGGCAGCCCGCAGTTTGCATAGGAAACATACGGGCCTTTCTCGACCATCAGGATTTCCACTTTTTCGTCCAGCCTGCGCAAACGCGCCGCACAGGACGCGCCGCCGGCCACTCCACCTACGATGATGACTTTCATATAATTGTTTCTTATAGTGTGTGTTATGTTCTAACGCGTGATTACTTCTCCGCCGTTTCGGTGCGGCCGAATGCCTCGTCAATGATAGATTGCAAGTGCTTGACCACTTCATCGGATGGCGTTTGGTAGTCATCCAACTGATAGACCACGCCCAGGCTCTCATACTTGCCCAGGCCGAAGCGGTGATACGGCAGGAGTTCGTAATCAATCACGTTCTTGTGCGGGCGGATGAACGCCAGCACCGCCCGGATGTGTTCCTCATCGGCATTCACGCCGGGAATCAGCGGCGTGCGGGCGATGAAGTCGATGTCGGGATACGTCTCGTAGGCCCTCTTGAAGTTCGCCAGGATCCTCTCATTGCCCGCGCCGGTCCACTTCTTGTGCCGTTCGGGGATAGTGAGCTTGTGGTCGTGCAGCATGGTGTCCACATGGGGCAGAACTTTTTCAAGGTAAGACCACGGCACGTTGCACGCCGTTTCGATGGCGGTGTTGATGCCACGCTCATGGGCTCCCTTGAGCAAAGCGGCGCTGAAGTCCGGTTGCAGCAGGCACTCGCCGCCGCTCAGGGTGATGCCGCCGCCGGTATTGCGGTAGAAGGAGGCGTCTTTTTCCACCTCGTCGAGCACCTCATCGACCGTCATTTTCTTGCCATACATTTCGAGTGCGCCGGTCGGGCAGAGCGAACACATGCCCTCGTCGCAGCCGCTGGTGAGGTCCCAGTTGATTCTAACGGACGAATCGTCTCCCTCCGCAAAATAGAAGGCGCCTTTCGGGAAGGGATCCTTCAGGCAGAGGCCGCATTCCCTGCCTTTGCACTTCTTCGGGTCGTAGGCCATTTCAGGCTTCACGCGGATGCTCTCGGGATTGCCGCACCATTTGCAGCGCAGCGAACAGCCTTTGAGGAAGACGTTGGTGCGGGTGCCCGGGCCGTCATGGCTGCAATAGCGCTGGATGTTCAGCACGATGCCCGTGAGTTCGGAAGGGATGGTCGTTTGATTGTTCATGGGTGGGGTCCTTATTTTCCGAAGTTGATTCCCAGTGATGCGGCGATGTCCATGAACATGCTGTTAGGTGGCACCGTTCGGACCTTGTTGATCGCATCGGCGAGCGGGATGAATTGGGTTTCGGGTGGATTGAACGCCACCATCACGCCGTCTTGGCCGGCCTGTAGGGCCTGGATCGCCCCGGCTCCGTAGGCCATGCCCAGTTGTCGATCAACCGCGGTCGGGCTGCCACCCCTGACCCACGGGCCGACGACAAGCGGATAGGTTTCCTCGGCGATGAGCAGTTGCAGATCCTCGGCCACCGTTTGGGCAGCCCGGCCCGAACGGTGAATCACATGGGTGCTGTTGTCTCCGAACGCCAATGGCGAGAGCGACGCCTTGAGGGAGGATTCCTTTTTCCCTGTACTTTGGGGAGTGACGCACTTCGCGCCCTCGGCCACCACCACCAGCCCGTATGGCCTTGCGGGCGTGATCTTTTCACGCAGTTTCGCGGCGACGATCTTCAGGTCGCAGGGGATTTCCGGTATCAGGATCGCATCGGCACCTGCGGCAATACCCGCTTGCAGGGCAATCCATCCGACCTGCGCGCCCTGAACCTCCACCACGGCGATCTTGCGGGCCGCCTGGGCGGCCAGACGCGCCCGGTCCACCATTTCGATGGTGAAACTCAGCGCGCTGTTGAAGCCGAACGAGACCATGGTTGAGGCGATGTCGTTATCGATTGATCTCGGGATGCAAATGGTATTGAGACCCTTGAGATGGAGCTTGTAGAGAATGCTCAGCCCCTGGCCGCCGACCACGGCGATCACGGCGTCAATGTTTTCCGCCTTGAGCTTTTCTAGCAGGACGTCGGACATGTCCAATTCCTCGATCATTTCCAGTTCATTGAGATGCCGGACATTGAAGGGATCGACCCGGGCGGATTGGCCCAGGATGCACCCGGCGGACGGATCGAGGTTTTCCACAAGTTGAGGGGTGAGGACCAGCAGTCCGCCTTCGGGATAATGCTCCGGGTGCAGCAAGCCTTCAAAGCCATCCCGGATACCGATGACCTCCCAGCCTGATTTTCCCGCGGCCAGGGCCGCCCCCTTGATCACGGCATTCATCCCCGGGACGAAGCCCGCGCCCACCATGATGGCGATGCGTCTGTTCTTTGTGTTCATAATCTGAATCTTTGTTAGGTAGATGACCAAGAGGGTTCCGATATGGCGTGACGGAGCGCCACGCCATACCGGTGCCGTTGATTGTTAGCACTGTTGACCGTCGAACGATTGCAACGTGCGTTCGATGACCTCGTTCTGCACGCCAGGAGCCAGTTTGGTGAAGAACGCGCTGAAACCGGCTACGCGAACGACAAGGTCGCGGTAGTTTTCAGGGTGCTTCTGCGCGTCGCGGAGAATGTCGGTGTTCAGCACATTGAACTGAATGTGATAACCACCGTTATCAAACAGGGTCTTGACCAGACGCAGCACATTATCCCGGCCCTTGCGTGTATTCAACTGATCAGGCGGGAGTTTCATGTTCATGTGCGTTGCGGTGTATTTGATGGCATCCTGAGCCTTCGCTGCGGACATCACCAACGCCGTGGGTCCGTTGACATCGGTGCCAGGCATTGCCGACAGACTGCCGTCGGTGAGCGCCACGCCGGCTCTCTTGCCGTTCGGCAGCGCCCCGGTCACCATGCCCATTAGGTTGTGAATGCTCTTGGTATAGGCATCCGGCGCTGATTTGATGTCCTTGCTGAGGTAGTTGCCACCGCCATCGACATTGTTGAAGGCCGTCAGGATGCTTTCATACACCCGATGAGTCATCCGGTTCATTTCAGGAATGTCGTTGCCATGCTTGGGTGCGCCCTCATAACACAATTTCCTGACCTTCTCATATTCCCCCTCGAAGTTGGCCGCCAGAGCCTTCTTCAGTTCGGCCATCGTCAGCTTCTTTTCGTCATATACGAGGTGTTTCACTGCCATCAGCGAGTTGGCAGCGTCAACTCCACCCACGACAATCTGGGCACAGGTGTAGTAATTGGCTCCGCCATTCCACACCTCGGTGCCGGTTTCGATGCAACCTCCGGTCAGGAGCGAACGCCACGGAACCGGGAGGAAGTCCGCGCACAACATGCTGGCGATCCAGGCACCCCGGCGGAGGACATCCTCATTGAATTGGAGCTGCTTTTCGAAGGCCGCATACAATTCCTCGAAGGTCTTGAAGGTCTCGGGGTCGCCGGTCTTGGGTCCGACCTGCTGCTTGGTGCGAGGATCGAAGCCATTGGTCATCGTCAACTCGATAATTTTCCCCATATTGGGCTGGCCTTCCACCGGGTGTCCGGTTTCGTAGGGAATGTAGGAACCCACGCAGGCACCGATACAGGTGCGCCGGGCTTGTTCCAGAGTGATGCCCTTTTTGGAGTCGCCGAACAGATTGAGTGCCCGTTTCATCATCACATCGCCATTCACGAACTGAGGCATGCCGATACCGGTGCCGATGACATCCAGGACCTTTTCCAGGAACTTGCCGCTCATTCTCTCCGTCCAGATGCACGACAGCGGAGGCTGCGGCAAATGCAGGTAGTTCGATGCATCGAGGATCAAGTAGTCCATTTCAGCGGTGGCATCTTCGCCATCCTTGGTAAAGCCTCCGAGCGAGATGCTCTGCCCGAGGTCCGCAGAGTTCTGCAAGAGGACTTTCTCACCAAAGTAATAGCCGATTTCGTTCAGCTTGATGAAGAGGTTCTCCAGCATGAACGTCGCATCCTCCGGACCGATCAGCCCGGCAGTCTTGTCGGCCTGATAGTAGGGCTCGAAGTTCTGGCCCAGATAGGCCTCGGAGTAACCGCAGCCGACCTGTTCAAGTTCCGCGCAGAGGTGACAGAAGAAATGGCATTGGATGGCTTCTCTCAGGTTCCGGGCCGGATGTTCCGGCACCCATTCGCAGGTTTCGGCAATGGCAATCAACTCCGCCTTGCGGGTCGCGTCCTTCTCCTTGGCCGCCATCTCCCGGGCCAACTCGGCATAGCGATGAGCCAGGCGGACAATGGACCGCATCAGGATGAGACTGGCTTCATAGAAGTAGAGCTTGCTGGCATTGGGCAAGCGCATGTCGAGGGCCGCCTGCCGTTCCTCGACTTCTTTGATCATGGCGGCCAGCCCATGGTTGTATATCCTGGGGTAGTTCAGGTTGCCGCCACCACCCGGCCAGTCGAAGAAACTGATGACAAAGCCGGAGTCATAGCAAGGTTTCGGATCGAAACCATACTTCTTCTCGAAGATCTGCAGCGTGCGGGGCTTCAGCGCACGCTTTTCCCAGTAGTCGAGCGCCCATTGGTTTACCCTCTTGTCCTCCGGGTCCTTGCATTTCTCGACGGTATTGTCGTCCTTCATCCAATCGATGTTCCATTCCGGATACGTGTAGATGCCGTTGACGGTGCTGGCCATACTGCCCACGAAGAGGTTGTCGTCGATGTAGAGCTTTTTCCGCTCCAGCAGGGTGGCCATGAACTTGGCGCGACGCATGATATTCTGGTCGCCTTCAGTGGCTGCGTAAACCTCCTCCATGATCCGGATCCGCTCAAAATCAACCTCGGGAGTTGTGCTCCTGAGTTGTTCTTTCAGACGGTCGATACGTGCTTTGTCGGTCTTGACCTGCGCGGTGGTGGTATTCGTTGTTTCTTTTGTTGTTTTCATATTGGTTGGTTTGTCGTGTTGGTGGGTCTATCCTAACCGCAGCCGGCGAATCCGCCCGCTGCGATTGATTTCATGGTTTTTTCTGTGTTATTTTTGTTTTTGAATCCATCGGGCGTCCGGTCTTACGGCACCCCTGCTGAGAGATACTTTTGGATCTTCCGTGGCGGCGAGAGCCACCACCACCAGAGTCCAGGCCGGGAACAACTGGAGGCCCGGCACCGCTTCAATGGCCAACGCCGACAACAGCGGCCAGCGGAAGCCCAGCACCGCGAACAGCACCACGGCAGTGACAGCATCCAACAGCCACAGCGCCGGCGGCCAGAGCATCACGCCGAAGCCCAGCGCGTCCGACAACACCGCCGTCACCAGCGCCCAGCGCCAGCGGGGAAACTTCCAGGCGTTGCAAAATTGGTGTAAGAAGTTATTCAACTCAGTGTTATCGGGTTGGTGGTTGGTCTAATCGTCCACGGGCAGCACCATCCGCTCGGGCGTGAGTTTCTTCGTCCAGGGGCAGCCCGCGTTTTTCCAACCGCTCTTCAGTTGCTGGCATTGGGCCACGCTGTCAGAGTCCCCATTCCCATCGCCTTCCATGCCATCAATGATGTTGTAAACGTTTTTGAACCCGGCCTGGGCGAGCAGGTTGCACGCGATGGCGCTGCGACCACCTGAGCGGCAGGTGACCAAGATCGTGTCGTCAGGCTTGGCGACCTGGCTCACCCGGGAAACAAAGTCGGGGAGGAGTTTCATGGGGAACTTGCCCTTGTCGGCATCCCACACATACGACTGGGCGATGACAGGGATTTTCCAGGCCATGGCCGGATGGCCGACGAAGAGATATTCCTCGGGTGTGCGGACATCGAGAATCATCACCTTATCAGGAACGGCCTGCCACATTTCGTAGGCCTCTCTTGCCGTGACATAGAGTCCCAGCGCGGTTTGTTTTTCCTTGGGTGGATTTGTCGTTGGATCAGTCATGTCTGGAATTTTCAAGGATTAAGTGCCCGCGTCTTCCGGGGTACCGGGGGACGCGAGCCATCGGGTGGATGGGTTTGGCTCAGCCCAGCATGCCTCCGGAGGCGAGGGAGCTTGCGGCCTGGGGAAGTTTGGATTTTGTGCGCTTCGTCCATTCCTCCTCCAGCAATTCGCGGGCGGCTTGTTCGAGGAATTGCGGTGCGGCCCACTCGTTCACATCAAAGTCGTTCTTGATGTAGCCGTTCTTGAGCATGAAGTCCTTGCCAATCTCGACGGACACCAGGTTCTGCGGCGAGAGGTTAGGCACCATGTCGATGGGTTTGATACCCTCGTAGGTATCCTCCACGTCCACATAAAACGTCTGCTTGTCGAGGATGGCGGCGGCAGCGTGTTTGTGCTCGTTAGACCAGCGCCCCACCTTGATCATGCCTTTGAGGAAGGTGATGACGAGTTCGGGGTGTTCCTTGGCCATCACGTCGGTGCAGGTGATGACGGCGGGGATGTTGGCCACTTGCAGGGTCCAGTCAGGATATTTCGACAAGTCCTCAATCGCCTTCATCTTGCCGGTCGCCTCCTGAAGGTGCTGGAATGGCCCGGTCTGGGTGTAGATCGCGTCAACTTTGCCCGTCAGAAGCGCGGTTTCCAACGGACGGAAGGCAAGGTCGCGCTTGTGGTCGCGTTTGAGCCACAACTCGGATGCGTTGTCCATCGGATCGAGCATCTCGGCCTTGTCATACCAGTCGTCCGGATAGGGAAACTCGACGATCTCTACATCGTCCATGGTCATGCCGTTGACCCTGAGCATCAGTTCGATCTGCATGTGCTCCTGAATGCGCCACCAATCGTTCTTGATGGTGTTCAGGCTCTTCGAAAGGCCGATTTTCTTGCCTTTAAGCTCCGACACCCGGTAGATGTCATCGCGGGAACGCACCATCAGACAGCCGCCTTCTTTCGGTGCATGGGTGACCCCTAGCAGCAATGTCCGGCGGAGGTCCGCCTGGACGTGGATGGGCGGGAACAGACCGCCGAAGCGGATCAGGTTGTCCATGTTGTGGATGTAGTGCGGATACCAGTTATTGCCTCGCTGGGAGCGGAGGAAGGCGTATTTCACGCCGATTTTCTTGTATTCCTCACGGGTCCAGCCGAGTTCCTGATCGACGTTGCTCGCCGATACGAGGGGACAGTTGGTGTAATAAACTTCGCTCCAGTCCAGAGCGACGGTGTCTGATTTCTTTTCTGTGGTGTTCATGGTGGTTGGTGTTTGTTTGGAGAGGTCTCCGATTGAGCAGCCGCACACGGGTGTGCCGCTTGCGGTTTCAGGGGAGTTGGACATGATATTGTGGAGGCTGCTTCTGATGCGTCACCTGTCAGGCGGTGAGGGTTGTGTTGGGTCTCCATGCTCTGACGCTTGGAGAGTATGCCGGATGAGATTGAGGATTTCGGATCCAGGATCGTTTTTGCGGAAGAAGCCCGCGCAGCCGGATGCCATCGCCTCCGCCCGCACTTTGGGATCATCGTGCGCGGTGATGAACACGACCGGGGTGCCATCATTGACTGCGGCGAGGCGGCGACTCAGTTCCAGCCCTGAAATCCCACCCAACTGAATGTCCAGCAGCAGGCAGTCGAACTGGGGACGTTTGCGGTCCTCAAGGAAAGATTCGGCGGAGAGGTAGGTGACGGGTTGGAAGCCGGCCGCATCCAGCAAGCGTCCGAGCGAGCGACAGACGCTTTCGTCGTCGTCCACCACTGCCACGTAACTGATGTGGTTGCTGCCGTTCATTGAAGGACGGCAGATTTCCAAAAATCCCGACGAGTTGTCTACTGCCCTTTAGGGAAGGTTTTTTCGAATTTGTGAGGCGCGGTGTTCACCACTGCAACGAACAACCGATGGCGAGAGTGTTCGTGTCGGCCCCGGTTTTTTGATCGGTGCGGGTGCCGACGTAGGCGATCTTGAAGCCGAAAGCCCGGCTGACCGGGATGCCGGCGCTGATCCCCCAGGCGAGATTGCCTTTCCGGTCATGAGCTGCGACACCATTGATGGTGGATTCCCCGCCATAGCCGTATCCCATGCTGGCACCCAGCCAGAGCCCCGGCATGAAGGTGTAGATCAGATGCCCCTGACCGATCATGTAACAGTCACTACTGAGCTGTTTGCCATGGAAAAAATCGTCGTTGTCGGTGTAGAAACTCGCCGATGTGGAAAGTTCAGCCGACCATTTCCCACGGGTGTGAACCACGCCGAACTGGGGAGTGAACGTGTAGCAGTTCGATCCGAGATTGATCAGTTTGTCATTGAAATACTGGCCAGTGGGAAGTTGGATCACCAAGCCCGTGCCGACGATGGTTTCGCAATCGGTCTTGGCGCGGTAGTCACGGAACTCCTGCCCTGCGAGCGGCGGAGCACCGTAGAGGTTCACCGCGAAGCGGAAATTGGTGTCCGCAAAACCTTCCCGGTCGACGCTGGTGGGAATGCCGTCAAGCAACCCGCTCCATGTGCCGATTTGATAGGTTTGGGTCAAATCGAATCGGGCGGACTTGCCTAACAGGTCGAAGGCATGGATGTATTTGAGGACGGCTGAACTCAAATTGAATGTACCATCTTCAATCCGCAGCACCGGATTGAAAGAAATGTCGCCCTCGGTATAGGCATACGCCACGCCCCCGAAACTGGTGCCGATCGGCAGATGGCTCCAGCGCCGCGGTTCAATGTCCTGGCATAAACCTGGCAGCGTTGTCAGAAGCAACGCCAGCAGGGTCCATATTCGTGAATCATGCCATCGCAGGCGGCATCGTGGAGGCATGATCGGATTTGCGAGATCCGCGCAAACAGCGACTATGACCGGCGCGGTGATGACGGTTGTTTTCAACTTCCAGAAATCATACAGAAGACGAGCCGAAGGAAAAGGACTACTGGTTCCCCAAGCGGGTGAGAACCCGCGATGGACCCAGCGAGACCTCACGCGAGTAGCCAGGCCCGCGCCTCCGCCTGTTGCTCTGCGGCAAAAAACTCCACCGGCGATGGGCGCAGACCCGCTCCGGTGAAGGCCTTCATCTCCGCCTCCTTGGTGCCAGCGCCGACGATGGCGATTTTGGCGATTTTAGCGCCATGGGTGAACATGAAGTCGAGGTTGTTCCAATCCTCACCGCGTTCCCAGCCGCCGAAGTTTTGGAGAATCACAAGCATGCGGGGGTGTGCGCCCGCCGCGATGCGATCTGCCAGTTCGCTCTCGCAGGACGCGAACTCGGAGCGTTTCAGGGTTCCTCGGACGTGGAGTTCGCAGATTTGGTTATCGGGGTCGAATTGAATGCTGGCTGACATGGTGGTTTACGGTTTTTCAATCAGCACGGCAAAGACCTCGGTGGCGCGGATCACCACTTTTTCACCGACCTTGCGCTTCGTCAGGTCCACATCCTGGCGGACCGTGACTTTTTTGGATGTGCCGTCGGCAAACTTGAGCGTGGCCTTGTGGTTCTTGGTGTCGATTCCCGTGACGGTGGCAGTTGTCTGATAGGTGTCGGCGGTCACGACTCCGGGTTTGGCACCGACCGGCGCGAGGCCGACGAGAGCGGCACCACCGTCCTGGGTTTTTTCGCCTGGCTTGGCCATGCGGACGACGAGTTGCTCGGTCAGGGTGACCTTGAGTTGATCACCGATGCGGATTTGGTTGAAGTTCACCACTTCAGGGCCGGCAATGACCTTGAGTTTCTGGCCATCTGGAGTGACGAGAGTGATCTTGCGATTGGCGGTGTCGATGCCGGTGACGGTTGCCCTGATTTTGGTGGTTTGGACGACCTCCCCGCCAGGCACGCCGTGGTTGATTTTGGTGGAGGTACTGGATTCGGTCTTGATGGTGGTGCAGCCAACGAGCGCGGTGATGGCGATGGGCAGGATGAGTAATGGATGGAATTTCATGATTCTGTTCGCAGTTGATTCAACAGGGCGCAGGCTCCCACGGGTATCGGCGCGCCGTCTACTGCCCTTTAGGGAAGGTTTTGGGCAACCGATTACCGATTGCTGACGGGAAGTTGTGAGCGGCGTCCCTGGCTCCCCTATTTGACTCCCGCTGCCCGGACCATGAGCGTCAGTTCGGCCACTGAGTGAACACCGAGTTTGGTGGTGAGCTTGGTGCGGTGAAGTTTCACCGTGCGTTCGTGGATGCCCAAATCGGCGGCGATTTGCTTGTTGAGTTTGCCTTGCACGACATGCCGGAGGACCTCGCTCTCGCGCTCCGTTAACAACTCGAACGGTTGGCGCAACGCCAGCAGGCGTGCCTGGCGGGTTTGTTCCTGTTGGTTTCGGGCCAGGGCGCGGTTGACAGCCGCGATCAGGTCTTCCTTGGGCGCACGCTTGGTTAGAAAATCCACAGCGCCGCCGCGCATGGCTTGCACGGTGGTGGGAATGTCACCCTGACCGGTGAGGAAAACCAGCGGCAGGGGGTTGCCTGCCTTGCGCAGGGCCTCCTGCAACGCCATGCCGTCCATGCCAGGCATCATGAGGTCAGTGATCACGCAGCCGGTCATTGCGGGCCGCAATTCCGCTAGAAACTCCGCCGCTGAGTTGTGGATAACCACTTGGAAGCCCGAGGCCCGTAGGAGTCGCGAAACGGCACGCAGGAACGAAACGTCGTCATCCACGATGAAGACGGTAGCTGGTGGCGGTTGGCCGATGGTGAGCGGGATCATGCGTGTTACAAAGAATTACCAATACGGATGGCGGAGGCCATTCCTTGCTTGCCATCGTCCACCGGCACCGTGAAGCAGAAACAGGCTCCGCATTCCGGCCCATTCTCCGCCCAGAGTTTGCCCTTATGCGCTTCGATGATGGTCTTCGATATGGGCAAGCCCATGCCCATCCCGGTGGACTTGGTGGTAAAAAACGGTTCAAACAAGCGCTCCAAGGATTCGCCGGGTATTCCCGGCCCGTTGTCGACGACCCGGACTTCGACGGTGGCAGGATCAAGCCGTAGCGCGGACACTTGAATGGTGCGCTGGTCTGGCGCGCATCCCTCCAGCGCGTCCATGGCGTTTACCAGCAGATTGAGAATGACCTGCTGAAGATGAACGCGGTCGCCTGAGACCGTTGGCAGGCCCGGCATCGCGGAGAAAGCAATTTTCACCTGACGGGCGGCGGCGTCGGCTTGAACCAGCGCCAAAACTTCGGTAATGACGCTCGGCAAATCGATTGGCTGGGTGTCCACGCTCCGCCGCTTGAGCAATGACCGCAGCCGGTCGATCACATTACCTGCCCTGGCGTCGTCGTGCAGGATGTCTTTGACGATGGCGCGCAGTTCGTACAAATCCGGCTCCGCCGATTGCAGCATGATTTCAGCGGCTTCGGCGTTGCGTAAGATGGCTCCGAGAGGTTGACTGAGTTCGTGAGCCAGCGCGGAGGCCAGTTGGCCGAGCAAGGTGACCCGGCCAGCGTGCGCCAGGTTGCCGCGCATTTCGTGGGCTTCCAGTTCCGCGCTCCGCCGTGTGGTGACATCGCGAACCACCCCATACGTGCGGACACCTCGTCCGGTGGCGTCACGCACCTCAACCCGGGCAAGGTGGTGGAGCCATTTCAATCCCTCGGTCGGATGCAGGTAGCGATACTCGACCGATATTCGCTCAATTCTTCCGTCGTGCAATTTCTCGCGCTCATCCATGATCCATGGGAGGTCGTCGGGATGTAGATGTTTCATCCAGAACTCCAGTGCCTGGATGTCATGGTGGTGCCCCGCAGGAACTCCGCAGATGGCGTGAAACCGGTCATCGACGAAGCTGGTGCGTTCGCTAAAGTCGAATTCGTAGCAGCCGAGGCCAGCCAACTCCGTTCCCGCCGCCAGGCGCGCCTCGCTGGTGCGAAACGCCTCTTCGGCACGCTTGCGTCCGGTGATGTCCATGGAGAGGCCCAGCAAGCGTTCCGGCTCGCCGGTGGGCTTGAAGACCGAGCGCCCGCGGGACGCGATCCACCGCTCGCGGCCATCGCCCAGCACGATCCGGTATTCAATGTCCACGGGATCACCTGCGCGCCAGGACCGGTCGAGGTTTTCCTGAACGAGTTTCCAATCGTCGGGATGAACGGATGCTTGGATGCGTTCTATGCCGATGGCTACCGACGGAGGATAGCCAAAGATTGCCCGGGCCTTCTCGGTGACCCAAAACTCCTGCGTTTCGTAATCCAGCACCCACAGACCGGCATCCGCGGACTCTGCCGCCAGGCTCAGCCGCAACTCGCTTTCGCGCAATGCCTCATCGGCGTGCTTGCGGACAAGCGCATTGGCGCACATCTCACCCAGGAGTCGCAGACGCGGAATATAGCTCTCCGGCCACTCGCGCTCCTCCCGAATGGAATGGATCACCATGATGTGACGCACACAGCCCGCAGCGGAAATCGGGATGTTCAGGCTGGATTTGGTGCCCATTGCAACCCAGGAGGCGCTGTCCGCTGCGGCCTCGGCGGGAAGCTCGTCGATTCTGGAAAATGAGACATGCAGACCCAAATCAATGATCCTGGGGATGGTCCAGGGAAAGTGGGGTTCCAGATTCTGCGACTTGGACACCTCCTCGACTCCATCCGCGTAACGGGCGTGGGTAATGCAAACGCGGTTTTTGTCGCGGTCGACCTCGAGCAGGCCGCAGCGTTCGCACCGGAAGAAGCGGAGGAGGATGTTGAGGACCTCCTCTATCTCCCCGTCCACTTCGGTGGAACTTGCCGCGACCAAGCGGGCCGAGAGGTCCGTGATCAGGGTCTCGAAGCTCAGCCGGTCATCGAGATCCTCCGCAGCGAGATTCAGCCGCACCTGACTCTCGCGCAAAGCTTGGTCGGCGCGCTTGCGTTCGAGCGCATTGGTGAAGATTTGTGCGACCAGTTGCAACCGTTTCACCAGCGCGTCCGGCCATTTGCGTTCCGCCCGCGTGGTATTGAGGCCTAGAATGCCAACGGGCTGGCCGCCCACCATGAGCGGGATGCACAGATTCGATTTGACTCCCAGTCGGCGGCAGTTCTCCCGGTCATGGGCAGCCTCTGCCGGCATGTCATCCAATGAGGAAATAGGCACGATTCTCCCCTCTAGCATCAGCTGTCGGAACCACGGAAAATCCTCCTGGTTCAGGCGGATGGAAGGTTGCGGTCCGTCTTGCGCGCTGTAGTAGTGGGTGAGCATGAACCCCCCTGTCGAACCTTCCGACCACTGCCAAATCGCCGAAATATCCAGGTCCAGAAACTCACAAATGCGGCGTTCGGCATCCATGATCTCGCGGTCAACCTCCCCGGACGGGAGGTTGACAAACTTCGACGAGATGTCGGCAATCAGCGTTGCTTCCGCCTCACCCTGGCGGCGTTTGGCACGATTCACCAGCAAACCGACGATCAAGGCGGCTTGGCAAAGAAAGAAAAGGACGGCTCCTATAGAGCCCGCAATACCAAGTGGAGGCACGCGGGAATTGCAACACAGCCGAGGCACGCAGGAAAGCCGAGATTAATCAATCTGGTCGGAAATCGTTCAGGTTCAGTACAATACCATCGGCGAATGGGCGGACAGGCCAATAAACCCGAAAACCGAAGTTGAAACCGAATTAGAAAAGCAGGAAGGCAGTAAAATGGGGCGGGATCTAACGTCACTTATTGGCTAGGCGGCGTGGCTGATTGGCGGCTGGGATGACTCGGAAGTGCCGGGTTCAGGATCCGCGGGAGGCAACTTCGGCGAAGTTGCCAAAGGCCAATTCAGAATGTTGTCTATCAGTGGCTTGTGCTTGTCGAGACCACCCCAACTTTCGGCGATGTAGAGCACGGGCGTGCGGCTTCTGTGCCCCAGGATGGCTCCGCCGATGAAAACCGCCGCTCTCAGCGTGGCTGGACGCCGGAAGCCGGCCTTGCGCTGCTCCGGAGCGCTTGCGTGCTGATAGAGACTCAGCAGGTTGTAGGTGAAGCACACCGCCAGCAACGCGTTCTCAAAAAAGCCCGAATCAGCCCGCACAGTGCGCAATTTCCAAGCGGTGGGCATCAACGCGAACGCTTCTGTTAGGAATGCCGTCACACCGCGGGCGGTGCCGGTGTTGCCGCTGCGCAGCCAGGCATGGAGAACCAGCGGTGCCTCGGCGAGAAAGGCCAGCAACGGATGATGGCTGTGGCGTCCGGGACGGGTCGGATTGTAGCCGCGCTTGGCTCCCTCCTGCTGGCCACTGCGCTGGAAGACCGTGCTGTCCAGATCCAGACTGAAGCCCTGCGCGGGAACGGGCCATGACAGGGCCAGCAGCCATTTCCACAGCGGACGCCAGAACTCCTCGATGTGGCATTGCCGGAAACGGGCGAACAGGTTGCGCACCGTGTCGGTGCCGGGGAAACGGTCAATGCCAAGCAGTGCGTGCAAGGCCTTGTCGGCACGCAACCAGTCGGTGTGGGCGAGGCGGCGGGCTCCGGCCACCACCGACACGATGAAAGCCACGAGTGTCTGAGCCGGCGGAATTGCGTTGGGGCTGGTATAGACGAAGGGCATCAGCCCGCTGATCTGCCCGGCCAGGCCGATCCGCTCGAAGAAGGTGATCAGACTGACCAGCCCGCCGAACGGGGTGACGGGCTTGGCGGTGGAGGTGAGTTGGACTTGCCGGCCAGGAAAGACCGGGTTACAAGATGTGTGCATCGTTTGGTGAAGGGGAGTGGTGTGTGGTTAGTCAACACAACCCTTCTACCACTAGGCCTGACGCCAAACGATGCCTTTTCTAATTTAGGATTTCGGGATAAACCAAAGCCATGAACAACCCAACGACCCAAACAACGTCCTCGGGTTACGGCTCCCTGACCCAGCTCAGCGGTTCACAGCGGCCATGCTGCTTTCCGGGTAGCGGGCACAGGCGGTGCCGCCCACTGGTGCGGCTAGGAGTCTTTCCTTTCGCACCGGTTTGGTCAGGAAATCCTCGGCTCCGCCCTTCATGGCGTGGACCGAAGTGGGGATGTCGCCGTGGGCGGTGAGGAAGATGACCGGCAGCGGATTGCCGCTGCGGGCCAGTGCCGCCTGAAGTTCAATGCCGCTCATGTGCGGCATTCGCGATCCGACGGCTGGTGCCGCGCCATGAGCGCGGCAGCACATGGGAGATGGCTCCCATCATGCCCGCGCCGGGCGGCCCAATCCCCGAGGCGATGGTGGGGCCGATCAAGGCGCGGGGCTCCGGTGACCAACCGTCCGCAACGCGGCGCATGGTCCCGTGCCGACGACTCGCCTCGCTGCCAACCTCCGGGCGTCTGGTCGCGGCAGGCCGTCTGCAGGGACGCCACGGGTTCGGGCAAGGAACCCGACCCGATACCCACTGGCGCTCCGGAGCTTCCCAATGGATTAGACCTATCCTGATAGTTTGTATTCCGCTATGCCTGTGGGAGCGAACTAGTAAAAACCGCACTGCTCAAAAACCTCTCCATGTCCTCAGGATTATTAAGGTTAAGGACCTCCTTTGACAAACGTTTTTCTCGTTCCTTATGCGTAATGCCTTCCCGGTAATCTGGGTGGTCCTGGGGCAGGTCCGACGTCTCATAAACCGGATACACACATGGGATATCATATCTTCCAGAAATAAAATAGTTTTCACGAATTTCTGGAACATCGTATTGCATAACATTCAGAAGTTCATCAAATTCGTCATTGAGATTGGCTTCCACGACCTGCCAAATTTGCTCTTTGGTGGCCGCAATGGGGAAAACCCCGGACCATTTGTGTGCGCACTCAAATTCCGTAACCAGAGGCGGATGATTCCAGCCATGCACCAGAATGGCTTTCTTAGGATTGAAGACCACCGCCCCGCGGAACTGCACCTTGTGGGGAGTGATGCCAGGATTTTCCTGTGTCATCAGAGCGGGGCCAAAAGAAAGATTAGCCGCCCCCTGAATATCAATCAGTGTAGGCACGATATCTTCATGGATCAGAAACTCGGTTCTGGATGCGAGTTTGTTCAAATTAATTTTATAGAGGGTGTATTTACCTTTCGTAATCAGTGTAGTATTCATTTGTTTGTTTTTTGTTGTTGGTCGAATATGGGGTTGGGTAGAATCGATATTGTTTGTTGTTGCAGCTTTAATGGTGGTGGAATCTTCTTTCATAGCTATGTTTAGCTTGTCGGGACTAGTGAATTTCCTGTCCTAACAATGTAAGCGCTAGATCTAAATGCTTTCTGGAATGCTATAGGAGGTTGTGGATTGGCAGGTGCTAGTTAGAGGTTCGTTGTCAGAGTTTTCCTGTACTGTAATCAGCGGACACCGTCCGGCGGCGATTGTGGCATCGATGGTGGATCTCCACATCCCGTTGGTCTCGGGCGATTCAGCCTCGGAGTCTGGAATTTGATAGGGGGGCGGTGCTTGGTCTTCACGGTCCCACGGGTCAACGTCGGAGGTCCCCTCGGGCGTGGAAATAGAGGATTTTGCGGGTAATGGTCCCTCGGATTGGATGCGTTTCCAGGCACGGTAGGCAGCAACCTTGGAGGTGCCTAACCAATGAGGAGAACCGTCGGCAGTGATTTCGCCATACCGGGTGTAGGAATTAGATCCACGGTAATCTTTTTGCCCTTCGAGAATCACTGTGCCCGGCATGCCTTGGATGACTAGCAGCCCGGCGGATCCGACTCTTGAATTGCCGATCCAGTCGCCCCAAGTGATCTCTCCGTTGGCACCAGTAGGGAAGGCGATAGTTCCACAGTACGGTTTGGAGTATCTGCGATGGTTGAAGGACGGGGTTTCAATTTCAATTGTGGCGTTGGTAACGATATTCATGGGATTTTGGGGTGTTGTTTGTGGGGATTAATGGGTTTGTTTGTGGGGATTATGGGTTTGTTTGTGTTATAGTAGGAAAGGGGTATATTTATTGGCTTCGTGTGATACTGTCATGGAACATGCCTCACGGGCGTTACGGGCGCCGTCCCGTTTTTAAGGTGCAATTCATAGGCTGATGGATTATCCAGTTTGAGGCGGATTTCTTGAATTGCGCGGGCCATTGCAGTGTTTTCACGCCGTAGCGAAATGACCAAGAGAAGCAATGTTACTGTCACGGCAAGGCAAAGCAGACTACTGATGGACAGTATTAATGAGGCGTTATACTGGAAACGTTGAGCGTTTTCTTTTTGTTGGATTGGATCGCTGGGTGCGCCCTCGTTGTAGAGTGCGGTGCCATTCGGGAAATCCGCCTTTGGAGGATTCGAAATCTCGGGGTCAGCAACGTTATTCGGAGCAAAGCGACTTGCCAGTTTCTCGATTTCGGGTTTGAATAATTCGAGTGTTTCATGGGCTGACATCTCTGCTAGAAACTGGATTTGAAACCATTCGATTTCGGTTTCTCTTTTTACTATTGGAATGCGGGTATGGTCGAAACCCAAAGCTTTCTTGACAGTTAGGAGCCCCCTGAACACAGTGTCGCGCCGCTCGGCGCGGGTTCCGTGCGGGATCAAGGGGGCTTCCGGTGTCGGATTGGGCCTGGACTTCGGGAAAATCATAGCGGATGTGGTGTCAGGCAATAAGGGGCTTCAAGAGGTGTTGGTAAATCATGCGGCCGGCCTCGTCGAAGTGAGCCAAGGTGGCTACCAATGCTTTGCGCTGGCGGCGGGGCAGCGTCCCGCCGGAGGTTTCGGTGAACTCGTGGAGATCGTCGAGACCTGGGAATTCGGCAAAATCACCAGTGTGATGAATGATGGCGGTGGTAGAGGGCAACCAATCGCCGAGATTCCAAACAGGGAATTCCGCAGTCAGGGCTGCCCAGCCGGGAAAGTCTGCCCAGTCCGGAGCCATCGGGTCGTGCCTCCAGGCGCGGATTAACCCACGGCTGAATTTAATTGGCATTACTGCCAGCGCCTTTAGCGCGCCCTGAATGGCGTCCGAATCGGGTTTAGCAGGGATATACGCTGCGATGGAGTTTTCACCTGCGAACACACCTGATCGCTTCAGAGCGGCGATCAGCGGATGGCCTGGATCGGAGTATCCAGCCGGGGTGTCGATGACCACGACTGCATTGGCTTTCTCCGCGGCGTCCATGACATTGCAGAGTCCGGTTTGTGTCAGATCGGCGATGTTGAGGTAAGTGATCTTGCTTTTGTCGCCAAAGGCGACAGCCAAGGTGTTGTTGGAGCCATCATAGGTGACCAGAATCACAGAAATCCCCGCGAGAAGGCAAGCGAGGTAGAGTTCGATGGCGGCGCAGGATTTCCCGATCCCGCCCTTATCGTTGGCAACGAGGATGAGATGGGCACCTGGAATCAGAGTGACATCCGACGAAAGGAAGGGGTGTTCCCCCGGTTCCAATTGCCTGGGTTGCTCTGCCACCAGCGGCAGCGTGTTGGCGGGATCATTGTGTTCGCTCGGGGCTAATTGCTTGGTTTCCGCAGCTTTGCTGATTTTTTTTTCGGTTGGCATGATTGATTTTTGGTTGGTGGTTTTGTTATTAGGCTTGGGGTCTTGTGGTTACCCTTAAATGCTGCGGTCTGGTTTTGCTCGACCGGACACGGGTTACAGAGGTGGTGTGAAGGTCCGTCGTGAGGCAAGCGAGGTAGAGTTCAATGGCAGCGCAGGATTTTCCGATGCCGCCTTTGTCGTTGGCGGCTATGAAGATGTGGGCTCCGGGGATCAGTGTGATGTCGGGCGATAGGATGGGGTGGTCTCCCGGTTCTAATTGCCGGGCTTCCCTGACCTTGCTGCTTTGTTTTTCGGTTGGCATGATTGATTTTTGGTCGATGGTTATGTTGTTAGGCTTGGGGTATTGGGGTTGCTCTCAATTACGGCCGCCTGGTGTTGCTGGACCGCACGCGGGTTTTGAAGTTGGCGGGAATGTCCTTCATGTGGCGAGTGAGACTGGACTCGAGGGCGGCGCGGAGTTTGCGGCACCCCGCTTTGGTATTGGCGACAATGACAATCGGGGTGCCCGGGATTTTGAGTCTTACCATTCTTGGAACGTGATGTTCCGCTGGTTCCAGTTGCGTGGATTCGGCGGCCTTGCTGATTTTCTTTTCGTTTTGCATTTGTGTTTAGTGGGTGATGTGGCGTCACTAGGCGGCGTGACGAAAGAGGTTTATAGGGGGCAAAACCCAGATCGTCCAGAAAAAACTTCACAAATCGCAAAAAAAGATCCAATGAAGCTGGATTCGTGGCGAATTACAGGCTTTCAAGTGACGTAATTAAAAAGATCGAATGGCCGATTTTAGTCACAATAAGCTTGGCGTATGGTCGAGGCTTTTATAGGCTTGGGCGTGAGCAAGGCGGCACCAACTGGGGAAGCAACAAGCAAAGCTGGTAGCTTTGAACGGAGGACGATTGTGTTTGGGGAGGGTGATTCGCAGATGTTGGATGCGCTGGTTTCCTCGGGTTTATCGATCAAATGGCGCCACGTGAACCGGTCAACGATCATCCGGGCATTGGTGCGTGTGGCCAATAAATGCTTTAACGCGGTCGGATATCCTCAGAACAACCTTGGAGTTCGCCTATTTTCGTTCTTACCGCGTGAACTCGGGAAATTCGACATGCCCGAAAGGGAAAAGCCGGGGAAAAAAGCCGCGGAAGATTTCAGCTACGAGCGCAGGACCATTGTTTTCGGAGGGGCGGACTCGAAGATATTGGACGAGTTGGTATGGGTTGGGCAAGTCCACCGATGGCCGCACGTGAACCGCTCGACCATTATAAGATCCTTGATTCGTGTCGCGCACCAATGGGAGGTTGGAACGGAAAACCCCGTAAACGACATGGGGGGGGATCTAAATGTTCTCCTGGAAGCTGAACTTTGCGAAATCGACTCGGAAGGCGAGCGTCCTGGGGTAAATCCCGTGAGTCTTCGGCGTTTCTCTCACGGTGTCGAAGGAGCCTAACTGCTTGGCTTTGGTTTTTTGGGTAACCCGATTGCAATGCGCGTGGGTTGCGCTCGCCTGACCGATGGTTTCATGGATCCTTCGTTCTTGAGAGATGCCTCAATTTCCGGATAGGCCCCGGATGTCTCTTCATGAGAAATGGCATGCGCGGTTGGATCTGTTACGGAGACTCCGATGGTTTCTGAGGAGGTTTTGCCTGAATTCTTTTTGCTTATTGCCGCGCCAGCGAGGGACGGCTTCCCGAAGTTGGGTTTTGGCACAGATTTCTTGGGTTGATCTTGTGGTTCCAACTGTGGCAACTGCGGACGCTGATCCCATCCAAGGTCAATGAGTTGTTGCCTGCGCGGAAAACCACCGTTTTGTTCGATCCAAGGGACGCAGTAGAGTCGCCGATATTCCTCTATTTGTGCGTCCGTCGGTTTACCCGGGCGGTTCTTCCCGGGATTGTTTTTTTCGCACGCAGAGGTCGGGAGCGGTACCTCCAGGCCCATCCGAAGGCGCGTTTGCTGAAGCAAACGGCGGGTTTTTGCAATCGCCGCTTTTGCTGACTTTCCAGCAAAAAACAAAGGGTCAACGGCCTTCATCGTCGCCACGACTTCTGAGGGTTTTTTCATCCGCAGAACAGCCGACATCAGAGTCGGTCGCCACCGGAGCATGCTGTCGGTGGCCAGCAACGCTTCGGCTTGAGCATCAATGTCATCGGAATAACTCATCCCGAAGGACCTTCGCTCATTTGGAACTAGTTTGCAACTTATTTGTAACATCAATCGATCAATTTTGGAACATGCAACATGGCGATTTCTATGTTCAGCGCAGTCTGAATGGGCAATGATCGGGGATGAAATCCGTTTGCTCATGTCATCCGACGAATCGAGCCGGATCGTGAAGGCGAGAAATGTATCCTTTACAAGTGCCTGCATATCAATACAATAGCGTCATGACATTGGTCATGAAAGCGCTCATTACTCCGCCGAAAGCGGGGCGGTCATCCCCCTCGCCTGGGGCAAGGGGGATGAAATTCCAGATAGGTTCAGGGCTTCGCCCTGCCGCCGGAGGCCGAGAGAGCGCCCCCGGTAGGGGGCGCGGGCCGAAATGTTTGTTAGACAGCGAAGCGGCAAAATCGCAGATTTTAGTCTAACAAACATTTCGGCATCTCGTCAATAGATACAGGTTTGACCAAAAGTGTTGACGCTGCGCTCGGCGTCTGGTAAAAATGCCCCATGAGCGCAGTAAAAAAGAAAGCAGGTCGGAAGCCAGCGAGTAGGCGGTCAGGCAAGGTAAGCCCGTCGATCACTCGCTTGAAAAACGCCGGCCAGGTTGAGCACCTGGATGGAACATCCGACAAGCACGATATCGACGTTGCCAGCAACGCGCGTCTGAAATCAAATGGTTCGTTGTCGGCCGAGGCGGAAATCGCCTTGCTCGAATCCATGTATCGGTCGAAAAACGGCGCTGTCGGCGGCCGCAGCCCGAGGCCGGATCTGGTTTTCAATATTTGGTTTGGCGATTCTGGAGCTGGGTTTCAAGACCCGCACGGAAGCGACGGGACTGCCAAGGTGCTGGAAGGTAAGCAGTGGCAGGCCACCCTCAAGGAGGCTGACCGGAACCGAAAGGAATGGCGTGACTCAAAAGGTCAGCTCAGGCGGGTGCCAGGTGGTTTGGAACTCCTTCTCACACAGAAGCAGCAGAAGGCGGTGGCCCCCGCCCTCTTTCTGGATTTGATGCAGGATGATGTCCAGGAGCCGGGTCAGAAAACCGGGAAGAAAAAAAAGGGCCAGGACGAGATGTCCGGGAAAATCGTGAAAATCTTCGCGAGGCTCCCCCCATGGTTGGCTCTGGAGGCGGGCAAGGAACTGGACCGCAAGCGTGTGGGAGAGGCGGTTGTCGAGGTCGCCATGGCGCTGCAACAGGAGACAGGCCTGCGCGTTCTTTCGGCCAGCATCCACGTCGAGACGAATTATGATATCCACGTCCACTTTTCTTGCACCCGGCTCGTGCCATCCCGCGAGACGAAGAAGTACGCAAAAGACTCTGCACAGAAAATATTGCGCGTTCACAGGCTGGAAGTCAGGGCGCGGCTGGCTGCCGAAGGTATCAAGAAACCCAAGCGAGTTCTAATCGACGAACGACTCGCCGCGCTCTATGCGGACAAATCTAACGGGTTTACGGACCCCAGAGTGGCTAGCGAAAAATTGGTGTATCGGGCGTTGACGGATAAGGGTGTCCGCAAACACCTGCTCTCAATGGGACCCGCCTATTGCAGCAAGGCAACACTCTGGGAAACCTCCGGGCGTGATCCCAAAGTTGCGGCCGTCAACGAATTGGCGCTGGCAAAAAGTTTTTCTTTCGGTGAATTTGTTATCGAAAAATCAAAACTTAACGGCAACGACCCGGCAAACAGGTATCTGGACTTCTGGCTGTGGGGAAAATGGACCGATGCGATCACGTCGAAACTTTCCAAAAAGACACGTGAGATGTTGCCGGAACTCGCGAAGCCATTTGTTGACCGCTACATTCGCGATGGGGCGTCATTGCCGAATCCTCTCCTCGACGCAGCAAGAGCAAAGGCGACCGGGGAGGTCGTCGGTGTGCTGCAAGCCGCAAGGGATCGTCTCGCTGGTGCGGACAAGCCGCCCACTTCGGCAGACACGGTGCCAGGCCTCGTTGACGAGATCGCCGTGATCATTGCGGAAAAGGAGAGGCTCGCGACTCAAGCCAGGACGGCGCTTGATGAGGCTGCGACGAAAGAGAAGGCTGCGGCGCGTATCAAGACAAGAGCGGAGCGTGAACTGCTGCAAGCATCTGCCGACAAAGCCGCCGTGGATTCGGAATTCGCGGAACTCGCTGCCGCCAAGCAAGAAATTGCGGTCGAGAATCACCTGCTCCAATGCCGCGAGGAGAAAATCGTTGAGTTGGAGCAAAAGGCGGGGCTTTGGGACCGGGTTGTGCCGATGATTCAGGGCATGGTCCGCATGCTGCCCGAAAATTTACAGAATCTTGTCACGACGGCGTTGGCGAATGATCCGGGTGACACGGTGCCAGATTCAAAAATTAATAGCTGGATAAAGGTGTGTGCCCGCCTTGCGCGCTTGGCCATGACCAAGCCGCTCAAAGCCAAGGATATCGACAAGGACGGGACGCCCTAGGTTCAGATAAAAATCTCCGCCCGGGATTACGGGTGGAGATTTGTGGGGTCAAGACTCAGTTTGCTCCAAGCGTTCATTCACCGCCCGACAATCCGACATCATTCCCTCTGGCAGCGCAACAGTAAGTCGAAGACCTCCCATTCACTATCTTCACGTTAATCCGTTCACCATTAAGATTTCCCGAAGATTTGACTTGAACTGATTTTTTAGAAATTCCCTGTCAAGTCCACGCAATGCACACATATCGGATATTATTGATACTGCCTGCCAAGGCATCACATTAGATCCTCCTATCTTACCAAAGGGGGGCGTTCAATTTTCCGTTAATCTGCTAGAAGCCCGAAGGGCTGGCTAACGGGATGAGTGATGGCAGTTGCGGTGGCGATTGGGAA
>Ga0073936_10003111_pt1 | contig 24123 bp, 23 predicted proteins | sample AliMusrvi5mmetaG_FD_87041 | JGI IMG/M metagenome (GOLD analysis project Ga0073936, IMG submission 87041) | Freshwater lake bacterial and archeal communities from Alinen Mustajarvi, Finland, to study Microbial Dark Matter (Phase II) - Alinen... | ecosystem: Environmental > Aquatic > Freshwater >... | reverse complement strand
TATTACAGGTGTTTAAGGAAAATTAGAGACAGGCGGATGTGTTGATGCGCATAAAATCAATAACGCGGCGCTTAATAAGAGGCACCTGATTCGTTTCTCTGTTCGCAACTAACATGAGATGAAGATATCAGAGCTGGGATTTTCATACTTGCGAACCTTTCGCAGAAATGAAAACGGGCAGAGTGTCTGCACTCTGCCCGCGAATAAACTGAGAATTATGACTGTTGGTTCATTGACCAAAGTGTCCAAATATGTGTTCGAACTGATCGAGGTTGCTTCAAGATTGTTGTAATTTGGAAAGCAATATCCTCTGAGCGAAGGTAGCTTGCAAGAACTGGAGTTCCTGGTGTGCGACCAGCTCCTAACGCAAACTCTGTCTCGGTGCCTGCTGGGCAGACAAGTGCAACACGAACACCCTTTTCACGAAGTTCGCGATCAAGGCCTCCTGCTAATCCAACTTGTGCATGCTTTGTTCCTGCATAAATTGATTCATCTCCACCGCCGCGGAAGCCAGCAACAGAGGAAACAATTACTACGTCTCCAGCTTTCTTGGCAATCATTGTTGGCAAGCACGCACGAATGATGTGAACAGTACCCTCATAGTTGGTACGCATCATGCGATTAACTTCATCGTCGCTATAGTCCAAGATCGATCCATACATGCCAATACCCGCATTTGGCACGACAGCATCAATTGTTCCAAACTTATCAATTGCTACCTTTGCAATCGCCTTTGATACTGCAGGCTCAGAGCAATCTCCAGCAACATAAACAGCATTCTGATCACCGAGTGAAGCAACTATTTCCTTCAGACGTGCCTCATTGCGCGCATTGAGTACAACTTTTGCGCCTTGTTCAACGAGTTCTTTTGCAGTGGCAGCGCCCATTCCTGCGGTGGCGCCTGTAATTACTACTACTTGTCCAGCTAGATCACGAAGTTTATAAGTCATGGTGCTTATTATGCTCGAGGAAGGTAATCTGCGCTACATGGAAACTAGAAAATTACGCGACTTAGAAGTATCAGCTATCGGACTTGGTTGCATGGGGATGTCTGAGTTCTACGGGCCAGGTGATGAGGTGGAATCTATAGCCACTATCCACCGATTCCTTGAGCTTGGAGGCAACTTTATTGATACTGCCGACATATACGGCCCATTCACAAATGAGGAGCTTGTTGGCAATGCCATCAATGCAAAACGGGATTCAGTCATACTGGCGACTAAGTATGGAAATGTACGTGATGCCGATGGTTCATGGAAGGGCATCAGTGGAAAACCAGAATACGTTCGCAAATCTTGCGATGATTCACTTCGCCGCCTTAAGGTTGACTACATAGATTTGTATTATCAACACCGTGTAGATCGCAGTACTCCTGTAGAAGAAACATGGGGAGCAATGTCTGAACTTGTTCAAGCAGGAAAGGTGCGGTATTTAGGAATCTCTGAAGCATCACCTTCAACTATTCGCAAAGCAAATGCTGTTCACCCAATTACTGCTGTTCAGACAGAATGGTCATTGTGGTCACGGGATGTAGAAGCAAATGACATTCTTAAAACTGTTCGTGAACTTGGAATAGGTTTTGTTCCCTACTCACCACTTGGGAGAGGTTTTCTTACCGGAGCAATTAAGTCACTCGATGATTTAGCACCTGAAGATAGGCGCCGCACCTACCCCCGTTTTCAAGGCGAAAACTTCGCGCAGAATTTTAAGATCGTTGATGCAGTGAAAGCTATTGCAGCTAAGAAAAATGCTACACCAGCTCAGCTAGCTTTAGCCTGGGTAATGGCTCAAGGAAAAGATGTAGTTCCTATTCCTGGGACTCGCAAGGTTTCACGTCTTGAGGAAAATATTGCTTCTTTAGATATTTCACTCAGTGCAGATGACCTTTCCCAGTTAAATGAGGTAGCACCCATTGGAATTACTATCGGTGAGCGTTACCCAGATATGTCTACAGTAAATGGCTAATTATTCAAGTTCATTAATAAGCTTGAACTCACTTGCTCCAAGTTGGCCCTGCTTTGTGTAAAGCTCCAACTTGGCACGGGTGTCAGCAATATCAAGGTTGCGCATAGTTAGTTGCCCAATACGGTCGGTTGGACCAAAGGCTGAATCCTCATTGCGTTCCATGGAGAGTTTCTCTGGAGCATAAGAAAGCGCTGGTCCCGTTGTATTGATAATTGAAAAGTCATCACCGCGACGCAAACGAATAGTCACTGTTCCTGTGATGGCAGATGCAACCCAGCGAGTGAGAGATTCACGTAACATCAATGATTGTGGATCAAACCAACGACCTTCATAAAGTAGTCGGCCAAGTCTGCGTCCTTCAGCATGATAGTTAGCAATTGTGTCTTCGTTATGGATTGCTGAAACTAAACGCTCATAGGCAATAAACAAAAGTGCCATCCCAGGTGCCTCATAAATACCACGTGATTTAGCTTCGATAATTCTATTTTCGATTTGATCTGCCATACCCAAACCATGGCGACCACCAATCGCATTTACTTCTTGCATGAGAGCAACTGAATCCTTAAATGACTTTTTATTAATCGAAACCGGGCGTCCTTGGGCAAACTCAATTGTCACATCTTCTGAATCAATCGAGACTGAAGGATCCCAGAACTTCACACCCATAATTGGATCAACAATTTCAATCGAAGCGTTGAGCTCTTCTAAATTCTTTGCCTCGTGTGTTGCACCTAAAATATTGGCATCTGTTGAGTAAGCCTTCTCAGTGCTATCGCGATATGGCAACTTGTGTGCAAGAAGCCATTCAGACATCTCTTTACGCCCACCAAGCTCATTAACAAAATCAGCATCAAGCCAAGGCTTGTAGATCTTTAAATTTGGATTAGCAAGTAATCCATAACGGTAAAAACGCTCAATGTCATTGCCTTTATATGTTGAACCATCGCCCCAAATTGGGACTCCATCTTGAAGCATGGCGCGAACTAATAACGTTCCGGTCACTGCACGCCCAAGTGGAGTTGTATTGAAATATTGTTTTCCACCGCTTCTAATATGAAAAGCGCCGCATGCAATTGCAGCAAGTCCTTCTTCAACAAGCGCTAGTTTGCAATCAACTAACCGTGCATTTTCTGCGCCATATTCTTTTGCCCGTCCAGGAATTGATCCAATATCTGTTTCATCATATTGACCAAGATCTGCGGTGTAAGTAAAAGGAATCGCACCCTTTTCGCGCATCCATGCAACAGCGACCGAAGTATCAAGACCGCCAGAAAAGGCAATCCCTACTTTTTGGCCTACTGGCAGCGATGCGAGTACTTTTGACATGAATGAAGTCTACCGTTCACATCCCGCTAGGCAAAAAGTTATAACCTGATTTTGATAATTAATGAAAATGGATGAGGTCAATTCTTTTTATCCACTCGTCATATCCATCTTTCTTGCGTGCTAGAACATAAATATCTAGCTTCTTCTGGTTGGGCAACCCAAGCCTTCCAATAGCTACATCTGTCTCTGACTCATCCGCCCGAAGCAATGCCCAAAAACCTAAATCTGAAATTCGGGTAAAAAAGTCACCCCCGCGCAATTGCTCCCGCAAAGTATCTGCAATTTTGATGAGCTCTTCTTGTAACAGTGAGACCGACTGAAAATTACTTGGCTTTACAGAAATTGAAATAACAGCAAGGTCATGCTCTTGCCTACCTGCGCGTGCGATCTCACGTTTGAGATTCTCGTGAAATAACGAAGGCGCCATCACTCCGGTCAAAGAGTCAGTGACTCCATCATTTTCAAACTCAATACTGCTCACTTCTTGATCGCTCAGTGGCATAAGTAAAGGCTACTTGGATAGGCTTCAGTCATGGCAACACGAGATGAGATTTACAACATTTGTCGCAAATCTGCTGTTCACCTTCTCAGGCTTGAATCGGTATTACTGCTGGCACTCATTGTTTATTTAGCACTTCTAGATTCGCTGCGCTCTAAGCCATTAGAAGCACCACTTGCACTCACTGGAGTTTTCATTGCACTCGCACTTGGCGCAATTGGTTTGTTTGCTTGCTCTACATCCTTTAAAAAGGGACAACGTTGGGGCCGTGCTCCTTCGGTACTTGCTAACTTAATTGCACTTGGAGTCTCTTACTACATGGCAGCTGGAAAGTTTTATATTGGGGCAATCCCACTTGGAATTCTTGCGTTTCTAACAACTTTTGCAACCTTACTTGGATACCGCGAGTAATTAACTCTTGCTCACCAATCAATAATCTCTCGCTCTTCCCATAGAAATCCAGTCTTATCTTTTTCTGGATCAAAACTTCTTGTTGCAAGCCAGATTGCGGTATCTGCGCCCTCTTCAACTGAAAGTGGTGCATCAGGGCCACCCATATCGGTGCGAGTGTGGTTTGGGCAAACGGCATCTACTAATAAACCACGTGTGCCATGCACAGTCTCATGTGCCAAGTTCCTTACAAGTGCATTTACTCCAGCCTTACTGATTCGATATGGCGCTAAGCCCCCTGTATTACCAGGACCTGACATTCTTCCTAAACATGCTGAATAAATAATTATTCGCCCTAAGCGGGCCTCAGCCATCGCTGCTCCAAAGATGTTTACGGCGCAGAAAACAGAATCTAAATTAATTGCCATTACCCTGCGCCATTCTTGGGTTGTTGTGCGAAGCGTTTTCGACATCTTCTCGCTCATAACTCCATGTGCTAAAACTAAAATTTGTGGCGCACCAAATGTGTGCAACATTTCAGTGAACACTTCCTGAGTTTTATTGAGTTCTTCTAGATCTACCGAACGAAATTCACATTGCAATTCTTTTGCAGCTTGGGCTAGTCGGACTGGGTCCTTTGCAACAAGTACAAGAGTGTGGCCAGCTTCTTTAAGGGCTTTAGCCGTGGCAAACCCAAGCCCCCGAGAACCACCTGTGACTATTGCCAGCGCCATGGACGAAGCCTGCCGCGATATCGCCCATTTCGCGAGTGGAACCTCACAGTGGAGAAAGATGAGAGGGGTTGTAAACACTATTAGGATAGGAAGGTATCGAGCTAGGAATCGGAGAAATTGCCAGTGTCGGCATCAGGCCCTTCAGTAGGATCTAATACTCCTGCCAATCATTTTGGTGGTTCATTTGGACCAAATGAATGGCTCGTTGATGAAATGTATGAGCGATACCAACAAGACCCTTCATCAGTAGATAAAGCATGGTGGGACTTCTTTGCAGATTACACGCCTGTAGCAAATGCACCAGCTAACCCTGTTAATCAAAAAGGGGTTCCTCCAATTCCAAAAGCAGCTCAAGTAAAAACTCCTCCTGTAATACCAGTACCAATTTCAACTCCACCTGTGCAACCTGTTGTCCCGCAACCACCATCGCCAGTGGTTACAACTGCGCCAGTAACTAAGCCAGTGCAGATGCCTGCCGATCCCGTTGTTAAACCAATTCCGACTTTAGTTACACCAAGTGCTTCAACTCTTGAGCCAATTCGCGGTGTTGGCGCACGCGTTGTTGCGAGTATGGAAGCATCATTATCTGTCCCAACAGCAACGAGTGTGCGAGCAATTCCAGCAAAGCTCATGATTGATAACCGCACTGTCATTAACAACCACTTGGCACGAAGCCGTGGAGGAAAAGTCTCATTCACTCATCTGATCGGTTATGCGATGGTGAAAGCACTTCGAACAATGCCGGAGATGAATACTTTTTATGGTGAGCTAGATGGGAAACCTGCTATTGGAAAACCTGAGCACATTAATCTTGGCATCGCTATCGATTTGGCAAAACCAGATGGAACCCGTCAACTTCTTGTCCCTTCTATTAAGGGCTGTGAAGATTTAGATTTTGATCAATTCTGGGCATCATATGAAGAGACTGTCCGCAAGGCACGTGGCGGAACACTCACTGTTGAAGACTATGCAGGGACAACTGTTTCCCTAACAAATCCAGGAACACTTGGAACTGTTCACTCCGTTCCACGCCTTGTTCAACACCAAGGATTAATCCTTGGTGTTGGCTCAATGGATTACCCCGCAGAGTTTCAAGGTGCGAGTGAAGAGACGCTTTCTAATCTTGCAATTTCTAAGACAATAACTTTGACCTCTACTTATGACCATAGAGTTATTCAAGGCGCTCAATCTGGTGATTTCTTGCGCCGTATCCATGAAATTCTCCTTGGTGGAGATAATTTTTATGATGAAATCTTTGAAGCACTTCGTATTCCATATGAGCCAATTCGTTGGGCAGTTGATTTTCAGTTCTCTAAAGATGATCAAATTTCAAAGACGGCGCGCGTTCAAAAGCTTATCGATGCATACCGCAACTTCGGCCATTTGATGGCGGACACAGATCCGCTTCGCTATAAGCAACGCAAACACCCAGATCTTGATGTAGTGAATCATGGTCTATCCCTTTGGGATCTAGATCGTGAATTTGCAACAGGCGGTTTTGGTGGCAAGCCATTCATGAAACTACGCAAGATTCTTGGAATATTACGTGACTCTTACTGTCGCACAATTGGCGTTGAATACATGTATATCGAGGATCCAGTAGAACGTCAGTGGATGCAAGAGCATGTTGAAGTAGGCGCTCCTAGAACGCCTCGTGAAGAACAACTTCGCATTCTTCGTAAACTCAATTCTGCTGAAGCATTTGAATCTTTCTTGCAAACAAAATATGTAGGACAAAAGCGATTTTCACTTGAGGGCGGGGAATCTCTTATCCCGCTTCTTGATGCAATCCTTCAAAGCGCAGCTGATGCAAAACTTGAAGAAGTTTGTATTGGTATGCCACACCGTGGTCGCTTGAACGTTTTGGCAAACGTTGCTGGAAAGTCATATGGACAAATTTTCCAAGAGTTCGAAGGCAACTATGCTGAAAATGAAGTTCATGGAACCGGTGATGTGAAGTATCACCTTGGAACAAAGGGAACTTTCACATCAGAAGCTGGAAACACTACAGATATTTATCTTGCTGCCAACCCTTCCCACCTTGAGGCTGTAAATCCAGTCCTTGAAGGAATCGTGCGAGCTAAGCAGGATATAAAGAACATTCAAGGTATCTACTCGGTACTGCCGATCCTTATTCATGGCGACGCAGCATTCGCTGGCCAAGGAGTGGTTTCAGAAACACTCAATCTTTCTAAACTCAAGGGTTACAGGACAGGTGGAACAATCCACGTTGTTGTTAATAACCAAGTCGGCTTCACAACTTCTCCACATGCTGCTCGTTCTTCTACGTACAGCACTGATATTGCAAAGATGATTCAGGCTCCTGTGTTTCATGTTAATGGAGATGATCCAGAGTCTGTTGTACGCATTGCTCATCTTGCATTCCAATATCGCCAAGAATTCAATAAAGATGTCGTGATCGATATGGTCTGCTACCGCAGACGTGGTCATAATGAGGGTGATGAGCCAAGCTTTACACAACCAATGATGTACAAACTCATTGAGGCAAAGCGCAGCACGCGTAAGCTCTATACCGAAGCACTCATCGGCCGTGGTGATATCACTGTAGAAGAGGCAGAAGAAGTGCTCCGTGATTACCAAACACAACTTGAATCAGTCTTCAATGCCGTCCATAACGTAGAGCCAGATAGCGATTCGACTTTCAATGTTCCATCCTCTCCAGTACCTGAGACCGTTAATACTTCTGTTGATGAAGCAACGCTGCGAAAGATTGCAGCAACTCAAATTGCAACTCCTGAAGGATTTGTTATTCACCCTCGCCTTGCTCCACAGCTTGCTAAACGCAACGAAATGCTTGATGACGGTTCGGTAGATTGGGCGACAGGTGAACTTTTTGCAATGGGATCTCTTCTACTTGAAGGCCATCCGATCCGACTTGCAGGACAAGATGTCAGGCGCGGAACTTTTTCTAATCGGCATGCAGTTATTGTTAATCAAAATGATGGAAGTGACTGGTTCCCTCTTCGTGCACTTCTCAAAGATGAAAACCAATTCTTTGTCTTTGACTCTCTTCTTTCTGAATACGCAGCAATGGGCTTTGAGTATGGTTACTCGGTTGTCCGGGATGATGCACTTGTTATGTGGGAAGCTCAATTTGGAGATTTCGCTAATGGCGCGCAATCAATCATCGATGAATTCATTTCCTCCGCACTTCAAAAATGGGGTGAGCGCTCATCTATCGTCTTGCTCTTGCCACATGGTTATGAAGGACAAGGTCCTGATCACTCCTCAGCTCGCATAGAGCGTTATCTCGCATTGTGTGCTGAGCAGAATATGACCGTTGCTCAACCATCAACGCCTGCTTCTTACTTTCACTTGCTTCGCTGGCACATGATGAATCCTGCACGACGTCCTCTCATAGTATTTGAACCAAAGTCAATGCTACGGTTGAAAGCTGCAGCCTCTGGACTAAAAGATTTCACTACAGGAACATTTAGACAATTAATTACTGACCCTACAGTTTCAAATGCTTCACGAGTAATTTTCTGCTCGGGAAAGATTTATTGGGATCTTCTTGCAGAGCGTGCAAAACTTAATGAAACTTCAACAGCAATCATCCGTATTGAACAGCTCTATCCATTCCCTTCACAAGCATTCATCGAAGTTATCAATGCTCATCCTCAAGCGAATTTGTTGTGGGTCCAAGATGAACCAGCTAACCAAGGTCCTTATCCATTTGTCGCACTCAATACAATCGAAGCACTCGATGGCCGGACTTTACGCCGTGTTTCAAGGCGCGCAACCGCAAGCCCAGCAACAGGATCACATCATTTGCATGAAGAAGAACAGCACGCACTCATTACTGAGGCCTTTACCCGCTAATTTCTTTTATAACGAAAAAGAACTACTCCCCGAAATTCGTGGTCGTGCACAACACCCCAGTGGCGTGAATCAGTACTTTCAGATTTATTATCTCCTTCAACCCAAAGACCAAAGCCGACAGGTTCAACACGAATACCTCTTTTGATTTGTAAAATTCCGGGCAAGTCATCGCGTTCGAAAATCACTACACGCCCCCGAAGCTGGTACGGATTGATTTTGCCGACGGGATGGAAGATCAGCCAGTCTCCATCGTTATATTTAGGCGCCATTGAGTTGCCGCTAACGGCAATCCTCTGAAATGGAAGCTTAGGCATGAGAGTAGTAGTCTGACACATACCAAGAGGCACATCATCTTTAGCAAAAGGAGCACTCATATGTTCAAGCCAACTCTCATAGGGTATGCGCACTGCGATCTTCCATGTGGAATCTACGACCCAGCACAAGCAAAGATTGAAGCACAGTCTGTAAAGGCTGCCATGGAAAAATATGCAGCAAGTAGCGATGCCGACTTCAAGTCACGCGCCGTTGCTGTGAAAGAAGAGCGTTCAGAAATGGTCAAGCACCATCTTTGGGTTCTTTGGACTGATTACTTCAAGGCTCCACACTTTGAAAAGTATCCACAACTCAACACATTGTTCAATGAGGCGACAAAGCTTGCTGGTGCCGGTGGAACAAAAGGAACTAACGATGTTGCAGTTGCAGACAAGCTTCTAGTAAAGATTGAAGAGATCTCAACAATTTTCTGGGAGACAAAGAAAGCTTAATTAACTGGCAACATCAGTTGCGCGCAAATTTTCTGCCGCACTTTTTGCCATAAAAGATACGCGATCTACTAATCGCCGTTGCAACTGAGCAACGGCGATTATTCTTTGATCCTGATGAATTTCACAATCAAAAGTTAAAATGTCATCTGTTAATTCAACTGCGCGCACTACAGCGCGAACTTCATTTCCAACAGTCACACTTCCCCGCACTTGAACTGCTACCCCTACGGTGACTGATGTTTCGCCAGTTTCAAAATATTCAGCGGTGGCAGCGGTGCATGCGCTTTCAACTACGTTGATAGTCGCAGTTGTTGCCAAGACAGGAAGATCGCTGAATCCTTGAGCGATTCCGGTGTCTAGTGGGCGAACCGTTAGGGATGCCATCCCTACAGCCCCTAACAACAATTCTGTTTGCATACCCAATACTTTATGCGTTTGAAGTAGAAAAACACGTTTACCGCGCCCGATTTATTAAGTGTCGTCGCGAAATTCTTGGGTGTACTGCTGGGTTACTTCATGGGTAATCTGGAATGAGTCGCCTTCGCCAAAGGTAATCTCGGTAACAGTTGTCTGAGAGAAAAACTCCACTTGGGTTTGAGCCGAAAGAACATCGATCTGCTCTTGAATACGTTCATTTAATTCTTCAGGGGCGCTCTCTATGCAGCTTCGACGAAGCAATTCCTGCATCATAGAAATTGCTGCGCGCTCTACTTCCATAATCTGCGTGCAGGGTTGGCATTCTTGGAAGTGAATTTCAAAGACCTGATAATCAGTAGGTGAGGCTAGTTCGTGATCAATAAAGAGGATAAGGTTTTCTTGAACCTGTGGACAGGCTATGTGATTCATATCAGTACTCATTTTGCATCACCTGACTTATTAAAGCCACGTTCTTTTGCATACTGACCTAATGATTCACGAAGTAACTTTCGGCCTCGATGAAGCCTAGACATCACCGTTCCTGGAGGTACTCCAACAATTTCAGCAATCTCTTTATATGAGAAACCTTCAACATCGGCAAGATACACGGCCATTCTAAATTCTTCTGGAATTCCAGCGAGCGCAGTCTTCACATCACCATCAGGAATATTGTCGAGTACTTCATCTTCAGCTGATCGTCCTTGATCACTTGTGTGACTTGCAGCGTCGTGAATTTGCCAATCTTCTAACTCGCCTGCCGCAATTTGTGGCCGGCGTTGGTCTTTACGATAAGTATTAATAAAAGTTGTTGTAAGAATCCGGTAGAGCCACGCTTTAAGATTTGTTCCAGGCTGAAATTGATGGAAAGCAACGAATGCCTTCGCGTATGTATCTTGAACTAAATCTTGAGCATCATGGGAATTTTTTGTATAGCGAAGCGCCGCGGAATAAAGTTGGCTTGTATATTGCAAAGCATCGCGTTCAAATCGCGCCTTCTTCTGGGCAGGGCTCTCTTTTGCCAGATCCACAACAGCTAGATCTGAATGACTATCTCTTCGCGCAACCGCTAAAGAGTCCTCGTTCTTTTCCATTACCCCACACATTACCGCCATAAACTGTGTAACCACACAGAAGATCGACTTATTCCCCGGCACCAGCACTTACCTAGGTTGGCTAGGCTTGTTCCATGAGTAATCACGTGGGCAATCTTTGGCCTGCTCCATATAGGGGCAATCAAGCCATCGATTCCTCCATCACGATTCCAGGATCAAAGTCGGTAACAAATAGGGCGCTCATCTTGGCTGCTCTCTCTGACTCCCCATCAGTTCTCCATAAACCACTTCACTCAAGAGATTCAGCGCTCATGATCGCGGGTTTAAAAGCGTTAGGCATAGATATTCAAGAAGCAGCCAATGGCGATCTCACTATTACACCTGCCCCACTCTTTGGTCCAGCGCAGATTGATGTTGGTAATGCTGGAACTGTTATGCGTTTTTTGCCGCCTGTTGCTGCGATGGCAAAGGGGCTTATTCACTTTGATGGTGATGAACGCTCACATGAGCGCCCACTGGGGCCAGTTATCTCCGCTCTTGAATCACTAGGTGTACTGATCGAACATGGTTCTAGATATAGCCTTCCGATGACAATTAATGCCAATGGGCAACTACAAGGCGGAAGCGTTGAAGTAGATGCAACTTCATCTAGCCAATTTATTTCAGCGCTGCTTCTTGTTGCGCCTGCTACAAAAGAAGGCATCACCGTCATTCATACCGGCACATCCCTTCCATCACTTCCACATATTGAAATGACAATTCAGATGCTTCGGGAAAAGGGCGTTCAAGTCGATGTTGGTCAGAACCGTTGGTCAGTTAAACCACATGTGATGCAAGGAATGAATTCCACAATCGAGCCAGATTTATCTAATGCTGCTCCATTTATGGCAGCGGCAATGATCTCTAGTGGCACACTCACCATTAAAGACTGGCCAGTGAAAACAACACAACCCGGTGATCAACTCCGAGATATTTTTACTCAGATGGGGGCGTCAGTTTCTAGAAACGGTAACGACTTATCTATAACTGGAACAGGTCAGATTCACGGAATTGATATTGATTTACACGATGTTGGTGAACTCACTCCATCAATTGCTGCTCTTTGCGCACTAGCTGATTCACCTTCCTATCTGCGCGGAATCGGCCATCTTCGATTGCATGAAACAGATCGTTTAGCAGCCCTTGCTCGTGAGATAAATTCACTCGGTGGAAGCGTTGTTGAAGAGCCAACCGCACTACGCATTAATCCTGCGCCGCTTCACTCTGGCACATTTCATACATATGAGGATCACCGTTTAGCAACAGCAGGAGCAATCATCGGACTTCGAGTTAAGGGAATTGAAGTAGAAAATATTGAGACAACTAAGAAGACATTGCCTGATTTTCCGAAGGCATGGGCTCAGATGCTCAGCGGGTCAAAGTAATTGGGTATTGAAATCTCATGACGCCGCGTGAACTCGACGAAGATGACATTCGCTCACGTCCAAAGCGCTCTAGTAGACCCCGTACGAAAGATCGTCCTGACTACACCCAAGCAACTCTTGGGCGAGTAATTAGCGTTGATCGTGGAAGAACCGGTGTATTAGTAGAACCAAACTCACAGGTCATTACTGCCATGAAGTCTCGTGAGCTAGGAAAGAAATCAGTTGTCGTAGGAGATCTTGTTCGCATTGTGGGAGATATTTCAGGATCAGAAGGAACACTGGCTCGCATAGTTGTTGTTGAGCCACGTCTGAATGTACTCACTAGAACTGTTGAAGACGATGCGGGAATGGAACGGATGATTGTTTCAAACGTTGATCAAATAGCAATTGTGATTGCTGCTGCTAACCCAGAACCAAAACATGGTTTTGTTGATCGCGCCCTCGTTGTTGCATTTGATCAAGGAATTAAACCCCTCATTATTGTTACCAAATGTGATTTAGCAGATCCATCAGAATTCCTCACACAATATAAAGATTTAGGTGTTGAACAGGTGCAGGTTCAAAGAGGAAGTGATCTCACTGCTCTACGAGAAAAACTTCGTGGCAAGCGCACAGTACTCCTTGGTCATTCAGGCGTAGGAAAATCAACACTTGTAAATGCTTTAGTTGAAGCTGCAAACCGGGCAACAGGTGATGTGAATGATGTAACTGGACGTGGTCGCCATACTTCTTCAAGCGCAGTTGCGATCGCTCTTGATAAGAGTGAGATTAATGAGGCAGATGGTTGGATCATCGATACACCAGGTGTGCGCTCCTTCGGTCTTGCTCATGTACAAAGAGATCGTGTGATCAGTGCATTTGCCGAATTTAAGGAGGCAATTGAACATTGCCCTCGCAATTGCTCACATGATGAAGAAAATTGCGCACTCAACCATTGGCCTTCACTGGATGAAAAAGCTCGTGCGCGATTAAATAATCTTCGCGGGCTGCTTCGTGAAGGTAAACTGCGCACATGAGAGATCTAGCCGCGGATTTAGCACTTGCCACATCACTTGCCGATCTTGCCGATCAGATCACTCAAGATCGCTACCAATCACTTGACCTTAAAATTGAAACCAAGCCTGATCTCACACCTGTTACAGATGCCGATAAGGCAGTAGAAAAAGTAATAAGAGAGCACCTATCTAAAAATCGCCCAGATGATCTCATTGTTGGTGAAGAGTTTGGCGCAGCAGATATTCATAGCGGCAAGTACTACTGGGTTATAGATCCGATTGATGGAACTAAGAACTTTTTGCGTGGTGTGCCAACATGGGCGACTCTTATTGGTTTATGTAATCCAGAAGGTGAAGTAGTAGTTGGGGTTGTAAGTGCGCCTGCTCTTTATCGCCGCTGGTATGCAGCACTTGGCCATGGCGCTTTTGTTGTTGAAAATGATAGTTTGCCAAAAAAGATTCACGTGTCTCAAGTTAAAGATCTTAAAGATGCCTCTCTGTCATATTCAGACCTCATCGGATGGGGCAGTCGAAAAGAAAAGATGCTTGCATTACAAGAGAAGATTTGGCGCACAAGGGCGCACGGTGATTTCTGGTCACATGTACTTGTAGCTGAAGGCGCAGTAGATATTGCTGCTGAACCATCACTTGCCTTATGGGATGTGGCAGCGATTGACATCATTGTCCGTGAAGCAGGCGGGCGCTTTACAAGCATTGATGGCAAAGATGGCGTTCATGGAGCAAGCGCGGTAACAAGCAATGGCCATCTCCATGAGGCTCTTATGAAGGCGCTGAATTAATGCGCTTTTTATGGTTTGGTAAGAAAAAAAGCAAAAGAGTTGAAGAGGCGCCACGAGAACTCGTTCAAGTATTTAACGTTGATAACTTTGTCTTAGTGACCCACCCACTTGGCAATACTGTAGGCACTGCACTATCAACGGAATTAGTCTGTTCATGTATTTTCTCAGTCATTATGAATGAAGATTCTGTAGCAAGTAAGGCTGTTCAAGATTTCTTGCAAGAGCGCGGCGGCGTGCCTCTTTCTTCTTCCGAATATACCCATAGTTCATCTCAAGGTTATGCGGCAAGGGTGAAGCATCAAGATAGTGATAAGAGCTCAGCTGTTCTCATCGGCCCACCAGCTGTTATCTCTAAAGCAACTGTCCCATTTCACCAGGAAATTACAGATACAATTGAAGCATCAGGTGAGATATTTATTGTGGCAATTGATGGAATTGCTTATTCTGCTTTTACTATCTCTTCAGAGATAAAATAACTTAAAGGGCTAGCCAACCGCCCGGTGTAAGTTCCTCAGCAGCTTCAGGTCCCCATGATCCTTTAAAATATGGCAAAAGATGTGGTTCGTTATTAATAACATCTTCCACAATTCTCCACGTTTCAAGAACTGAATCAATACGAGTAAATCGCATGTGATCTCCAGCCATAGCAGCACGCAATAAACGCTCATACGCTTCTTGGCGATCACCCAGTGCAGCAGAGAAGTTAACAGTGAGCTTTACAGGTTCAGTAGATAAGTGATCTCCTGGAGATTTTGCCTGCAATTCAATATCTACACCATCATTTTTGCCAAGACGGAACCTCAGCAAATTAGGTGCGCCAGATTGTGTCTCACCAAAGAGCATGCGAGGTGGGTGCTTGAATTCAATAATTACTTCAAGTGTTGTTTCAGATAGATTTTTTCCTGTACGAAGATAGAACGGAACACCAGACCAGCGCCAGTTATCCACTCTCAAAACTGCAGCAGCAAATGTCTCTGTTTTAGATCCAGGAGCAACTCCGGCTTCATCAAGGTAGCCAACGTATTGTCCCCGAATTACTTCATCTGCCTTTAATGGGGCAATTGCGCGAAAGACTTTGAGTTTCTCATCTTCCATGATGTTCGATGAAAGATCTGCTGGTGGCTCCATTGCGATGAGGGCGAGTACTTGGAGCAAGTGGTTTTGAAGCACATCCCTGATTGCGCCAACGCCATCATAGAAGCCTCCACGTCCTTCAACGCCGAAATTTTCCGCCATTGTAATCTGCACACTGTTGATATAGCGGCGGTTCCATAGTGGTTCCCAAATTGAGTTAGCAAAGCGGAATACCAAGATATCTTCGACTGATTCTTTACCTAGGTAGTGATCGATGCGAAAGATACGATCTTCGCTAAGAACTTCTTCAAGTTCATCTTGCAGATTAATAGCTGATTTAAGGTCACGGCCAAAAGGTTTTTCAACAACTAGGCGAATGCGCTCTGTTAAACCTACTGCTGCTAGGCCTTTAGTCACGTTACTAAATGCAGATGGTGGGATAGCCAGATAAATAACCGGGTTTTTCTTATCTTTAAGTGCTTCTGCAATATCTTCATAAAGCTTTGAGTCTTCATAGCTTCCAATAATGAGTGAGAATTCTTTATCGAGTTCAGCCAAAATCTTTTCATCTGGATCTGGAAATACTGCCTTAATTCCATCAAAGGCATGAGCTACGAACTGTTCGTGATCCCACTTGGTTGAGGCAACACCAAAAACTGCGCAATGAAGAGAGTCATTAAGCGCCATGCTATACAAAGCAGGGAATAGCTTCTTTTTTGCTAAATCACCTGTTGCGCCAAAAAGAACAAGAGCATCTGCCGGTTCAAGTTTTGCTTTGCGCGCCATTACTTCTTTTTCACTTCTTGGTGGCCACCAAACTTTTTGCGCATTGCTGAAAGTACTTTATTTGCATACAGATCATTACCTCGTGATGTAAATCGGCCCATCAAAGAAGCGCTGAGTACATGTGCTGGAACTCCAGCATCGATTGCAGTCTGCACCGTCCAACGCCCTTCACCTGAATCAGAAACCGAACCTTCATAGCTAGCTAGTTCTGGATCTTCTGCGTATGCAGTTGTTGTGAGATCAAGTAGCCATGATGCAACAACTGAACCGCGGCGCCACACTTCGGTTACTTCAGCCATATTAAAGTCATATTTAGTTTCAACATGATCACCTACTGCCGTTGGGTGCTTAATTCCTTGACTTGCTGCGTGAATTAGATTGAGGCCTTCTGCATATGCGGCCATCGCGCCGTATTCAATTCCGTTGTGAACCATCTTTATGAAGTGACCTGAACCCACTGGGCCGCAGTGGTAGTAACCAGATTCAGCTTGTGATGGCTGACCAGACTTGCCTGGTGTGCGCTGGGCAGATTCAACTCCAGGAGCCATTGCTTTAAAAATTGGATCTAGGCGATCAACAATCTTCTTATCCCCACCAATCATGAGTGAGTACCCACGTTCAAGTCCATACACCCCGCCACTTGTTCCAATATCAACAAAGTTAATTCCCTTTGTCTTTAGGTAGGCGGCATTAGCAATATCGTCACGATAAAAAGTATTTCCACCATCAATAATTGTTGATCCAGGAGCCAAATGTTCGGCAACGTCATGAATAGTTTGCTGTGTTACTTCTGCAGGAACCATGACCCATACAAATTGAGGGCTTGCATCGTTGTTGTATTTTGCTAAATCAGCAAGAGATGAAAGTGGCGTGAAGCCTTCTTTGGCGACTGCTTGAACAGTATCTGCATTCACATCAAAAACGCTGATATTGATATCACCTGTTCCATGAGACTTAATACGCCGCGCAATATTTGCGCCCATGCGACCAAGGCCAACTACAGTAAGTTGAATCGTCATTGCTTAACTCCACTAACTAATTGATCAGTCATGATTATTACCTGAGCGCTTTTTGAGTTAGCTGCCAGCAAACCCACCGGTCCACTTTGAACGGCCTCTAGTGCTCCTATTTTGCCTTCTCCTAAGCCAAAAATGTAAATAGCACTGGCATGGGCAAGTCGTGAGAGAGAAATACTTACTCGAAGAGCAGGAGGCTTGGGTGAGCCTGAAATGCCAATCGCATAGCGTGGTTCAGCTGGATCAATCCTGCCTGGGAACAATGAGGCGATGTGGCCATCTTCACCCATACTGAGCACGACTGAATCAAATGCCTTACTACCAACTTCTAGCTCCATATCGCGGGCATAGTTAGCCGCTGCTCCATCAAGTTCTTGTTCAGGATTACTTCCTGCAAAATCAACGACGTGAAAAACACAATGCGCTGTTGAAAGTGAGAATCCTTCGATCAGTGCTTTGTCATTTCTTTCATCACTATCTAATGAAACATAACGTTCATCACTAAACCAAATATGAACAACGCATCCTTCAAAACTTTCGTTATTGCGGATCAGTCTAAATAATGCAATATCAATTGCTTTAGCACTTGCAGATCCGGTGCGACCACCCGTAACAACTATCTGGGCTCTGCGGCCTTCACGCCATGCATGGGCGATGGCATCTACAGTTCTTGCCGCACATGATGCGATTAACTCATCTGAAGATGGGTCGTAAAGGTATTTCATAGTAGCGGGGACAGGATTTGAACCTATGACCTCTGGGTTATGAGCCCAGCGAGCTACCGAGCTGCTCCACCCCGCGTCGGTAGTGCAATCTTAGGAGATAACTCCCAATTACCCAAAACGAGGTAATTATTTGCCTTGCGCAGCGATAGCAGCAGCAATTGCTGCCTTTAATTGATTTTGCGCTTGTCCATATGCAGTGAAATCACCATTTTTAAGCGCTTGATTAGAAGCAGCAAGTGCAGATTGTGCATTTGCAAGTGCTTGCTTAAGTGATGTTGAACCAGCTGCTGATGTTGATCCTGTGCCAGTTGGGCTGTTATTAATAACAACACCAGATGAGCCGCCTAATACTTGATTGAGAGCATCTTGAAGTGTATTTCCAAATCCAATTTGATCCCCGAAGGAGACTAAAACTTTTTGTAAAAGTGGAAAAGAAGACGCGTTTGAGGTCGCGCGAACATAAACTGGTTGAACATAGAGAAGTCCCCCACCAACAGGCAGAGTTAACATATTTCCAAGCACAACATCTGAACCACCTTGGCGCAGCAACGAAAGTGTCTGGGCAACATCAGGTTTTGCCTCAAAGTTTGAAGCAACTTGAGATGGACCTGAAATATTTGTTGAACGTGGTAGTTCAAGAACAGTCATTTTTCCATAATTTGGTCCAGGGTCTGAATCAACCTGAACAAATGCAGTCAGATTCTGTCTTCCACCACGTGGGACAAAGGAAGCTGACAATGTAAAGGCTGTTGAGGTAGTTCCTGGCAATTGCATTGTTTGATAGGTGGGTGGCTGGTTTCCAGCGTTAGCACCAATAGATGATGGATCAGATGGAACTCTCCAAAAATCTTGTCCGCCGTAATACGCGCTTGCATTATTTACGTGATAGGTCGCCAAGATGCTGCGCTGAATCTCAAACATGCCTTCTGGATAGCGAATGTGTTGAAGAAGTGCGGGTGAAATAGCGCTCTTTGGCTGAACTGTTCCAGGGTATGCCTTGCTCCAGGTCTTCAATACTGGGTCTGTTGTATCCCATTGATACAAAGTTACCTGACCACTAAATGCGTCAACTGTTGCCTTCACTGAGTTGCGAATGTAATTAATATTCTGATTTGGCAAAGTCTGCACAGAAGCTGCATTCTGTGTAACGGAGTTTTGGGTCGCGGTTGCCATGTTTACAACGGCTGAATACGGATATCCGGCGCTTGTCGTATAACCATCAATAATCCAAACAACACGTCCATCAACAATTGCTGGATATTCATTTCCATCAAGGGTCAACCAAGGTGCAGCTTTTTGGACACGGGTCATTGGGGCGCGGTTATACAAAATCTTTGAATCTTTATTAATTAAATTTGAGAGGAGAATCTGTTGATCTTTATATTTGATAGCAAAGAGCAAGCGATCAAAGAGGCTCCCCATGGGAACACCGCCACTACCTTGGTAGGTGTAGTTCTGCTGCCCAGTTGCTTGAGCGTCATCAGGATAGTCGAGTTCAGTTGGTGTGCTCTTAGCTGTTCCGCCAACGATGGAATATCCGGGAACATTTTCACCAAAATAAATACGGGGTTGGAATACTCCTAATCCGTTTGATGATGGAATATTTCCAACGGTAAAGCTTGGCTTTCCGTCGGCAACGACAATATTTGTAGGAGAAGCAACAAATCCAAATCCATGGGTATAAACCAAATGATCATTAATCCAGTTCTGCGCAGGGCTACCTGCAATATTTAATTCACGAACTGCAACGACCATATCTTGCTTCTTGCCTTTAATGTTATAACGATCAACATCGAGTGCATCTGGGAATGTGTAATACGGTTTGATCTGTTGCAATTGGCGGAAGGTTGCCGGCAACACATTGGGATCAAGTAAGCGCGCATTAGCAATATTTGAAGTATCTTTCGCGAACTGTCCAGGCTGAGCTGAGATAACCGCTGGATACTCTTTCACGGTTACAGTTGAACTTGTTAGCCCATAGGCCGCTTGAGTCGCTGCAATATTGCGCGAAATGTACGGAGCCTCTTTATTAGATTCACTTGGCTTTACCGTAAATGTTTGAATCGCAGCTGGGTATACCCCGGCGATCAAAACTGCAGAGATAACAAGGAGTGCGATTCCCGCAGATGGAAGTACCCATGAGCGGCGAATAATGTTTGCAAAGAAAAGTAGCGCGCAGATAACAGAGATTCCAGCCAAGATTGCTTTAGCAGGAAGGACCGCATTCACATCTGTAAATGAAAGTCCTGTCAGCAAACTTCCTTTGTGAAGTGCTAAATCAAAACGATCAAACCAATAAGCAGCTGCTTTGATCAAAACGAGTACACCCAGCAGCACAGAGAGCTGCACGCGCGCTGTCACAGTTGTGCGATCTTGTGATACCTGAGGGCGAATTCCTCCGTAGAGGTAATGCACAGCCAGTGTGGCAAGAATTGTTAGAACAAGTGTTGAGATTCCCCAAGAAATCAGTGATTTCCACATTGGCAGGCGAAAGACAAAGAAAGAAATGTCCATATGAAATTGCGGATCTTTCACGCCAAAGTTTGTTGAGTTCTTAAACGGCAGCCATATCTGCCAAAGCTTTGTTCCAGTCATGCCCGCAAAGTAAAAAATGACAATCCCAATGCCGGCAAGAACATAACGCTTTACTGAGTCAATCTGCCCCCGGTATCTTTCAAAATTATCTGGCTCTACGGCAATAGGCACGTATATAGGGCGCCTTTTGTAAGCAATAAAGATATTGCTCGTGATAATTGCTGAAGTGGCTAAACCAAATGCAAAAAAGAGTTCGATCTTTGTTGTAAGGGTGGTGCTCCATACCTTTGTGAAATTTACAGAGCGGAACCATAAAAGGTCTGTGTAAAAACCAGTGAGGGAAACCAAGATTCCAATGATGATGGCAAGTGCGATGAGTGTGTATGCAAGAGGTCCTGGCTTGCCAGGTCCAGCACTTCTTGGCGGACGAGGGGTTCTTCCATTGCCGAAAGGGTTATTTGGAAATTGAAATGAACTCATGGGCCAACTCTACTCGGGCGGGGGCTGGCGCAGTGTCTTCTGAAATTTCTGAAAGCTTCCTACTGAGCGATTTGTCTCGTTATCGAACTTCTCTTTGAACTTTGTTGTCCAAATCACGTAGCCAATAGCGATAGTCACGGCAATCACAGGAACAATCCACCAGATCAAGGCAGCAAAGGCGGTAGAGCTCGCGTGAATCTGGGTACCTTGATGCAAGGAGCTAAGAGCACTGAACATACGCCCAACCTTAGTCCACCTCTTATTAGATTTTCCTCATCAAGCACCCGCGCGGAAAAGATGTGGATAAGGTGAATTCGCGGGATGATTTAGGGGTAAGAATTTGTTTCATCAACATGAGAAGAGTGAGGGGTAACTGGTGAGTGGTTTTGGCTTCACCCCTAACGAAGGTTTCTTTGGATCACAGTTCTCTGGTTTCCAAAGCGCACCCGGTACTCCCATGTTGCAAACGCAAATTCTCCGAGAGAGTGCTCGGAAATTTCTCAGCACACACAGTGACTTACCTGTTGGCAAAAGTGATGCGCTAAAAATTCAAGAGGCAGTTGATATTGCCAATAACTGGATCCAAGAGCGCACAACTTTCCCTATGAGCGTGGCAAATGCGGATATCACATGGACGCGTAAAGAGTGGTTGGAATTTTGTATCCCTGGATGGCAAAAGCTCGTTGAGCCGCTGGCTGAAGGGATGGCTGGAGCGCTCGCCAAAGTCATGACGGATATGACGGGGGCAGGTGCCGATGAGAATGGAAATATTGGCTTGCCTGAAGGCATAGAGGGAATGCCAGGTGTGCCAGCTGGAATGACATTTAATGTCAATGCGTTTTTGCCCATGATGCGCGGGTTTATGGGGCAATTAATCGCAAACCAACTAGGGCAATCAATTGGCGCCCTCGCAGTTGGAGTAACTGGATCACATGATGTTGCAGTGCCCCTCTTTGAAAAGTCAGGCATTCATATGATCCCCACAAACATCACCGCATGGGCCGAAGGCTTAGATATTCCTGAGCAAGAGGTTGCTATCTACTTAGCACTTCGTGAGATTGCAGCAGAGCGTTTGTTCTCTCACACGCGATGGCTGCCTAATTACCTTCAAGATCTCATCACTGCTTATGGCAAAGGAATCACAGTTGATGTTCAGGCAATTCAAGACCAAGCGCAGAGCGCTATGGACTCTGGTGAATTAGATATCTCTAATCCGCAATCAATTAGCTTGGCAATTAACCAAGGAATGTTCCAGCCAGAACAAAGTCCTGCGCAAAGCGCTGCACTTGAAAGACTTGAGATGGCGCTAGCACTCATCGAAGGATGGATTGATCACATCACAGCGATCTCTGCCCAAGATCGCCTTCCATCTTTCCCACAACTATCTGAGACTCACAGACGTAAGAGAATCTCTGCAAGCCCAACACAACAACTCTTTGCAACACTTCTGGGTTTAGAAGTAAGCCCGAGAAAAATGCGCGAGTGCGCAAACTTTTGGAATGAAATTTATTCTTTGGGTGGCGCAGTGGAAGGTGGATCAGAGATTCGTGATCATCGTTGGGAAGATGCAACTTTGCTTCCAACTTCTGCTGACTTGGCTGACCCTGCCGCCTTCTTGGCAAGTACAACCGTTCCCGACGATCTCTCAGGATTGATTTAACTTTCAAGTACTTTAGTTTGGGGCAGTAAAAAGCCAAATCTCCGGGCGCACGATTTGTTGCCAGCCTTCCCCTTGCCGACACCAAACGGTTATCCGAAGATTTGGTGTTCGAAACTTATGGCAATTTCCCACGATAATCAAAGAGAAATGCCACAATTAATGCATCTAGTTGTTGATAAGTCTGTGGAGAAACAGGGGATAACTACGTGCAATCGGTGGAGAACTTTATTCAAGAATCCATCTTTGAAGATACCTTCACCCCCGTGAAGAGTGAGCGATTTCAACGTAAATCTCCGAAAATCAATCCGCTTCCAGATAATTTGCCTGAATTTCGCGTAATAAGAAGCACGAGGCGCAAAAGAAGCATCAGCGCATACAGACAAAACGGCATTATTGAGATTCATATTCCAGATCGCATGTCTCGCAAGGATGAATTTGCGATGATTCCGGAGATGATCGCGATTGTTCTCAAGCGTGAAGCTAAAAATCGCAGCAGTAATGATCTACTTGAGACTTTGGCACACGAATTGATCACAAAATTCCTCCCCGAATTCCACGAACGCCCATCTTCGATCACTTGGCGGACAATGCGCGAGCGCTGGGGCTCGTGCACAACAGGAGATGGCACCATTCGCATCTCTCACCGCCTCAATGGTGTGCCCCAATACGTTATTTCACACGTTCTTTTCCATGAGCTCATCCACCTTCGAGTTCCAGGACATGGTGATGAGTTCACCCATTACTTAGATCGAGATCCAGATAAGGCGCGCGCAGAGGCCTTTCTCGAAGGTTTTGAGGCGGGCCTAGCGGCAACTCCTGAGCCAACCTTCGATCTGGAGTAATTGCTCCCCTAAATCGGACATTTCGGGTGGGATGCCCCTCTTTCCCTAAAGATTACGCACAGATGAGCGTGAAATCCCGTTCTTTACGCGTGATGGGGGGTAATGTATTTCTTGTTCGTACGCTTGGCCCTGAGATCCTCTCTTGGCACGTGCGGCGATGGGAGGGTCATTATGGCCGAGGAATATAAGGGCGAGGCCTACTGCGTTAAGTGCAAAGAGAAGCGTGCCTTTGAAGGTCACGTAAAGGTCTCTGATTCTGGTCGTCGTATGGCACAGGGCATTTGCCCAGTGTGCGGCACCAAGGTCAACCGCATTTTGGGTAAGGCTTAACCAATACGCGTTAGCTAATAATTACAGAACTGACCTCGCATAACGCGGGGTCAGTTTTTTTATCCCCAGATATTTCATTGACTGCTTATACATTCATCAAAACCCGCCATTCTTCGCAGATGCTCCCACTGTCTTATCCCCGATTAAAGCCAGGTGTTGAAAGTCGCACCCGAGGCGATGAAATCCTCTTCGCACTTCCCTACTTTGCGATAGCTCTGCCACTAGAACCAGCGCGAACTATCACGCGCTACTTTGATGGAAGACATGAACTTGCTGAAATAACACAGGGCACGGGAATGAGTTATGAGAAGGTAGCGCGCTTACAAAGTGTTCTCACACAAAATGGGCTTGTAGAAAACCTACGCACTCCCCTTCCCCATATCGTTCACGGCCCCCATGCCGATCCAAGCGCCGTGCTTACGCAGATGAAATTGCAAAGTGAATTAGATTTAATCACCCATAGGAC
>Ga0073936_10003110_pt1 | contig 24131 bp, 22 predicted proteins | sample AliMusrvi5mmetaG_FD_87041 | JGI IMG/M metagenome (GOLD analysis project Ga0073936, IMG submission 87041) | Freshwater lake bacterial and archeal communities from Alinen Mustajarvi, Finland, to study Microbial Dark Matter (Phase II) - Alinen... | ecosystem: Environmental > Aquatic > Freshwater >... | reverse complement strand
CAGTCAACGGTGCCAATAGTATTATCGCATTGCGATGTAATCTGCTGAGTAATCGATGGGAAGACTTCTGGGAATATCGGGCGGCAGCGTGAAAGAAGACCCATAGATATGTCGCACACCCATCCGAAGGCCAGGTGCCGATGTATCGGAAGTACCAAAAACAAGCGCTTGCAATCAGGATGTACGTATAGTAGTATGACGCTCCCGCCGCCTTTAGCGGCGTTTTACGTACATTCACCCATCTCAAGGAGCGCCAATTCATGCTGAGTATCATGCGCAAGCAGAAAGAATCAATTATCATCAAGCTGGTCTTTGTTGTCATTGTTCTTTCTTTCATTGGCACCATATTTCTGGTGTGGGGAAAGGCCAGTGATGGCATGGGAGGGGGGAAGAGCGGTTATGCCGCCAAGGTCAATGGCACGCGAATTTCTCTTGAAGAGTACCAGAATGCTTATCAGCGTGTCAGAAACATGTATCAGCAGATATATGGCCAGTCGATTCCTCCTGAAATGGAGAAAATGCTCGGGCTGAAAAAAGTGGCGCTCGACGGCCTGATTGATAATCTGCTGGCTATGAAAGAGGCCAAGTCGCTTGGCATCAAGGTTTCAAAAGATGATGTCTCCAACTCGATTGAAGCCATGCCGATGTTTCAGAAAGACGGGAAATTCAATTTTGAGCAATACCAGCAGTTATTGAATTCGAACCGCATGGTCGCCAAAGATTTTGAGGAAGGACAGGAATCCGAGCTTGTTCTCAAAAAGGTTCGGCAGTCGATTAAGGACAAAGCCGTTGTCAGTGACGCGGATGCCCAGGCCCAGTTCAAAAAGGAAAATGACAAGCTGGAGCTTGAGTATGTGGGCTATGCCCCTTCGGATGTGGTGGCGGAAGTAAAGCTGAGCGAGGCGGAACTGAACGACTATCTGCAGAAAAATCCAAATGATTTTAAAACCGCCGAGAAGGTGGCGCTTTCGTATGTTCTCATCGATCCGGTCGCGCTGGCTGCAAAGACAACGCTGTCGGAAGACGAGATTCAGACGTTCTATCAGAAAAATGTTGACCGTTGGCAGGGAAAAGACGGAATTATGCCGCTGTCAGAGGTGAAGGAAAAAGTCAAAGCTGAAGCGCTGAAACAGAAGAGTTCCAAGCAGGTTTTTGAAAAGGCTGCCGATACCTTATACAAAAACATTAAATCCGGTGATTTGAACCTGATTGCGGGTGAGTTGAAACAAAAAGTTCAGGAAACTGACCTGTTTTCGGCTCAACAGCCAGCTCCCCTCCTGATAGGTGAAGCGGCGGTAATCAAGAAAGCTCTTGAGTTGAAGCAGGGAGAACTTGGTGGACCGGTTGAAACCGCAAAGGGAATATACCTTCTCAAGGCTAAAGAGCGTAAGGCGGCAGTCATCCCACCGCTGGCCGAAATAAAGGCCGCTGTCGAGGAGAAAGCAAAAGCGGCCAAGGCGATCGAACTGGCGAAGAAAAAAGCCGAAGATGCGGCAAAACAGTTTTCAACCAATGCTCCTCTCAAAGGGCAGGGTACCGGAAGTTTCGGTTTCTCGGCAAAAGGGGATATTCCGGTAATCGGTGTGTCGTCTGAAATTGTCGAAGCCGTTTTCAAACTTTCGGCTGGGCAGGCTCCGGCAGCACCCTTTAAAGTTGGAAATCGCTGGTACGCTGTACGGGTAAAGAGCCGTACCGAAGCGCCAAAAGCTCAGTTTGATGCAGCCAGGGAAGAACTGAAGAAGAAGATGCTTCCCAAAAAACAGGAAGATGCCTTGGCCGAATGGAGTAAAGGATTGCGGGAAAAAGCCAAGATCGAGATTAATCAGGCAGTGATTACCGATAAATAAAACAGGAGACGGATATGTCAACACTTGTTATGCAGACCGAATTTCCCGGCTTGAACCTGATAGCTCGCGGTAAAGTACGCGATATTTATGATCTTGGCGATACCCTGTTACTGGTGACGTCTGATCGGATATCAGCTTTTGACGTCATAATGAATGAGCCGATTCCGGACAAAGGCTTCGTGTTGACCCAAATTTCGGCTTTCTGGTTCCGTCAGATGGAGGATATTGTCCCCAATCATATCATTTCCATTGACGTTGCCGATTATCCCGCTGAATGCCGTCCGTATGCCGATATTCTCGAAGGGCGCTCGATGCTGGTCAAAAAGGCGACGCCGCTGCCGGTAGAATGTATAGTGCGCGGCTATATTTCCGGTTCCGGCTGGAAAGATTATAAGGCTACCGGTGCAATCAGCGGCATTCAGCTGCCTGCCGGTCTGCTGGAGTCGGATCGCCTGGCGGAACCGATCTTCACGCCTTCTACGAAAGCCGATCTCGGCGCTCACGACGAAACGATCACCTTTGAAAAGATGGTTGAACTCTGTGGCTGCGATCTGGCGGAGAAAGCACGGGATTATACCCTTAAAATTTACACACGTGCGCGCGATCTGGCCGATAAAAAAGGGATTATCATTGCGGACACCAAGTTTGAATTCGGTGTGTACGACGGTGAACTGATTATTATCGATGAGTGCATGACCCCTGACTCAAGCCGGTTCTGGTTGAAAGAGGCGTATCAGCCGGGCGGGCCTCAGCCGAGCTTCGATAAGCAATTCCTGCGTGATTACCTGGAAACTCTCGATTGGGGGAAGTGCGCTCCGGCGCCCGTACTGCCGCAGGAAATTCTGGATAAAACGGCTGACAAATACCGTGAGGCGTTGCAGAGAATTGCCGGGATAACGGTATAGATTTTCGGCTGTAAAGAGTGATGCAAGAGGCGGTTTATTGCAAACCGCCTTTTTTTGCCTGGGGACTTGACTATTAGCATTGATGCGGTACACTACCGCCATGTGGGTGCACTAAAATAAAGAGGAGTTATTTACGATGAAACTTGAAGAAATCAAAGAAATTGCCAAGCAACACGACATAAAGATCGGTAAGCTGAAAAAAGCCGAGTTGGTGCGTGCTATTCAGGTATCTGAGGGGAATGATGCCTGTTTTGAGAGCGGACAGGCTGCGGAATGCGGTCAGGATGAGTGTCTCTGGCGGGCAGACTGTAACTGAATTGGGAAAAAATGGAGTTTCAATTCAGTGCCGGGACGCAGATAGGTGCGCCCCGGCACTGATTTTAAGAAGTGGCTGATTTGAGAAAGGCTCCCAGCTCCATATCGACTTTGGAAATATGGTTCAGCAGCCATTTCAGGAGCATGTTGTTGGTCTCGATAACATGGTGAGTTGAAACTCCCTCCTGCTCGGTTTCTGCTTTCAAAATATTGATCTTATTGATGAAATAGACGTGCTCTGTATGATGAGCCTCATAGCCCGGATAATGGTACTTCCGCTGTAGTGCTTCCTCATCGTTGAAATGAGTATGCACATACTCATCAAGAAACGCCTGTAGTTTTTTTAACTCTTCAATTCCCCGCCCCCCCTGGCAGGCATTCAGGAGCCGGTCAAACCGCAGCAGCAGCTCCTTATGCTGATTGTCTATCTCCTCAACACCTATCGCTAATGATTCTCTCCACTGTATACCCATATCTCTGCCCCTTCTCCGCTGAATTTGGAATTCAGCGTTCTGTTTTTTTTGATACAGTCCGTTTTTTGGGTTTCGGTTTCTGTTCTTTCAGCCGGTTTGCCATTGTTCGCAATCGGGCATCAACCAATTGGTAAATGGAGCCTCTTGAAAACCTTCCGGTTATACCGCGTTGTCCCGCCTTGACGCCAGTGAGGATTTCGATCCCCTGCTCAATTGTCTCGACGCTCCAGATATGGAATTGTCCGGCAGTGACGGCCTGAACAACATCTTCGTGCAGCATCAGGTGACGTTCATTCGCTTTCGGAATAATGACACCCTGCTTGCCGGTCAGGCCCTGCGCCCTGCAGACCGCAAAGAAACCTTCTATCTTGTAATTGACGCCTCCTATGGCCTGAACCATGCCGCGTTGATTGACGCTGCCGGTTACCGCAATTCCCTGTTTGACGGCAACACCGGAGAGAGCGGACAAGAGGGCGTAGAGTTCGGTGGAGGAGGCACTGTCTCCCTCGATGCCGTCGTAGGATTGCTCGAAACAGATCGACGCCGATAATGATAACGGGCGTTCGGTTGCAAACATTCCTCCCAGATAGCCGGTAAGGATCAAAACGCCCTTGTCATGGATCGGGCCCGAAAGCTTAACTTCACGTTCAACGTTTATCATGCCGTCCTGCCCGGTATAGACCGTGGCAGTAATACGGGTCGGCCGGCCAAACGTGTGATCTCCGAGTCCGATGACCGAAAGGCCGTTGATCTGTCCGACAACTGCGCCGGAGGTGTCAACCATGATGGTGCCGTCATCGTACAGCTCCTGCATCCGCTCTTCAATGCGATTGACGCGATAGAGGCTTTCTTCGGCAGCGGCACGAACATCATCACCACTGATCAGTGTCAGGCCGGCTTTGCTGGCCCAAAAACTTATTTCCCGGATGAAGTCGGCAAGTTCCATGAACTGGGATGAGAGCTTTGATTGGTCGTCAGCCATGCGTGCGGCATGTTCCAGCAGGGCGGCAACGCCGCTTTTGTGGAACGGCAGCAATCCTTCGGCGCGGCAATGGCTGGCAACAAACAGTGAGTAATCATACATGATTTCATCAGTGCGTGCCACGCGACTGTCAAATTCCGCTTTAACTTTAAAAAACTTGCGATAATCGGGATCAAGATGAAAGAGCAGATAATAAATCCAGGGAGTGCCGATCAGCACGATTTTGGCACGCATCTGTACCGGTTCCGGTTTGAGGGAAACCATGGTCATGAATCGATACTGCTCCAGCACATCTTCGATTCTGATTTCGTTGTTGCGGATGCACCGCTTCAGAGAATCCCAGACAAAAGGATTGATCAGCACTTCGCGGGCATCGATTACCAGATAGCCGCCGTTGGCCCGGTGCAGGGCTCCGGAGCGAATCATGCTGAAATCGGTTACCGCGACACCACCGTACTGCATGACATGCTCAATCCTGCCGAAAAGGTTATTGTACGTCGGATTGGATTCGAACACCACCGGTGCTCCATCGGTATCTTTGTTATCAACCAGCACATTGACCTGGTAGCGGTCAAAGGTCGGCTCCTGACGCGGCATCTTGATTCCCGGAATCTGGGGTTGAACCGACTGTGGTTTGAAATCGTCCAGAGTGTTCAAAATGTCTTCCTGGACCGACTCCAGGTAGGTAAGAACTTTTTCAAGTTCTCCGTATTTCTCTCTCAGAGGATCGAGGCGGTGTCCCAGGCAGGACATCCCGAGATCGCGATCAGCCTGCGCCAGAGCTTCCTTGGTCGTTTTTTCCTGTTCGCGAACCCGCCGCAGCACGTCATTTAGCTGTTCTGTCAGCTCCTTTCCCTGTTTTTCGAGTTTTTGACGTTTTTTTTCGTTGAGCGTATCGTACTCTTCCTGAGTATAGTTCCTGCCGGTTTTCTGGGGGACAATCACCAGGCCGGAGACGGTTCTCTGGAGTGAAAAACCGAGTTTTTCAGACGCTTTTTCCAACCCCTGAAAGAGGTCGTTGGAGGCGGCCTGGTAGTTTTCAAGCAGTTCGGTTCTCCTGTTTTCATACTCGCTGCTCTCCAGCGCCTTGGGGATATCCTTGCGAAACGCCTCGATCAATTCCTTCATGTCAGCCGCCAGTTCGCTCCCTTTACCGGCAGGGAGGTCAAGCGAAATAGCGGAGTCGGAATCCTTGAAATTGTTGACGTACACCCAGTCATGTGGCTGCGGCTCGCTTTTGGCGCGTTTATGGAGAATGCTGGCGATAGTTGACGTGCGACCGGTTCCGGTTTCGCCGGAAATGTACAGATTGAAACCGGAACCATCGACTCCCAGGCCAAATTCTATGGAACGGAGAGCCCGCTTCTGGCCGATGGCATTGTTGAAATCGGGCAGTTCAGTCGTTGTTTCAAAGCCGAGCAGGTCCGGATCGCAGTTCCAGCGCAACTTATCGGCGGGTATGAGACGGTTTTCGGACATCAAAGGCTCCTTTGATCACGTAATTAAAGCGGCCATTGTGTAAAGCGGATGCGGATATGTCAAGCTGAAAGAACGCTCATCGCTTTCGACACGGCGGCGCTGATGTCGGAACGCTCGGGAAGAGAGGTTGCCAGTAGTGGAATATAGCCGCGCTCCCGCAATATTCGCCGGGATGTGGCCGTGGTGAGGTCGTAGATCCACGAAATCTGCAGCAGCTTGAAATCATTGAAACAGCGGATGGTATCCAGGTGAACGATGGCGCCGGAAGAGAGTGTGGCAATGCACTCGTCGGTGGCTGTGCCGGGAAGATCCGGCAGCCCGAGGGTCGCCGCAGAAGCCCGCTTTTCCGGCGGCTGTGTCAGCAGCTCGACAAATATGCGCCAGATATCAAGCTTGTCTGCATCCCGGATCAGGTTGATATATTGTCTGGTTGGCGATTGAATCCGGGGCGGCGGCGCCAGCTGATTGTGAAACCGGACCGCCTCTTCGATCAGAAGTTGTTCTGCCGGGTCGATGCGTTCCAGAATATTTTCGCGCCGGATCACATCAATGGCAAGACGGGCGTGGTTATCCGAGTCGCTGTCACGGAACGTACGCCAGCGCCGGTACTGAGGGAATCGTCCGACGTCGTGCAGCAAGGCAACGGCAGAGGCGATGCGCGACTCATTCTCCGAAAGCTGTTCCCCGGCGGATAACAGCGACATGGCGTCGCAGACCTTCCGGGTATGTTCGATTTTTAGCTGAATATTTTTTGCGCCTTCATCATCGGTAGCCAAAAACGGCTCGACATAGGCATCAAACCAGGTACAAAGGTCGTCGAGTTGTGATGTATTCATGCCACCTCGCCAGGATTGAAATTGTCTGTATAATACTGTACCCTGCCGTGAAGTCAATCAATCCCGCGAGGAACCCGATGCAGTTATCACTTCTTGATGTTTCCAACCCTGAAGATACGGCCAGAATAAGGGTTGATGAGCTTCGTCGCCAGTTGGAACATCACAACCGGCTCTATTATCTCCTCGATGCGCCGGCGATCTCCGATGCCGAGTATGATGCGCTTTTTCGCGAATTGCAGCGACTGGAGGCGCAGTCTCCGGGGCTCGTCAGTTCCGATTCGCCGACCAGGAGGGTTGGCGGTGCTGCGCTCGATAAATTTTCTTCCGTTACCCATCGCCTTCCCATGCTCTCGCTGGAAAATGCCACCAATGCCGATGAAATCAGGGAGTTTGACCTGCGGATCAAAAAAAACCTCGGTTTGTCGCAGGAAGAGTCTGTTTCCTATGTTTGTGAGCCGAAGATGGATGGTCTGGCGGTTGAACTCGTCTATGTCGATGGCACGCTGACGGTCGCCTCAACCCGTGGAGATGGGGTTTCCGGAGAGGATGTCACGGAAAACATCCGTACAATCCGCTCCCTTCCTTTGCGGCTTTCGGGCGACCGGATTCCTCGACTGCTTGAGGTTCGCGGTGAGGTTTTTCTGTCACTGGAAGCCTTTCGCAAGATCAACAGCGAAAAAGAGGAAGATGGCGTTGAGCCGTTTGTCAACCCTCGTAACGCGGCGGCCGGATCGCTTCGGCAGCTTGATCCGCGCATCACCGCCCGGCGGCCGCTTTCGATCTACTGTTATGCTCCCGGTGTTGCCGAAGGGGCCGATTTCCGGTCGCAGCAGGATTTTTTTGAATTACTGGCCGGGTGGGGGTTGCCGGTTAATCCGTTGGTGCGTCCTGCAATTGGTATCGAGGAAGCTGTGACATTCTATGAAGAGATGCAGCAGCAGCGCGAGTTGCTTCCTTACGAGATTGACGGAACCGTCATAAAGGTCGATTCATTTGCCATACAGCGTGAATTGGGCGCAAAGAGTCGTTCTCCACGCTGGGCGGTAGCCTGCAAATTTCCGCCGCGACAGGCGGTTACCGTCGTTGAAGATATCCTCCACTCTGTCGGCAGAACCGGTGTGATTACTCCGGTGGCGTTGCTCAGACCGGTGGAAATTTCCGGCGTCACGGTTTCCCGGGCGACGCTGCATAATTGGGACGAGATTGTGCTCAAGGACATCCGTATCGGTGATACCGTGGTTGTGGAGCGTGCCGGTGACGTTATCCCTGCCGTGGTCAGGGTGCTGACGGAAAAGAGGAGCGGAACCGAGCAACCGTCCCTTCCTCCGGAACAGTGCCCGCAATGCGGTTCGGCGGTTGTCCGCATAGCGGACGAGGTGGCGGTGCGCTGTATGGGACTCGCCTGTCCTCCCCAGTTCCGTGAGTCGATCATGCATTTTGCATCGCGAAATGCCATGGATATAGAGGGGCTCGGGGAAAAGTTTATCGAACAGCTCCTGTCGCTCGGGCTGGTTTCGAGCGTGGCCGATCTCTATAGTTTGACGCGGGACGACCTGATGAAATTTGAACGAATGGGAGACAAGCTGGCGGCAAACCTGCTGGCTGCTATTGAAAATAGCAAGCAAAGAGACCTGGGGCGTTTCATATTTGCCCTTGGCATTCGTCACGTGGGGGAGCGCACTGCCAAGTCGCTGGCCCAGGCGTTTGGCAGCCTGGAAAACCTGGTGACGGCTCCGTTTGATGAGCTGGTCAGCATCCGTGACATCGGCGCGACGGTTGCCCAGAGCATCCGAACCTTTTTTGATAACCAGGGTAATATCGCCGTTATCAGGCGTATGCGGGAGTCGGGCGTGTCACCCGCTGTCGAACAGAAAAAGGTGGGAGGACGTTTTACCGGGAAAAGTTTTGTTTTTACCGGTGCACTGTCGCGATTTACCCGCGACGAAGCGCGTATTCTGGTGGAGAACGAGGGGGGGAATGCGGTCGGTTCCGTTTCCAAAAAGACGGATTACGTCGTAGCCGGTGAGGAGGCGGGCAGCAAACTGGCCAAAGCCAGGGAGCTGGGTGTTACGGTGCTGACCGAAGAGGAATTTATGGAACTGCTGGGGCAGATGGAATAACTTTGGAAAAATATGATGGAACCAACTCCAAGGAGGATCGAATGTCGGAAGAAAAATCAGTCACCTGCTCCAAATGCAGCTCGGTTTGGCAGAATCGCGGCACCACCAATTGCTGGAGCGGGGATCCTGCCCTGGCGCCCCCTAAACCGGGTAATTGTCCGTCCGCGCTCTACGAAGAGGTTGTAAAGGAATCGTTTGATGAATACCGTGGTGAGAGCGAGGATGCGAAGATCGCCTTTGTGGCTGCCCGGGTCGAAGGACTCTGTTACCAGCCGGTGCCGGGGAGTGATGCCGTTAATGCCCGCTGGACGAGGGTTGAGGATACGATCGCCTTTGCCAAACTGATGGGATACAAGAAGATCGGCATGGCAACCTGCATCGGGTTGCTCGATGAGGCGGAGCGGTTGGCAAAAATACTTACGGCTCAAGGGTTTGAGCCGGTGAGTGTCTGCTGTAAGGCCGGCAGCATCGACAAACTGGAACTGGGGTTGGCTGAATCGGACAAGGTCAGGCCGGGTACATTTGAACCTGCCTGCAATCCGATCGCCCAGGCAGAAATCTGTAACCGGATGGAGACCGATATGAACATCATCGTTGGGCTCTGTGTCGGCCATGATATGCTCTTCAACAAGCACTCCAAAGCTCCGGTAACAACCCTGATCGTCAAGGACCGGGTGACCGGCCACAACCCGATTGCGGTGTTGTACGGTCAGAACTTCTATTATAAGCGTCTGCAGAAACAGGAGATGGTATTTTGAGGCGTTTGGAATGATTTAGAGGGAACGTACCTGCAAAGCTATTTGGCTTGAATCATACCGGCCGCAAGATCTGCGGCAATCTTTACTCCCATGGCATTCCAGTGTGTGTCGTCAATCTGAAAAGGATTCACGCCATCTTGTTTAGAAGAGTCGAACGCAGGGAGCAGGTCGATTGTTGGTACACCTGCTTGTTTCAAACCGTGCAATACTTGTTTCAAAATAGTGAATTCAGGTTTTAATGGAAGTAAATCGTAATAAATAGTCTCTTTGTTCGGTACCGGCATATATATGAAAAGAATGTTTTTCTTTCTGAAATAGTCATTATACGCACTAATTATTTTGACAGTGTTCTGTATTTCAGACTCTTTTGCACTAATAGCAGCTGTTTCACCCTGACAAAAAAACATGCCATGATAACGAGTACCCAACGTATGGGGGTCAATTCGAGCTTTAATGTAATTTAGCAACTCATTTTTTAGAGTTCTATCGAGTACAATGGCATATCTATTGGCACTGTTTGGAAGTAAACTTGAAAGTGATATTTTTTTTGATTTTATTGAATATTTTATTTGTATCTGCTCATGCTGCAGGATGCTTCGCTCTATTTTTTCTAAAATAACAACTTTCGGGGGATTGGTTGTGAATCGGGGATCCTGGATAAAATTGTTGATATCGCGGGGTGCGTATGGATATACACTGCGGTTAAGACGGTTTTGAAGAACTTCAGAAAAGATATCCTCCTGCGTCAGGCTAGAGCCAGCTATCTCTGAATCACCAATGACAACAATGTCAGAGTGATCATTAGAATCGCTCTTGCGGTAGCCATAACGATCCGTTTCCCAATAAACTTTTTTTTCAACAGCATACGGGGTGCCATGCCCCATATCGCCCTCTTCAGTCATCGATACCTTCTGAAGCGGATAAAAAGGCCCCGTAAAAATAATTTTTTTGTTAACCGTCAACGCCTCCCAGCATCTGAAAGTGAAATAATTGAGTGGAAGAAATGCTGCTGCAATACTGATCACAACAAATGGCATGGCGTACAATGCTAATTTCAGGAATATTTTTTTCATAACACCACTGTGATTAGAATCTGAAATATATAAAGTTTCCGGACGATTGGCTTAATATTAAAATCGCGCTGCCAAGAGCATAATAAACGCTCCATCTCACCCAGACTGGTTGCTCGAAGAAATTCATTCTATTTTTAAAATGTGATACGACCACAGGGATAATGATCAAAACTCCCAAAATAATCAGATTCTGCACGGGCTTGAATAACAAAAGAGTAACAAGATTCTGGTAATCCAAACCGTGCAACTTTGTTACAATATAAAACGCATCCCCCAAACTCCCCGCCCGAAAAAATATCCATGCAAAACTCACCAGATTGAAGGTCACAAACACTTGCCACCACTTGAGCCACGGGCTTTTTTCTACCCCAAGCCATTTATGCAGCTTTTTCTGATATGGGCGATAATAGGTTGATGACGCCAGATAGATGCCGTGCAACAATCCCCAGATGACAAAACCCCAGGTAGCGCCATGCCAGATTCCGGAAACCAGAAAGGTGATGATCAAAGCTAACGCTGTTCCCCTCTGTCCCCAGTTTCGCCAGCCCAATTGCAATGGCTTGAAAATGTAGTCCAGTATCCAGCGCGAAAAGGAGATGTGCCAGCGTCGCCAAAAATCGGCAATTGAGGTTGCCAGATAGGGACTGTTGAAGTTCTCGGTCAGATTGACACCGAACATGCGTCCGGTGCCACGGGCCATATCGGTGTAGGCCGAGAAATCAAAGTATATCTGCAGCGCATAAGCATACGTGCCGATAATCAGCGACAGACCGGTGAAGATATGCACATTGTTGAAGACCTGATCGGCATAAAGCGCCAGGCGATCGGCAACGACCACCTTCTTGAACAGTCCCCAAGTAAACAGGAGCATTCCGGAACGCATGGCGTCATAATCAAACTGGTACGGCTTTTTCAGCTGCGGTATCAGGTCACTGGTCCGTTCAATAGGGCCTTGCAGCAGCTTCGGGAAGAAAGCCATGTAGAGGGCGTAATATCCGAAATGCGTTTCCGGTTCCTCTATTTCCAGGTAGATGTCCGCAAGATACGATATGGCCTGAAAGGTGTAATACGAAACACCGATGCTGATGAGCGTATGGGAGAGTGTGCTGTTGAGGCCGAAAAGGCTGTTTGTCTGTGACTCGAAAAAAGGGAAATATTTGAAGAGAGCAAGAACGATTACAGAGGCGAAACTGCCGCCCCAGAGCCAGCGTTTACGCATTGTTTCATCATGCTGTGCCGCCATGCGCAGACCGCAGGTGTAACTGATGGCGGTAACCAGAAGCAGCACGGCCGGCAGATATGGCGCTTTCAGGGCTGCGTAAAAGCCGTAGCTGGCGACAAGCAGCACCAGCCAGCGCCAGCGATCGGCGGTAAAGTAAAAAACCAGATAAACGACCGGCAAAAAAAAGAAATACGAAAGGGAGTTGAACGCCATTTGTTATGCGGCCAACTTTCGCTCGATGTCGGCAATCAGGTCACCAACGCTGCGCTGCTTGAGCAGATCTTTCTGGGTAAACCGGATGTTAAACTTCGCTTCGATGGTGGTAACCAGATTGACGTGGGAAAGCGAATCCCAGCCGTCAACGTCATTTGCAGTCATCTCGGGAGTAATCCTGATATCGTCATCGTCAAATACTTCACAGAAAATTTTGTTCAACGTATCCTGCAACTCCATGGTTAATCCTCCAGTGTGGAAATGTCTCCGGCATCCTGCCCAAGGTAGCGGGCCTTCAGTACCCGCCGCATGATCTTGCCACTTTTATTTTTTGGTACGCTGTCAACAATGATAATCTCTTGCGGGGTTGCTATGGATGATGCCCTGTTGCTGACATCATCACTTCGCCCCTTGAACCAGTAATAACCGTCATCATCCCTTACGGCGGTGTCGCCGGTGTAGTACCAGTTGTTCTTGAACTTGGAATTGTAGGCTGATTTATTATTCAAGTATGTGACAAACATGGAAGGCCAGCCGGTTTTGAGACAGATCGTCACTGCTTCATTCTGCAAGAGATCGAACCATAGCCTGGCGTCATAGCCGCCCCCGTAATGAATCTGGGTAACACCCAGGCTCCAGGGGCCGATAATACCGTAGGATGTGCCGGTTACCCAGCCTTGGTCTGCTGTACACCAGAAAATATCGGACTCGGTCAGGTTTAGCACTTCATGTGCAGTTCTGCTCTGGTGAAGAATGCTGCGGTGGACATGGAGCACACCTTTTGGCTTGCCAGTTGAACCAGAGGTATAATGAAGTACGGATGGGGTGTCCGGTGCGGTTAATGATGCGGTAAAATCGCTTGATGCCTGGCGCATGAGTGCCGTATAGCTGAGGATACTTTCGGACTGGTGCTCTTCAATATCGGTAACAATGATGTATTTAAGGGATGGCAGATGGTCACGCACCCGCGCAATTTTTTTCAGGAGGCTCTTTTTGGTTACTATTCCCTTAGCTTTGGCATCACCAAGGCGGTCAAGAAGAGCATCATCACCAAAGTTTGAAAAGAGGGTGCCGCAGATTACCTGAAGTTTCAACGCCCCCAAGAAACTAAAGAACTGTTCGGGTGTTTTAGGCAGGAAAGTAAACAGAATATCCCCCGCAGCAAAGCCGAGAGCCTGCAAAGCGTTGGCAAAACGGTTGGATTCACGATCAAGGTCATTGAAGGTGTAGGTGGTCCGTTCATGATGAGCGGATACCCAACGGAAAGCCACTTTCTCACCAAGTCCCAGCGTACATTGCTGGCGGGTACAGATGTGACCGATATTGTATTGTTCATTTACGATTATGTTCATTATCGCCTCGATAGAGTGCTTAATGACAGGTTATCTAACATAAATCCATCCATATAACCACCTAAGATCTGAGCATAAAACTGGTACATCAGTAAATTCCGGGTCTCTTAGTTCCGTTCTCCTCTACAGGCGGCTACGAACGTTTCGGCGATGTTCCGGTTGCTGCCGAAATGCAGATGGAGATAGGACGCCAGGCAGTTACGTATCCGGAATCCTTCAAATCCCAATGTGACCCCCTGGCGTGACACCCGGTAACAGCAGTCGACCTCTTCCGGCATTGCGCTGATCTCCGAGTAGTGAAATTCGTGCCCCCGAACCAGAGCTCCTTCAGCGCCGATGATGGTGTCCTCTCGCAGTTCGGCCTGCCGGTAGCCGAGCGCCTTGCGGCGTGAAAGCATCCGGCAGCGCACCGGGAAAATTCCCACAAAGTCCGTTGAAGCGTGATTGCCGGCAGCGTCAATTCCCTCAGTCAGATAGACAAAGCCGCCGCATTCCGCATACACCGGCATATCTGCCGCGACCGCCGTCCGTATGGCTTCTTTCATGCTCCCGTTTTCAGCCAGCACTTCCGCATACAGTTCGGGGTAGCCTCCCGGCAGATAGATGCCGTTGCTGCCGGAGGGGAGGGCGATATCGGACAATGGCGAGAAAAAGGCGAGTTCTGCTCCGGCTTCCCGCAACAGGCGCAGGTTGTCTTCGTACATGAAGCAGAAAGCGGTGTCGCGGGCCACGGCGATTTTGACCAGTGGTTTGCCGCTCACCAACCTCTTTTGGCACCTAACGTTCGTCACCTTCGCAGGCTGAGCGGAGTCGAAGCCAAGCCCACTCATCCGGTCCAGATCCAGATGCTGCTCTGCCATATCGGCCAGCCGCCCGATGAACTCATCGGAAAGCGGGTTGTCCTCCGCCGTCACCAAACCCAAATGGCGCGAGGGGATGACCAGTGATTCATCACGGGGGATGCAGCCGAAGCAGATGATTTCCGGACAAGAAGCGGCCAGCGCTTCCGCGAGGAGCGCGGCATGGTTTTCACTGCCGACATTGTTGAATATGACGCCGGCCAGCGTAACCTGCGGATCAAACTCTGCAAACCCCTTGACCAGCGCTGCGGCGCTGGCCGCCATACCGCGGGCGTTTACCACCAGAACCACAGGGACTCCCGTCAGAGTGGCTATCTGGGCGCTGCTCCCATTCCTGCTTGATGCGCCGATACCGTCGAACAGTCCCATGGCGCCTTCAACGACGGCAATTGAAGGACCGGTCCGGTTCGTCAGGTTCGCAAGAAAGGTCTCACGTACAAATTCTCCGTTGCACATCCAGCCATCGAGATTAATTGAGAGGCTACCGGTCACGGCACGGTGATAGCCCGGATCGATAAAGTCAGGCCCGCACTTGAAGGGGGCCACTGCCATGCCGCGGCGGACGAGCGCAGCCATGATCGCAAGGCTGACCGTGGTTTTGCCGCTGCCACTCTGAGGGGCGGATATCAGGAAGGCATTCTTGGTGTTCATCGAAGCGACCGCCTGGTCCCGCCATACTGAAAAAATGCGATCAAATGGAACTCTTCCTTGTCATAACCCTTGGGGAACCCCCCCACCGGACCAATGGCTCTCAGGGTGCGTAGCACCTCTTCATCCAGTATACGGGCCCCGGAGCTCTCCAGTTGTTGGATGTTGATAATTTCGCCCCGTCGATTAAAGGTAATCCGGACCGGTGTGATCCCTTCGATTCCTCTCAAAGCGGCCTCTTGCGGGTAGCGCCAGACACCGTAGACCGCACCTTCGAAACGGCGCAAAAATGAACCGAATACGATATCATCACTGTTTAGAAAACGGGTATCTCCTTCAGCTATTTCGTTTTCGAATTTGTGTCGATAACTCTCCTCCAGTTTTGCCATCCGGTTGGCTCCGGGGAACAGGTGTGCAGTGGATGGAGGTTGCCGTGCCGTCTGGTTTTTTGGTTTCAAAAGGCTGGCTATTGAAGATCCGGGAGTGGGTACAAGCTGTTCGGTTACGGACTGGGATTGCTGTGGAGCGGGTACGGCATGCCGCTCCGGATAGGGTGCTGTCTGCTTTTCCATAACCTGGGCATCTTGCGGAGCATCACCGCGGGGTGCACTTTCCTTGGGAACTCTGATGCGTTTTTCGGAACGACGCTTGGTCTCCTGTTGCTGTTGTTCAAGCGGATGTTTCAGTTCCGGCATCTGCTGCAGATCGATAAAAACCGGTTCTTTGGGAGGCTCCGTCCGTGACGCGGGAAAATAATAGAGCGCAGTAAACAACCCGAAATGCAGAAGGAGAGAGAGGGCGAGCAAGTAGAGAAACGATTTTTCTATATAGTGATCACGCATGAAGTGAAGTCGTTTCCCGTTGATTTACGAGGCTGAAGAAACCGGTATTGTTTCCTGCGTATACTCGCGACGGGAGTCGGCCTGTGGGCTGGTTTCCGTGCGCAGGAACTGAAGAATCTCTTTCAGACTTTCCAGAATATTATGTTCCGCTTTGGGGAGTTCCCTCGGGTCGAGCTCCAGCGTAACCGTACTTTGGTACTCGGTGCTGCGAAGGTGATTCAGGAATCGAGTCAGCGGAAGGATCCCATGCCCCGGAAGCAGGTGTTCACGATCATGACCGTAGTCGGAAAAATGGATATTGAGAATACGCCCCGAGTCGTAACAGAGAAAAAACTCGTTGATGAAATCAGTCTTGCCTGACCCGATATGGGTGCAGTCGAACGTCATGTACAGGTTATGGTCCCTGATGAAATCGACCATTCGCTGCATGTTGGAAAGGATATTCGGGTTGATTTTCCACTTTCCCACCCAGGGCATGTTTTCCATGGCAATGGCTACTTTTCCGTCCAGACCCAGCTCTTTCTGAAAATCGTTGACACTGTAAAGCCAACGCCAGAAACCGATCTCAAGCCCCATCCAGGACGGGGGATGAAAATTTACCATCGGGATGTCACATTCGGCTGCCAGCGCCACGGAATTCTTGAGCGAATCAACACTTCCACCCCACCCATCCAGCGCCATAAACGGGGCATGGATGGAGTGGATCGTGGTAATTCCCTGGAGTGAACGCACCAGCTTTGTTGAATTGATCCGCTGAAAATCCTGGTTGATGATCAGTTCAACCCCGTCGAAGCCGGACTCTGCCGCCAGTTCGAATACCCGTTGCAATGGCAGGGTAAACAGGCTTCCGGTTGAAAGCGATAGTATCATGGGCCGCTATTCCCCCATCCCGGAGAATATTATTTCAACGTGGTGCTGAATGATGGCAACCGATTCAAGGGTTTCTTTCAACGCGTGCCGCTGTTCAGCGGTCAGTTCGTTCGGGTCGATACTGAGAGAATGGTCGGTATGTTCATCGATGTGAAACGATTGTTCCCGCCATAGCCGCAGGTCATGCAGACGGTGCCAGGTTGCCAGGATCCGTTCCGCCAGTTCGACATCCAGTTTATTCTGTTTCAGAAGGGCATGAATCCTTTCGTAGACGCAGCTGTCGGGGTTGTTCCTGATTAACGCCAACGCCGAGAGAGCGGCGGAAAGCGGCATCAGCCCATGGTTTAACAGCTGAAAAAGCCCGTTTCGTTCCAGTTTCAATCTGCCCATGAAACCCAGGCCGTTGGAAAGTGCAGCCATGCGGTGCACCAGGTTTGTCAGGGCAAAGATGTTTTCCTGTAATGCCGCGTTGCTGAGCTGTTTCAGCTCGAAACCGAGTTTGCTTCCGGAGCAGAGCGGAAACTGATCAATAAGTCGACACAGGTTGATTGACTCCTCCTCCGTTTTGCACCGGTGGCGCCATTCGGACAGCGTCCCACGCCAATCCGGGTTGAGTGGAGTTATTTCCGGGTCTATCGGAAACCCTCCCTCTTCGAATCCGGCATGCAGCGCTTCGCAGAAGCGATTGAATGTTGGGAACTGTTCCGGCGTGACTTCGGTATGGACGAGGAGAATCTGTAACGGGCAGAAGGGAGAGTATTCGCACCGTCCGGCCGGGCCCACGGCTATCAGTGCCAGTTCCGGAAGATGGCGGGCATCCGTCCCAAGTTGGCTGATAACGTGCGCAACAATGGCGTTGCTCGCGGTGCGCAGAAAGTCCATGCTCAGCTGATAGAACGCAGTGGCTGAATGGAACAGGCCAAAATGGCGATAGAGAGAGCCGTAGAATGCGCCCGTCAGTTCTTTACGGTGGTGGGGCAGGGCAGTGGACATCTCTTCGATCAGGCAGTGCAATTGCTGCCGGAGGGTCTGGTGTGCCTGCAAGAGTGTTTCAACTGTTGCTGATGCCTCTTCTATCACACTCTCGGAACTGCCGTCCGGATCTGACGCTGCCAGATCCAGCAGGGACTTTCGATATTCCGCGGCAAAATCGGTGGCCGCCCTCCAGAGGGTAATATCGTTTCCTTTTGCCGATAACAGGGGTTCCATTATTATTCTTCCGGACAGTTATGCACATCCCGGCTCACAAAGAGGCGGATGGCTGCCGATGGCGGTGCGGTCAGCAGTGACGCAACGAACATGACGAACAAGACAAGGGGCGCCCCGATAAATGCCGATGACGTAAGTGGAAACAGGTGAGAGACAAACGGGATGGAGTTGCCGGCAACTAGAGGCATGAAGCTGATAACCAGTCCGGTCAGCATGCCGCTGATGACGCCGGTGGCATTGGCCCGGGGCCACCAGATACCGAGCAGGAAAGCCGGGAATATGGTGTTGCCCGCCAGGGCAAAGGCGAAAGCGGCAATTTCGGCGATCATTCCCCACGTCTGGAACGCCAACACCATGACGACAGCCGCCAGAATTAGGAAAAATCCTTTTGCGGCAATGACCTTGTCCTGCTCCGATGCGCCGGGGCGAATCAGTCGCGGGTAAATATCAAACGAGAATGAAGCTGAACCGGTCATCAACAGTCCGGCCGTCGTGGAAAAAGCGGCGCTCATCCCTCCGGCGGCCAGAAGTCCGACCGCCCAGAGTGGCAATCCTCCCAGAGTTGCCGCAGAGAGTACGATCATGTCGGCGGCATCGGCTCCGCCTGCATTGAGATTCAGGCCGTTCCTCGCTTCAAACAGCCGGGCAAGCACGCCGTACGCCGGTGCCGACCAGTAGATCAGGGCGATGAAGAATAACCCCCAGACTACTCCCCAACGCGCATCGCGCATTCCTGGAACCATGTAGAAACGGGAGAGCACATGCGGCAGTCCGGCCGTGCCGAACATCAGGGTGAAACAGAGCGCAAACCACTCGAACAGGGAGGTGTTGGCAAACGGTTCCGACCAGTTGAAGCCGAACTGTTGCTGCAGTTCGCTGATCGCCGCTCCGTAGCCGAACTGGGGGAGTATCCAGAAATAGCCCAGTTTGCGGGTCAAAATCATCAGAGGAAGGATAAAGGTCGTAATCAGCACAAAATATTGAAGCTTCTGGTTGCGGGTCGCTCCGAGGGCGCCGGAGACAACGACAAAAGATACGACCAGCGAGGTGCCGACGACAACCGCCGGGATATAGGCAATGCCGAACAGCCAGGAAACAAGCAGCGCAATGCCGCGAAACTGGGCAACACAGTAAATGATTGTGATGATGATGGAAATCAGTGCAGCCAGGGTTCGAGCCGCATCCGACTCATAGCGGAAACCGACAAAATCGGGAGTGGTGAATTTACCGAAACGTCTGATTTGCGTGGCCATCAGTACCAGCAGCAGAACATACCCGCCGGTCCATCCGACTACATAGGCCATGGCAAAATAGCCTTTCAGGTAAAACATGCCGGCCAGACCGAGGAAACTTGCCGCGCTCATCCAATTGCTTGCGATCCCCGCTCCTATGCCGATTCGTCCGGTGTAGCTCCCTCTGAATCCGTATTCGGTCGCCTGTCTTTTGCTACTGCGCAGCCCGGAAAAAATAAAGAGTGTAAACATTCCCGCCACTATCGCTAATGGCACCAGTTGTATGACGCTGTTTGCCATTATTCGTTCTCCCTGTGGACCGGTTTGATACGAAAACGGAGCGAACCTTCCATCGATTGCACGGAGTTGCGGTCCATCCAGATGTTGAACAGCGCACAGAGGATGATAAACCAGAGCGGCAGCAGTTGGCCGCTCAACCAGAATTGAATCGGCAGATTGAAAAAAGTCAGATCTTTTAGTAACAGTTCGGAATAGCTTGCTTCCAGAAAATATGCAAAAAATTGAAACCCGGCAATGGCTATCAGCCAGCCCGCTAAAATAAGCTTGATGACGCGGACTTCACTCCGCATGGTTTCACCGCGCGGTCTGAAAAAACTGAGTCCCGTATGTGAAGATTTTTCATTCATGATGTCCCCCCATTCGTAACCTATATTTTCCGGTAGTGAACGTAATAAATCTGCTGCCCCAGGTCCAGAAAACGGCGCATATATTTTGAAACCGGATACCCTTCCAGGGTGTGCCGGAAGGTATCTGAACCGAGCTGGTTGACGAATCCGGGTTGAACTGACATGAATTTCGCCACATCCAGGCCGTAGTCTACAAAATCGGTTGCGAAGTAAAAATCGGCTTCAGGGCGCATAAAGCGCGTCAGGTAGGCAACAAATCCGGGATTGACCAGGCGTCTCTTCCGGTGGCGCAGTTTGGGCCAGGGATCGGGGCAGTTGATGACAGTCATTCGTAGTGTAGAAGCCGGGATGCAGGCTTCGATAAAGCTGCGTGCTTCGGCCCGAAGTACCCGTACATTGGTCAGTCCGGCCGTGTCAATCCGTTTGCAGGTTTTTATGCACCCTTTATTGTAGAAATCAAGGGCTATAAAATTGAGCTCGGGGTGAATAGCGGCCATCTGCACGATAAAATCGCCGACGCCACAACCGATCTCCAGCGCCAGTGGCTTGTCATTGCCAAAGATCTTGCTCCATGAAGGTGCTGGATCATTATCTTCCCATGGCAGAAAGGTTGGCGAAGTGTTGGGAATCAGCATGAACGGGTCCTTTATACGTTAAGAATTGTTCACCATGTGGCACTGCGGGAATGAATTTCAGTCGCGTGCCGGTTCTGTTTATAAGGGCTCGGCAAAATTATGTAACTGTAACATATCTTGCAGGCAGGCGGGAGGGATTTTTATGATAAATGCCATCAATTCACAACTCCGCCTGTTTTTGTACCAAGTACACTCTTTACAGAGGCGATATTTTAGTGCATACAGCCATTGGAACGATATTACGTGAGGGACGTAGTTGCCGATCCGGTGCTGTTGTCAAACCATCCCCGGGAGGGAAACAATGAAGAAGATGATATGCCGTCTGATGGTACTATTCAGCCTGATTTCCCTGTTACCGGTATCTGCCGGAGCAGGTGCGGGGCGGGATGCTGAGATTACGGTATTGGAACCGAATGAAGTGCGGGTAGAGGATCCCAATAAACGTGAAAAACCGGTTTCCCCGCTGATTGTTTCGCCCGAAGATAATGTAAGAAAGAGGGATACGTCGATCACCCTTCAATGGCAGCCGGTGAAGGACGTGGCAACATATCATCTGCAGATTGCCCGCGACAGAGCGTTCACAAAACGTATTGCCGGTGTTGGCAATCTCAAGGGACCTGTTTACCAGTTGGTAAACATGGCTGCAGGGGATTATTATTTCCGCTTGAGTTCAGTGATGCAGGATGGTTTTGAGGGGGATTGGTCGCCGGTTCGGGCACTCAGCATTGTTCCGCCGCTCCCTCCACCAACGGTGCTGAAAACGGAAACTGCCGATAAAATATTCTGTTACGTTTTATATATGCTTGAAGATGGGGTTACCTATCAGATACAGGTTGCCAGGGACGAGGGGTTTACGCAGATCATTGCGGATAAAAAAATGCAGAATCCGGAAATGTTCGTAGGGAAGCCGCGTGATCCGGGGGTCTATTACCTGCGCGTTCGCGGAGTCGATGCCGAACAGCATGCCGGAAGTTTTTCCAAGGTGGAGCGTATAGAAATAAAGAAAGCACTGAGGCCTCTTTTCGGGCAATTTTAGGCAACGTACATACTTGAGCGCTTCTTCGTTTTATTGCATATAACCTGTTGGTCTCTTAACCCTCTGGTCCGGAGGTTGCGTGACGAAATCACGCCCGCCGCCGGACTTTCCGCTTTCATTACAACGGATCACGCCGTTGGTTACGGTTTTTCCTCCCCCCTTGCATATCAATTGAATATACATTATAATAAACTTATATATTTAATTTAACCTTCCGTCAGATTTTGTCAGATTTTGTCAGGTCTGGTTGGTTGACAGATGGCTTTGCTTTAATTGATACTTACAACTGGGTTAATGTAGAAAAGCGGTTTAGTTTATATATATAGCGTATCAATGAGGTCGTCTTTGTCCTTATTGTGTGTCTGTCGCTTTATTACCGGTCAAATCAAGTACATTTTAGTAACTTCAGGAGAGTTGTCATGAACCGAGCCTATCGCCTCATCTGGAACGCCGCCAAGGATGTCTGGGTTGTTGCAGCCGAGAAAGTAAAAGGCAAGGGGAGGTGCCCGGCCGGAGCCGTGAGAGCCCCATCCCTATCGATTGGCCTGCGCAGTAACTCGGACAACTATCCCGGTGGAGAAACTCCTGAACCAAAACTGTCTTCACTTCGCACTACCGATCGGAGTATGCCATTTTCATCCCTGATGATGGCGCTCGAACCGCGGTTCATGTTTGACGCCGCCGCTGCTGCCACGGTTGGCACTCTGGTGGACAGTCATCATACCGATACAACTGCCGATAAAAGCGTAGATCTCGCGAAGCATCATCAGGACTGGTTTGCCGGCACCTCCGACAGGGGACTGGACGCCAACAGAGATAATGACGTCATGAATGCACTGGCACATCACCGCGTACCTGGCGTCGGAGCCGAGCGGGAGCAGGATCAACCGAGTACCAGCGTACTCTTTGTCGATTCCCGCGTGCAGGACGTTCAAACTCTGCTTGCCGGTGTCAAGCCGGGAATAGAAGTCGTATTTCTTGACCCGCAAAAGGATGGCGTTGACCAGATCAGCAGCTATCTGCAGTCACACACGCACGTCTCGGCAATGTACATAGTTTCTCATGGTGCGTCGGGAGAAGTGGTGCTTGGCACAACCACGCTGGATGCTGCTACGCTCACGGAGCGCTCTGCTGAGATCGGCGGTTGGTCGGCCTCGCTTACCGCACATGCCGATATTCTACTCTATGGTTGTGATGTGGCTGCAGGCAGCCAGGGAGCCGCCTTTATCGGGCGGTTGGCACAGACGACCGGCACCGATGTTGCGGCTTCCACCGACTTGACGGGAGGTACAGCGGTTGGCGGGAACTGGGTGCTGGAACGACAGACCGGGTTGATTGAGGCCGGGTTGTTTGCATCGGACGTGCAGTTGGCCAATTATGATGCTACGCTGGCGGCGACTGCAATCAATGCTGTTACGGCGGATGATGTGGTTGTTGCCTCTGAACGGAGCAGTGTTACTATAACCGGTACTACCAACAGTGCCAGTGGTTCAGTTATCAGAGTGACGGTACGGGATTCCGCTGATCATCTTGTAAGTGTAAACTCGACTGCTCTCGGCAGCGCCAATGCCTCATTTACGGCCACAATTGATTTGTCCACGTTAAATGATGGCCCCCTGACGGTGTATGCGAAATCATTTACGAGTGCCGCTCTTGCAACCGCTGCGCAGGATTTGACAAGTGGAGACGTCACTCGCACAACAACGATTCTTGCGGCAAATTCAACCACAATCCTTCCCGTCACTGCGGATAATGTTGTCATCGCAGGTGAACGGAGCAGTGTTGCAATAACCGGTACAACACCACATACGAGTGGGTATGTCAGGGTGACGGTGTTGGATGCCGCCGGTCATTCAGTAAGTGCAACGTCCGGAGCGGTTACAAGCTTGGTTCCGTATTCCGCAATGCTCGACTTATCCACACTAAGTGATGGCTCCCTGACCGTGTACACAAAATGGTATGCGGCAGATCCAGGGGCAATAACTTTAACAAGCGGAGACGCAGACGCATCCCGGACAAGTGCCACGCTTGCAGCCGTCACTGCTATCAATGCGGTTGCTACGGACGATATTGTCAATATTTCGGAGCGGAGTTCTGTTACCATTTCCGGCACTACGACTACTAACGGCGGAGGCTATGAAAGGGTTACGATACGGGACGCTGGTGGTCATACGGTGAGCGGAACTTCAACCCAGCTTGGCACCGGAAGTTCTAATGCGTATTCTGTTACTCTTGATCTCTCTACTCTGAGTGACGGAGGATTAACGGTTTACTCGAAATATTTTAGTGACACGACATCTGCCAATATTACACTGACGAGCGGTGATGCTACACGAACCACGGCAACGCTTGCCGCAAATACCACGGTTTATAATGACAATTGGCAGACGCTTAATTTTGATGGGACGACTATCTCTCCGATTGTAAAGGGGACTGGAACGCTTGGTACAAACAACAACCTGAATCGTTCTAATAGAGCGCTTGTGTTTTCAGTATGACTTTTTCTGTCGTATGTATCTGCTATTCTCCTGATATCAAGAATCGGGAGGATACACATGAAAAAGAACAACATTCAAT
>Ga0073936_10003109_pt1 | contig 24133 bp, 20 predicted proteins | sample AliMusrvi5mmetaG_FD_87041 | JGI IMG/M metagenome (GOLD analysis project Ga0073936, IMG submission 87041) | Freshwater lake bacterial and archeal communities from Alinen Mustajarvi, Finland, to study Microbial Dark Matter (Phase II) - Alinen... | ecosystem: Environmental > Aquatic > Freshwater >... | reverse complement strand
CCGCCGCAGGCCCCGCTGTAGTCACGCGGGTGAAGCTTCAAGACCGCCGCAAAACGAACAAAAAAACCTGATTTCAAAAGGAAAACCGGGATGTTCGGGTGTCGGAAAAATCTGGAAGTTCCGTTTCATGCAATGACGGAGTTCAAGTCCTATTTCGCATGAAATACGCCCCGCTTGGTAGCGACTCCTCTGGCAGCGTCGGGCATCAGTGCATGGCTTTCACACGTCACTTGCCGCCCCGCAACGCCTCCAACGCCGCTTGACGTTGCTCCTCTTCATGCCAAACGCTCCCCGCAACCCCATTGATAGCCATGCTGTGGCCTGCCGCAATGACTTCAAACACCGATGGGGACTTGAAGCGTTTTCGGATTACGTCATCATAGCGCTCCGAAGCGGCAGGGGTCAACGCCGCCGCCAGATGTCCGCCGGGCGCGAACAAACATCGTTGGCTGTCTTCACAGAGGGCGAGGCGGTTGCGGGCGAGAAACACCCGGCGGAAGGCCGCACTGGACGAGAAAGCTGTCGTGGGAAACGCCACCGGGCCTGCCACTTCAATTTGATCGATCATGTTGAGAGCGATGGCCCGCTCAAACCGCAACACCGCCGCCATTTCTTCGCCGACAGGTCGGCTGCGAGCGGCGATTGCGGCGATAAGACGGGTCCGCATGGCATCCTGTTTCAATCCGCCTGGACCCGAATCGGTGACCTGCTGGTAGGCAATATCCTCGAATCCGCAGCCGACAACCGTGCAAAGCAGACTGTTGTTTGCGCGCAGGTGTCGTCCGAGGTCTAGCAATAGAACCACTTGTGAGGTGAACATTTCCTCGTCTCCCAGTGCAAGGGCGGCCGCCGCGTGGGCGGAAATCAGCTTACGGCAGAGAAATAACCGGCTTACCCATGTTGAAGGGTGTTGTATACCGCTAGCGTCTTCCAATTCAATCCGGCAACTCGGTCGTGCCGCCGCCTCGGCCAGGGCGGCGAAATCCGCGGCAAATGGCTCGCAATGGGCCAACACCCGCCGGGCCAATTCCTCGGGCATGGGCGTCGGTTTCTCCGCATCCTGCCACTCCGAATAGCCGGCGAGTTCATCCGCTCTCATTTTCCCGAGCCGCTCCATCACCGCCGGGTCGTTGGCCGCGACCGCTGCCAGCCACGGGTGCTTCGCGAAATTCCGCGCATTATCCACCGCCGGCGGCAGATGGGCCGCCAGGTCGAATGACTCGCCCCGCGCTTCCCAATGGGCCTTGAAATCAGTCCAGCGCTTCTCCCACATGCGGGCCCAGAGTTCCATGCCCCCAACCAGAGTCATCGCAATCACTGCAGCGAGCATCACCGCGGCCACGATCCATTTGTTAGTTCCGCTCATGCTTGTGGTAAGTCTCCGAGGATACAATCGCGCGACGAGGACCGAGGTCAATTGCAATGGCGTGTAGAGCGGTTCGAGGTGTTCCTCACGGGTATCAATGATCGCCTTGGCGGCTTACTGCAAGGAAATTGCCTTCGAGGTTGCGGGGGATGAGAAAGCGAACATAATCAATCATGGAGGGGCGGGCATGCCGCGGAAGCGGAAGTAGGCGGCACAGGCGCCTTCGGAGGAAACCATCGGCGCGCCGAGCGGATGCTCCGGCTTGCAGCGCTTGCCGAAGGCCGGACACTGGTCGGGGCGCAGTGTGCCGAGCATGACCCGGCCGCCCTGACATTCGTCGTCGCCACCGCTTGGGGCGGGACCCAGGTTGAAGCGCAGTGCGGCGTCGAAATCCGCGTAGTCCTGGCGCAGGCCTAGTCCGCTGGCGGGCAACACGCCGAGGCCGCGCCATTCGCGGTCGATCACCTCGAAGACGCTGCGGGTCATCGCCAGCGCCGGCAGATTTCCCGCGGGGCGCACGGCCCGGGCATAGGCGTTTTCCAGTTCGGCGCGGCCTTCCTCCAACTGACGCACGCAGCGCAGGATCCCGTCTAGCAGGTCCACCGGTTCGAACCCCGTCACCACCACGGGCACATGATGGCGTAGGCAGAGTTCTTCTAACTCTTCGACGCCGGTGACAGCGGCGGCATGGCCCGCGGCCAGAAACCCCTGCACTTGCGACCCGGGCGAACGCAGGATGAAATCCATAGCGGGTCCGACCAGCACCTGGGAAACCAACAGCGAGAAGTTGTTGACGCCACCCGCCTTGGCTTGGTGGGCCGCCATTGCGTTGGCCGGCGCGGTGGTTTCAAATCCGATCGCGAAAAAAACCACCTCGCGAGCGGGTTCGCGGCGGGCGAGTGCCAACGCATCCAACGGGGAATACACGATCCGCACGTCGCCGCCGGCGGCTTTGGCATGCAACAAGTCGCCCTGCCGGCCGGGCACGCGCAACATGTCACCAAACGAACACAGGATCACCTCCGGCCGTTGTGTTAGGGCCACCGCCTGGTCAATCAGGCCGGCGGGGGTCACGCAGACCGGGCAGCCGGGGCCATGGATCAACCTGAGCGCGGGTGGGAGCAGACGGTCGATGCCATAGCGCAGGATCGCATGGGTCTGGCCTCCGCAAACCTCCATCAGTGTCCACGGCCGGGTGATGATGCGGGCGAGTTCAGCGGCGAGGGCATGCGCCGCCGCCGGGTTGCGGTATTCCTCGATGAATTTCATGCCGCCACCTCCGGCGGGGGTTGAGTCGCGACTTCAAGGTCCTGCAATTCCTCCATCTCCCGCAGAATGTCCCAAATGCGCGCGGCTTCGTCCGGGTCGATCCGCTGCAGGGCGAAGCCGACATGCACGAGCACATAGTCACCGACCGCGGCATCGGGCGCGTAGGCCAGATTGATCGTCTTCTCGATCGTGCCAAACAGCACCCGGCCGCTCCGGTTCCATGGATCGGTTGCGATATCAACGGTGAGAACTTGACCTGGGATGGCGAGACACATGGGGGGTGTCGGTTATTAGTTATCAGTTGTCAGTTGTCAGTTATCAGGCGGGTGCAGCCAGGCTCCGGCGAAGGCTTGGCCGGCTGCCAGGCCGCCGTCGTTGGCGGGGAATTGCTCGGGGAGCAACACCTGGTGCCCTTGTTTGGATAGGGAGGCCGCGGCCCCTTCGAGCAGGAGGACGTTTTGGAAACAGCCGCCGCTTAGCACGACCGTGGACACCGCGATCCGTTCCGCCACCGCGGCGCTGATTGCCACCAGCGTCCGGTGAAAACGCGCCGCGATTTCCGGGGCCGGCACGCCCGCGCGGCCCGCCTGCCAGACGGCCTCGGCCAGCGGCGCGGTATCGACTTCCCAGGCGGCCACCTGCGGCAACGAAGGGCGTTCCAATTGCCAGCCAGCGCAGTCTCCTGTTAGTTCGACGTCGGCCGTGCTAGTCTCAGGTGCCGGGCGCAGGGCAAACGGATAGGGCGTGGCCGGTCCGTGGTGCGTCGCCGCGGCGGCCTCCAGAAGCACGGCCGCCTCGCCTTCGTAGCGGGCCACCGAGCACAGTCCGATGAGGGCCGCGACGGCATCAAACAGCCGGCCGGCGCTGCTGGTACGGAGCGTGCCGGCCGCGCCGTCGCACAGTTTTCCTAACTGTCCGGTGGGCAGGTCGAGACGGCGGGCGGCTTCGGTGGCAACCTCCGGGCCGAGGGTTTCCCACAGCCAGGCAAAGGCGCTGCGGCGCGGTTCGCGCACGGCGCGTTCCCCGCCCGGCAGGGCAAAGCGGCGCAGGTGGCCGACGCGGCGGCAGGCGGGGCCTTGGGCGAGCAGAAATTCACCGCCCCAGACGGTACCATCCGGCCCGTAGCCGCTGCCATCCCAGATCACGCCCAGCGCGGGTCCCTCAGACAGGCGGGGTTGTTCGGCCAGCACGGCCAGCAGGTGCGCATGGTGGTGTTGCACCTCCAAGCGCGCCAGCGGCAAGCTGCGCGCCGCGACCGAGGCGGCGTAATCCGGGTGCAGATCGCAAGCCACCCACGTCGGATCAAGCCGCAGCATGCGCTGCAACGCCGCAGCGGTGGCAGCGTGACGCTCGCGGGCAAGGACCGTGTCTTGATCGCCCAAGTGCGGGCTCAGCACGAGATCGCAGCCTCTAACAAGAGCGAGCGAGCCTTTCACCTGGCCACCCATGGCCAGTCCGGGGCAGGCCACCGGGAGCGCCAGGCGCACCGGTGCCGGCGCATGGCCGCGGGCACGGCGGAGCATGCGGGGCCTGCCGGCGGCCATACGCAGCACCGAGTCGTCGGCGGGTTGGAGAATTTTCCGGTCATGGACTAACAACAAGTCGGCCACCCGACCGAGGCGCGCGATGGCCTCCGCCGGCTCGAAACAGAGCGGCTCGTCGCTGAGGTTGCCACTGGTGGCGACCACCGGACGCGCAAACGCCTCGAGCAGGAGGATTTGTAGCGGTGAGGCCGGCAGACACAGTCCCACCGTGGTGCAACCCGGCGCGACCTCCGAAGCCAGCCGCGAGTCCGTCCGTGCCGCCACGAGAATGATCGGCGCCGCCGGACTTGCCAGAAGTTTTTCCTCCTTGGGTGTTAGATCGGCAAGCTGCCGCGCCTCTGTTAGATCGCGCACCATGACGGCCAGCGGTTTGGCCTCGCGGTGTTTGCGTTCGCGCAGGCGGGCCACGGCGTCGGAGCGGGTGGCGTCCACCCACAGTTGGAAGCCGCCGGTTGCCAGCACGGCCACGATTTTGCCATCGGCCAGCATGGCGGCCGCGGCGTCGATGGCCACGTGGGTTTCCGCCAAGAGCTGTCCGTTCGGGGTCAGGGCCGATAGCCGCGGGCCGCAGCGTGGGCAGGCGATGGCTTCGGCATGGAAACGCCGGTCGCCGGGGTTGTCGTATTCTTCCGCGCATTGGGGGCAGAGCGGAAACTCGGCCAAGGCGGTGCGGGCACGGTCGTATGGCAGGGCTTCGGTGATGGTGAAGCGGGGGCCGCAGCGGGCGCAGGCGAGAAAGGGATAAGCATGGCGGCGGTCGCGCGGGTCGAGCAGTTCGCGGCGGCACTCGGGACAGGGCGCAAGATCCGGCGCGAGCGCGGAGCCGCCGGCACCGGCCAAGCAACTCGGCGCGATGCGGAAACCACCGTCTAACGGTTGGCTGGCGTGCGCCGGCTCTTCCTCGATCGACTCGACCTGCGCCGGCTGCGGGGCATGGTAAAGTTGTGTCCGCAATGCCTCCAGCGCCGCGGCGCTGCCTTGCGCCTCGAGCCACACGCCAGCCGCGTCATTGCCCACCTCGCCTGTTAGATCCAGTTGCCTCGCGCTGCGACACACCCACGGCCGGAAACCCACGCCCTGCACGATCCCGGACACGCGCCAGCGGCGGCGGACTGCGGCGCTGCATGCCGGAACCGGTGGAGTTGTGGCCGGCGTGATCATGTTCCCTCAGAGCGTATCTGAAAGGTGGGGAGCGCCGGCGTCTCGCCGGCTGAGCCCGGCATCTTGCCGGGCTCTCTTCCCGTGGCGACGGGGTGTTGTTGAAGCACCATGGCAATGCGATTTCATTTTTCACACAGGCTCTTTAAAGTCGGCTGGGGCGAGCAGGCGCTCGAGGAATGCAATCCAGGCGTCGAGGCCCTCGCCAGTGCGGGAGGAAAGTTCGAGAATTTCCGCGTCGGGAGCGACCTGGGCGATGGCTTGGCGGGCGCTGGCGACGTCGAAGCCCGCCGGTTCAGTTAGATCGGTTTTGGAGATCACCACGGCGCGGGCACCATGGAAAATCGGCGGGTATTTCAGCGGTTTGTTCTCGCCCTCGGTCGCTGCCAACAGGACGATGCGGTGGGCTTCCCCCAGATCGAAGGAAGCCGGGCAGACGAGGTTGCCGACATTTTCGATGAAGAGCAATTGCACGCCTTGTTTGGGCAAGGTGTCCACCGCCGCAGCCACCATTCGGGCATCGAGATGGCAGACGGTTCCGGTGGTGATCTGGACCACCGGCGCGCCGCTCGGACGCAGCGCCTCGGCATCGGCCTGGGTTTCCAGATCGCCAACCACCACTGCGCAACCGACCCGCGATTGCAGCCGCTCCAAGGTCGCCCGCAACAGCGTGGTTTTTCCCGAACCGGGGGACGAAACGAGATTGAGCGCAAGGATGCCACGCGCGCGGAAATACCCGCGGTTGCGCTCCGCTTCGCGCTGGTTCGCATCGAGAATCGGTTGCGCGCCACTGCCACCATGGCTGTGCCAGCTCACGCTGCCGTCCGCCGCAGTGTGCGCGTGCCAACCGGCCGCTGCTTCGTGGGCGTGGGGTTCGTGGGTGTGACCATGCGGGTGTGCCGGGCCGGGGTCATGATGAGCGTGGTGAGCGTGTTGAGCGTGGTGAGCGTGGTGATCCGGATGCGGGTGACTCACGCCGCTGCTGGGATACACGTGGAAATGATCGGTTTTTTCGCAGCCGCAGTTGTCGCACATGGTAGGATGGTTGGTTCAGGAGGGTGGGGGATCGTCGCCGCAATCAAGCATCTCTCGCTCGGCACGCGGCAATTGCAAGGGGGGCGCCGCATTGCGGACAAGCAAAATCAAAGTGCCAATGGGGACTGATGGGACTGGGCTGCGCAAGGCAAGTCATGTCACAGCCGGACAGCGCTGCCAGGTTCTGGCAAGGCCCCAGGCGGCAAGAAAGGTGACAACAGCGCCAATCAGACCCGCCAGGGAAGTTGATAGCATTTGATTGGAGATGGCAGGGATGGCATACGCCGGCAGCGGTGCCACGAACGACGGCGCTGACGCATGGAGGAAGCGGAGGGTTGCCGCCACCGATGCCAAGCCATCGGGCCAGTGGCAGGCGAAGGGGGCGACGAGCAGGACGACGATGCAGGCGGAGAGGCCGAGGAAAAACACCGTGCTGCGTTCGCTGGCTCGCGCCGCGGGTCTTGTTAGGAGCGACATCACGGCGACGGTCGCCACGGCTTCACCGACTCCGATCAGCGCATGCACTCCCAGCATGGCCGGAAGGACTTGCAAAAACGGGATGGTTCCGGCGGCGGCCAGTTCGAGCGAGCAGCCCAACGCCGCGAGGAGCACCGAGAGCCATGCGGCAAGAGCGAGGGAGAACGGGCGGCGCTCCGGAGCAATGAATGCGGGAAGGCGTTGGCAGAGCCATCCGCCGACTCCGGCACCGAGGATTGCCATATTCAGGAGATTTGCGCCGAGCACCGCCAAGCCGCCGTCGGCGAACACCAGACATTGCAAGGTGACCACCAAGGCAATCGCGAGAACTCCGAAGGGAACCCCGAGCAGCGCGGCGGCAAGCACCCCGCCTAACAAGTGGCCCGAAGTGCCGAATTGCACCGGGAAATTGACCATTTGTCCGGCGAAAATCAACGCGCTGACCGCGGCGAATCGCGCGGGCGCGGGTTTGTGCTCCGCTTTCCATGCCATGGCGGCGGCCACGGCGATTCCACCCAAACTCAACGCGGCCGTAACCGGACAAACCGCACCACCCAACATTGCAGAAGGAATATGCATGAGTCACGTTTGTCTTGGTCGCCGGGCTGTCGAGAGAAATTTTCCGGCGAGCAAACCACGCTTGGTTATTGAGGAAAGAAGCGGAGGCACCCTTGAGGCAAAATTGTCACTTAGGGTCAGAAAAATAATTGAAATTTGCTTGCAAGTCGCGCGGCGGGAGGCTACGGCGCGGGAGGTGCCGCCATTGGTGGTTGTCACAAACTGCCTGAACCCGAGGTTCGCACGCTCGTGAGACGCGGACGTTGGCTGGGCTGCGTGGAGAGATCGACCGAACGCCCGGTGATCTGCCGCTAATTTTCCCTTATGGCACAAGGGTTTTCCGGTCATGTGAACTCTGGCTGTAAACACAAAATTTGGATTTGCCAGCGTTTGGCATGTTAGAGGCGGGTTGGCAGGGGTTGAAGTGATCCACCGTTCCGTCCGGAATAGCACCGGTCACCGCAGCAGTTCATTGCCATGTTAACTGTCAATGCGGGCATCAAGTCGGTGCCGCAGGCGTCATAGTCATAGCCCTTGGCCTTGAGGTCGGGTCGGTGGACATTGCCATTTGGCGCGGCCTCGCCACCAAAGAACAACATATCAGCCACCGGCTGACCTTGCTGCAACAGCGATTGGCTGCGGGCGATGTACGTCAGCCAAGGGCACGATGGTTCCCACCAGGTGTTGGTGCGGCCGAAATGCGTGCCCCAACGGCCCATGGTCATGCCGGGAGCCTGGTCTAGCCAGGGTTGACGCGCAGAACAGTGCAGGATGAAGCGGTTGACGCCTCCGTATCACTGCAAGTCGCCCAGAACCTTGGGGGTTCCCGGATGATTCAGCCACTTGCCGTTCATCCAGTGCCACCAAGACTGGCTTTGGCAGAGTGCGGCGGAGTGACAAAGCTCCGCGCCAAAGCATCCTCTTGCGCCCGCAGCAGCCCGCTTGGCGAACAGAAGCCCACCATTCCTATCAGTAGTTGTTTCATCATTCACCACACTTTCAGTTTGAAATTGCTGTCGCCGGGGCTTTCAAAGGGTCCGGCCGTGGGATTCGTCGCATCCCTTTGAGCGCCGAAATAATCGGTGTTCACTTTCAAGGGCGAACCGTCACGATTCTCATAGGCACAGTTAGTGACCTGCGGCTTGCCCAAAAACTCGGTGGTCACGAGTGCGGTGTTCAAGGACTTGAGGGACGGGTCGAGGGTGAACCGCAAATAGACGGAGTTGTCCTCCTCGACGAGCTTCAGGTCCGGGTCGATTCCCGTCTGTGCGAGGTGATGGGCTTCGCTGGCAAACGGCTTCGCGCCTTTGAAATAGGCATTGCCATCCGCTAGCGTCGGGATCTTGCTGGTGTCGCAGGCATCCAGTCCGGCGCCATCGCCCACGAAGAGATTGTTATAGAAACGGTCGTCGCCACCTTTGAAATCCTGCCTTCCGGCCACCTCGGTCGAATGCGGCTGAAAGTAGGGAATCATGCGAGCGTCCTGATGACCTGCGATGATCTTGCCGGCGACCAGGTTGTGGACAAACGCCCCGCCCTCCGACCAGTCCCACAGTGCGACGTCCGACAGGAGGATGTTGTTATCCACCAGATACGGGCCATGGTCAACCTCAGCGAAGAAATCGTGGTTGTTGTGGTAGCACAAGTTGGCGGTGACGCGGGCGCCCTGCGCCATCCAGTCCAGCCAGATACCCTCGTTGACGTTATGCAGGCGGTTGTGCTCAATGATTGCGTCAATGGCACCATGGAACTTGATTCCGGCAATCTCCACGCCGCCAAATCCGCGTTTGGTCCAGATGTCATAGATGTGATTATAGGTGATCCGGCTGAACGCCGCGCCCAGGCTGCCGCAGATTCCCGCCTGCTCACAGTTGTAGATCGTGTTGTACCGAACAATATGCGAGCCGATCTTGTCCTTGGACCAGCCTTCTTGCAACGCCTTGACGATGACCTCATTGTAATGGACGGCACCGTCCTTGGCGGGATCCTTGGACCAGACATTATGACCGCTCCTGCGGTCTTTGCCCAAAGTGATGCCAACGCATTTGGAGTCGCTAACCACGTTGTTCTCGATGATCCAGCCCTTGCTCCAATGGGTTCCAATAAGCCCGATCTGCTCGGCCGTGGGCGCCGCCCATTGGGTCGCGGCCTGGCTCAGGTGGAAACCATTGAGCGTGATGAAATCCTTGCCGGGCTCGGCCGGGTAGAAGCAACTGTCCCGTACGTTGATCTCCACCAATTCCTTGTTGGGATCAAAGTCGTGGAAATTGGCATGGATGCGGGTGTGGGCCTCGTCGCTGTCACAATACCAGGTGTAGGTCGATGCGTCCTTGTCGAGCGCGCCCTTGGCAGGCTGCGGATGCCTGACGCCCTCCAATGCGTCGGTTTCATACAGGGATTTGCCGTTGAGATAGACCTCGCCGGTATGGTGGGTCCGCCCCTGATTGTTATACCAGTCACCCGCCAGGACATCCTTGTAAGGATTGTAATTGCCGAAGAACGCGTTCGGCAAGGTCAGCTTCCATACTCCGTCACCCATCTTTTCCCAATCTCTGACCGCTTCCGAGCCTTTGATCTCCACCGCCTCTCCCGCAGCGGCTCGATAGACAATGCGAATGCGGTCGGATACGCCGCCGCGCGGCGGGGTGACCCGTTCACGGTAGGTTCCGGCATGCACGGTGATGACATCACCCGCTTGCGCGTGATCGGCCGCACCTTGGATCGTGCGCAGCGGCGCGGCCGCCGTGCCGCTATTGGCGTCCTTACCGCCGGGGGTGACGTGGAATTCCGTGGCAGCAGCGAGCTGGGCGGCCAGTGCTAACAATAGAAGAGTCGGGGGGAGTTTCTTTTTCAGTCTTTCAATTTCGAGGCACATCGGCTGGCCGGACATCTGACGACATGTTGAATCTGATTTGATGTGATGGGCCATGGCGGGGCGTGGCGAAAGGGTTGGCGAAAAGCCGGTCAGCCCGGCGGGGCGAGGAGTGAGAGATCCGGGAAATAGCGCCGGAGGTAACCCCGATCAATGGCGGCGAGGCGCTCGGCCTGAACGGTGGCATGGGCGGCGATGAGGAAATCGGGGATGAGATGCTGACGCGGCCCTCCTTCGCGGCGATAGCGCAGGAAGATCTGGCCAGCGAGGTAGGCGGACTGCGGTGCCATTGGGTCGTAATGAACTGCAATGGATTCGAACTCACGCAACGCAATTTCGGCGGAGGCAAAACCGGCGGAACACTCGGCAAAAACAACGGGACTGATGAGCAGCGGCCCCTCAGTGGCGGCGTGGGAGAGCACCTCGCGCCACGCTTCCCAACCCGCTTGGCGCCGCTGCAAAAGAATCACTACGGACGAATCAACCGCGGTTCTCATGGCTGGGGCGGAAGTTCGACCGGACCGCGGAGTTCATCAAGTACCGCCGCGACTTTGAGGTCCGGCCAAGGGTCCGTCCATTGCTTTGCGAAGTGTTTCCACGCTTCCGGGGAGATCGTCTTGGTGGCTTTCAGGAAGGGCGCCGTCTCATCGAAGTCCAGGACATCGCCCGGTTTCAGATGAAATTTACTCCGGATCGGCAGTGGGATGGTGATCTGACCTTTGCTGGTGAGCGTCGCTTTCATGCTGGGAGGATAATGCTCATGAGTAAGAATATCAAGTAAGGAAAATTCAGGGCTATGAAAATGCAAGACCGCGTCTGGAATCGAGATCCGCCCAAGCCGCGTGGTGGATCACTTGGCCGGGATTGCCTGCTTGAGGGTCACCGGGCCGAAGAGTCCGGAGGGCTGGATGTCGTCATAGCTGTTGTTGATGAGATTGGCGACGCGCACGTGGATCTCGTTGGAGCCAGGGCGCAGGGCGCTGCCGACGTCATAGATATAGGGACCCCAGAGCCGCGTGCCGACCGACTTGCCATTGACCCAGACTTCCGCCGCGTGGCAGACCTTGCCCAAATCAAGGACTACCGATGGCTCCACCTTGTCCACAGTGAGGGTCTTGGTGTAATCCAACAGTCCGCTGAATTTCGCGCCGGCCCAGCCCTGCCAATCCTCCAGCGGCTTTTCCACCCCGGCGGAAAATTCGGCGGGCGGCGCTGTTGGAAATTCCATCACCGGTTGGGCCTTCGGGTCGAAGGTGACTTTCCACGGCCCGGAAACCGTTAGAACGTCCTGCATCTTCGGTGGCTCGTGGACATCGTTCGGGGGCAACGTCGGATCCAACACTAGCCAGTAGGCTTCCAGCGGCTTGAAGCTGAGATCGATCGCCCCGCAGCCCGCTGAGGTGATGGGCCGGATTTCGCCCGTCTCACAATCCCAGATGGAAGCTGCGCATGCCTTGCGAATGACGATTTCACATTGCTGGGGCTGCTCGGTGTTGTTAGCCAGCCAGAAGAAATCCTTGCCGTCGATCCGCCGATGTTGCTGGAGAATCCGGACCTTGTGGCTGAGATTGCCCCAGAACGGTCCTTCCAAACCTTCGGGTCTCAAGTCTTCCAACTCCAGTTCGGACTTCATGCCATCCGTTAGGGCGGTGAACGATGGTGCCGCCTTGAGCGCCGCCATGAGTTCTATCATCTTGGGATCATTCATGCCATTGTCGGCGGAGGCGGCAGGCAGGTCGCCCAGCGCGAAGACATAGCCGCCGGCTTTGGCGAAATCCACCATCTTGCGGGCGGTCTCTAAGGTGAGGATATCCAGTGACGGTAGCACCAGGGTGCGGAATGAGAAATCGCCGCGGACCAGCCTGGCTTCCTCGGTTTCTCCGTTTCCTCGGTTCGACTTTTCAGTCTTGATTTCCATTTGCTTCATGTAGAAGCGGTCGCCGATGAGAAACTCGACGCGCGCGTCGGTCAGATCGTTGATGGCAGTGGCATAGATCTTGTCGAGCTGATGGACGCGGCTGCCGTCGTTGCGGCCCTCGAGGATGTCCCAGATCTTGTCATCCAGCATGGTGGCGTCGGTGCTGATCCAGGCCGATTCCAGCGGGTTGTAGAGCAACACATCGGGCACGGCACAGCCCATGGAGTTGATATAACTGGCGCGGCGCGCGAAGTCGGTCCACAAATGCATATAGGGAAACATCGGGTTTTCGGCGTACCAGTCAGGTGGCCAGGGATTGCCGGTGAGTTTGCGGGTGGTGAAAACGCCGTGGGGGATGATATGACTGATGCCCCAGGCAGTGACGGAATTGATGGCTTGCTTGAGGAAGACCGGGTTGAACGTGCTCCAGGGTTTGTCATGGCCCGCGCCGTTGCCGGCCATGCCGAAGGAGCCGGCTCCCATCAACTCGGTGGTGGCACGGGTGTTTTTGAATTCCGCCACCGAGACGATCTCCTTGAAGTCATGCACCTGCAGGGCCTTGCGCCCCAGGCAATCCTGGCCGGGCATGGTCAGCGTCCGCATCACTTTCATGAAGTCGCCGACGGTGCTGACTTGCAGCGGAAGGTTTTCCTCCCAAGTGTGGGCGGTGGTGTACATGCCGTGCTGCTCATGCCAGTCGGTGACCGCCTGGAAGTTAGCGGCATACAGGTCGGACACCAGATCGAACCATTGCCAGCGGGCCTTGGCATAGAGGCCTTCGACATCCTTATTGAGCATCAAGGGCAGCGCGAGGCGAATGTCCTGCCCATGCCGTTGCTTGAAGCGGCTGTCTAACGAATCGGACCAGGCGAGCTTGCGGCCATAGTCGCCCTCATGGTCGCGAAACACGCCGGGAATGGATTTGCCCAACTTGTCGCCCATGCGTTTGGCATAAGGCTCTAGGGCAATCTCGATGAAGGCTTTGGCGAGGCGCTCATCAATGGCGTTGACCCCGCCGCCATCCACGCCGCTCTGGGAATACTTGTGAAATGTATAGACGCGCCACGAGCCGTCCGGCGGGGCCTTCCAGACAAAGGCGTCGCCGCCGCCTATCAATCGCAGGGATTTGCTGCGGATGATTGTCGTGACTTCGGTGCCGGGTTGGTCCACCTGGGCCGCCACCGCGAAGAAGGCAGCCGGCACCTTCACTTCGCTGCCGCCGGGCGCATCGATGATCTGCCATTTGAGCGACTCGGGCTTGAGTTCCGAATGTTGTTTGACGACCCGGCCATGCGCCTGGAAGCTCGGCCACCAGTATTCGTCACAGTATCCGAGGTAGGACTTTTGTTGTTCGGCCACCTTGAGCGCTGCACCAAAGGCGTCGAACCATTTGTCGCCGAGCCACTCGTCGTCCGGCAGGTCGGGGGTGCCGACCATCGAGTTGCGGGCATGCGCATAACCGGGGTTGAACCCTTGCGAACGCAACACGCGCGACATTTCCGCCATTTTACCGCTATCCAGCGGCTCGTCCCAGAACCAGAAGGTGAACGGCGCATAGATCATGTCGGGATTGGCGAAGCCCTGGCACAGAACAGGGAAGGGGACCACCTTGCGTTGGCCCCAGTTGGATGGGGCGGCCAAGGGGTGCGCGGGCGGCTCGGCCGCGGCGCTGGCAAGTGCAAGCGAGGCGAATAGCAGGTTCAGTTTCATGGGGTTGTCATATTGTTAGAGTGCGACTCTGGGGCAAGCGGGGCGTTAGGGAACTGCGGGGAAGTTGAACCACAGATTACACGGATTACACGGATTGAAGAAGAAGACTTGGGGTGGGGGAAAGCGTGACTTGGTGGGATGGATCGGGAGAAATGAACCACTGATTAGGACTGAGAAGACTGATTCCACTGATTGAAGATTTCTTCTCAGTGTGCTCAGTGGCCTCAGTGGTTTCTTGCTCCCGATCCATCCCACCAGGTCCCGCCTTCCTCCCATCCCTTAATCATCATCCGTGTAATCCGTGTAATCCGTGTAATCTGTGGTCATTGATCGGTTGTCCTGCGGGCAAGTCACTCACGGGAAGATATGGAAATCCGCATTGGTTTTTCCGCGGTGGCCTTGATCCAGACGATCAGGTCGGTGCCTTCGAGGGTGCGGCGCAGGCCGTAACGGAAATTCTTCCCGCGCGGCACCTCCGCGCCATCGAGCTTCAGGGTGGCCTCGTGCTCGCCCCAGTTTTGGATGACCAGCGGCGGATTGAAAACCGGCGAGTCGGCGCTGCCGGCCAACTCGAGATCGAGGGCGGCACCCTTATCCAGGCGTTTCAGCAGATAGGCGCGCTGGCTCTGGCTGTAGCCGTCGCTGGCGAAGGCGTTGCCGGTGAGCTTGAGCGCGGCCGGGGCAATCCATGCCTTGGCCATGGGCAGCACGCCCACGGCCGGCTTGTCGGTCATGCCGTAGAGGAAAGCGCCTTCGGGCTGGGTGACCCAACTGAGCGACGAGTGGGCCGGTTGGTCGGTGGTCATGGCGTAGCGGCCGTCGCTGGCGACGCGCGCGACGGGCCAGTGATTCCACCATGGGAAATGCGAGAACTCCTTGCGCACCTCGCAGTTGAAAGTGGCAAACTTGGTGCCGGGTTTGGCAATGATGATGGGCCGGAAATGCGCTTTGAGGTTGACCATCTGAATGACCGGTTCGGTTAAGTCCAGCGTCGGATAGCCGTTTTCCCAGGTGTATGTTTTGGCCTCGCCCTTGAGGTTGGCCAGGCTGAGGGCCGCGAGTTCGCAGTTGTCTTCGGGGCGGGTGCCGGCCTCGCTGAGAAAGATCGTCTCCTGGTCGATGCGATGTACCGGTTCGGGCCACCAGCCCATCACGTCGCGGGAGCACACGCCGTCCGGATAGATATAGTAGAACTCGTCGCCATACTGGCCTTGGCCGGCGACCTCGTCATACTTTTCAAAGCGCAGTGCGGCGTCCACCATGGCATAGCGCCAGTGAACGACGACGCGGGCGTCGGTGTTCTCGATGATTTCCACATGGGAGAAGCGGCATTGCGAGTCGGACATGTGTTCGCAGCAGCCGACGGCGCCCTGGCCGCCGCGGAGGTGCAACTCCTCGGGCCACACGCCGCCTTCCAAACTCTGATCCGCCATCCACTTGCCATTCTCCGTCACCCAGCAGGGCGAATAGCGGGTGCCGCGCCAAAACACCATTTGCACCGGCATTTCGTCAAACTTGACCACGACGTCCGGGTCGCCGGCCATTTGCCACAACGCATCCCATTGCTCGTAATACTCCAGCTTGGTCGGATAGGCGCCGAAGCGCTGCGTGCCCTTGGCCACATTGGGAAAATGGCGCGGCGGAAGGTCGGGCGCGGCGGGTTTGACCGAAGCCCAGGACTCCCTGATTTCATTTTCAGTTAGAACACGGTCGTGAATGGTCAGCTCGTCTAAAAAACCGTCGAGCGACCACCACGACGGGAACTTCGCCCATTCCCGAACGCGGTGGTCAGGCACCATTTTCTCGTGGTTGCGGCCGACATACAGATCGATGTCCTTGGCGAAGGTGATGGGTTTTTCGATGCGCAACTCCCCCGACGGCTGGCCGTCGAGGAACAAGCGTACTCCGAAGCGTGGATCGTACACCACCGCCACGTGATGCCATGTCTTGAGGTTGAGAACCTTGCTGCTGAGACAACTCGTCCAACGATAGTCGGCGGCCAGTTGCAGGCCGAAGTGGCCGGTGCCATCGAATCCGAACGAATAGCCGCGGGTGTCGCCGTCGCGCTGGGCGAGGATGGGCGTCCAATTCCACGAGTAGGCTGCCAGCGCGACCCAGGCTTGCAAGGTGAAACCGTGGGGCAGCACCGGCGCCTGCTCGGCCTTGCGCCGCATGAGGGTGGTGAAGCCGTCGAACCGCATGCAGCCACCGCGCACGCCCTCGGGCAGAAACTTGGAATTGCCCTCGATGGTGTCGGTGACGCCACTGGCGGAATCCAGGGCGCTGTGGGTATCGAAGGTCCAGCAGGCCACGGGTTTTTCGGCCGCTGGGGCATGGGGTGCGGTGGCAGGAAACAGCAGCAACCCGGCGCAGCCAAGCATCAGGGGCCTCAGGATATCGAAACGCATCATGGCGGCTGATACCGCGCGCTTGCAGGCAATCTGTCGCGTCCCGCGCAAACCGAACGAATTTTCAAGCGCGTCGGCGTCCGAATCGATCCATTCGGTATTGAACATAAAGGAGGCCTCCTTGCGAGCGCTTCTGCGTTCCCGCGGAGTTCAATCAATCCCCTTCAGCAGCGAGGGTTCTCACTTCAGACGCGTGGCGGGGTTCTTGGCCGATTTCAGCGCAAGGAAGGGCGCCGCTTCGGCGCGGATCGTCACAATGGCCGCGGGCGATGCCATTTTTTCTTCGCAGCGCTCAGTACAGGCTCCGCCGCTTTGCTGGTTTGGCCGAGTATCTCGGCGGTTTTCGGCAGATTCTCCCGGGTAAACCAGTCTCCGAACACCTCCCGACCCATCGCAAACACCGAGGGACTCTCCATTTCCTTCGCCAACTTGACCTGTTCGGGAGTGCGTTGAGCCTGCACATAGAGAAGCACGCTCAAGTCTGCAAGGCCGGCTGGCGAGCTATCCGCCGGTGGCGGCGGCAGGATATCGAGATCCGCATTGGGAGGCAAAACGATCGGCTCGCCCGCAAAACAAAGGGTTGCTAGGAAAAGAAAACCGCCGGCTAGAAACGGGCACAGTGATTTCACGCGGGAGGGAGCGGAGTGATAGCTCATGGGATGATTCGGGATGGCTTGCAGGGCTGCGAATGCTCATTTCCCCAGCGCGAAATGTCAATGAATTTGTGTGCCTTTCACCAGCGGCGCCGGATGCCATATCTATACCCATAACTCCTGCCGCGACATTGTCTGTGCTAACAACTCCCTGCTGGCGATTCACTCCATCCACTATGGCCAACCGGTCAACCTGCCCGCCCCGGCCCGTGTGACCGACCTGTTCACCGGTCAGGTGGTCATGGAGCACGGCACGCGCATCAACCTCGGCCAAGGCTGGCAATGGCTCGGCGGCACCCACCTGTTCCGCGTCGAGTATGACCCGCCCGCCAAACAGGCCGGCTCTCGCCGCCAGCCTCAAGGAGGGGCGGTTTCCAGCCGCCCAGGCCCATGCGCAGAGCCATGGCAGCCGCTTGGCGACTTCCTCTTGCACGTTCCATGGGCAGGGTGACCAGATGTCCCCCCTCCATGTGTTATGCTCACCCTGGGCAACAGCGGATCGCAATCCGCCGCTGTTGACACTCCGGCTGAAGCCGGCGCTGCGTGCGACGGCCCCGCGCGCCAATCTGAGCCTTGGCGAAGAAATCCGGTGGCGCGGTGCAAAACCCTTGCCACATTCCCGCGGCACCACAGACTCCGCCGCGCACCATGGAAAACGAAGACGAGACGAGCATCGAGGCTGAGGCCTTCGCGACGGATCAGGGCCAAGCGGCTTTGGCGGCCGCAGAGTCGGCGAGTTGGAATCCGAAGGCCATGTATGCGGTGCTTGTGGTCCTGCCGGTGGCTGCTTTCATCTGGATTGTTTTGTCCGGCAAGTCGTTCCCCGCGGCGGTTGGAGTGGCGGCGGCCTCAGGCAGCAATGTCGCAGCCGCACAGACGTATCTGCATCTTCCGCTGTTTTGGCCCAGATTGCCGTCATCATCGGGATCGCGCGGCTGTTCGGCATTCTGTTGAAGCGACTGGGGCAACCGCAGGTTGTCGGTGAAATGATCGCCGGCTTGGCGCTGGGGCCGTCGCTGCTCGGCGCGGTCTGCCCCGACTGCTACGCATGGCTGTTTCCGGCCGGCACGATCCGCTACCTCAGCGCCCTTAGCCAGCTTGGCATCGTGTTGTTCATGTTCCTCGTGGGCCTCGAACTGGACCTGAAAAATGTCAGGGACCGCAGCCGGCACATCCTCATCGTCAGCCATGCCGGCATGGCATTGCCGCTGCTGGGCGGCGGCTTGTTGGCGCTTGTGCTCTACCACAACTATTCGACCCATCTAACCAGCTTCATGGGGTTCGCGCTGTTCTTCGGATGCGCCATGAGTGTCACCGCCTTTCCCGTGCTGGTGCGCATTCTGGCGGACCAGGGCCTGGCCGCAACGCGGTTGGGAACCACGGCCATTGCCTGCGCTGCGGTTGCGGATATCACCGCATGGGCCTTGCTGGCGCTCAGCGTGTCCATCGAGCGTGGCACAGGGGATGCGTCCGCTATCTTGTGGCGCATGGTACTGGGCGCGGCCGTGTTCCTTGGGGTCATGTTCTTTGGCGTGCGGCGCTGGCTTGCAAGCTATTGGCGGAAAGCCGGCGCAACCCCTGAAACCCTCAGCCACAATGAGTTTTCCATCATTCTGATGGTCGTGCTGGTTTCAGCCCTGGCGACGGAACTGCTCAACGCCCATGCCATCTTTGGTGCGTTTGTCGCGGGCGTGATCATGCCGCGTACCGGAAACCTGCGGGTCGCCATTCAAACGCGGCTGGCGGACATTCTCGTCGTGCTGCTGCTGCCGCTGTTCTTCGCGTTCACCGGATTGCGCACCAACGTCGGTTTGCTCACCTCAAGCCGTGACTGGTGGCTCGCCGCCCTGATTCTCGGGGTCGCCGTCCTGGGCAAACTGCTCGGCACGGCCGTCGCCGCGCGTGCCAGCGGCATCCTCTGGCGCGAAGCCAACGCGCTTGGGGTGCTGATGAATTCGCGCGGCCTGATGGAACTGGTGCTGCTGACCATCGGCCTGCAAGACGGTATCATCACACCGACCCTGTTCACGATGATGGTGATCATGGCCGTGGTCACCACGATGATGACCTCGCCGCTTCTCACAGTGCTATCAGTCAGGCCAGGCGGTTTTGGAAATCCTCGTAGCTGAACTCGCGCAGGGTTTCGAGGCGGCCATCGGCATGTTGGAGCACGATGGGCGGGTGCTTCACGCCATTGAACATGGTGGTTTTGACCATCGTATAGTGCGCCATGTCGTCGAACACCAGCGTGTCGCCCACCCGCAGCTCGCGCGGAAACGCAAAATCGCCGATGACGTCGCCGGCCAGGCAGGTTGGGCCGCCGAGCCGATAGAGCCAGGCGCCGGACTCGCCGGCCAGGTGATAGTTTTCACCGGCGAAGGTCACCGCGGGCGTGGCGGCGGATGGGGCGGCATCGACCAGGAACACGTCCGGGCGATAGGGCATTTCCAACACGTCGGGCATGTGCGCGGTGGCGGAAACGCTGAGGATGGCGAGGCGTTGCCCGGCGGATTCCATCACATCCATGACGCTGGCGCGCAAGACGCCCGTATGAATGGCCACGGCTTCGCCCGGCTCTAACCAAACATCCACGGTGTAGCGCTCGCGGGCTTGTCTAACCAAGCGGACCAGCCGCTCGCGATCATAGAACGGCTTGGTGATCCAATGGCCGCCGCCCATGTTCAGATAGGTGAACTGCGGCAGGCGCAGCAAGTGGCCGAATTTCCCGTCGATGGCGGCCAACGTGGTTTCGAGGTCGGCGGAGTTTTGCTCGCACAGCGTGTGGAAATGCAGGCCGGAGATGCCTGTTAGGTCCGCGCCCGCGAGTTGGCCGGCGGTGATGCCGAGGCGCGATCCGGCGACGCAGGGGTCGTACATCGGGGTGGTGCCGGTGGAGCACTCCGGGTTGACGCGCAAGCCGCAAACCAGCTCGCCGCTGATGAAGCGCGGGTGGGCCAGCACTTGCCCGCGGAAGCGCAACCACTGCGACAGCGAGTTGAAATCCAGGTGGTCGGTGAATTCGCACAGCGCCGCCACGTCCGCCTCATCGTAGGCGACCGCGTAGGTGACGATGTGTTTTTGGAAATGCTCGCGGGCGAGCCGGGCCTCCCACAGGCCCGAGGCGCAGCAGCCGTCGAGATCGTCGCGCAGGTAGGGGAACGTTTTCCAACACGCAAACCCCTTGAGCGCCACCACCATGCGACACCCCGCGGCTTGCTTCACCTCGCGCAGGATCGCGGCGTTGCGTTGCAGGGCGGCAATGGAAATGACGAACATGGCGGCGCAACGAGCCTGCCCGGCAATCCGGCAAAGTTCGATCAAATTTCCAAAGCCCACTCATTTTATTGCGCCGATGCCCATGCCACCGCTACCCGATGGGTCGAACAACCACTCTGGAGCCAGTGCCTATATCATTGGAATTAAACGACTCATGAATCCGTACCTGCAAAAAATAAAAAAACTTGTTTCCTACGTTTTAATCTATATCGTTTGGTTCGTATTCGCGACTGATCATCCAAAAATGCCCACCTCACCCCCATGAACACATTCCGAAACCACCTCACCACCGGGGAAGTCGCCCAGCATCTGGGCTGGAGTCCACGGTTTATCGACAGCCTGGTGCGGACCGAAAAGCTGCCAGGCATCACGATCAATGGAGAACTGCGCTTCAACCGCAGCGAACTGATCGCTTGGCTTGAAGACAAACTCATGACCCTTGGCCACCGGGAAGTCGTGGCCCTGGACAATCAGTTCGCCGAGCGCGATCCGCAGCACGGGGACTTCGACCCCGTGACCCTGCAACTGTCCAAGTCAGGCATCCGCTGGGATTTGCCTGTGGCCGACCCACAGGCGTTGCTCGCCAGTCTCGCGGATTTCGCTCTTGAGAGTGGCGCCGTGACGGATCGTGCCGCCCTGCTGGCTTCCCTAACCGAGCGCGAGCGACTCTGCAGCACCGCCATGCCCGGTGGCGTGGCGATCTGCCACCCCCGCAGTTCCCTCCCCGACATCATTTGGAAGCCATTCCTCCGGCTCATCCGCACCGCCACTCCCATCGCCTTCGGAGCCGACGACCTGAATCCGACCCGCGTGTTCTTCCTGCTCGGCGCGACCACGGATGGCGGCCACCTGCAAACGCTGGCCCGCTTGGCCCGGATCTTGGATGACACCACCAAAGCCGCCTTGCTCGCAGCCAAATCCGCCGATGCCGCCTACCAACTCATCGCCAAGCGCGAAGTCACCGTGCACCGCAAGCGCCAAGTCTGGCTGGCGCAAAACGTCAATGCCCATTTCCTGGGCGACGGCATTTAAACACCATTGAGACATGAGCCCGCTCGAATCCGGGCAGGGATGCGGCTCGGCTGAACTCGCCGAACGCCCGGACCACGGTGGCGCGGGCATCTTTGGCCTTCGTAGCCTTGGCGAAGTAGGCCTGCCCGCCGCCAGGCTGCCGTGAGTGTAGCAAGTGCATGGACGGCGGTGGCCACCGCTCACCGCAAACCGCTGGCCGGAAGCTTGCCGGAAAATTTCACTTGCCCATTTGCGCGGACTAAATCCCGGCGTAGGGTGCCTACGTGGCCACTGGCAGATGCTCCTCATCCTGCGGTGGGCCACGCGAACAGGTTGAGATTATGATTGATGATTCTGTCGAGAGCAAAGACCCAAGCCAGACGAAAATTCCGGGATGGAGGGAAATCGTGACGCGCTACCAAAAGGCATCGACGCGACGAGCGGTGTGGCAGATGATCAACACGATCGGTCCGTATCTGGGCCTGTGGGTCCTGATGTATCTGTGTCTTGACGTTTCGTATTGGCTGGTCATGCCGCTGGCGCTGCTGGCGGGAGCATTCATGGTGCGCGCTTTCATCATTTTCCACGACTGCGGCCATGGCTCGTTCTTCAAGTCCAAGAAAGCCAATGCCATCGTCGGTGTCATCACCGGCGTGCTGACCCTCACGCCCTATTACCAATGGCGCTGGGAACATGCGATTCATCATTCAAGCTCCGGCGACTTGGACCGGCGCGGCACCGGCGACGTGTGGACCCTGACAGTCGAGGAGTACCTGCAATCGTCGCGTTGGAGAAAATTCGCCTACCGGCTGGCCCGCAACCCCTTTGTGTTGTTCGTGCTCGCGCCGCTGGTATTGTTCTTGTTCCTCAACCGGGTACCCAATCGCCGGGCGCCGCGCCGCGAGCGCATGTCGGTGCATTGGACCAATCTGGCCATGCTGGTGATTGCCGCCGGCCTGAGCTGGGTGTTTGGCTGGAAGGCCTATCTGATCATCCAGTTGACCGTGCTGATGGTCGCCGGCTCGGTGGGCGTATGGTTGTTCTATGTGCAGCACCAATTTGAGGGCGTGTATTGGGAGCGCAACGAGAATTGGGATTACGCCACGGCCGCGCTGCAGGGCAGCTCGTTTTACAAGTTGCCCAAAGTGTTTCAATGGTTCTCCGGCAACATCGGCTTCCATCACATCCACCATCTCAGCCCGCGCATCCCGAATTATCACCTCGAGAAATGCCACAAGTCCGAGCCGTTGTTCCAAGCGGTCAAACCCGTTACCTTGTTCGGCAGCCTCAGGTCGTTCACCTTCCGACTTTGGGATGAGCAACGCCACCGGCTCGTCGGCTACGGCCATCTCAAAGCCGCGCGCGCCGAGCGTCGGCATCCCCATGGGCGCAAGTCGTAGTCCGCAAGTCGTAGTCCGCACAGTCCCCTGTGCGGTCTTCATTGATACTGTAGCGGCGGTCTGTGACCATCGCAGCGAAATGGTGCGCGAGGCCTAATCATTGGCTGCGACGCTCATAGAGCGCCGCTACAGCTCGTCCATGCGCCGCGCGCATTCGATCATCGCCCAAGATCTGCCAAGGAATGGCTCCGGGCAGGATGCCCGGACCACTGTGGCGCGGGCATCCTGCCCGCCGCCATTCATCCTATCTTGTATGAGTCCGCTAAATGAACCGTTCTTGGGGGAAAGCCAATAGATCCGTTGTCACGTCGAACAGCGGTGCCACGCCTACTTCAAGGCGTGGCGTGAGTCTCTCAGTCGTATCAGCGCTTTTCCTGGCCGATCGCGTCGGCCACGCGGGCGGCGGCGCCTAACAACTGCTGGGCGACCGTTTGCTGGGCGACTTGGAGTTCGCTGACTTTTTCCACGATGGCCGGCGCCTCGGCCTGGGCCGTTGTCTTGGCCTTCTCGGCTTCGACTTTGACGGCGGCGACCACCGGGGCAGCCGCCTTGCCGAGGCGCTGGGACAGCGCTTTGGCGGCATCCAGGGCAGCCGACGCTTTGGCAGCCGTAGCGGACGTGGCATTGGCCATCTCGGTTTGCGCGTGTTTGGCGGCGCTTTCAATGGCGGGAGTCGTTTCGGCGGCGGCAGCCACCGTCAGGGCGGCAAGAATCGTGACAATCGTTTTCATGTTGTTAGGGATGCGGCGGGTCAGTCCGCGGTTGGTGTGTGATCTCACTCCGGGTGACCGACCGGGGTGAACATAAGCTAGCTAAGTAGCAGACGGGTCTGCCGCGAACAAGTGAAATTCCAAGAAACGTTGCGGGCCTAGTGCGGTCGGATACCGATGCCTAACAGGGTTTGGAACCTGGATGCCGTGGTTTCGCAGTCGGCGACGACGGTTTCGATGCCGGTGAATCCGGCACGTTCGAGCATGGTGGCCAGATCGCATTCGGAAAACCCGAGCCAGCGGTCGGCGTAGAGTTCGCGGGCTTCCTCGAAGGTGTGCAGCAATAAGTCGAGCACGATAAGGCGCCCGCCCGGCTTGAGGATGCGGAACGCGGCGTCGATGGCGCGCTGTGGCCGCGCCGCATGGTGCAAGGCCTGGCTGAGCACGGCGAGGTCCAACGAGCCCACCTCGATCGGCGGTTCCTCGATGTCGCCGATGCGGAATTCCAGGTTGTCCAGGCCGTTTTTCTTGGCCAGTTCCTGGCCGAAGGCGACCATTTTCGGCGAAATGTCCACGGCGATGACTTTTTCGGCGCGCTGGGCCAGGAGTTGGGCCAAGGTCCCCTCGCCTGCGCCTAAATCGGCCACCACGCGGTAGTTGAGCACCTTGATGAGCGCCTCGGCCAGGGCCTTCCACGAGCGGCCCGGCACATAGTCCTTGCCAAAACGCCCGGCCAATTCATCGAAATACGCCCGCGCCGTGTCCTTG
>Ga0073936_10003106_pt1 | contig 24147 bp, 19 predicted proteins | sample AliMusrvi5mmetaG_FD_87041 | JGI IMG/M metagenome (GOLD analysis project Ga0073936, IMG submission 87041) | Freshwater lake bacterial and archeal communities from Alinen Mustajarvi, Finland, to study Microbial Dark Matter (Phase II) - Alinen... | ecosystem: Environmental > Aquatic > Freshwater >... | reverse complement strand
TGCTTACTCCCGGGGTCGCTCCACTTGGAACCCCGGTCTTCACTGCATTAGGACTGAAAGATACCAACTTCGAAATCGGCCTGACGCCGAACCGTTCCGATTGTCTCAGTGTAATCGGCATTGCGCGTGATATCGCTGCGAAGCTCGGCCTGAAGGTGAAAAGTGCTGGTTCGGCGCTGAAGGAAGGACCGGAAAAAACCGATTCAATAATCGGGGTAACGGTTGAGAATGCTGAACTCTGCCCGCGGTATGCCGCCCGATATATCTCAGGCTGCACCATTGCTCCATCGCCGGGATGGCTCGTAAAGCGCCTTAACGCCATTGGCATCCGGTCTATCAATAACGTGGTAGACGTTACCAACCTGGTCATGATGGAGTTGGGACAGCCGCTGCATGCGTTCGACTGTGACCATTTGGCTGAAAAAAGGATTGTGGTCCGATCAGCTCACGAGGAGGAACAGTTCACAACTCTTGACAATCAGCAGCGTACGTTGACTGCTGCCGACCTCGTTATATGCGATGCCGAGCGCCCGGTGGCGCTTGCCGGAGTAATGGGCGGCCTGAATTCGGAGATTGAAAACGGCACAACCGCAATTTTACTGGAAAGTGCATTTTTTAAGCCGTCCGCAGTGCGCAAAACCAGTAAGAGGCTTGGCCTGCATACGGAATCATCGCATCGTTTTGAGCGAGGCATTGATATTGACAACGTCACCCGTGCCCTCGACAGGGCTGCCGCTTTGATTGTTGAGCTGGCCGGTGGTGCCATGTCTCAGGGCAGCATCGATGTCTATCCGGGCAAGCAGGATCGTGCGGCAATTACCTTCCGTCCGGAAAAAGCCAATGAATTGATCGGCATTCATCTGGAGCGCGATGTTATTATTGATATTCTGACCCGGCTCGAATGTCAGGTAACGCCGAACGGTGACGATTCAGTTGCCGTAATACCACCGCATTACCGCATTGACATCGAACGTGAAATCGATCTGATTGAAGAAATTGCCCGTTTGAACGGCTACGACAAGATTCCGGCGACCATGCCGATTGCCAGGGTCGTTTCGGATCGGCCGAATCAGCATCAGGATGTGGAAAAACGGGTGCGCGATCTGCTGGTGAACAACGGCATGACCGAAATCATCAACTTCAGCTTTACCGCTCCCGATGCTGCCGGCAAGCTTCTGCTCAGTGAAGATGATTCCCGCCGTATCGCGATCAAGCTGGCAAATCCGCTGGTTGATGAACAATCGGTCATGCGTACTTCACTGCTGCCCGGTCTGCTGGAAACCGTCGCCAGAAACATGAACTTCCGCTCACTTGATCTTAAACTGTTTGAAATGAGGCGTGTCTATCTGCCGGTTGAAGGTGACGATATGCCCCGTGAACCACTCTGTATCGTAGGAGCCGTAACCGGCTCGCGCGACGGTGATGGCTGGAGTCGTCCCAATGAGGCGGTTGACTTCTTCGACGCCAAGGGAATTGTTGAGACGGTACTTGATGTTCTCGATATCGGCGGCATTTCCTGGAGTACTGAAAATCCGGAGTCATATTACCATCCGGGCAAGTCATGCCGGATTCTGGTGGGGCGTGAATGCATCGGTTCGGTCGGAGAATTGCATCCGTTGGTGCAGAAAAACTTCGAAATTGAAAAGCCGGTCTACTGCTTCGAACTTGACTTTGAAAAGCTGGTTAAGCGGTCCCGTACAAAGAAAACGATTATTGCACCGTCCCGTTTCCCGGACAGCACCAGGGATATTGCACTCTTGGTTCCGGAAGAGTTGGCTGCCGGAAAAATTGTTGAGTGCATTAACTCAGTGAAAGCTAAAGAAATCGAGCACGTCCAGATATTCGATGTCTATCGTGGCAAAGGTGTTGCTGAAGGGCATAAGAGCGTTGCCGTACGCATCAGATATCGCTCTTTTGAGAGAACGCTCGCTGAAGAAGAGATAGCTGCACTGCATAACAAGATAGTTGCCAATCTGGTCAGCACGTTACAAATAAATTTGCGATAAAACCTATTGCGTAATGGATGACCCTGTGCTATAAAATTTTTCCTTTTGAATCAGTGTATTAACCGGTAAGGGTAGGGGTAATTATGACAAAAGCAGATATCGTTGAACGTATTCATCAGAAGATCGGATTTTCGAAAAAAGAATCAGCCGAGATGGTTGAAACCGTCTTTGGACTTCTTAAATTGACACTGGAATCCGGAGAAAAAATCAAGATCGCCGGTTTTGGTAACTTCGTCGTTAAGCAGAAGGCTGACCGTCGCGGCCGTAATCCGCAAACCGGTGAAACTATTACGATTAATGCCCGCAGGATTCTGACCTTCAAGCCGAGTCAGGTTCTGAAGAATGCCATAAACACTGAAGAGAAATAGTTGTAGTCAGGCGTATGCCGATATGGATGTGCGACTATCTGAAAAAATGTTTTACAAAATTGGCGAAGTTGCAGATGCGGCGGGTGTAAAAACTTCAGTTCTGCGCTTCTGGGAATCGGAATTTCCATTTCTGAAGCCGGTTAAAAGCAATTCGGGTCAGCGTCTCTATTCAAAAATCGAAGTTGATCTCGTCCTTCAGGTAAAGCGTCTTCTCTATGATGAGAAATTTACTATTGAAGGTGTTAAAAAGCGCATTTCCCCCAAAGGAAAGATAGTCAATACAGAAGATCTTTTGGAACATGCGGCACTTATAGACTATAGTGAAGTTTTGAAGTCCGTTCGAAATGAACTGAAAATTTTGCGGGATTTATTATAGTTATGTTTATCGGTGCGTAGCGCAGCCTGGTAGCGCACTAGACTGGGGGTCTAGTGGTCGCAAGTTCAAATCTTGTCGCACCGACCAATAAAAACAGGGACTTAGGCGAGATGCTTGAGTCCCTGTTTTGTTACAGGGTAACACATGGGTAACAGAATATGAAATTACACACCTTAAATTCCACACTGCTTGTACTTCAAGTCGCTACAATATTCTATTGATTGCCAGTTTATTCGGCTCCCAATCATTTCCACTGGAACAACAGAAGTTTATTTTTCTCCCAATGGCGGAGTAACTGAAGCAATCGTCAGCGAAATAAAAGCCGCTAGAAATGAAATACTCGTTCAAGCCAATAGCTTCACCAGCATTCCGATTGCAAAAGCTCTTACAGAAGCACACAGGCAGGGTGTCAATGTTGTAGCTTTTTTGGATAAGAGTCAGCGTAAGGAAAATTATACTGCTGCTACTTTTTTCAATGCAGGAATTTCGGTCTTGATATAGCCCCAAGCGGGTGCAGTGCGTTGATAACTTATAGTATTTGGTACGTGTGGATATTCTGTCGGGTAGATTTCTCAATCGTACAGAAGAAAGCCCATTCCAGTATTTGTAAAGGGAGAGATTCATCCTGAAGGCGGCGGCCAAGAGCATCTTCCTTGGCGACCAACGCCAGATCTCCGGTCAAGCCGAGAACACGCAGCACCTGCACGTAGATCCCGATTGCTACTGAAGGTCCCCCGTTTTCGACCTTATAGAGTGTTGGCCGCGAAATGTCGGCCCTGGCACAGACAGTCTCCATGGAGAAGCGGCGGCGCAGCCTGGCGTCCTTGAGGCGCTGGCCCAGCTCCTCAAGCTCTTTTGCGGAGGAGGGGTACAATGTAGTGGTTCTTTTTTTATTCATAATGGAAACTATTTTTTACATAAACATGATGAATTGTTAAATATAATTATCGTTACTATAGCCAGATACAACAGCGCCCTGTCAGAGATACCCTGGATGCTTTTAGAAGTGCACTGATGTGGTATATTATCCTTTGAGCGTATGAATATGTTAGGCTGTCTTGCGAGGAACAAGGTGGATCTCATGCATGTATCTAACCGCCTGTGTAAGCCCTGCCGTTGCCGGGTGATGGGGGATGGTTTGTGGAGCACGGTTCGGGTTTGCATATACGGGAGAGATTATGCCCTGAACCCGATAAATCGGGTTTGCGACGCAACATGACAACAATAGAATGTAACCAGCAGAACATCAGCAACATATCTTGCCAGGAGGCACATCATGGAAACATTTGTAGGAATGTTTGGATTGCTCGTTGTTATTGCGATAATTTCGGTATTAAGCCGTTCTATTCGTATTCTGAAGGAATACGAGAGGGGTGTAATATTCCGGCTCGGCCGTTGTGTCGGCATCCGTGGCCCCGGCTTGATTCTTCTGATTCCAATTCTGGAACAAATGACGAAAGTTTCGTTACGTACCGTTGCAACCGAAATCCCGGCCCAGGACGTGGTTACTAAAGACAATGTGACTGTAAAAGTAACTGCAGTTGTTTATTCCAAAGTCGTTGACCCGCAAAAAGCCATTATTGAAGTTGAACGCTATGAATATGCCTTGGCACAGTTGGCTCAAACCGCTTTACGTGCAGGTATAGGGCAGCATATTCTGGATGAAGTACTTGGCGAACAAACAAAGCTTCAAGAGGCGTTGAGTCTTGCACTGGCAAGCCAGACCGGAAAATGGGGCGTCAAGATTGACCACGTGGAAATGAAGAATATTGATTTGCCTGTAGAAATGCAGCGAGCTATGGCTAAGGAAGCAGAAGCAGAGCGTGAAAGGCGGGCTAAGGTTATTCATGCCGATGGCGAGCTGCAGGCGTCGGAGAAGTTGGCACAAGCTGCAGCCAAGTTATCAGATACACCGGGTGCTCTTCATCTGAGAACCTTGCAGACGATGGCTGAAATTTCGACAGAGAAGAATTCAACCATTCTTTTCCCCTATGAGATTATGAATATTGCCAAGGAAGCGTTTGGCAAAAAATCATAAATGTGGAAATCTATGGCTGGTCACTAATCTTTGATAATGCATAAGTGAGTATGCGATGGCATTTGGAAAGCCTGCTGTGCACAATTCCCGTACCACTCAACACGAACCCGCCGGAGTACATTTTGTGAATTAGGCAGTATAACCGCACGGAGGAAGTATGCCACATTTACAATTTGAATTTAATCAAAGTCTGTCTCTTTCATTGGTGCTGCGGGTTCAATGCGGTGGTGCTTTTGGGCACAGCTACTTCGCCCAGGTGCGCAGCGGGCCGCTGTCGTTGTGAACAAACTCCTGATGCGGATAGTAGCCGACGCCGCCGTAGCCGAAATAGTTGCGGGCCAGTTGTGCGTATTGGCAGACCTTGCGTATGGGGACCCCAGGAATAGAGTAATCCACCGCCTTGCCCTGCATGTGGAATGAGTTGCGAGCGACGTTCTCGCTTTTCCGTGCAAGCATGGCGTTGTATTCAGGCGTGCGGTATGCCGAGTGGATGTGAAGTTCCCGCACACCAAGCAGCTGGGCGACGTAGTTGATCATCTCTATGGTAGCAATGTCCATATCGGTATATTTGTTGTCGTAGTTGCAGCGCATGAAATGATTGAGAGACTCAAGAATTTTGGGGTCGTATTCACCGTAACCGTTCCTGAACTTGAAAAGGTAGCGCTCCTTAAAGTGAGTGTTATAGAGGACGATCTTGCCCTCGTTAAACACGGGCTGACCGGTTATCTTGCGCTCCACCAGACCTCCAATCAAGCGCTCCAGAGCCTTCTCGTCCTGTTGTGCGGCAATGAACTCTTCGGCGGTTATGTTCGGGGCCAGGGCTAAGTCGTTCGGGATGTCGCCACTCTCGTCGAGGTCGCCGATGTCGGTACTGGTACCATGTTTCATGAGTGTCTTTGCCAGCGCACTGTGCGGCACGAGCAGAAATCCGGTTGCACCGGCCAAGAACTGTCTGCGTGTGAACATTCCTCTTCCTTGTAATGAGAGAGCCTGCGGCTTCATCCATGGGTTCGTTGTTGATATTTGGATAATACCAGATTAGTGGCTGATACTATCATTTGTTAGTGAGAAAGAATATATACGAATTCAAATATTCCTGATCCGGCCGTGATCAATGTTCAACGTGGTGAACTCACAGCGACAAAAAATCACCTTAATAGAAAAACGGAAATTACCACTATGGATACGGACCGCGAAAAATGGAACCGGCGCTTTGCTTCCGAAGACAGCTATCTCGGCAGTCACCCTTCTCCGTTCCTGCTGCGTGAAATAAAAAACATAGAGAAGCTGGTTCCCGGAATCCGGGCGCTGGACATTGCGTGCGGAGAAGGGCGCAACAGCCTGTTTCTGTCTGAGCGCGGTTTTCAGGTGACGGCTCTTGACATCTCAGATGTTGGTCTTGCCAAGGGTAGGCAGCGCGCCGATGAATTGGGGCTGGAGATTGATTTTCGTCAGGTTGATCTGCAGGAAACCGTACTGGACGGGGAGTATGATCTGGTGCTGAACTTCAATTTTCTGCTGCGGGAGCTTATTCCGCAAGAAATGGCGCTTCTGGTTCCGAACGGCATCTTGTTGTTCGATACCATCCGTGAAGCGCCGAAGCTGCTGCAGTCACATAATCCGGACTATCTGCTCAGGAATGGTGAGTTGAAAAGGATAGCTGCGGAATACGCCGGAGAAATTCTCTGTTATGAGGAAGTGGAAGCCGGGGAGATGCCCACGGCACGACTGATGTTCAGAAAGGCTGGTCACTCGCTGTCGGCCCCCGGAGGCGCCGACTATGAAAGGCGGGAAGATTCACAGCAATCTCGATGACCTGTTGAATATTGAGAAATGTGCTACATCCCTCCACACTTTACGGCACTGCACTTAAATTCAGTTGTGGGATTATTGATATTCAGTATAATGAGCCGTAAAGGAGACGTTATCATGAAAAAACTTGTCTTTGCCATTCTCGCTGCCTGCGCCTTACCGATGTCCAGTTTTGCCGCTGATACTATGCATGATGGGTATTGGGAGATTGTCTCCACCATGGATATGCCCGGTATGCCGATGAAAATTCCGCCAACCAAGGTTAATCACTGCTACAGCAAGGAAGATGTCAAGGATCAGAAAAAGACTGTTACTACCGACAAAAACTGTACCGTTACAGATTTTAAACAGTCCGGCAATAAAGTCACCTGGAAGATGACGTGTACTGGTAAAAACAGTGGTGTTTTCAGTGGCGAGACGATTTTCAAGAGAGACTCCTATGAATCGAACATGAAGATGCAGTCACAGGGTAGGAACATGAAAATGGTTGTCAATGCCAAACGTTTGGGGGACTGTCCGTAATAAACCGGCTGCATAAACGACAAAAATTGAAGCTCAGATATTGGGATGATTAACTGGATTTTATTATCAATCCAGTCGTTCCAACCCGGAAAAACAGGGACTTGGCCAATACGGTTGAGTCCCTGTTTCTGTTTCGCGGATGTCTCTGTTGAGCTTTTAAAGCTAAAGAACACTTGACAGGCCCGCACAAAAAACATATGGTAGTCATATGACTACCTATGGTGTTTCATCGATAAAGGAACTTACTCCGCGCCAGCGACAGGTGCTGCAGTTCATCACAACATTCAGCGACAGCTGCGGCTACCCGCCCAGCCAACGGGAAATCGCCGGGCATTTGAAAGTATCCGGCACCCTGCCGGTTATGAAACATTTGGATGCGTTGGAACGTAAGGGATATCTCAAACGGGAACATGTGAATCGTGGGATTTCACTGACGGTGCCGAATAGCCGTCCCGTCTCCCTGCCGATCATCGGTACGGTCCGTGCCGGTCATCTCTCCACGGCAATTGAAGATATCCAGGGCTACTTTTCAGTCGATCAAATGGCGGTCAAGGGGGCCGATTGCTTTTTCCTGAAAGTCAGTGGCGACTCGATGATCAATGCCGGAATTCTTGATGGTGACTTGGCCCTCGTACGCCCCCAGCAGACGGCAAATAATAAGGACACCGTGGTCGCAATGGTTGATGGCGAGGTAACGCTCAAGTGGTTCTATAAAGAGCATGACCACATTCGATTGCAACCGGCGAATCCTGATATGAATCCAATCCTCATTTACCCGGAAGATGGTGAAGTTACGATAGTTGGCAGAGTAATAGGTGTGTACCGAAATTTGTAGAAAGCGGCTGGTAATCTGAAACACTTCAATGAGATCAGGAGATCGAAAAATGGAACCAATTACTTTGTGTGGAGTAATAATTGTTATGTTTGGATTTTGGGTGGAGTATGAGCCAAGAGTAAGATCAGTTGTAAAGGAGATACGCAAGAGCAGATTTATTACTGAAGTGATGTTGCAACCAAAAGTTCAGAGGCCAGTGTATGTGAGAAGAATGCCTATATGTCTGGCTAAGCCGTTTCAGTATTGAGAGAAGCCAGGTGGTGTTCAATGTAGATAAATATTTTTTTTATAATATCTACGTAAACAGTTTTGCTTTAAGGAATATTCCTGCTATATAGCTGTGAAATAATTTTTTTCACAGGAGAACACAACGTATGGCAACTTTAACTGAATTAACCGCACAAATCGTCACTGCACGAGCAACAAAAAAGGATATGACTACTGAGGAACTTCAGGCAGAAATGAAAATGATATTTTCATTTCTAAAGGGTGTTGAGGAAGGAGGAGAGTCAGCCAATGCACCGGCTGAAGGATCTGCACCAGTAAAAGTCAACTATAAGCATTTTTTCAAAAAGACTGAAGTAATCTGTATGGTATGCAACAAAGGTGGTTTCAAAACCCTTAAACGACACCTGTCAATGGCACATAATCTGAAACCGGGTGAATACCGCAAACAGTTTGGTATCCCCTCTACTCAGTCACTGGTTGCCAAAGCCTATTCCGAGCAGCGGAAAAAAGACGCTCTTGATCGGGGGCAGGGTGAAATCCTGGCAAAAGCCCGCGCTGTTCGTGCTGCAAAAAACGCCAAGCCGGTTGCGGTTGTTGCCCCAGTTGCACCGGTTGTTAAAGCAAAAGCTGCTGCAGTAAAAGCTAAACCCGCTGCAACCGCTAAACCAGCTGTAGCTGCAAAAGCACCAGCTAAAAAAACAGCAGCAGCCAAGAAAAAAGCACCAGCCAAAGCCTAACGGCAGCCGCTGACTAAAGAATTTCCGCCTCTTTACCAAAAATGGTAAAGGGGCTTTCTTTTGCCAACCGGCTTGAACAGTTTTATGCTTGAGATTATTTGCTCCATCAGTGCCAACAGGGAACCACTGAAACATATGAGGCCGAATATTAGTTTAAGCGGCAGGAAGTACACTAACCAAAAATGAGGGGAAGAACGATTGAAAGTAACCGAGAAATCATTGCGTGCGCGCTGCACCGAGCTGAACATGGGAGTACTCAAAGATACAACCTTCGGAATCCGCTTTGAACGCTTAAGCGCCGGCTATAAAGTAGAGATTCAGTATCGGGACGCGACCCCTCCACAGGTGCTTATTCAGGAGGCGACCGCTTCTGAAGCCGCCGCTGCAATAGAAGGCGCGGTGACCGGCGCCGTGGCGGTGAAATCCGCCGGGACCGGCACGCCGGAATATGTCACGCGGGAAACGTTCGTGCGCCAGGCAGGCGAGCGCTGTCCCAAATGCCAGACCAAAGATCTCACTATAGGCCATCTGTCCGTTGGCAGGGGTGAGATTGTCCAGCACTGCTCTTGCATCCGCTGCGGATTGGTCTGGAAAAGTATCTATCGGCTTGATGATTATGACTGCTCGTCTGCCGTTGTGATCACGGAGGCGACTGATTAATGAACTGTTCGAATTGTACGCTACATATGATATGATGAGACTGGAATGGTTTCAATGATCTGTAATTCCGGGTAAGTGTAGATAATTGTTTGGGAGATAGTAATGTTTGATAGTTCATACCTCGCCATACGCCGCAGGGTATTTATTGCCACTGGTTTTGTGCTGTTGCTTCTTGTTATGCTGTTCTGCTGGAGCATGTTGGCGGAATACCGCAACGTCATCAGAAATGCCGAGAAAAATTCAGCCAGTCACGCCCATGCCCTCAAGGAACATGGTGAGCGGGTCTTTGCGGAGGCCGACACCGCCCTCAAAAATCTCTGCGATGATATCAATGAACACGGTGGTCTTCCGTTTATCCAAACTGAGCAATTCTACCGGCTGCTCAAAAATATCGCTCAAAGTGCGCCGCAATTCAGTTCGGCATACTTCGTTGATGCCAATGGCAACATCACCGCCCACTCTCAGGAATTCCGGGTAAAACCGATACTGGTTGCCGACCGGGACTACTATTTACACCAGGTAAAGAGCCGTTCCTCGGACCTCTACATATCGAAACCATTTACGAGCCGGATCAGCGGCACATCCCGTTTTGCCATGAGTCGCCCCTATCGTTCAGCTGACGGTTCCTTGTCCGGAGTGGTGGTCGTCACCTACGAAGCAAGCTACTTTGAAAAATTCTATAAAACAGTTGATGCCGGTAGCCATGGCAGGATAATACTTTCCACCACAAGCGGTGACATTCTCATTACTGAACCAAATCACGAGAAATCATCTTCTCCCAGCTTTGCATCTTCCACCCTGTTCACCTCCCTGCTGCCAAACGCCCGTTCCGGAACGTTTCAAGGTACGTCACGGCTCAGCAATGACAAACGTATCGTTTCATACAACTGCTTTGACGGGTACCCGATTGTTGCAATAGTTTCGCTGAGCAAAGACGATGTGACGCGGCATTGGCTGACATCACTCTACGAACAGGGCTCATTTGTTCTGCTGCTGATGGTCATTATTGTCCTGCTGTCGCGGTTGTTTCTGAGCCAGTTCCGGAGACTTGACCTGCAACAGAAAGAGCTGCAGATAGCCAATACCTCAATCGAAAAAATGCTGGAACCGGTATACTGGATTTCGGAAGACAGCCGGATTATCAAAACAAATGATGCTGCTTGCGCGATGCTCGGCTACTCGATGGCAGAACTGTTAACCAGGACTATTCCCGAAATCGATCCGCTTATGACTGGCGAACTGTGGGCATTGCACTGGCTGGAACTCCGGCACAAAGGGTCGGTGAAGATTGAAACCCGGCACAAGAGCAAGGAAGGCCGATTATTTGAAGTGGCTGTTGTGGCGAATATGATAGATTTCGGTGACCAGCAACTAAACTGTGCTACCGTTCGAGACATAACCGAGCGGAAGGCCTTTGAGAAACAGCTGTCCACCATCGCCCTTGAATGGCAGGAAACCTTTGATGCCTCTGAAGACGCGGTCTGGCTGCTTGACACGGACCGGGTCATCATCCGCGCCAACAGCGCAACGGAGCCCATCTTTGGACAATCGGCCCAGGAAATAGTCGGGCGCCGCTGCTGCGATATAGTTCAACAGGAATCCTACTCCCACGAGATCTGCCCGTTCGACCAGATGATGGCGACCGGCAAGCGCGCCACGATGCAGATGCGCAAGGACTCCCGCTGGTATGAAATATCGCTTGATCCGGTCTTTGACGAGGAAGGCACCATTTTCAGGGCGGTACACGTCGTCAAGGATATCACTGACCTGAAACGGGCAGAAATACGCGAACATATCCGGTCGGAAATACTGGAGCGGATCGCCCGCGGCGATGAACTGAGCAGCCTGCTCAGCTTTATTGCCCGCGCTATCGAAAAAGAACGCCCGGAAGCACTCTGCTCGATACTGCTGGTATCGGAAGACGGCAAGCGGCTTTTAAACGGCGCCGCTCCCAGCTTTCCGGAGGCCTACAATCTCGCGGTGAACCGCACGAGGATCGGCGAAGGCATCGGCTCCTGCGGCACCGCAGCGTACCGGAATGAACGGGTAGTCGTCGAAGACATTGCAACACATCCCTTCTGGAAAGGCTTCGTTCCCGCAGAAGATGCCGGACTGCGTTCCTGCTGGTCGGAACCGATACGCTCATCCAGCGGCGAGGTTCTCGGCACGTTTGCCATTTACCACCGCGAACCGGCCACTCCCGGTGTGGACGAAATCCGGCTCATCGAACAGGCATCAGCTTTCGCCGGTATCGCCATTGAGCGCCATCGCGCCGAATCGGATCGGACGGCCCTGGAAGAACAGCTGCATCAGTCCCAGAAAATGGAAGCAATCGGCCATCTGGCGGGAGGCATGGCCCATGACTTCAATAACCTGCTGACGCCGATCATTATCTATGCCGACATGCTGCACAATGCCATTCCTGAAGACGACAAGAAGGCCCTCGGTAAACTGCAATTGATCAATGCGGCGGCCCTGAAGGCGCGGGATCTGACCCATCAGTTGCTCAGTTTCGGCCGCAAACAGCCGATGCAGACCAGAGCCGTCGATTTGAACGAAGTTCTGCACTCCTTCTACCCGATGGTGCGCCGCACCCTGCGTGAAAACATCGACATCCAACTGAAAACATCGCCGCAGCCGCAGATCATCACGGCAGACCGGCCAAAACTGGAACAGATCATTCTCAACCTGGCACTCAATGCCAAAGACGCCATTGCAGCCAATGGCACGATAACCATTGAAACCGGCCACATTCACATTGATGCCGAATACGCCCGCTTTCATCCCGGCATGGAAGTTAGTGCCTACACGCTGCTGACCATTACCGACAGCGGCTGCGGCATGTCGGAAAAGACCCTGCAGCACATCTTTGAACCATTCTACACGACAAAAGAGGCCGGCGAAGGGACCGGACTCGGGCTGGCCAACGTTTATGGGATCGTCAAACAACACAACGGCTACATTGATGTAATCAGCATGGTCGACAAGGGCACCACCTTCAAGATCTTTTTTCCCACAACTGACCAGGCACTCGCTGTGGAGCAGCCGGAGGCAGAATATTCAGGCGACTATCGCGGTACCGAAACAATTCTGCTGGTCGAAGACGACGCCATGGTGCGTGAGATGGTCACGGAACTATTGAATGAACTCGGTTACGCACTTCATGTGGCGGCACACCCGGATCAGGCCCTGAAAATAGCCCGCCAGCTGCCGGGCAAAATTGACCTGCTGATATCCGATATCGTAATGCCGGGCATGAACGGTCGGCAACTGTTCAGGAAACTGCAGGAAGAGCGGCAGGATCTCGGTGTCGTGCTGTACATATCAGGGTACGATAATAATGTTATCACCAACGCCGCTCTTGAATCGGAAGAACACTTTTTGGCAAAACCATTCACAACAGATGATTTTATGGCGAAGGTACGCGGGCTTCTTGACAGGGGCCAATAGGGAACAGCCGAAATAGCTACAGCATTACAAAAATGATAGTATAAGCTTAGCGGAAATACCGCGTCTCGGAAAGATAGGCTGTAACATATTATAGCCTGCTTCACTTCTCCCCTCGTATTTCATTTAGTAAATTCCTGCAATAAAAGTTGGTTGCACAGATAATTCAGATGTGCTACCTCCGGCATGCTTTGTGTGGCGTAAGCGGCATCTGCGGCAGCGAAGCTGAGTGCGGTAGCGGAAGAGCTGCAAGCTGTGGTGAAGCGATTCACGTTGTAACATCCTTCCATTCTGCAGAATAAAAGATCCAGCTCATTGAAGCGGGTTTGTACCGAATTGAAAAGTGCGTAATCCGCATGAAGGAAATTGCGGCATCCATCCGAAACCTGATTGATAATGTGGGAGGGACCAGTGAGCATCTGAAGGAGTCGGTTGACATCTCATCTGACCTGGTTAAAAAAAGTGTGTACATCGCGACGCGTACCAAGCAGTTGATCGAATTGATGAACCAGATCTGCGCTATCTCGGAGCAGAACCGCACCGTTTCGGTTGAAGTGGGGGGCGTATCCGCCAGTATGGCCCAGAAATCGGAAAACCTTCGGGAAGCATTGATGCGTTTCAAAATATAGTAAGCATGGTAATTCAGCTGCCGTGGCAGGTTTGACTGATTGTCTTCGTCATGTAATGTAAGGCAATAACAATGGGGTGGCCAGATTGGCCGTCCCATTGTTGTATGGTGGCTTGTATGGATTTTAACGAGAAGTACAGCCCCCGTTTGATTATATAATTTCTGTAGAGTTATTCCTAACGTCAGCAATTATAATCTGTATTAAGACGACAAAACTTATGGTAATAATACATATAATAGAACTGATATCTTCCTGATTCGAGCGACGCCTCGAAATATTCCTGTCAGGGTCAGATTTTATCAGCAGTGATGTAAAGGTTCCGGTAATGATTCCAACGCATACCACAATACTGGCAGTAGATGATGACAAGACTTCCTTGCTCGTTCTTGGCGGCTACCTGAAACGCTTTGGCTATGATGTGGTCATGGCTTCAGGGGGGATGCAGGCCCTGGAGCTTCTTGACGGAGGAGAGTTCAGTCTGGTTATTTCAGACCTGCGCATGCCGGAAATGGATGGGATTACGCTGCTGGAGGAAATTCGCCGCCGGGGGCAGAAGATACCGTTCATAATTGTCACCGCGTGCGGAAGTATTGAAAGCGCGGTTGATGCCATGCGTCAGGGGGCCTACGATTATCTCGAAAAGCCGTTCAATCCCGACAACCTGCAATTGACGGTGCAGCGAGTCCTCGACTATCACCGGGCTCTTTCCGAGAACCTCCAGATCAAGGCCTATCTGCAGGAGCATTTCACTTTTCAGAATATTATTACGGTCAATCCCGGCATGAAAGCTGTGCTTGAAATGGCGGCAAAAGTGGCTTTGTCGCCCCGCACTACGGTTGCCATATACGGCGAAAGCGGTACCGGCAAGGAAGTACTTGCCCGGGCCATCCATTATGCAAGTACCGGCATGCCGACCGGCTTTGTGGCGATCAACTGTGTTGCCATTCCGGAACATCTCATTGAAAGTGAACTGTTTGGTCACGTAAAAGGAGCGTTTACCGGGGCAGACAGGGATCGGGAAGGGAAGTTCAGTCTGGCCAAAAACGGCACCCTTCTGCTTGATGAGGTCGGTGATATGCCGCTTTCCCTGCAGGCCAAGCTGCTGCGCGCCCTGCAGGAGCGGACCTTTGAAAAAATCGGCGGCAGTGAGTCGATTCCGCTTGCCTGCCGGGTCATTATTGCAACAAATGCCAATCTGGCGGAGCGGGTGGAGGCGGGTGCTTTCCGGGAGGATCTGTATCACCGCATCAATGTATTTCCTCTCCATATTCCGCCGTTGCGCGAACGAAAAGATGATATCTGGCAGATTTGCGAACGGGTTCTGTCAGAACTGCAGCAGCATCTGGGCAAACCGCTGCCCGGAATCTCCAAAAAAGCGATGGATGCCATCCTTGCCCACGACTGGCCGGGTAATGTGCGGGAGTTGCGCAACCGGCTTGAACGGGCTGCAATTCTCACCTCCGGTGACTTGATGCGTCCGGATCATCTCGGTCTTCATCAGGAAAGTTCTCCCGCTGGTAACCGTCAGGATACGGATCCCTCTTCCACCTCCTATTATCTGAAATTACCGACGCAACACCTGTCCCTTTCTTCTCTGACGAGCCAGATCCTGTCCCAGACGCTGGACCGCTGCCGTGGCAACAAGTCAAAAGCGGCTCAGATATTGAAAATCGACCGCAAGATGTTCTATCGCGACTAAAGTTTGTCGATTCAGGAAATCTAGCGAATATTACTTCCCGCTTCGCCACAACGTGTACCATCGCTCCACATAGTGTGCCAAAATAGTACAGTGGCTCTTGTCGGTATGTGTGTAACATACTGAAATAGTGAATAACGCTGTTTTGGTATCACTATTGCTACACTATATCGGTACCTTGGATTTTATAAAAACCGATCAATGTTACGGAGTGTTGTTATGAGCCAGGAAGCGGTAGAACGATTATTGGGAAGAATTTTGACAGATGATAAATTTCGCAGTCAGGCGCAAAAGAATTTTATCAGTTCGTGCCGGGAAGCGGGGTATGATCTGGTTGAGGCGGAACTCTGCGCCATAAGCCGTGAAGATATATCCCGTTTGAGTATCGTATCCCAACACCTGGACAGAAACATAAAACGATATTCGGGGAAGCCGGTTCTCGACGAACAGTAATCTTGCGAAAGAACAAATAACTGAGGTAAACTTCGGGAGACACTAAATGAAAACGGGACCTAAGATCCTGATTGTTGATGACGAGCCGATAAACATTCAGGTTCTTGAAAGAGCACTTGATAACAAGTATGATACCTTTTCGGCGAACAACGGCTATGATGCCATACGCCTGGTAAAGGAACGGAAGCCTGACCTGATCCTGCTGGATGTGATGATGCCCGATTTAAACGGCTTCGATGTCTGTAAAATCATCAAGTCAGATGAAAATTTTGCCGACATCCCGATTCTGTTTCTTACGGCAATGGACACTATTTCCGGTGAGGTGACCGGTCTCCAGCTTGGCGGCATCGACTATCTGTCAAAGCCGGTCAACTTTGATCTGCTCAACCTGCGGGTGCGCAACCACATTGAACTGAAAAAACGGAGCGATTTTATCAGGGAACAGCGGGATATCGTAAATCGCAAAAATGAAGAGCTGGAAGCGGCACTCGCCCGGGTAAAGCGCCTTGAAGGAATTATTCCGATCTGTATGTACTGCAAAAAAATCCGGGAAGACAACGATGTCTGGAAACAATTGGAACAGTATATTTGCGAACATTCGGAAGCGCTCTTCAGCCACGGCGTCTGTCCGCATTGCGCTGAAGAACAGCTGGCTATCATTAATAAAAATTTCTGATTTTACACTGCCTCACAGAAAGGGGTTTTGATGTTAAAAGCTCTCAACCGTCTTAAGGGCAGCCAACTGACAATTGTTTTTAGTGCGGTGCTCATCCTGATTATCATTGCCTCTGCGGTCGGTTCTGCCGTAAGTCTGCGCAACCATGAAATCGAACTCTGGCGGCGGCAGATGAGCAGCAATTCGCTGGTGCTGGCGGAGCACACGTACCAGATAATGGTCTCAGCCTATGCCGCACTGGACAGCATTTCCGAACAGGTGCGTTCAAAAAAGGCCGAAACCCCGCAGGAATATCAGTCCCGCCTGGGAACTCCCGATGTAAATCAGATGCTTAAGAACAAGATTGAGCTGCTGCCGCAAGTCGATGTGGCAACGATTGTCGCCAATGATGGCAAAGTAATCAACTTCACCCGTTCATATCCTCCGCCACCCATCAACCTGTCTGACCGTGATTACTTCAAGATGCATGCTGCCGGAGGTGGAGCAGATAATTTTATCAGTATTTCCGTACGCAACAAAGGCAATGGTAAATGGGTGTTCTACATCAGCCGCCGGATCAATGACGGCAAAGGGAATATGCTGGGCCTGGTGCTCGTAGGAATATCCGCCGAGGCATTCACCCGGTTCTATGAACAATTGGGACTCAAGCTCGGAAAAGGGGCATCAGTAACACTCTACCGCAACGATTATTCCGTGCTGACCCGCTGGCCGATGAAAGACGAGTTGATCGGGAAGGTCAATACAACCGGTACTACCTACCATATTGTCAAGGAGTTAAAGAAGAGCGACGATGTTCTCTACCTGAACTCACCCCGTTTTTCGGATGACAATCGCACTGTTGCGCGGTTGGGCGCGTCGCGCCTGGTTCGGGCATATCCGCTAATCGTTAATATAACCGCAACGGATGATTTTTTTCTGGATAACTGGCGCCATATCGTGAAGGGGATAGTCAGTCTTTCAACCGTAAGTATTGCTGCTCTTCTGATTGCAACGATCATTATAGTCAGGGCGCTCCGTGGGCGGGAAGCTGATATGATAGAGGCTGTTGAGCTGAGGCGGCAGGCCGAAGCGGCCAATTTTGCCAAAAGCGAGTTTTTGGCCAATATGAGTCATGAGATACGAACCCCGATGAATGGTGTTATCGGCATGGCCCACCTCCTGACAATGACCGAGCTGGATGAAGAACAGCGAGAGTACGTGGATGCCCTGAAAGTTTCCGGCAACAATCTGTTGTCGCTGTTGAATGATATACTTGATCTTTCAAAGATCGAGGCGGGAAAAATCAGGATCGAACAAGCTGAGTTCAGCATCAGGAATTGTATCGATGCGGTTACCCAGATGGTGCGGGCCATTGTGGTTGAAAAGGGACTTGTGTTGAATGTTGATATTCCGGAAGAGATTCCTCAGGTTGTTGTCGGAGACCAGCTGCGGGTCAAACAGATTCTCCTCAATCTGGTCGGAAATGCGGTGAAATTTACGGCCAAAGGGCAGATAAATGTCACGGCTCAAACTCTCGAACAGACGGAAAAATCCGTACTCATTCAGTTTTCAGTACGTGACACCGGCATCGGTATTGCCGGCGATGCCCTTGACCGGATCTTTACGCCGTTTGTCCAGGGAGATGGCTCAACGACCCGTAAATTTGGCGGCACCGGCCTTGGCCTCTCTATAAGCCAGAGGCTCGCCGAACTCATGGGGGGACGTATCGCTGCTGAAAGTACTCCAGGCGTCGGCAGTTGCTTCAGGGTGACCGTACGGTTTGATATTCCTGAAAAACGGGCAGCAGACGTCGAAGATCTGCTAAAGATCACGGATAAGTGGAATGGCCCGTCGTTGAAGCTGCTGTTTGTCGAAGACAACCCGGTCAACATCGCTTTCGGGATGACATTACTGGCAAAACTGGGGCATACTGTCGAATCTGCCGAAAACGGCAAAGAATGTCTTGAGGCGCTGGACCGCAATGACTTTGATCTCGTTTTAATGGATATTCAGATGCCGCTCATGAACGGTGAAGATGCACTTCGTGAAATTCGCCGACGAGAACAGGACGGTTCCCGACACCTGCCGGTTATAGCACTGACCGCCTATGCACTTCGCGAAGAGAAAAAACGTTTTTTGGAGCTGGGCTTTGACGGGTATGCGTCCAAACCACTGGTTATTGATGAACTGGTGAGTGAAATGAAGCGGGTTGTGCCGGCGTAGGTTTTGAAACGGATGTCAGGTACGTTCTTGCCGGTCATTTCAACTGGTGTATTATGCGTATGAAATGCTGAGGACAACTCTATTGTTTTGATAGGTAAGAAAGACGGGAATAATGTCGGCGGTCACCTTTAACATAGATCTGGCGGGACTTGAGCTGCTCCTGGTTGAAGATAACGCCACTTCGGCGCTCTTCATTTCACGAGTGCTTTTGAAGGCCGGCGCCCGGGTGGTTACTGCGCACGATGGCATTGATGGATTCCGGAAATTCCAGGAATTGCGCCCGCCGATTGTTATCACTGATATCAATATGCCGGGTATGAGCGGACTTGAGTTGGTCGGCAAGATCAAGGCGTTGGATACAGATACCCAGGTAATCGCAACCTCTGCAATTCGCGAGACCGACTGTCTCGTTTCGGCAATCTCGCTCGGATTCAGCGATTATTTTATCAAGCCGGTTGAGATTGAAAAACTGCTGGTGGCGATAAAGCGCTGTAGTGAAATAAACGCAGTCAAACGCCAGCTTGAAAGCGAGCGTGAGAAATTCCGCACGGTGCTTGAATGTCTGAATGAAGGCATCGCCATAAAAGATCTTAACTACCGGATTCAGTATCAAAACAAGGCCATGATCCAGCTTTTTGGTGACCGGATCGGGGCGGCCTGTTATGAAATATTCGGTCTGAACGAGCCCTGCGCTGATTGCCCGACGGTCAAGGTCTTGCTGGATGGTGAACCACATACGGGATACCGGGAATACCGGCACAACGGCAAAACTCTCCATATTGAAAGTACCGCCTCACAGCTGAAGGATTCCTTTGGCGTTGTTACCGGAACCATCGAAAAATTCCGTGATATCAGTGAACGGATAAAAAACGAGAAAATAATTCGTGATATGGCGTTTCATGATGCACTAACCGGTTTGTCAAACCGGAGGCTTTTTGAAGACCGGCTTGAACAGGCTATCGCAAAAGCGTGCCGGTATGGGACGAAATTCGGGCTCCTGTACATGGACCTGGACCATTTCAAGCTGGTCAACGATACCTACGGCCATGAAACCGGCGATCAACTGCTGCTGGAATCCGCTGAAAGAATCAGGCTCTGCTGCAAGCGGGATCTTGATACCATAAGCCGCTTGGGTGGAGATGAATTCTGCATCATCTTTGCTGATTGCGGCGACAGGGAACAGTTGACCATTATAGCGCGTGAGCTTCTGAACCAGTTTATCCAACCATTCCGGTTGGAGAACAATGTGATAGAGATGACTGTAAGTATCGGCATCAGCATATTTCCCGACAACGGCACCGTTATGAAAGAGCTGGAAATTGCCGCAGACCGGGCCATGTATGCCGCCAAAAAATCTGGCCGCAATACCTTCCGCTTCTGGGAGCCCTATTCAAATTCCATGACGATGGCTGATGCAAAAGTAGTACAGCCACCAATGCCTCACCTAAGGTGATTCTCCATGTTTAGCACTGTGACACCCACCGCCAAGGCGGGACAGCCCGGCATCACTGCCCGCCGCAATGTAGTGCCGTTGCTGGTCTGTCTTGGAGTATGGCTGGTTTTGTCATATTTCGTGGTGTACCTTGTCATGGAAAACCGGCTGAAGGCGGAAGTGCAACGGCATTCCGAAAAGCTGGATCAGACGACTGAAGCGGTTTCCAATCATTTAGAGCGCTCGCTTGCCCACCTGTTTGGTCTGCCGGCAATAGTGGCAGAGAGTCCACTGGTTAAATCAGCCCTGCATTCACGCATAGTACAATCCTTCTCTCGTGATGTCCCTTCTTCGGTCAAGCTTTCGGCGTATACTGCCGATCCGCTTTTAACGGAGGTCAATCGCTATCTTGCCATTGTGAATCAGGAACTGGGCGATAACCAGGTGTTTGTCATAAACAGCACCGGTGATTGTATTTCAAGCAGTAATTATGACCAGAAGAATTCGCTTGTCGGTACAAATTATGCTGATCGTGCCTATTTCAGAAGTGCAATGTCAGGCGAACGGGGCAAACAGTACGCCGTTGGCCGCCTGTCGAACGTACCCGGCTTCTTTTTTTCCGCCCCGATTGTTGAAAAGGGAAGTGTTATTGGTGTCGTGGTCGCCAAGATAACCAGCCCCGATCTTAGTCAGAGATTTCGTCGTTTCGACTGTTTCATCACCGATGCTGTCGGCGTTATCGTACTTGCCAGTGAGAAAAAGCTGGAAAACTATGCGGTGAGCAATGCTCCGGTGTTGAGTATGGCGGCCGATGAACTCGATAAACAGTACAAGCGCCGCGAATTCCCGGTATTGAAAATTGATCATGCTCCAGGAGTACTCAACCCGTATCTCACTGCCGCTTTCCCCGACAGTCCCACCCCGTATCTGGTGTCCAAAAGCCCGCAGGATAAAGCCGGCTATACGGTCTATACCTACGCTGCATTGAATGACATTGACCGATACCGGGGCCTGACCATACAGTTTTCCGTCCTTGTTGCCATTGCGGGGATGGCGCTTATTCTGCTTGTCGCCGGTATACGGCGCTATGTGGGTGACATGCGTCAGGCAATGCATGATTCCGAAGCGGCAAATATTTCGAAGAGTGAATTTCTGGCAACGATGAGCCATGAAATCCGCACCCCGATGAATGGTGTTATCGGCATAGCAGGGCTGATGCTGGATACCCCCTTGACACCTGAGCAGCGCCGCTACGCTGAAATCATCCGTACCAGCGGTGAATCACTGCTTGCCATAATCAATGACATTCTTGATTTTTCCCGGATAGAGGCCAACCGTCTCGAACTCGAAACCCTGGATTTTGACCTGCACACAGTCGTTGTCGAGACGGTTGAAATGTTTGCCGAACCGGCAAAAAAAGCCGGGCTGGATCTCAATTGTTCCGTTGACTCCGAAGTTCCGGTGCAACTGTGTGGTGACCCGGGCCGTCTTCGTCAGGTGCTGGTTAACCTGATTGGTAACGCCATTAAATTCACCTCCCAGGGAGCGGTGTCGCTGCGTGTCTCGCTCGAAAGCGAAGATGACCGGGCCGTGACCCTCCGCTTTCTGGTCAGCGACACTGGTATCGGCATCCCGCAGAGCCGCCTTGAGGCCATATTTGACCCGTTCACGCAGGTTGACGGTTCCACAACGCGCCGTTACGGCGGCTCCGGCCTGGGTCTTTCCATCTCCCGGCAATTGACCGAGATGATGGGGGGAACTATCTCTGGTGAAAGCCGCGAAGGGGAAGGGTCCCATTTCCGGTTTACCGTTTGCTTCCTCAAACAGTCAATGGTGCCGGAAGATGCAGAGACAGCGCACGGAGACGGACCGGCTCCGCAGCAGGCCCTGCCGGTAATTTCTGACACCCTGCGCAGGAAGTTGCGCATTCTGGTTGTTGAAGACAATTCCGTCAATCAGATGGTGGCGCTGACGATTCTGAAAAAACTCGGCTACAATGCAGATGCTGTGGCGAACGGCCAGGAAGGGATCAGCGCACTTGAGTCCATTTGCTACGACCTCGTGTTCATGGATGTGGAAATGCCCGAGATGAACGGATATGAAGCAACCAAGGCTATTCGATCCTCCACCTCTCGCGTACTCAACCATGAGGTTGTGATTATCGCGATGACCGCCCACGTCACACAGGAAGACCGGGATAAATGCCGTGAAGCGGGTATGAACGGCTATATAGCCAAGCCGATACGCCCGGAAGTGGTATTTGAAGCGTTAAGCTGCTGGCTTGGTCTGCCTGCCGATGTTCCGGCGGCTGTTGACACTGGTGGGGATGTGCCGCACAATCATGTTTACGAGGAGTGCTTCAACGCACCTGACCTGATCCGGAAAAGTATGGGGGATGAGGCGTTGGCGCGTGACGTTGCGCGGTTGTTTCTGGCAACCTCACCGGCCATTCTGACTTCCGCCAAATCATTACTGGCGGAAGGCAACGTAAGCGAAGCAGAGAATCAGGCCCATGCCCTGAGGGGAGCTTCAGCCAGCGTTAGCGCGTATACTTTGCAGTGTAATGCCTTTGAGCTGGAGCAGATGTGCAAGATCGGCAATCTGGCCCGTGCCCGCGAAATTATGCCGGTTCTTGAAACCGAAATGGACCGTTTTGCGGGCCGGTTGGCTGAGTTGGGGTGGCAGGATACCGCTTCGGGAACTTAAACAAAGGGAGTGCTAATGAGCTCACAGAAACCGAAACTCGCCATGTATTGGGCCGCTTCATGCGGCGGCTGCGAAGTTTCTCTTGCGAATATTGATGAAGCGATCCTTGAAGTTGACGCCCATTTCGATTTTATGTTCTGCCCCTGTTTGTTGGATACCAAAAAGAAAGATATCGAGGCGCTTGGTGACGGGGATATTTTTCTGACCCTCTTCAATGGCGCTCTCCGTACCGAAGAGAACCTGGAGATGGCGCAGCTGCTGCGCAGAAAATCCCAGGTTTTCGTCGCTTTTGGGAGCTGCGCCGCCACCGGCGGGATTCCTGCTCTGGCCAACCATCATGGCATTGCCGATGTACTTGAAACGGCCTTTTGTTCCGGGCCGAGCATTGATAATCCGGAACGGCTGATTCCGGGTACAACATGCCGGGTGCCGGATGGCGAACTGGAACTTCCCGCATTTCTTTGCAGGGTTCTGGCGGTCCATGAGGCGGTGCAGGTGGATTACACGATGCCCGGCTGTCCGCCGGAATCCGGACAGATTGTCGCAGTCGTGCGTCATGTCGCTTCCGGTGCGGCGCTGCCGCCATCGGGTGCGTTGATTGGCTGCAATGATCGGGCGGTCTGTGATGAATGCCCGCGCGAAAAACGCATGCTGCTCGCTCCGCGATTAATCAGGCCGTATGAAGCGATCCCCGAGCCGGGGTGGTGTCTGGTCGAACAGGGGTTTCTGTGTGTGGGAAGCGCAACCCGCGGAGGGTGTCAGGCGCTCTGTCCGGCCGTCAATATGCCCTGTACCGGCTGTTATGGTGCTCTTGACCGCACTGCCGATCCGGGTGCTGTCGCCCTTGCCACGCTCGCGGCGGCTATTGATCCGGGCAACGCCGCAGGCGCAGACGAGGCCGTTCTGCATGCGCGCCTGCGGGATGCCCTGTCCGGTGTCGCCGATCCGCTCGGGACGTTTTACCGCTATTCCCTGTCGGAAACGGTCGTTGCTGATCGTGCCAAGGAGGCGGAATAATGACCCGCCGCATTACCATTGATCCGATTACCCGGCTGGAGGGACATGGCAAGATCGAGATTTTCCTCGACGATGCCGGTGAAGTCTCGTCGGCGTATTTTCAGGTTCCCGAACTGCGTGGTTTCGAGTCGTTCTGCGTCGGCAGGCATGCTGAAGAGATGCCCAATATCACGAACCGCATCTGCGGCGTCTGTCCCGAGGCGCACCACATGGCGGCCATCAAGGCGGTGGATGCCGCTTACGGGGTGGAATGCCTCCCGGCCGCGCGGCGCATTCGTGAATTGATCTACATGGCCTTCTATGTGAC
>Ga0073936_10003101_pt1 | contig 24160 bp, 15 predicted proteins | sample AliMusrvi5mmetaG_FD_87041 | JGI IMG/M metagenome (GOLD analysis project Ga0073936, IMG submission 87041) | Freshwater lake bacterial and archeal communities from Alinen Mustajarvi, Finland, to study Microbial Dark Matter (Phase II) - Alinen... | ecosystem: Environmental > Aquatic > Freshwater >... | reverse complement strand
ATTAGATATATTCAATAGACAATTGTATTATTTTAAATAACTATCACGATATCAATATTAATTTAAAAACAAAATTATGAAAACAAATGTAAATGGAATTTGGAAATTATTTTTTATTATCATTTTTCTTTTCTTTAGTACAACTATTTTTTCACAAACTATCGGACTACATGTAGACCAATCCGGTAATGTTGGTATTGGAACTATTGCAGATACAGGCTATAAGCTTTCAGTAAATGGTGGAATAATTGCAGAAGAAGTGAAAGTAATTACAGACGTTCCTGAATCAGACTATGTTTTCGGGGAAGGTTATAAACCAGCAACTCTTTCGGAGGTAGAAGAATATGTAAAAGTACATAAACATTTACCAGGAATTCCAAGTGCCGATGAATTTAAAAAGAATGGTTATTCAGTTGGTAAAATGGACAATATGCTACTCAAACAAGTAGAAGAAATAATGTTGCATTTAATTGATCTGGAAAAAGAAAACAAAATGCTTTCCGCTGAAATTGATTCATTAAAAAATAAATAGTTATGAAGATTATACTTATCTTTTTTATTTTATGCATAATATTTTTAAGTACACAAGCTCAAGAAGTTGATAAACAGCTTGCCATAAAAATTGCTGAAAACTACTTCGATCGCAATGTACACGACAGCATAAAAGCCAGATATCGACTTGAGTCCCAAAATGCCAATGATGCGAAATTGAAAGTAAAAAAATGCATTCTAAAATCTTTTAATGGTAATCCGAGCTATTTCATTAATAATATGGAAGGTGGTGGCTGGGTTTTGATTTCGGCTGATAAAAAAACCGGACCGGTACTTGCCTATTCTGAATTCGGCTTTTATGATTTAGATAATTTACCCGAAGTTATTACTGATTGGATGGCACAATTTGATCCTATTATCGAAAAGCGACGACAAAAAGATACTGTAATTGTTGGCAAGGCAGAAGAATGGGCAAAGTATGAAAAGGAAGGTAACAAGCTCAAATCAGGAGGCATTTATCCAAACTACCTTATTCAAACAACATGGCATCAGGCACCACCTTATAATGATGCAATAACCCAAGTCAGTACACACAATGATGGAAATATCGATTTTGGATCTAAGTGTTATGCGGGTTGCAGCAGTATTGCTATAAGTCAAATTATAAACTATTGGGGTTTTTCTGAGGGCGATAAAGCTGATTTTGAATTCTGGCATATGCCCAATTCTTTATTTAATGGTAGTAACCCTTCAACCTTACAGCAAACTGAAATTGATGCCACTAGTTATATGATTAAAGTTATTGGTACGGATAAATTAAATAGTACATATTGTGATGGCGGTGGTGTCGCTACCACAACTTATTATGCAAATGTCCCAATTGCTATAAAAGATTTTGGATACACTTGTAGTGAACTGCGTGAGTATAATTGGTTAACGGGATATAATAATTGGTTAGACATGCTTAAAGTTGAAATTGATAATTGGAGACCTGTTTATTATAGAGCCAGTGACACTAATGGAGGTGGACATGATTTTATTTGTGATGGTTACAATTCAGCCAATGGTAATTTGCATTTTAATTTAGGCTATGATGAACTTGATAATACATTATGGGTGGATTTTGAGGATTTAGCAAATGCTCATCATGATTACAGTGACCGATATACAGATAAATTTTATTCTGGTATATGCCCAATACTAGAACCTAGTAAAGTATTAACTAGTATTATCTTAAATAATGGTAATAATCAAACTTGGCAAGTTTATTTTAACCTGGTTGCTAAATCAGTAACCATCAATTCGGGGGCTAAAAGTCAATTGATTGCCGGTACAGCGGTAACATTGCTTCCGGGTTTTTGGGCAAAGCCTGGTAGTGGGCTTACAGTTAAGGCATATAAAAATTACAATCTTGACGTTTGTCCTTTTACTTATACTACTGAATCGGCACGTGTTGCTGACACTAATTTAACATCTATTAGCACAAGTAGTACCTTTGCAAAAAACGATATCAAAATATTTCCAAATCCTGCTTATGGTGAATTTACAATTGAAACATCAGATTTAGGTAATGGGACATTTCAATTATTCGATTTAATTGGTAACTTAATATCATCTGGTAGTTTAAACTCTTCAAGTACAAAAATATCTTTACAAAACATTTCTCCAGGATCTTATCTAATAAAAATAGGACTTAATTCAATGGCTTACCAGTACAAAATTGTTCATTATTAAATAATCCCTAAAACATAAGATGTTATGAGAAAAATTTATTTGTTATTTTTTTTCTGCTTGATTTCCGTAATAATTTATGCTCAAAAATTTGAGACTAACCTTACTGTTGCCCCCGAACTGACCTTTGGGAGAATTATATATTATCAAGATGAAGTCGGAACTGCATTTGGGATTTCAGGTGCAATTCAGGAATTTTATAATATTACTGAAAAATTTGCAATTGGATCGGAATTGAATTATTCCAATACTCGTAACAAATTAATAAACCGTTTGATTGCTGATATGTATGATCGCTATGAAAGTACCCTGAATATTCAGACACTAAATATGCCAATTAATATAAGGTATAAAACTTTAAAAAACTGGATAATCCAAGGAGGGTATGGTTTAGCCTATGTGTTGGATTCCAAACTCAAAGTTGATAATGTTTATAAGCTTTCGTCTGACAATGCCTTGAAACGGATATCAGTTACTGAGAAAAGCGATGCCTTGAAACGTAATTTCAATAGTTATTATACTATAGCATTTGGCAAAGGATTTACAATTAGAAAACAGGAGATATTGATACAGTTATATTTTAAGCAGACATCAAAGGATTATCATTTTAGTCATGGCACTACTAATCCGAGCGACGGACTTAAATATAATTATGCTGTTAACCCGCATCTAATTGGACTAAGCCTGGGAATCAAACTATAACTGTTGGTTACTATTTGGGTTTGGGCTATAATTCAATTCGAACCTTAGCTTCAGAAGTATATATAAGTCAAACCCATTTCTGATTATCGAAAGAACGATTTTCACAAATTCGTTTTTCCAATATCATTTATCTTTTATTGATGAATTTATTTTAAAACCTGGGAATGCCACATGTTCTATTTGTCAGGCAGCTTGGGCGTCATAAATAAAAACCAAGTATGAATAATCAAATAATAAACCGATTATGTATAAATATATTATAGTTGTACTGATATTTTCAATAATATCATGGAATGTAAGGGCACAAACTTGCCATGAATTAACAATCTCTAATCTAACATATTCATCAGATATTAGAATAGGAGATTGTACGATTACTCTTGGAAATGTAACGGTACAAAATAATTCAAATCTGATTGTAAATTCAGAAATGGGAATTACAATCAATGGTGAATTTAATGTGAACATAGGATCCTCTTTATTAACGCTGGGCTGCCAAACAACGGTGCCAACTCTCGATCCTACTTATACTATATCCTTTCTTTCCTGTAATTCGGCTACTTCCGGAGGGAATGTAACATCTGACGGAGGCGCTACTGTTACTGAAAGAGGTATTTGTTGGAGTACAACACAAAATCCTACTATCACCGATTCAAAAGTTATCAGTGGACCGGGAACTAGTACGTTCACTGCTACGCTAAGTCCTCTTGTAGTTGGAACAAATTACTATGTACGTTCATATGCTACGAATTCTGCGGGTACAGGTTATGGTGATGTTGTCACTTATACCAATAATATTAATCCTGCAATTGGTGCTCTAAATGTCAGTAATACAACTTGCAACTCGGCAACTGTGGCAGGGAATGTAACCTCTGATGGTTGTGGCAGCCTTAGTTCTGCAGGTATTTGTTGGTCAACAACAACAAATCCTACAACCGCAAACTTAAATACCAGTATATCCCCATCAATTGGAAACTTCTCTGTCAACCTTACTGCTTTGTCTGCTTCAATACTTTACTATGTTCGTTCATATGCGATAAATAGTGCTGGTACCGCATACGGAACACAAATATCGTTCACGACATTGGCAACTGTTGTCCCAACTCTGGCACCAACCAGCGTAGTTACAGGAATTACCTGTATTTCTGCAACTTCCGGAGGTAATGTTACCTCAGATGGTTGTGGCACTGTGACAGCAAGGGGAATATGTTGGGCAACAACACAAAATCCAACAACTTCTAATTCAATATTTGCCAATGGATCGGGAATTGGCACTTTTACAGGGAATTTAACGGGCTTGTCAGCAAGTACAACTTATTACGTTCGTTCATACGCGATTAATAGTGCCGTTACAGCATACGGGGCACAGACATCATTTACTACTTTAACGCCGGTAATCCCAACTCTTGCTGCTACCTCTACAGTGACCGGACTCTCCTGTACTTCGGCATCTTCAGGGGGGAACGTAACATCTGACGGAGGAGCCACTGTTACAGAAAGAGGTATTTGTTGGAGTACATCACCAAATCCTACTATTGCCAATTCGAAAATTGCCAGCGGTTCAGGAACAGGATCATTCTCTGCAACCCTAAGCCCTATTGTAGCAGGAATAACATATTACGTTTGTTCTTATGCAACCAACTCGGCTGGTACAGGTTATGGTGCACAGGTTAGTTACACAGGGCCGATTACAATACCTGTATTAGCAGCTACTGCAACTGCCGGTAGTATAACTACCAATTCGGCCAGTTCGGGAGGAAATGTTACCTCAGATGGTTGTGGTACTGTGACAGAAAGAGGGATATGTTGGGCAACAACACAAAATCCAACAACCGTAAATTCAAAATATATAAGTGGTACCGGAACCGGCTCTTATACAGGAAATTTAACCGGCTTATCAGCAAGTACAACTTATTACGTTCGTTCATACGCAATAAATAGCGCCGGCACAGCATATGGAATACAGACATCATTTACTACTTTAACGCCGCTCATCCCAACTCTTGCTGCTACCTCTACAGTGACCGGACTCTCCTGTACTTCGGCATCTTCAGGGGGGAACGTAACATCTGACGGAGGAGCCACTGTTACAGAAAGAGGTATTTGCTGGAGTACATCACAAAATCCTACTATTGCAAATTCTAAAATAGCCAGCGGTTCAGGAACAGGATCATTTTCTGCAACCCTTAGCCCTATTGTGTCAGGAACAACATATTACGTTTGTTCTTATGCAACCAACTCGGCTGGTACAGGTTATGGTGCACAGGTTAGTTACACAGGGCCGATTACAATACCTGTATTAGCAACTACTACAACTGCCGGTAGTATAACTACCAATTCGGCCAGTTCGGGAGGAAATGTTACCTCAGATGGTTGTGGCACTGTGACAGCAAGGGGAATATGTTGGGCAACAACACAAAATCCAACAACTTCTAATTCAATATTTGCCAATGGATCGGGAATTGGCACTTATTCAGGGAATTTAACCGGCTTATCAGCAAGTACAACTTATTACGTTCGTTCCTACGCAATAAATAGCGCCGGTACAGCATATGGTGCACAAATATCATTTACCACTTCACCACCGACGATTGTAATACCTACTTTAGCAACAACAACAGCGGCAACATCTATAACACAGACATCTGCAACATCCGGAGGTAATATAACATCAGATGGAGGAGCAACTGTTACTGAAAGAGGTATTTGTTGGTCTATTTCATCAATAACACCAACAATTACTGATTCAAAAGCTACTTCAGGTTCAGGCACAGGTAGTTTTAGTGCTGGTCTGACAGGATTAACAGTTGGAACAAATTATAATGTAAGATCATATGCAACCAATTCAGCAGGAACAGCTTATGGTGCATATATTTCTTTCACAACATCACCGCCAACTGCGCCTGTTATGTCTTCAACAACAACTGCAACAGGAATAGATTATACTTATGCAACATCTGGTGGTGTAATTTCTTCTGATGGCGGGGCATCGATAACTGCAAAAGGTGTTTGCTGGAGTACTTCACAAAATCCAACAATTGCAAATTCAAAGACTATCGATGGAACTGGAACAAGCAATTTTAATAGTTCAATTACAGGATTAAACTATAGTACAACTTATTGGGTTAGAGCTTATGCTACAAATAGTCAAGGAACCAGTTATGCGACACAAATTAGTTTTACAACTTTAGCAGCACAAATTCCATCGGTAGCTCCAACTACAGCAGTAACTAATATAACGTCAACAACAGCAACATCGGGAGGAAATATTACTTCCGGGAATGGGTCGACTGCAACTGCAAGAGGGGTATGTTGGAGTACTTCAAGTAATCCTACTATTGCGAATTCTAAAACTGTAGATGGTTCAGGTGGCGGTACTTTTACAAGTTCTATTACAGGATTAACAGCAAATAACTTATATTATGTGAGAGCCTATGCAACCAATGCTATTGGGACAGGCTATGGATCTCAGGTAAGTTTTACTTCGACAGCAAGTATTACGGCAAATATAACCAGTTCATTGGTTTCATCGGGACCTACCTATTATGTAGTTCAATGGATGGTTACTCTATCTTCTCCTGCTGTAGGAAGTATGGTTATTCCATGTATTACCACCAATGCAACAAATACAGGCAATACAACAGTTAGCGTAAACTTTTCGCAGGGACAAACATCCAGTGGTGCGAATACTATTACGTACACCCGCCCAATAGGCACAAACTTCACGGCATACAGTACTTGTGGCACTATGCCAACTGGCTATATTGCGGGAAGTACAGCAAGTTATGTCATATTAAAGCAATAAGGTTCGTTCAACTTTTCCAAAGTTTTATACAAACTATAAAACTTTGGAAAAGTTCTTAATTAAATAATAAAAAAAACCTGCTCTTTCAAGGCAGGTTTTTGAATTATGAGAAACTTGATTTGTTGAACTATAGCGTTTTTGCCACTTCAGTTAATGTGAATGCTTCAATGAAGTCACCAGCCTTTACATTGTTGTAATTGTCGATATTCAATCCGCATTCGTAGCCTTTATTTACTTCTTTGACGTCGTCTTTGAACCGTTTGAGCGATCCGAGTGTACCGGTGTAAATAACAATACCATCACGGATAACTCGTATCTTGTCTTTCCGGAAGATCCTTCCGTCGCGAACGATACAACCGGCAATGGTACCTACCTTGGTAATATCGAAGGCTTCCATAACCTCTGCTGTACCAGTGATTTCTTCCTTGATTTCAGGAGAAAGCATGCCTTCCATAGCCGCCTTGATTTCGTTGATGGCGTCATAGATGATGGAATACAGGCGAATATCGATTTGTTCTTTTTCTGCGATCTTGCGGGCAGATACTGAAGGACGAACCTGGAATCCAACGATAATTGCATTGGAAGCAGTGGCCAGCATGATATCTGATTCCGAAATTGCACCAACGGCCTTGTGTATTACATTAACCTGGATTTCCTGTGTCGATAGTTTGATCAAGGAGTCAGAAAGTGCTTCGATTGATCCATCCACGTCACCCTTCACAATCAGGTTCAATTCCTGGAAGTTTCCGATAGCAATACGACGTCCGATTTCATCCAGTGTAATATGTTTGGTGGTACGCAAGCCTTGTTCACGGGCAAGCTGTTCACGTTTATTGGCAATGTTTCGTGCATCACGCTCATTCTCCATGACATTGAATTTGTCACCAGCCTGAGGTGCACCATCAAGTCCAAGAATAATTACAGGTTCGGCAGGAGCAGCAACTTCAACACGTTGATTACGCTCATTAAACATTGCTTTCACGTGTCCATAGTATTGACCGGCCAAAAGAACATCACCGACTCTTAATGAGCCATTCTGCACAAGCACGGTACAAACATAACCGCGACCCTTATCAAGCGTTGACTCGATAACAGTTCCCGAGGCCCTTTTATTCGGATTGCCTTTTAATTCGAGCATTTCAGCTTCGAGCAATACCTTTTCGAGCAGTAAGTCAACATTTAAACCTGTCTTGGCCGAAATATCCTGACTTTGATATTTACCACCCCATTCTTCTACCAGGTAATTCATAGCTGCCAGTTTCTCCTTGATCTTCTCGGGATTTGCACCTGCTTTATCAATTTTGTTAATGGCAAATATGATTGGTACTCCGGCTGCAGCGGCATGGTTGATAGCTTCTATTGATTGAGGCATGATGTTATCGTCAGCCGCAATGATAATAATTACAATATCGGTAACCTGTGCTCCCCTGGCACGCATAGCGGTAAAGGCTTCGTGTCCCGGAGTATCGAGGAAGGTAATTTCCTTTCCGTTGTTCAGTTTTACATGGTATGCTCCGATGTGCTGAGTAATACCTCCGGCTTCACCGGCAATTACATTGGCACTACGGATATGGTCAAGCAATGAAGTCTTACCATGGTCAACGTGACCCATCACGGTAACAACAGGTGCTCTTGGCAACAATTGTTCAGCCGTATCTGGCTCTTCTTCGATGGCAACCTGAATTTCAGCACTTACAAATTCTACTTTAAATCCGAATTCGTCAGCTACAATAGCCATGGTTTCGGCATCCAGACGTTGATTTATGGATACAAACAAGCCAAGAGACATACAGGTTGAAATGACACTCGTGACAGAGGTGTCCATCATGGTAGCCAATTCGTTTACCGAAACGAATTCAGTAACTTTAAGGATACTCTGATCAGCTTCATCACGTTCTGCCTGTGCAGCCATTCTATCACTTGCAACCTGACGTTTATCTTTACGGTATTTCGATCCTTTGGATTTTGTACCTTTGGTTGTCAGACGGGCAAGTGTATCTTTTATTTGTTTTTGAACATCCTCTTCGCTTACTTCTCTTTTCAGAAGCGGACGTTTCTTAAGTTTCGATTTGTCGCCGCCTGCAGCAGTATTTCCGGTGCTTTTTGTTACTACCAGTTTTCTCCGTTCTCCCGGAACAGCTGTTTTATCGGCAACATTTACAGGTCTTTGATTACCCGGTATATCTTTTGAAATACGTTTTCTTTTCTTCTTACGAGCAGCTTGCAATGCCGGATCTGAAGCTAAAGTCACCACAGGAGGTTTCCTGTCAGTAGGAAGATCGATCTTTCCAACAACTGTTGGTCCCGATAACCGTTCAACCTTTGCCCTGGTAATGGTTGGACCTGTTTTTTCTGTATCAGTAGTTTTAGGTTGACTGGTTTCACCTTCTGAAGGATTCTGAACATCCCGACGTACTTTCTCGCGATCTTTACGTTCTTCTTCCTTCTGTTTCTTACTCTTCTTTGCCGGTCTTGTTTTTTGATTCAGCAATGCAAGGTCAATGCGACCAACAACTTTGACCTCTTCAACCTTCGGAACGTTTGTGGTTAAAATATCTGAGCTGAAGCGATCTTCTTCAGTAATTACGCGAACTGGTTCTTCTGTATCGTTCAACTTTGGAAAAGATTTATTGTCTGTATTAATCTTTTCCAAAGTTTCAGCTACCGGTTCAACAGGAGTTACATGTTTTGGATGAGCAGTATGTTTTGCCGCTGGTACAGGAATTTCTTCCTTTGGTTCCACTGCTGGCTTAACTTCTTCGACTTCTTTAACAACCTCTTTAATAACTTCTTTGACCGGTTGATCTTCAATAATTGGTTTCTGAGGTGCAGGCTTTGGTTTCTCAACAGCAATAACTGGTTCTTCTTTTTTCTTTACACCTCCAAGGTTGTTCAGATCAATTTTGCCAATAACCTTAGGAGCTTCAATTTCCTGCCGGATGGTGGTGATCATTTCTTCCTTGTGTTCATGCCTGATTGGTTTCGGTTCAGTATGAATAACAGGCTCAGCCTTGATTGACATGTTACCTTTAATGATCACTTCATCATCTTCGTAATCATCGCTGACGTGTTTGTGTCCCGAATCTTTTACATCATCCAGTGAAAGTGATTCTTTCGCGTTGCGATGACTTTTCAGATTGATTAATTCTGACTCTTTTTTCAGACTTATATCACCTTTATATTCTTTTTCAAGAAGATGAAATGCATCATCAGTAATTTTGTTGTTTGGATTTGTATCAATATCAAATCCCTTCCTGTGCAGAAAATCAACGATGGTTGAAATGCCAACATTGAAATCCCGCGCTACCTTACTTAGCCGTTTTATACTACCTATAACCATAAACCCACTCAGTTAAATAAACCTCAAAGTATTTTTAAGGAATTAACGATGATGCAATTTTACATTCAAAATCTAAAATGCCCTAATTTTTATACAGAAATTTGAATAAACATGACAGTTTATTCAAATTCATTTTTCAGTATTCTCAGAACTTCGTCGATCGTTTCTTCTTCGAGGTCGGTTCTTTTGATCAGTTCTGACCTGGTTAGGGTCAATACATTTTTAGCTGTATCGCAGCCAATTGATTTCAATTGGTCAATAACCCAGCTTTCAATTTCATCGGCAAATTCATCCAGATTCACATCCTCGTCATCCTGTGCGATTTCACGGTAAACATCAATTTCGTAACCAGTAAGCTGACTGGCTAAACGAATGTTCAGACCACCTTTACCGATAGCCATCGAAACCTCGTCGGGTTTCAGATAGACATCAGCTCTTTTGGTGTCTTCGTGTAATTTGATAGATGATACCTTTGCCGGATTCAATGCACGCTGTATGAACAGCTGATTGTTAGCCGAGAAATTTATAACATCAATATTTTCGTTACGCAATTCACGGACGATGCCATGAATACGCGATCCTTTCATTCCAACACAAGCTCCAACCGGGTCGATGCGTTCGTCGTATGACTCAACGGCAACCTTTGCCCGTTCACCGGGAACCCTGACAATCTTTTTAATTGTAATTAAACCATCAAAAATTTCAGGAACTTCCAATTCGAACAAACGTTCTAGAAATACAGGTGAAGTCCGCGAAAGAATGATCAAAGGATTATTGTTGCGTAATTCTACCTTATATACTACGGCACGAAGATTATCTCCTTTTCTGAAATAATCCGAAGGAATCTGCTCTGTTCGTGGAAGAATAAGTTCATTACCTTCATCATCCAAGATCAGGATTTCTTTTTTCCATACCTGGTAAACTTCCCCGGCAACGATATCACCGATCTTGGTCTTGTATTTGTTGTAAATATGGTCCTTTTCAAGTTCCATAATTCGACTGGCAAGATTTTGACGTAAATTCAGAATAGCCCTGCGACCAAACTGTGCAAGTTTCACCTCGTCGGTTACTTCTTCTCCGATTTCATAATCGGCATCAATCTTTTTGGCTTCCTTCAGTGTAATCTGTAAGTTCGGATCTTCAAAATCTTCATCAGCAACTACAGTTCTGTTGCGCCAAATCTCAAAGTCACCCTTATCGATGTTAATAATCACATCGAAGTTCTCATCTGTGCCGTATGTTTTTTGCAGAACATTTTTGAAAACATCTTCCAATACGCTCATCATCGTAGCGCGGTCGATGTTCTTAAGTTCCTTAAATTCGGCAAAGGTGTCGATAAGATTCAAAGTCTCCATCTCGTCCCGGTTTTAAAATTTTAATATTTTCTTAGCTTCTTTTATCTCTGAATACACAATTGGATGAACCGTTGTTACAAGTTCCTTCTTTTTTGATCCTTCAGCTTTTTCTTTAGTGGTGACCTCCAGATCAATTCCCTGATCATCGGCTTTGGTCATCAAACCAATCAATTTCATTCCATTGGTCAGCAATACTTCGATTTCAGTGCCTATATTTTTCTTATACTGACGAACAAGACTAAAAGGTTCACTTAACCCTGCTGAAAACACTGACAATTCAAAATCTTCGACCTCCCGGTCCAATTTTTCTTCAATAAATCTGCTTATTTCAACAATCTGATTGATTGAAATACCAGAATCACTGTCGACCATGACATGGATTACATTGCTTGACGAAACCGTCACATCAACCAGAAACTGGTCCTCAGTGAGTTTTTCATTTACAATGGCTGCTATTATTGCTTTGTCGATCATTTTGTTGTAATAAAATAGGGGACTTTCGATCCCCTACGCTTTGGTTTCCCCAAATTGTCGCGACAAAAATAGTAATTTTAATTAAATTGTCAAAATCAATTCATTAAGGATTCTCATTATCATTTAAAATACAGAACTTACAGCTAAAATAAAGGTCTGTCAGCTGAAATTGCTTTTAACATTTCAGAACAGATCTCTAAAAATGTCATCCATTTTGCTTTTTTACCACTCCTGTTTTATTTTTATTTATCAGATGAACTCCTGCAAATGTCTGATAAATAGTATTCAGAATTGACCTTATTGACTTCGGGCTTCACTTCTCTTTCCATTCAAATGGTTTTAAAAAAACAATGTACCTGCTTTCGACCGATATGGAATGTATCCGGCCAGGGTTCAAACTATATTCGGGCTTTATGATTTGATTGCTGATTGAATTCTATCTGTATTAAAAACCAGAATTAAACACAGATAGAACATAGATATAACTTAGATATAGAGAATCGATACCCTCTCAATCACTTCCCAAACCTATCCCGACATATGACCTCATTCATCTGATCAATCACAATAACATATGACATATTACCCAAATATGCATTTTCCCTAATAGGTACATCCAAACAAAAACTTTCCTACTTTTGCGAAGTTAACTCTGGCAAACAGACAAGTAATCCCTTGAAAACAAATAAGAATAAAATAATTAACGACCCGGTTTTTGGTTTCATAAATATCCATTCCGAACTTGTCTTTGATATCATTGAACACCCCTACTTCCAGCGACTTCGCAGAATTAAACAATTGGGATTATCTTGCATGGTATACCCAGGGGCCAATCATACACGTTTTGAACATGCGCTCGGAGCTGTTTATCTGATGCGTTCTGCAATTGCCACACTTCGGTTGAAAGGTCAGGAAATATCAGACGAAGAAGCTGACGCAGTTACTGTAGCCATATTATTGCACGATATAGGACACGGTCCATTTTCGCATGTTCTCGAAAGCACTTTGGTAAAAGGCGTTTCGCATGAACAGATTTCGCTTATCCTCATGGAGGAGATGAACCGACAGTTTGATGGTAAACTTGAACTGGCCATTCAGATATTTACCGACCAGTATCACAAACATTTTTTGCATCAGTTGGTTTCGAGTCAGCTGGATATGGACAGACTCGATTACCTGAGCCGTGACAGTTTTTTCACGGGCGTTTCTGAAGGAATAATCAGTTCAGAACGAATAATCAAAATGCTGAATGTGAGAAACGACGAGTTGGTTGTAGAATATAAAGGAATATATTCTGTTGAAAATTTCCTGATCGCACGCCGCCTCATGTATTGGCAGGTATATTTACACAAAACGGTTTTGTCAGCGGAGTACCTTCTTATAAATGTACTTGACCGCGCACGCGAGCTTGCACTGGAAGGTGTTGACTTGTTCGCAACTCCGGTATTGAAAGCTTTTTTATCAAACGAGATTACCCTTGACGATTTTGTTTCCAACCGAATCGTTACAGGACAACGCGCATTGGATCTATTCGCTGGCCTGGACGATAACGACATTTTTGCATCCATTAAAGAATGGCAAAATCATACGGACACCATCTTGTCCTATCTCTCAGGTTGTATTATTAACCGGCGATTATTCAAAATAAAAATTAGTAAGAAGCCGGTTTCTGAACAAAAGCTTACTTTAATGAAAGAAAAAATTGTCACTCAATTTAAAGTATACGACAACCAATTTCATTATTTCCTGATTACTGATACTATTTCAAATAACGCGTACAATAAGGTCTCCAGCGATAAGATCAATGTATTATTCAAGAATAATAAAATTAGCGATATCGCTGATGCATCAGATATAAATCTCTCTGTTTTTTCGGAAACTGTAAGGAAATATTTTATCTGTTATCCGAAAGAATTGGACATTAAGTAATTTAAACTATTTTTGCACGGCAATTAGAAAACGAATATGGAATTCAAAGCTCAAAGTATAGCTGATTTTCTGGGAGGTACGGTTGAAGGTAATGCCGAAGCTACTGTATCAGATGTGGCTAAAATTGAAGAGGCTAAGCCAGGGACATTAGCTTTTTTATCAAATCCGAAATACAATAAATACCTATACGAATCCAAAGCTTCGATTATTATTGTGAATCAGGATCTGGAAGTTGAGGGTGATGTTTTCGCTACATTAATCAGGGTTCCAGATGCTTATAAAGCATTTGCGTCTCTTCTGGAATTGGTTCAGCAGGCGAAAGTGAACAAGACAGGAATTGAGAATCCATCCTATATTGATACTACTGCTACATTTGGCAAGGATGTTTATATTGGTGCTTTTGCCTATATTGGAAAAAACGTTCGTATCGGTAATCATGTGAGAATTTATCCGCAGGTTTATGTTGGTGATAACACCATTATAAAGGATGATACCATTATATTTGCCGGGGCAAAAATTTACGAAGACACCAGGATAGGTGAAGCTTGTATTATTCATGCCGGTGCAGTGATCGGTGCGGATGGTTTTGGATTTGCACCTACCGAGGATGGAACTTATATGAAGATTCCACAGGTTGGAAATGTTATTCTTGAAGATTTTGTTGAAATTGGTGCAAACACGACTATCGATTGTGCAACAATGGGTTCGACTATTATTCGCAAAGGAACAAAAATTGACAACCTGGTACAGATTGCACACAATGTTGAGGTTGGAGAGAATACCGTCATGGCTGCATTGACAGGCATTTCCGGGTCTACAAAGATTGGGAAAAACTGTCGTTTTGGAGGTCAGGCCGGAGTTGTCGGACACATCACCATTGGTGATAATGTCAATGTTGGAGCGATGTCGGGTGTTGCAAAAAGCATTAAATCGAATAAAACCGTACTATTGGCACCTGCTATGGATATGGCACAGGCGGCAAAAGTAACTGTTGTGTGGAGAAACCTCCCACAACTTCGCGAACAGGTTCTTGATCTGGAAAAACAAGTAAAGGAAATTAAAACAAAACTTGAAGAATAATTGATCTCAGGAATGATAGTTAAACAAAAAACGTTAGCAAAAGAATTTTCAATAAGCGGGAAAGGTTTACATACCAACTGTCTTGTAAAAATGACTTTTAAACCAGCCCCTATTAACTACGGATTTAAATTCCAGCGCATTGATCTGGAGCACAAACCCATACTCAAAGCCAGTGCAGAATATGTTGTAGATACTTCCCGGGGAACTGTTATCGAACACAACGGAGCCCGCCTTAGTACAATTGAACACAGTCTGGCAGCCTTAACCGGTATGGATTTGGACAATGTACTGATAGAAATTGACAATGAAGAAGTCCCTATTCTGGATGGAAGCGCTCGCTTTTTCGTTCAGGCCATTGAAGAAGCCGGCATTGTCGAACAGGATGCTGAACGTGAATATTTCGTCATAACCGAAAAGATTGTTTATAAAAACGAAAAAACCGGTTCCGAAATTATTGCCTTACCCGATACCGATTATAATCTCAATATATTAATATCGTATAATTCTTCTGTACTGCACAATCAGTATGCTTCCTTAAATACCTTGGGTGATTTCAAAGCTGAGATTGCCAACTGCCGTACGTTTGTATTTCTTCATGAACTGGAGTTCTTGCTGCAAAACAATCTCGTGAAGGGTGGAGATATGGATAGCGCCATTGTTATTATGGACCGATTGGTAGATCAGGTTGAACTTGACCGCATTGCCGATTTGTTCAACCACGAAAGAGTAGAAGTAAAAGCTGGCGGAATACTCAATAACGTCGAGCTTCAATACGATAATGAATGTGCCCGGCATAAACTTCTGGATGTTATCGGCGATATAGCACTGGCAGGGAAGAGAATTAAAGGTCGTATCATTGCCACAAAACCAGGTCATAATGCAAATACAGAATTTGCAAAAATGATCATGAAAGCCATCCATAAGGAACATTCCAGGGAAAAAGCACCTGTATATAATCCGAATAGCCCGGTAGTTATGGATGTTAATAAGATCAAGGAATTACTTCCACATCGTTTCCCTTTTCTGCTGGTTGATAAAATTATTGATGTTCAGGAAGATTATATCGTAGGGATTAAAAACGTAACAGCAAACGAACCATTCTTTCAGGGACATTTCCCTGAAGAACCTGTAATGCCGGGAGTTTTACTGGTTGAAGCAATGGCTCAGGCCGGAGGCATTTTTGTACTTCGTTCGATGCAGGGAAAGTTCTCAACTTACTTTATGAAAATTGACAATGTCAAATTCAGGAAAAAAGTAGTTCCCGGTGATACGATTGTCCTTAAAGTTGTGCTTACTACACCGATTCGCCGGGGCATCGCTGAAATGCGTGGTCTTTGCTATGTAGGTGATTCAATTGTTGCCGAAGGCGACTATATGGCTCAGATTGTGAAAGTAAATTAAATAGTAACCAGAATAGAAATGAAACAACCATTAGCTTACGTACACGCGGAAGCAAATATTGCTGATAACGTGGTTATTGACCCTTTTGTGTCGATTGATAAAGATGTGATTATTGGAGAAGGTACAAGGATCGGATCAAGTGTTACAATTATGCCCGGAGTACGCATCGGTAAAAACTGTCGTATCTTTCCTGGAGCTGTAATAGGAGCAGTACCTCAGGATTTAAAATTCAAAGGAGAATATTCCACTGTCGAAATAGGTGACAATACTACCATTCGCGAATTTGTAACCATTAATCGCGGTACTTCTGTGAAAGGTAAAACTGTTGTAGGAAGTAATTGTCTGTTAATGGCGTATGTACATGTAGCCCACGATTGCGTTGTTGGTAATAATGTAATTCTGGTAAACAATACTCAGTTGGCTGGAGAAGTAATCGTTGACGATTATGCAATACTTGCCGGAATGGTTGCCGTTCATCAGTTTGTCCGTGTTGGATCACATGTTATGGTTGCGGGTGGATCACTGGTTCGGAAAGATATTCCCCCATTTATTAAGGCCGGACGCGAACCTCTTTCATATGTGGGCATCAATTCAATTGGATTGAGACGTCGAAGTTTCAGTAATGAGAAAATCTGTGAGATTCAGGAAATATATCGCTACATTTACCAAAAAGGTCTGAATATCTCTCAGGCGGTTGAAATCATAGAGGCCGAAATGCCGGCATCAAAGGAACGTGATGAAGTCCTGCTATTCATAAAGGACTCGAAACGTGGAATTATTCGCGGATATCTTCCCGATTAATCCTGATAAAAAATATCCTAAAGGCTCTGAATGTATTTTCAGGGCTTTTTTTATGCTCCTTTAAGGTCAGAATCCTTCCGATCATCCTGGATTTTGAATATCTGACTAAATATGAAATTTGCGCTGCAAGACATTTGTCAGTACTACAGAAAGCAGAACTTGCCAAAATGGTGGATAAAGATATTCTGCCCTCGATTACAAAGATTAAGAACTTTTAAATTTGCCTGAATTATTGATATTGTAATTAAATCAGAAATGCCTAATTTTGGGATATTAAATAAATAGCACGCTAATGTTGAATAAAACCTTTAATATAATAGTTGAGCAGGGAATTGATGGTTATCTAATCTCATCAGTTATAGAATTGCCAGGGTGTCATACACAGGCAAAGAATTACGATGAGCTACTTCTTAGGACAAAAGAGGCTATTGAGCTTTACCTTGATGAGAAAAAACCATTTAAACAGGGCAACAGGTTTCTGAGTTTACAACAAATATCTATTTGATTATATGTCGAAGTTGCCCTTGATTACTGCCAGGGAGCTGATTAGAATATTACTCATGCTCGGTTTTGAATTGAAACGACAGAAAGGGAGTCATAAATTCTTTCAACATAAAGACGGCAGAAACACTGTAATTCCTGATCATGGCAACGAACAAATTGACCGTGGATTGTTGAATAAAATAATAAAACAGGACTTGATGATGTCCATAGAACAATTTGTCGGGATAAAATAGCTTATTCTTGAATTACCTTCATCTTTCACCTTTAGAATGGGAAAGTACTTATCCTTCTCCTCATTCCTTTTTCCCTTTTCCTAAAAATAGTATATACTTTTCTGACCGCGCTTTTCTTTATACTCACCTTTTCTTACCACTTTCACGATAGAACGACGGTTCACCTCGTGTTCTTCTTCTGAACAAATTACACCGTTTGAGCATCGATTCAGCAAGCGTGTTTCTCCATAGCCATGATAAAGCATTCGATTGGGATCAATACCTTTTGATACCAGGTAATCAAATGATGCACGGGCACGCTTTTTTGAGAGCAACATGTTGTAATCATCACTCCCGCGCGAGTCGGTATGAGATTCTATCCTGATCTCAAGATCAGGAAACTGCTTCATCAGTGTAACCAGTTTATCAAGAATCTCTGCTGCATCCGGCATTACATCAGATTTATCAAGATCGTAATTGATGTATTCAATATCAATCACCTGTAATGGGAGACCATCTTCTTCCTCCATATTTTTTGGCGCCGGAGAATTATCCGCCGTTTCATCTATTTTTTGTTCAAGGAAAATCTCAGAAAAAACTTCATCGTTTGGCCGAAGAGATGCGGTCCCAATGGGTTTCTCGCTTTCCGAATAGAATTCCTTGTTTACCTTTATAATATACTGCTGTCCCTTGTTTACCTCAAACTCAAACTGTCCATCGTTGCGGGTTATGCTGGATAAAATTGATTTCCCGTTTTCATCAAACACAGCAACTGTCGCATCAGTGAGGACATCCTTGGTGTCGCGATCTTTCACAACTCCCCGAATAATTACAGGTACCCGTTTGATTTTAACAAAGTATAAATCGTCATTACCCTTCCCTCCGGGCCTGTTTGAGGCGAAATACCCTTTCATTCCTGTAGAGTCGAGTGCAAGGCTAAAATCGTCCTTTGCCGAATTAACCGGGTATCCCATATTTTGGATACTGTTGAAAACGCCACGTTCAGGAACAGAGAAATAAATATCCAGACCTCCCAAACCTCCATGTCCATCGCTTGCAAAATAAAGAATGCCATCGTTACTGATGAAGGGGAAAAATTCATTGCCTTCGGTATTGATCTTCGGACCAAGATTGAATGGTTTACTCCAGTGTCCATTAGAAAAGACGCTGAAATAGATATCTGATTTGCCATAACCACCAGGCATGTCAGAGGCAAAATACATCACTGATCCCTCTTTGTCAATGGACGGATGGCCAACAGAATATTCGTCGCTATTGAATTGGAAATTGCCGCTCAGTTTCCATTCCCCATTTTCAAGCTTACCAATGAATATCTTCAGATTGACAACCCCCTCACGGCTTTTGGAGGTCTTTCCCCGTGCATAATTGTTTCTGGTTAAATAAATGATACCCTTCTTTTGATCAAACGAAACTGGTCCGTCATGATATGCTGTTCTTAATTTCGGGGCAAAGGGTTCGGGGGAGGATAAATTACCATAACCATCAATTTTTGTGGAATATAAATGCAAATAAGGCAATTCATTCCATTTATAATTTGCACCTGAACTTATACCTAATGAGGTTGAGGAAAGGATAAGCTGATCTTTATAAAATGCAGGTCCCATTTCAGAACCTTTGGTATTGATGGCCATGTTTCTCACTTCATAGTTTAGAGAGTCACGCATCAGGAAATGGATGTATTCCAGCAGTGAGACCTGGATATTTATCCGCCCGTCTTCAGGCCTGAGGTCAGAGTATTCTTTTAGCATTTGCTCGGCCTGCAGATATTTCCCATTGCTTTTCAGGGCCTGGGAGTAATTGAAAAGATCTTCAGGTACTTCAACCTTACGGTTAATCAGCTTTTTAAGCCAGACTTCAACCTCCTCGGTATTCCCGACATTACGGTTTGCATCGGCCAGCCTTTTTACAATGTAATTGTCCGTGGTATCTTTCTTATAAGCATATTCATATAAGCCAATGGCTTCAACATAGGCAAATTCATCGAAACTTTTATCCGCAAGTTTGGTGGTGAGCTTCTGACTGAAGCTCTGTATTGGGTACAAGAAAGTCAGAATCATACTGTACAGTAATATGTTTGAAATTCTTGCCATTGAAGTTTGTACGTTTCATTAAAAATATCTTGGTGATCGAACCTTTCCATTGCCCAGGTTGAAATCATAAGTTACCATAATCTCATGAGTGCCATTGTTGAAAGCACCCAAAGAATTGATTGGAAGATCGTATGAATAACCGATTTTTAATTGATTGGTAACCTGAAGTTGAAACAATCCCCCAAATGAGTCTCCTGCCCTGTACATGGCACCCAGCCATAGTCTGTCGTAAAATACAAACGTTCCGTCTACATTTACTGAAACTGGTGTATTCTTTACATATTTGGTCAGAATGGATGGCTTAAATTTAACAATTTTATTTATATCAAATACATAACCTGCTATAAAAAATACATGCATTTGCTCGTTGGAGATATTCTGAATAGAAATACCGGTTTTATTGATATTATTTTCAATAAGTTTTGGAATTGAGAAACCTAGATAATAACGGTCGGTATGGTAGTATGCCCCCACGCCAAAGTTGGGTAAAAAACTTCGGTTTATGTCACTTGCAAATACAGGATCATTGGGATCAACGGTTGTAAGATTTGCGAGACCTGCATCATAGAAATTAACACCAGCCATTAACCCAAGGGATAATCTGTTCCGATTACTGAAGTTTAAGGTGTAGGAGTAATCGAAATATACTCCAGTTTGTTTCACAGGACCAATCTGATCATTGAGTACCGATAATCCAAGACCTGTATTAGTTCCTGTAATAGGTGAATGTATTTGAAATGTTCGTGTAACCGGAGCGCCCGGCATCGATACCCATTGATTTCGCGAAACAAACATCATTGTAAGCAAATCTTTTGAACCGGCATAGGCGGGATTGATCGTCAACATATTTTCCATATACTGTGTGTACATTGGATCCTGTTCCTGTTGCGCAATGGATGTGCCGGCACATAACATCATCATTATCAACGGAATAATCCGGAGAAACAGTCTCCTAAAACGATCTATGTAGTTTAGTATGTTCAATTTTTAATCTGATTACGTTATAATGTTTTTATGTAAAATCAACCACCAAGACACTAATACATCAATTTTCACCAAGATAAGGTTAATAAGGCTAACAGTTCAGGGATTAATCCATGTGCTACTTAGGTTAAAGGCAAAATATAAATATTGACTTAAAAAACCCTTATTAGTCTTTCTTTATACTCTACTTCCTGTTCCGGTTGCTATCAGGACCCCTCCATTTCCCATTTTCTTCTCATCATATCTTCATACCATTTTCCTTTTTCTCTTTTCTCTTATATCTATCGATCAATATAGATTGATCCGTTGATGCTTTGTTTTCCATTCAATTTCAGGACATAGAAATATGTTCCAGAAGGTACCGGACCTGAGCCTAACCGTAATCCTTTCTGAAGTGTTCCATCCCAGAATCCATCCTTTCCCGGTCCCTCTCCATAGTTTCTCGATTGGTACACCCTATTACCCGTTCGATTGTAAATGTCAATCTCAACCGTTTGATATTTCGATAATCCTTTAATTTCAAATTTATCGTTAATACCGTCACCATTTGGAGAGAAAGCCTCCGGAATAAATAACGGGATATCATTAATCAATACCAATACCTTGGCCTGATCGCAATTTTTGAAATAATCACAGATGGCATAGATAAAACCATCCTGTCCAACGTATGATTCTTCAGGCGTATACAGAATCAATGAATCAGCTGCAACTGTTGCAATACCATGCAAAGGTGGCGTCACAATTGAAATGCTGGATGGATTAATTGACTTCTTTGGAATATCGTTTTTAACTACATTGATGATCACACTTTCGTTCACATTCGTTGATGCAGTATCGTTGATTGCCTGAATGTACAATCCAACATTAACAGAATCTTTAGCAGAACATCCCAATGAGTCGGTCACATTCAGGTAGTACATGCCCAGCCCGCTGACCTGTGCTGTTGAAGTGGTTTCTCCATTCAGGAGAATTCCTTCTCTCGACAACCATAAATAGGTCAATCCAGCTCCGGTACTCTTGCTTCCATCCAATAGAATTGTTTCATTCGGCGCTGCTACAAATACATTCCGATCGGTAACTGCCTTTGGTGCATCCATCACCAGCATCAGTACAGAAGTGGTATCTTTTAGTCCATTGCTGTCAGTAATCGTTAAATGATAACGGGTTGTGCTACCAGGTAGAAAGTGTGGTTTTGAGATTGATGCATTGTCAAGGTAAACCGACGGAGTCCAGCTATAACTCAATCCGGTGCCGTATGACTTGCTGGCATCTAATATTTTCCCGGTGTGGTTGCAATTGCCAATAGCGAGAGTCGGTGCACCCAGAATGCGTGCAACAGGTCCTCTGCGAACCAGTGTATTCACTGTTGAAACATTATTAACCGGATTTGGATCCCAGGTCAAACTGGTAACCGTAGCCACATTCTTCAGGGTATCTGACCCGTTTAACCCAACAGTCCCCGAAATAAACAGGCTGAAGGTTTTATTGACCTGTAATTCGCTGAGTTCATATGAGCCAGTCCAACTGGTCATGGTTGTACTTCCTGGGAGATTATATTTCGGATTATCAATGGCCTTAGGCAGGTAATCACTGATCTGTATATTACTGGCTGTGGCCGTACCGAGGTTTGTAACTGTGATTTGATAATTAACCTGGTCACCTACATTGGCGATTGAAGGTCCGGTTTTCTGAATCGACAAATCGGCATAAAGTGTAGGAGTTGCCTTTACTGCAATATAAACCGTAGCCTGATCACAATCGGGCAGTTTCGGATCGCAAATTTCGTAAACAAACTGATCCGTTCCCGTAAAACCGGCTGCAGGAGAATAGCTAAAGGAACCGTCAGTATTGATTGAAACGGTACCGTTGGTTGTACCGGTGATAGGGGTCGTATTTACTTGTGGCGGTGTTGCTGAAGAATATGAGTCGTTGGCCAGCAGATTTCCTGTTATCGTTTTCCCAGGCGAGAAATATACATCGTCAGCTGCAAACATTCGTACCTCAGCCGGATCAGCCGAAATGGTGATCGTCACCCGTGCCTGGGCACAAAAACCGGAAATTGATCCGCAGACTTCATACACAAAATAATCAATGCCGGTAAATCCTGCATGGGGAGTATAGACGAAGCTTCCGTCTGAAGATAAAACCAGGCTTCCTGATTTTGGACCATCCTTCGGAGTTCTGTTCAGAATTAACTGTTCCCCTGAAACCGAAAGATCATTGGCAAGCACATTGCCACCCACTGGTGTATTGATTAGCGTTTGTGATTCGTCGTCATTGGCTACCGGTGGAATTTGAGAGAGCACATCTGATATTATCAGAATGGTTACATTAACCGTATCCTTTGCAGCTGGTTTTTCAGCAGTACTCACGGTATAATAGAAATTATCTGTTCCAGTAAAATCCTTTTTCGGTGTGTAAGTATATTTTCCGTCAGTGGCCATGCTGAGCGTACCGTTCACCGGTTCGAGATACATTCCAACGATTGGATTGAACCCATTGAAACCGGCATCGTTGGTCAGTACATTCCCCGAAACTGCTATATTCTTAAAGGTGATATTGATGTCGTTGGTGGACAACCTCTCAGTAATGGTCACTTTAGTGTTGATGGTCAGATTGCCCAACGGGTTGCTGGTTGAAACATTGCCAGCTGCATCGGTCACCGTGGCGGTTACAGGATAAACCCCATCAGGTTTGATTGGATTCGAAGCAGGAATCTGTAAACTCCAGGCCGAACTGCTGATCGTCAGTGATCCGTCACCAAGTTGGTACCAAAAGCCATTTACCTCAACATTCAGCACATCACCTACCCCAAGAATAGCTGTTCCCTTGATCAGTGGAGTGGTCGTGTTGGATACCTGGTCGGTAACTGTTGGAATAGCAGGAGCAACAGTGTCAATGACCAGTTCGTTAGTGGTCAAATCTGTCGATGAATTACCGGCTGCATCAGTCACGGTTGCCGTTACCGGGTAAGTTCCATCTGCAAGGGCAGAGCCTGCAGGAATCTGTAAAGTCCAGGCGGTTCCGGTAAGAGAAAGGTGTCCGTCACCTGCAGTATAAGTTATTCCATTTACCGTTACGGTGAGTAGTTCCCCTGTTCCAAGGGTTGCAGTACCATGAATCAGCGGAGTTGGTGTATTGATGATCTGGCTGATCACCGTTGGAATAGCAGGAGCAACGGTGTCTATGACCAGTTCGTTGGTAGTCAAATCTGTCGATGAATTACCGGCTGCATCAGT
>Ga0073936_10003097_pt1 | contig 24176 bp, 15 predicted proteins | sample AliMusrvi5mmetaG_FD_87041 | JGI IMG/M metagenome (GOLD analysis project Ga0073936, IMG submission 87041) | Freshwater lake bacterial and archeal communities from Alinen Mustajarvi, Finland, to study Microbial Dark Matter (Phase II) - Alinen... | ecosystem: Environmental > Aquatic > Freshwater >... | reverse complement strand
ATCCATGTTAATCCAATATCCAGCCTGTGATAGTCCGGCATCCTATAACCGTTTCGTCCGGTATAATAAGGGATAACATTACCATCAACAACATACCGTCCATTGGGGAATGTCACTGCGTTTCCGTTATAATAAACCCAGGTAGCAGAAAAATTGAGCCGCGGTGTGATTTCATACATTCCGACTATTGAAATATTATTTGGTCTGTCCTGTTTTGCAAGGAATGTCTTACCACCATTGATTTCGCCAAATGTCCGTTGGGTCTTTGAAAGTGTGTAGCTAACCCATCCGGTGAGCCTTCCATATTTTTTTCTGATATAAAATTCAGCGCCATAGCTCAATCCGCTTCCAAAAACCAATTGTGCCTCCACCTTGTTATTCAATATAAGGTTGGATCCGTTTCGATAATCAATCTGGTTTTGCAAAGTTTTATAATATACCTCCACCGAAGTTTCAAACATGTTATTATTAAAATTCCTGAAATAACCCATCGTGTACTGATCTGCAAGTTCAGGAAGTATATTAACATTACTGGGGACCCACAAATCAAAAGGAGTGGAGGATGTTGTATTCGACAATAAGTGAAGGTATTGACGTGTTCGGGCATAGGATACTTTTACAGAGCTGGAATCATTGATGATGTAGTTCAAAAGAACCCTGGGTTCCAAACCGGCAAAGGTGTTGAAAATCTTTCCTTTAGGATAACTTACCGAGTCTACTATATCCGACACATTATTATAGGTGTAAATTGTTCCGGGTCCGATCGAACTGAAAAGAGAATAACGCAACCCATAGCTTGCTTTCAGGTGCTTTGAAATTGTTTGGTCGTTGGATATATAAAGGGCATTTTCCAGTGCATAACGGTTGTCCATAGGTCTGACCCTGATCACTGCAGAACTATCAACCTTGCTTGGGACGAATGTATGATAAATGGAATTAAATCCAAATTTGATCAAATTGCTTGAATTCAAATAATAATGAAAATCTTCCTTGAGATTCCAGTCTTTAATCTCGGACAATACGTTCATGGTTGTACTACCTACAGCAACATTAAAATTATAACTGTAACGACTGAAGATCAGCGATGTATTTGAAAATATGTTTTTGTTGATAATATGGTTCCATCTGGTTGTCGCAGTAACATTTCCCCAGTTCAATCCAAATGAGCTTCCAATATTAAAATTATCCCTGCCAAGATAGCATGAAAAATAAATTCGATCGTTCTGTGAAAACTCATAGTTGGCTTTCAAATTTAAATCATAAAAATAAAGAGTTGTTCTTCTGGCAGTTGAATCGGCTCCTTTTCGGGGAAGAAGCTTCAGAAACAGGTCTGCATAAGTTCTTCGGGCAGTAACCATGAATGAACCCTTATGTTTAAAAAGTGGACCTTCAACTGCCAAACGTGATGCTATAAGCCCTACTCCTCCCGATACATGAAATTCTTTGTTGTTCCCTTCATTCATTTTAATATCCACAACAGATGACAAGCGACCCCCATATTCTGCCGGGAATCCCCCTTTATATACAGTTATATCTTTAATTGCCTCAGAAGTAAAGGTCGAAAAGAATCCAAGCAAATGGGACGGATTATATACAGGCGCTTCATCAAGCAAAATAAGGTTCTGATCTGCACCTCCTCCACGCACATAAAAACCGGAATTTCCTTCTCCAACAGCCGATATGCCGGGCAAAAGCTGTATGGTTTTTAAAATATCTTTTTCACCGAAAATAACCGGAATATTTTGAACTTCCCGGACATTCAATCTTGTCATAACATCAGTCGCCATCACATTGTGATTATTTCGCTTACCATTAATCGTTACTTCAGTTAAGGCAATTGAAGCTTCTTCCAGAAAAATAGTCGCTGTGCTATCAAACTTTAAATCCAAAAATATATCCTTGTTTTTATATCCGAGATATTGGATTGTCAGATTATGAAGCCCGGCAGAAAGGGAAAGTGAAAAATAGCCATAGGAATTAGTGGTAACTGCAACCTCAGATTTTTCTTTTTGATAAATAATTGCCCCCGTTAATGATTCACCGGTCTTAACATCACGTATATAACCGCTTAAGGTTAAATTCTTTGATTTCTCACCTTTTAAAAATATGGATTCGGCCCTTACCGAAGAGAGACAAAACAAAAAAGAGAAGAACGGAAAAATATAATTCCAACTAAACATATATTCAGTATTGATTGGATCCTAAAACATATACCAGTATAGGCATTTGTTTATATGATGCAATATTACTTTAATTAGTTGGCAGGCCAACGGTTATTTTATAGCTCCTTTTTTTTCAACAGACTAAGTACACCATTAATAAAGGTCAACGGATGAACAGGATTTCCGGGAACGTAAAGATCAACTTTATGTTTTGATAAGAACTCACGATTTAAGGCAGGGCTATCTTCAAAAATTCCACCGCTGATAGCATCTATTCCAGCTAAAATTATGATTTTAGGATTTGGAACAGCATTATAACAACGCTCCAAAGGTTCCGCCATATTTTCTGTAATTGGACCGGTGATCACGATTCCATCTGCATGGCGCGGTGAGGCAACAAAATCGATCCCGAAACGACTAATATCGAACTGAACATTATTGGAAGCATTCAATTCCCATTCACAGCTATTATCACCCCCGGCAGAAACCTGCCGAAGCTTTAGAGACCTCCCGAAAAGCCGCTGTATTTCGGCGCGGATCAGATCCAGATTTAGAACAATCGGATGGTCCTCCCCCTCTTGTATAATCAATCGCGCCCTATCATTAGTCGAAAGTTTGTATTCTTTTGTAAATGACACCTTATCAGGAAACTGAATCGCACATTCTCCGCAAAAAGTGCATTTACCCAGATCAATACGCACAGGAGATATTGAAATTGCCTTTGTAGGACATAGATCCATCAATTGCAACTCATCCACTTTTAGTTCACTAATCACAGGCCTCCCCCTGAAAATACCCGGTAATTTTGCTGAAGTAACGTCAGGAATAAATTGCTTTCCCTGATGCCATAATATTTTTAGATTGTCAAACATAGCTAATCAGTTTAATTACAGATCGTGTCCGCAATACGATAAATTAAAACTCTTGTTGCAAATCGGGAAATCCGATATATCATTGTTTCTCACAGCCTGAGCCAATGCCATCCAGTTATGATGAGAAGGATCTTTAATCTTATACAATAGAAGATTACCTGTTTTATCAGTAATGGCGCAATGACAAATTTCACCTCTCCAACCCTCAACAAGCGACAAAATGAACTTTTCGGACTGTGGTTTCAGCTCCAGATTCACCGGTTGTTTATATTCGGGGATATTTTGCAAAATCCCTTTTATATATGAAATAGATTGCCATATCTCCTCTTTTCTGATCTGCACCCTTGAATAAACATCCCCATGATGTTTAATAACAGGCTGATGATTGATCGTATTATACAAATTACAGGGATGGGAAACCCGAATATCTCTGTTTAATCCACTCATGCGGGCAGCCATTCCCACAGTTCCGATTTCAAGCACTTCATCATAAGTTACCACCCCGGTTTTTTCCATGCGCGACAATGCACTCGGGAGATTGAACAACTTCCTTGTAATTTCATTAAAATCGGGCTCATAGGCTTGAAATATTTCATTTAGCCTTTTAGTATGTTCAGATGTAAAAGGAAAATTAATTTTGCCTGCTCTGATAAGCCCCTTGGATAGTCGGTTACCACACCATTCCTGAAGGAAATTGACTATTGGAGTGCGAAGTCTCCCATAAACCGAATTTCCAAGTTGATAAGCCATATCGGCACAAACAGCAGCAAGATCTCCGGTATGTATTGCGATTCGTTCAAGTTCCAAAGCAAGAATACGCTGGTAGTGCAGCGAATCGTCAGGAGTATGGTTACACAGCGACTCCCACAAATTTACAAAAGCAGTAGCGTGTCCGGCAACTGTATCTCCAGCAATGCATTCCGCAAGTGTAGTGCGCTCCAAAAGTTTTGTCTTTTGCAGAAATAGCTGTTCAATTCCCCGGTGCTGGTAACCCAGCTGAATCTCGAGATGCAAGATCTGCTCTCCATTACAAATAAAGCGGAAATGACCTGGTTCAATAACTCCGGCATGTATCGGACCAACACCTACCTCGTGTAATTCTTCGCTATCCACTTTATAAAATGGATAGTTTTCGATTGTATTACTTTTGTTATAACGATTATGTGAGTAACGTACTGGCTTTAACCAGGGATGATCGGTATAAGAGATTCCAAAGTTTTCTGAAATTTCCCTTTCAAACTTCTCAAAATTAGAATTTTGGGCCGTAAAGGAGGCCAAATCCAAACCTCTCTTCTCAATACAAGAGGAGACAAAGATTTGATGAAGCTCATCATCGGCAATACAACAAATCAAACTTAACTTCTCCTCAGTTATATAACCAAAATAGTTCACACAATGCCGGGCTGGATTGCCATCCATCAGACCAAGATTTATCTCCGCGAATAAATCATAGTCATGAACCGGAATATCTTTTAAATCAATAACCTGGTTATTAAATATGCTTATGGTTTTATTAGAAGTCATAATATTAGTTTTACCGCGTCATGTAATAGGTTAACAAACAGCATTGGCGGGTTATAAGCCAGATATACAGCAAGTCCCAGTAAAAGGAACTGCGTTAGCGATTCCCAGCCGGAAATTCGGGGAATCTTACTCTCATCGATCGATATTGGAGGAGTAAACAACAATTTGAAAATATTTGAGCCAAAACCCCAGATAATCATTGTCAGAAGGATCAGTATAACCAGTAAGATTAAAATATGGTGGGCCACAAACAATGATTGAAAGATCAGGAATTCGCTGATAAACAAACCTGAAGGAGGCATGGCTGTTGCAGAAATGAATCCAAGAAAAATTGCGATGGCTCCGATTTTGTTGTATTTGAAATAATCGCCCACGTCATAAATACTCTTGCTCTGATAAACCCAGTAAATCTGATTGTATTGGAGAAACAGGCTTGGTTTAATTAAGGTATGTAAGATGATGTGTAAGATAGCTGCATATACCCCGATTCCCCCGGCAGCAAGACCAAGAACAACAAGCCCCATATGTTCAATCCCGGAATAGGCAAACATTCTTTTGATATTCTTAATCCTTGTCATATAAACAGTTGCAACAAATATGGAGAGTAGCGCAGCAATAATCATCACCGTATTTGCCCAATGCTGAAGTGGGGTACGACTCATTACTGCATACATCCTGTATATGCTCACAAATCCTGCGTTCATTAAAACGCTTGCCAGCAGGGCACCAGCAGGAGCTGGCGCTTTATCTTTGGCATCAATTCCAGCCGTGTACATTGGGACCAGTCCAAGTTTTGCAGTGAATCCTGTAAAGATAAAAAGGAAAGCCAGTTTTAACCAAAACGGATTAAGCTTTGATGCATTGGCATAGAGTGATTCAAAGGACATATCGTCAATACCGGCATCTTTCATTGATAAACTTAGAAACAAGATGCCAATATAAACGAAGGTGATACTGATCGCGCAAATGAAAACATATTTCCAGACACCCTCCAAAGCCCTTAGATTGCGGTGATGATAGATCAACGCTGAAGCACTAAGTGTGGTAATTTCGATAAATATCCAGGAGACTGCAATGTGACCAGACAAGTAGACAACACTGCAGGCCGAAATCAATATTACCATTGAACCAAAGAATAATCCTCTGGATTTTGGTGTTTCATCAACGTTGTGCTTTTCAATATACCGGTATCCATGGATAATTACCGGTATAGCAACAAAGCATAAAGCAATCAGTAAAAGTACACCCAATGCGTCAGGTATGAAAAACTCCAGCTCTTTAATATTTAATTGATTGTATTCGACAAATCCGAATACAACCAGTAAGGCCATAAAAAGGATCAGTAAGGTATAATTAATGAAAATATTCCGGTTAAAAAGTAACCAGCCACCAATGATTAAAGCTCCTGTCAAAAATATCCCAATCATCTTTTTAATCTTTAAGGTTACGTAAATGTTGAATATCAGGATCTTTTAATAAATCGCCAATCCGGTTAAAGAAAACACCCAGGATAAGCACGCTGGCAAAAATATCAAGCATGATTCCGAGGTTGACCAACATTGGCATTTCGTTCCCTACGGCAAGCGAAAGGACAAAAACGCCATTTTCGATAATTATATAGCCAATCACATGTGTGATGATTTTCTTTCGAGTCACAATCAGATATAACCCGGTAAAGATTGTCGATAATGCCACCACAAAGAAGGTCTTGTCAAGGTTTGGATCTTTTATCGAACTTGACAGGATGATCGTCGCTACCGTTATAAATGTTACGATTATCAGAGAGACGAAATTAGGGAGATAAGGTTCAGCCTCACGGGTTATTCCGTTTCGTTTGATGACATAATTAATAAACCATGGTACGGCAACCGCTTTGAAAACAATCGTTTCGAGCATAATCAGCATCAGGTTGATGGTACTAATCTTTGTCAGAGTAAGAAAAGTCACTCCGAAAAGGATAAAACCCTGAAAAACCAGGATGTTCAGATAAGTAAAGAGCCTGTTTGCAATACTGATGTAAAGCAATGACATCGCCAGGGCTATTAAAAGAATATCAGTCATATAAAGAATTTTTATACAAATTTCCCAAGAACAAGCAGCACACCAAAAAATATCAGCAGCGATACCGAGGTAAGAATAAAGACAAATTGAGGATTATGCCCCATCCGAAACCGGGCCATAAATGACTCAATAATTCCCACAGCGATAGCAAATCCGATCTGAATCATAAAAAACATCGGTATTGAAATTTCAAGTGAGAGCATCCCTATAAAAAAGTTGGAGATGAGCGCACCGTACATTGCAAACTTCAGGTTGGTTGTGTACATAATCATTCCCAGGTCAAACCCGCTGTTGTCGAGGATCATCACTTCATGGATCATCGTCAGTTCGAGGTGAGTTTTGGGGTCATCCAACGGCATCCGGCTATTTTCAATCATGGCAATTAAGACCAGAACAAATGAGGCCAATCCACCCAGCAAATAGGATATCTGTGAACCGTAGTGCAATGTGCTAAAAATGTCATGAAAAGAATTATGCCCGGTAAACAGAGCGAACGAGCCCAGCAGGATGAAAAATGCAGGCTCCACTAACATGGAAAAGAGCGCTTCACGACTTGCACCCATCCCTTCAAAACTACTCCCCGTATCAAGAGCTGAAATAATCATCATGAACTTACCAAATGCCAGAATATAGGCAAACATAATAAAGTCTCCGTCAAAAGAGATCAACCCCGGTTTACTTCCATGTGGAATCATCAGGATTGCCATAATAACAGATGCAAAGTAAATACTGGGGGCTATCTGAAAGATAAAACTGGTTGTGGTACTAACGACTGAGCCCTTCCGCCACAATCTAAATATATCCAGCATTGGCTGAAAAATTCCCGGCCCCTTCCTCCCGGACAGGATGCTTTTTGTCCGGATGATAAATCCTGAAAAAAACAAACTCATTAAAAGGATAAGTAATAAGCTGACCATCTTATAATTGGTTTAAAAATTTAATTATCACTGTTATCTTTTCAATTAATGAAGGCAAAAGTATTGCCAATCCCACAAAAATAAATCCATACAGGATATAAGCCTGAATATTGCCATTCTGAAGAAAAACAAAATAATTTAAAAACTTTCTTATTTCATGCAGTGGCTTATCGATTAGCCAGGTTTCGATTTTATCATGAACATGCGTATTTTGCATGATGTTTTGTGGATACAAACCTTTTGCTTCGTGTTTCTCCCTTTGAATCGAAAGGAGAGGTTCAGCGAGTTTTCTGTAGGACCGGACAAAGGAAGAGGCTGTGTACTGCATCTTCTCTGCAGGACCAGTATAACCGCATCCCCACGTAGCCGAAAAATTATTAATCCGGTTCCGGGTTAAAAGAAATCTTAAAGAAAAAATTACCATAATGAGCAAAACAAATCCCAGGGAGAACCAACCCACTAATGTCAGCTGTCTTAATGTTTCACCAAATCCTGGGAGTAACTGAGCATCTGAATTAACCTGATACAAACTGATCACCTTAATCAGGGAGGAGTTGAATACCAATGGAAATATCCCAATAATAACAATTGCAAAGCCAATAACATAAAGCGGCCATATCAGCATTGGTTTCTCAAATTCGTTTTCGATCAGCTTCTCCTCACGCGGAGTACCTAGAAATACGATCCCAAAAGCCTTGGTGAAGCAGATGAGCGCAAGACCTCCGATGATTACCAGTCCAAGGATAGTGAACAGAACAGCCAGAATGAAAATAAAATTACCGGAAGATAGTCCATGAAATAATCCATTGTAGAGAAAGAACTCCGAGATGAAACCATTGAACGGAGGCAAACCACAAATCGCCAGTGAACCAATCAGAAACAGGTATCCCGTATGGGGTATCTTCCTGATTAAGCCCCCCAGGGACTCAATATTCATGGTATGTGTTGCCTGATAAATATTCCCCGCACTAAAAAACAACAATGATTTAAATAGTGAATGGTTCAGTACATGAAGTAAAGCTCCCCCAAAACCGGCAAATAGAAGAATCTGATTGTTGTTTCCAAGTCCAACACAACCCAGGCCGATGCCGATACCGATAATTCCAATATTTTCAATGCTATGGTAGGCCAACAATTTTTTAAGATCGTGCTGTACAATGGCCAATATTACACCGTATAGACCCGTAATTACAGACACAAATAAAACAAAATAACCAACGGTAACCATATCCGTTTTAATCAGCATCACTACCCGAAGAATACCATAAATTCCAATCTTTATGATGACTCCCGACATGATTCCGGAAATATGCGCCGGAGCTGCAGGATGAGCCAACGGAAGCCAGGTATGAAAGGGGACAAATCCCGCTTTTATCGCAAAACCGGTAAAAAACAGAATAAAAAGTAATAACCCGGTTATCTTGGGTTGAGAAGCGGTAAATGAGGCAATAGCATTAAAATCGAAAGATCCTGTTTTGATATTTACCCACATAAAGGCTATTGTCAGAAAAAGGATGCAAATATGCGATTGAATTAAAAAGTTAATACCCGCTTTTATTGTCGATCCCTTATAATGTTCAAAGATAACTGCAACGAAGGAAGACAATGCCATGATCTCCCACACAACCAACAGGACAATACTGTTCTGAACCACACAGATATCAATCAATGAAGTATATAACAGAATAAAAACTACGGCATGAATTGCAAGGTTGTCAGTCTGTTCAATGTACTTTTTCATATATTGAACACCATACCATACTCCTGTCAGAAAGGTAAAACTAATGACAAGTATAAACCATGCTGATAAATAATCTACCCGGATTGGTATTGCCCCGGTTACCCATGATCCTGAATAGAAATACTCAAGAGGGCCATTTGAAAACACCAGGAAAGCCAGCACTGAAATGGATAAAATCTGAGTGGTGATTATAGCCAGCGTTAGTATTCCTCTCCCTTTTGTTTTAAGAAATGGAATACTAACAATGGCTAATAAAGCCAAAAGATTGAATAATTCAATGATCATCTTTCCCATAGACTGTTTCAGTGTATTAGATTGAATGCAGTTCCAAGAAAAACCAGTATTATAAAGAATAGTCCGTAGAGCACATAATACTGTATATGTCCGTTCTGAATGAACTGAAAATAATTCAATGTAAACATCAGCCTTTTGGCCAAGGGAGCCACTAAATATTCTTCCAGCAAATCAATGTAATGGGTTGAAAAGCTTTTTTGTCCCGGGTATATTTTCTGTTTGGGAAGTTTTTCCGTAAGCTTTCTCTCCTTCACAATAAAACTAAAGAGAAGTCCAAACGATCGGGTAAAGGACTGACCAGAATACTGTGCCTTTTCTATTGGAGCTACATATCCACAACCCCATGTATCATAAGCAATTGCATTTCTATTGCGAACCAATAGCCACCGAACACCAAAAACAGCACACATGATTCCAATAAAAATCAGACTGATCTTTCCAATTGTGGCCATATTCTCGCAAGTTGTTGACAAATCGAGTGTGCCCTGTTGTAAATGTGGTCCAAACATATTTATTACAACCTTGTTGGCATAGGAGAAGAAAAAACCCGGCATTATTGCAATGGCCAGCATCAACGCAATGATAAAGTATTGGGGTACCAGCATAATCTGGGATACCTCCATTGGTTCCTGGTGTAATTTTTCCCGTGGGGACCCTAAGAATATGATTCCAAAGTTTTTTGTAAAGGTCATCAGCGACATCCCACCGACAATAGCCAGACCTGTTATCGCTAAAATAAGCAAAATAGACTGCGAGATTCCCTGAAAACCAAGTAATCCGTTGAACAAACCCTTATAAATTAAAAATTCAGAGACAAATCCGTTGAATGGTGGAATTCCGCCAATAGCCATTGATCCTATAAGAAAAAGCACAGCTGTGACGGGCATCTTTTTAACCAGGCCGCCTAAATGCTCAATATTCCGGGTGTGGGTTTGCTGATAGACGCTTCCGGCACTAAAAAACAATAAGGATTTGAACAGTGAATGATTCAAAGTGTGTAACAATGCCCCGCTGAATCCAAGAATGGCCAGCAGGTTATTATTATTACCGATCCCTATCATACCAATTCCTATTCCAATCCCAATGATTCCAATATTTTCTATCGTACAGTAGGCAAGCATCTGTTTAAAATCAAATTTTAGTGCGGCATTGGCAATACCGTAAATTGCGGTGACCACCGAAAGGAGCAGAATAATTTCACCCAAAAGCAACCAATCCTGTCTCAGATACATTAATATTCTGATGATTCCATAGATACCCAGTTTTACGATCACCCCGGACATCACTCCTGAAATATGCGAAGGGGCTGCCGGATGTGCATGTGGAAGCCAGGTATGAAACGGGATAAAACCAGCTTTGATGGCAAATCCGGCAAACAGCAAAATAAATACCCACCTTGAAGTACTATTAATTGACTGTTGAGCAAGCGCCCCAAAGTCAAACGACCCGGTATTCATATAAAGCCAGATAAATCCCAAAGTCAGTAATACCACACTAAGGTGCATTTGCACCATATAATTCAGCCCAGCTTTTAACGTCGATTTTTTTTGAAATTCAAAGATCACAAGCATCAATGAGGAAAGCGACATGATTTCCCACGCAATAAGGAATGCAACACCATGCTCAAACATACATACCCAAAGCATGGAGCTATGGAAGAGAACGTAAAAAATCCAATGCAATTCCCTGTTAACTTTCAGCTGAGTGTAAGATTTTAAGTAACCACTGCCATAAATCAGACCTGTGATTGAGGTAAAGTTGATGATCAAAATGAACCAGGCAGAAAGGCTGTCAACCCTAACACAGATATCACCCGCGAAATGGGGAATACTCAACACTCCGGTCTGAGGATCACCGATCATTGCCAATATTGAGGGGACTGAAGATAAGACAGCATTGGTAATAACAATTATCAACGCCAATAGCACCCGGTATCTTTCCCTGACAATGATTAATCCGGTAATACCCAATCCCAGTGTCAGCGCCATCCATCCTAAAACCTGCGTTGTTCCCATATCAACTAACCAAAAATAATCGTCCTGTTTTATAAATACAAGATTAGGCAAATTATCGCTTTTAAATCACGACTCAAGTCAATGTAAATGTTGATTTTTATCAATTTTTACATAATTTTGTCCTAACAATAAAAAATCATTATGTCAATCCTGCCTGATAGTGTAACGGAGCGGTTTATATTTAACAGTGATTCTGCTTTCTCCAATCTTCCTGAATTATTAAAAGATGAGTTCTTAAGTCAAATGGTCGTTAAGCAGTTCAGGAAGGGGCAGAACATTTTCACAGAAGGGACCTATCCTGCCGGGATTTATTTCATTAAGAAGGGGAAGGTAAAAAAATACAAATCACTTAACGGGGGCAGAGAGCAAATTATTTACGTTTGCTGTGAAGGTGAATTATTGGGATATGCCGCCTTTTTAAGCGAGGAGTGGTATCCCGATTCTGCTGCTGCGCTAACCGATGCCATCATAGGATTTCTCTCAAAAGATAAATTAATGAAGTTGTTGGAACAATATGATGAATTATCAAAAATGTTGATGAAAAACCTAAGTCACGAGTTTGGAGTACTGGTCAATGTGATTGCTACCATTACTCAAAAAACGGTAAGGGAAAGGGCCGCGCTGACATTGCTGATCCTTCAGGAGAAGTTTAAGGATGAAGTCAATAGGAATAATGAAGTCGAGATCATTCTTACGAGAGCCGACTTTGCAAATATGGTAGGCACTGCAGTGGCAACTCTTGTAAGGTTATTGCACGACTTCAAAGAGGAGGAACTGATCCGAACACATGGGCGTAAAATAATCGTTCAAGACAAGTTACGATTGCTTGAAATAGCAGATGTTGCTGAGATCTTTTAGTTCATTGAAGAAAGAGAAAGTGATTGCCTATATTTGCAGTCAAACAAACCTTGAATGCATCCCTGCCAATGGATATTTCCACCCTTTTTGCAGATTATAGCCTTTTGACTTTGATAATTTTATCCGTTCTGGCTTTTGTCGCCGGCTTTATCGATGCCGTTGTTGGCGGTGGTGGGCTGATTCAGCTTCCCGCTTTACTCATTACCTTGCCAAACGCTCCCTTACCAACTGTTTTCGGAACAAATAAGATCGCAGCGCTTTCAGGAACCTCTATGGCCGCGTTTCAGTATGCCCGGCGTATCCGGTTTAATTTCAAATTGTTGTTTACCATTTCCATTGCATCATTTATAGCCTCCTATTCAGGTGCAAAAGTCGTGAGCATCATCAATCCTGCAACATTGAAACCTATTATCCTGATCATTTTAATTGCGATTGCGATCTATACCTTTCTGAAAAAGGATTTGGGGAGAGTACCAAAACAACACTATTCTATTGCCCGTCAATTGATATTTGGAGCAGTAATCGGGTTGATTATTGGATTCTATGACGGTTTTTTTGGTCCGGGGACCGGAAGTTTTTTTGTACTGGCTTTTGTTCTGATCCTTGGATTTGAATTTGTTCAGGCTTCAGCATATGCAAAGATTGTCAACTGCATGACCAATATCTCGGCGCTGATAGTATTTATACGACAAGGGAACTACATCCTGGGTGTTGCCGTGTTAATGGCAATATTTAATATTGCCGGAGGAATTCTTGGCAGCAAGATGGCGCTTAAAAGAGGAAATGGTTTTATCCGGATTTTCTTTCTGATTGTCGTCTCTATACTGATTTTAAGGTATGGATATGATGTGATTAATGCATTTTAAAAACGTTCTCTCGGATAATATTTGGTATGTAAAAGATGATGTGATCTCTCCCCCATTGGCTTCACAAGAAAATCGTTATAGATTTTAAGGATCTCAGGATTCTGGTGCGATTTCCGGAGTTCCATACCGGCATCTTCGGCATAAATAGCTTCAGCGCGTTTGCGACGAATCTCGGGACTCGTAGGGATAGGTTGTCCTCCACCTCCTAAACAGCCTCCGGGACAAGCCATAAATTCGATAAAATGATAGTTGGATGTACCTGAGACAATTGAATCCATTACCTTCTTGGCATTTAGCAACCCGTGTGCCACTGCACATTTTAGCTCCACACCATCCAAAAATTTCCATTCTTCCAACGGATTTTCAATTTTTATCGTAGCCTCCTTCACCCCTTCCATTCCGCGAACCGGGGTAATATTCAGGTTTTTAAATGGGACCTCCCGTCCTGTAACCAACTCGTAAACAGTGCGCAGAGCAGCCTCCATCACACCTCCGGTAGCTCCAAAGATCACACCAGCCCCTGTCGACTCACCCATCAAACGATCAAATGGCATATCATCGAGTTTCATAAAATCAATGCCAGCCTGTTTAATCATGATCGCTAACTCCCTTGTTGTTAAAACATAATCTACATCCCGATAACCACTTGCATGCATTTCCGGTCTATTCGCTTCAAATTTTTTGGCTGTACAAGGCATAATAGATACAGACACGATTTTTTCAGTGTTGATATTCTGAATATTAGCGTAATAAGTCTTCGCAAGTGCCCCGAACATTTGCTGAGGTGACTTACAGGTCGAAAGGTAATCAAGATATTCGGGATACATATGCTCTATATACTTGATCCAGCCGGGAGAGCAGGAGGTGGCCATAGGCAATTTCACATCAGGATCATGATCTTTCAAAGCCATTTTTAGCCTTGTCATCAGTTCCGTTCCCTCTTCCATGATGGTCAGATCGGCTGAAAAATCGGTATCCATTACAGCATCAAAGCCTAAACGTTTTAAGGCAGCCACCATTTTCCCGGTAACGCGGGCACCAGGCCCATAACCAAGTTCTTCCCCAAGTCCCACCCGAACTGCAGGAGCAGTCTGAACGATAACATGGCATGATTTATCCGCAATCGCTTCCCATACCTCTTCGATATAATTTTTCTCGACCAGGGCACCCGTTGGACAGTGATTGATGCACTGACCGCAGTTGGTACAAATCACATCATTCATCGGTTTTTCAAAGAATGTGGATATTTTCATCCGGTCACCCTTATAGGCTACCGTTAACGCATTAACCCCCTGCAATTCTTCACAGGTTCTCACGCACCGCTGGCAACGGATGCATTTGCTGTCGTCTTTGATTATTGATGGCGAGAACTGATCAATGGTGTAATTCTTAAATTCAACCAACCGTATAAAATCCTGAGTCATAATTTTATAGTCGGAAGCCAGTTTCTGTAATTCACAATTACCATTTTTATAACAACGGGTACAATCTGCATTATGCTCAGAGAGTAGCAGCTCAATAATGTGTTTCCTTGAATTTCTGACTTTATAGGAATTGGTAAGAATTTCCATACCATCCTCACAAGGTGTTGCACATGCTGCTGAAAGTCTTTTCTGCCCTAAAATTTCAACTACACATACGCGGCAGTTTCCTGCGACGCAGAGGTCTTTATGATAACAAAGTGTTGGAATAATCACCCCTGTCTGGCGGGCAGCGTCCAGAATAGAAGTTCCCTCCTCAATCTCAACCACAACCTCATTTATAGTTATTTTTATTTTTTTTGCCATAACAGATCAATATTAACCCATTAATAAATCATCTCTTCCCTGAAATTTTCCACAATCGATGAGAACGAGTTGGCTACCGATTGTCCTAATCCGCATTTGGCCGTAAACTGCATTGTTTCGGTCAGTCGTAATAATTTTTCAAGATACTGGGCATTTTTTTCTCCTCGTTTGACTGCCTTAATCCCATTGAGTAATTGCTGGCATCCCACACGGCAGGGTGTACATTGTCCACAGGACTCCTCCCGAAAAAATTCAAGATAATTATCCAGCACATTATACATGGAACGTGAGCTGTTAAAGAGCATCATTGAGCCTCCTGTTGGCAGTGATATTCCAGTCAGTTTACCCTGAAAGCCTATTGTTGTTTCAACAAATCTCTTGCGGGGAACCAGAAAACCCGATGCGCCTCCAACCTGGACTGCCTTGGTATCGCCATCGCCAAACTCCTCAACAAAATCGACGAGGCTCATCCCCAGTTCAAGTTCATAAATTCCCGGTTTGGGAGTATCACCGGAAACTGAGAATAATTTCGAACCTCTTGAATACTGAACTCCCAGATCATAAAACCGTTTGGCGCCATATTTAAAAATGGTAAAGGTGTGTGCCAGGGTCTCCACATTGTTGATGACAGTCGGTTTACCCATATATCCGTATGTTGACGGGAAGGGTGGCTTATTCCGGGGTTCACCTCGTTTCCCTTCCATGGATTCGAACAATGCCGTCTCTTCTCCGCAGATGTAAGCGCCACTACCCATGAATATCCGTATCTTAAATTCAAAATTGATCTCGCGGCAGTAATCCTCAAACTCTTTGATTGCCATATTCAGTTCTGGCTGCAGAAAAAAATATTCTCCGCGCAAGTAGATATATCCCTCTTTTGCACCTATAACATGTGCGCAAACAGTCATAGCTGTTAATACCTTTAGGGGAACTTTTGTCAGAATTTCGCGGTCCTTGAAGGTGCCTGGTTCACCCTCATCAGCATTGCAGATTACATATTTTGTCTTTTCAACAACCTCTGCGGTAAGCTTCCATTTCAATCCAGTAGGAAAACCTGCTCCACCCCTTCCCTTTAGTTCTGAACTAATTAACTCATTGATTACCTCATGGGGAGGGCGGCTAAGATTATTTCTAAGAATTTCTTTCCAGTCGTTCTCATTTTTAAAAATGAAATCGGCACGTTTAAGCTGATAACCAAAAGTCATTTTATTCCTCCTTCACTTTTTTCTTGATGTAGGAACTTAGTATTTCACGTACTTTTTCAGGCGTCAGATCCGTAAACACATCGTAATTAATCAGCATTGCTGGTGCCTTGTGGCACAAACCGAGACAATTGGTCTGAAGTAATGAAAAATTTCCATCAGGAGTTGTTTCTCCGACACTAATTTTCAACATGTCCTCGATGGCTTTTAAAACCTGATTTTTCCCTTTCATGGAACAGGTAATGGTTTTACAAACACGAATGATGTATTTGCCCATTTTCTTGTATTCCAGAAAAGAGTAAAAGGTTGCAGTACCGTAAACTTCAGATGCAGGCAGGTCAAGTTCACGGGCAATCTCGATCATCGAATATTCAGACAGGTATTTCTCCTGCTCAACAACACCCTGCAGAATCGGCAACAGATTATGTCGGTTCCGTCCATGTTGGTCTGCAAGGTTTTTAATGAGTTCGGAAACAGGATACATGTTTTAATAATTTGAAGTTTAAAATGGATGGCAAGTGCGCCATTTCGCAATTTCTTCCTCAATTTTTAGACCTTGGTGTATAAACGGTATGAAGCAATTCATGTGATTTATGACCAAGCGGAGCACCAAGAAAATCACGATATAACAACATTATATCCTCATTTTCATGTGATTTACGTAATAATTTCCCTTCATCTTCCCGGTAGATAGCTTCAAGTCGCAGCGTTCTGATCGCATCATTTACTGGTCGTGGTTGTCCGCCTCCGCTGATACAACCTCCGGGACACCCCATGATTTCAATGAAATGGTAGGGGCTTGTACCATTTTTGATCTCTTCAAGCAACTCTGCCGCCCCTTTCAGCCCACTTGTAACTGCCACCTTGACAGTTATTCCATCCAAAAAACTGAAATCCGGTAAAGGATTTTCAATCTTTAATTCGGCAGTTTTTATCCTGCTTAGGCCTGAAAGAGGTTGAATATGAAGATTTAACCCTGGCAATTCGCGACCGGTGACCAGTTCGTGCACTGTGCGCAAAGCAGCTTCCATAACACCACCCGTAGTTCCGAAAATATCGGCAGCCCCAGTAGACAAACCTAACGGACTATCAAATGTGCCATCCGTAAGGTTTCTAAAATCTATACCGGCATCTTTAATCATCCTTCCCAATTCGCGTGTAGTGATTACGGCATCCACATCGGCCAATCCGCCACTGAACATTTCAGGACGGGTTATTTCAAATTTTTTGGCGGTGCATGGCATAACCGATACCACAAACAAACTGGCAGGATCGATATTCATTTTCTCGGCAAAGTAGCTTTTTGTGAGGGCACCGAGCATCATGTGCGGAGATTTGCAGCTTGACAAGTTCGCCAGTTGTTCTGGAAACCGGTGTTCGACAAATTTTATCCAGCCTGGACTACAACTGGTTATCATAGGAAGAACCGCATTTTTTTCAGGTGAGGTAAAGGCATTTTTTACCCGTTCGAGAAATTCAGAACCCTCTTCCATTATCGTTAAATCTGCAGCAAAATTGGTGTCAAAAACGTAATCAAAACCCAAATTATGCAATGCAGCAGCCATTTTACCGGTCACAAGGGTGCCAGGTTCATATAAAAAAATCTCACCAAGCGCCGCCCGGACAGCTGGGGCAGTCTGAACAACAACTGTTTTAGTTTTGTCATAAAGCGCTTCCCAAACTACTGAGGTGGAGTCTTTTTCCTTAAGCGCCCCAACAGGACAGACTAATACGCACTGTCCGCAATTGGTACAAATCGATTCTCCCAAAAGCTCATCCTCTGATGGCCCTATAAAAGTAGAGAAACCGCGATGATGCGGATTCATTAAACCAACGCCCTGAATCTCATTACATACGGTAACACACCGGCGACAAAGGATACATTTGGAGCTATCGCGGACAATAGATGGGCTGGAACTATCAATGATATCTTTAGATTTCGCACCTTCATACCTGAATTCATGAAGCTGAATCAGATTTCCAAGTTCCTGCAGTTCGCAGTTTTGATTTCTCCAACAGCTCAGGCATTCTTTTGGATGGTCTGAAAGCATCAATTCGAAAATCACTTTCCGGACATTCCTAACCCGCTCAGTATTCGTATTTACAATCATCCCTTCAGTTGCAGCAGTCACACATGATGCCATCAGCGTTTTTGCACCCTCAACTTCCACAACGCAAACCCTGCATGAGCCGATCTGGTGGACATTCTCCATATAGCAAAAATGGGGAATCAGAATATTGTGATTTTTTGCGGCTTCGAAGATGGTAGTCCCCTCTTCAACCTGAATCGCTCTGTTGTTAATAGTCAGATTAATCATAGCAAATTAATTTACGGCATTTTAACGTCTTGAACATTGCAAACATCTCATTGCTTCGGCAATGGCATTGAGCTTGTGAAAACCTTGCGGAACTTCATCGAAGTTATTTTTTCGCTGATCAAGATCAAGGTATCTCATTTGAAGACGCTCATGTTCTACAGTGATTCCCTCTTCTGCCATTTTAGGAGGAAGTTCTATAGGTTCGCCAATATTTAATTTACCTTTCCCGCCCAGGTATTTATCAATCGATTTTGCAGCGTTCTTTCCATCAGCAATTGCCGTAATCACCACATCTGAACCTCGTGCCACATCTCCACCCGCAAAGATTCCGGGCTGAGTAGTCATCTGAGTCTCGGAATCAACAATAAAAGTCCCCCAATCGGTTATTCCTACTTCCGCTCTGGTAATAAATGGGAAATCAGAGTATTGACTTACAGCAGGTATAGCCAGATCGATTTCAATCTTAAAGTTGGATTCCGGAACAACTATCGGAATACGGCGACCATCCTTTCCATATTTTCCGGGTTTCATCCGAACACATTCAACACGGGTAACAGCCCCATTTCCTATAAACCGCACAGGAGCAACCAGTTCATGCAATATAACCCCTTCTTCAATGGCATCCTCGATTTCACGTTTGTCAGCAGGCATCTCTTCACGGGTTCGCCGGTAAAGGATGTGTACTTTTTGGGCGCCAAGACGGAGGGCTGATCTGGCAGCATCAATTGCCGTGCTGCCACCTCCAATTACTGCAACAACTCCCTGAACCTCCACATTCTTTTGCAGGTTAATATCCCTAAGGAAATCAAGTCCATGATAAACACCACTCTTCTCTTCCCCTTCAATGCCTATCTTACGCGAAAGCTGGGTTCCGGTAGCGATATACACTGCATTGTATTTTGATTTTAACTCATTGAAGGTGATATCGCTTCCAATCTTTGTGTTAAAAATGATATTTATTCCCGCCTGTACTATCGAGTCAATCTCCTTTTTTAATGCCTCTTTTGGCAACCGGTATTCCGGAATACCATAAGCAAGAATTCCACCTGCAACACCTTTTTCTTCATAAATATCAACTGTATAACCCTGGCGTGCCAGATAATATCCGCAGGTCAATCCTGAAGGCCCGGCTCCAATGATGGCTACCGACTTGCCATTTTTCTGAAAAATCATACTCATAAATGGTTCACCGGAATTGAGCACGAAATCGGCAGCATAACGTTTCAGATCGGCAATGGCTATTGGTTCATCAAGTTGCGCCCTTCGACACTTACTTTCGCATGGATGGGTGCAAACCCGGCCGCAGATCGATGGAAAAGGATTTTCCTGACGGATTAGGTTGTAGGCATCTCGTACCCTGCCGGCTGCAATCAGTGCAATGTATCCCGGCACATTAACCCCGGCAGGACAGGCATTCTGACAAGGTGAAAGAAATAGGTCGCTACAGACTCCTGAACGGCAGTATTTTTGCCGGATGTGCTCGTCATATTCATGTCTGAAATATTTGATCGTGCTGAGAACGGGATTTGGAGCAGTCTGACCTAACCCGCAAATTGCCGATTCTTTTATTGAATTGCCCAGCTCAACAAGCAGCTCCACATCTCCCTCCTTGCCTTCTCCTTTGGTTATGCGCTCGAGAATTTCGAGCATCCGTTTTGTCCCAATCCGGCAAGGGATGCATTTCCCGCATGATTCCTCCTGGACAAAATCCATGAAAAAACGGGCCATATCTACCATACATGTATCCTCATCTGCACAGATCAATCCGCCAGATCCCATTATCGCACCATGCTGAATCAGTGAATCATAATCGATTGGCGTATTCAAATGACCAGGGGTAAGACAACCTCCCGATGGTCCACCCGTCTGAGCAACTTTAAAGGATTTCCCCCTCGGAATTCCTCCACCTACTTCATAGATAATCTCTCCAAGGGTAACTCCCATCGAGACTTCAATCAAACCTTTATTAACGATATCCCCTGCCAGGGCAAATACTTTGGTCCCTTTGCTTTTTTCTGTTCCAATAGACGAGAACCATTTTGAACCGTTAAAAATTATTGCGGCAATATTTCCAAATGTTTCAACATTATTAATGACAGTAGGTTTTCCAAACAATCCACTTTGTACGGGGAAAGGTGGCTTTTGGCGGGGTTCTCCCCTATTTCCTTCAACAGAACCCATTAATGCTGTCTCCTCACCACAAACAAAGGCCCCTGCACCGATCCTGATCTCAATATCAAAACTGAAGTCACTCCCCAGAATATTGTTCCCCAATAGTCCAAGTTCCTGCGCTGCTTTGATAGCCATTGTTAACCGCTCTACAGCAATGGGGTATTCTGCCCTTATATAGACAATTCCTTTTGAGGCTCCAATGGCATAACCACCAATAAGCATCCCTTCGATCACAGAATGGGAATCACCTTCAAGTAAACTGCGGTCCATAAATGCTCCCGGGTCACCTTCGTCAGCATTACAGATGATATATTTCTGATCGCTCTTTGCAGCATTGGCCATTGCCCATTTAACACCGGCAGGGAATCCACCCCCTCCACGTCCGCGTAAACCCGATTTTTTTATTTCATCGATTACTTCAAGTGGTGTCATTGAAGAGAGCACTTTGGCTAATGCAAAATAACCGTCATGAGCAATATACTCATTAGCTAATCCATAGTCAATGATCCCGCAATTTCTAAGTACGATCTTATGCTGATGTTTAAAAAATGGAATATTGTTCAGATCAGGAATGACCACCTTCGTTTCCGGGTCTTTATAACAGTATTTTTCCGCGATTCTCCCCTTTTTGATGTGCTGTTCAACAATATGCACTGCATTGGCCGGTTTAAGATTGCAGTATAAAGTGTTTCCGGGATTTATAATCAATGTCGGCCCGAGGGAACAGGCTCCCATACACCCGGTTAGTTTGATTTTAACTTTCGACTGAAGATTTCCCTTCTCCAGGGCAAGGACAAATGCTTCTTTAAATTCTTTACATTCAGAGGATAAACAACCGGCGGCGTAGCAGATGTGGGCAGTAAACGGATAATTTTTCTCATCGTTCAGAAAATCGTTCTTTATCGCCTCAAGATCGCTAAATGCATTGATTTTCATATGATTAAAGATGTAGTTATGTAATTTCTTACGGGGATTTCCCCGGGAACAAATTTTAAAACCTGAACACGATAATACTGGCTGATTATTTCAGCATACCGAGTATCAGGGGAATCTTATTGGGATTTACTTGTTTATAAACTTTATTATTGATGGTCATGGCGGGGGCCAATCCACACGCTCCAATGCAGCGCATAACAGAGAGGGAGAATATTTTATCTTCTGTAGTGGCCCCGACATCGATTCCCAGCACCGATTTTAGCTTATTCAGAACCTCCTTTCCACCACGGACATAGCAGGCTGTTCCAAGACAGATGGCCACGGTATATTTTCCTTTGGGCTGAGTGGAGAAAAAGGAATAAAAAGTTAAAACGCTGTTAATCTTCGAGGAAGATAAATCCATTTGTTCAGCAATAAAATGCTGAACATCGACCGGAAGGTAACCGAAAATGGCCTGGGCCATATGAAGAATCTGAATCAGGTTACTCTCTTTCTTCCCGTAATCGATAATAACATTTTTCAGGAGGTCATATTTATCCGCCTCCGTCATCTTGTGAACATTGCAAACTTCGTCTGTAGTAATCATTTTCCGGCCTCCTAACAATTGGGTAATCAGAATATATGATGAGAACTTTTGTCTGCGTGAATGCTTTCAGCCCTTATATTGAACTTAAAGTGTTTCAAAAATAAACAAACTTTTTCAGACTAATGCTGATTTATGTTGCATAATTCGTGCTTGTAAAGAAATTTTTAATAATTGCTTCAAATAGTCTAATAAATCCTTTTAATCAATAACCGGAGCGACTGCCAGGTAATAGAGTCGAAGGTGGCCTTTTTTTGATCGTATAAAATATGCATTTAATTAATTCCTATATTTACCAGAGATAAGTTAAACAGTTAATTTATATTGATTGCAATCTCTGCTTGCAACTCATTTCCAAAATATATTTAATGAATAGTAACTATAAAAAGCTTGAACTTGGCTGGCCTGGTAAAGACCTTGAAATAAAGCCCGAACCCCGGGTATTGATTGAAGACCCCGAAAAATCGTATGGCGAAACAAACACGGAGAACATGCTCATCCATGCCGATAATCTTTTGGCCCTAAAAGCGCTGGAGCAAAATTTTGCCGGAAAAATAAAGTGCATCTACATTGACCCGCCTTACAATACCGGTAGTGCTTTTGAGCATTATGATGATGGATTAGAGCATAGTATGTGGTTGAATTTGATGAAACCGCGATTACAAATACTATGGAATTTACTTCATCCTACTGATGGTTCTCTATGGATTTCGATCGATGATAAGGAAATGCCATATTTAAGAGTCTTGCTAGATGAAATATGTAGCCGAGCTAAATTCATTGCTTCAAACGTCTGGCAAAAGAGGTATTCAAGAGAAAATAGAGAAGCTATTGGAGATGTTCATGAATACATTCTTGTTTATGCTAAAGATCGAAATAAGTTTAAGGAGATACGCAACAAAATTTCATTCACAAAAGAACAAGCAAAGGTTTATAAGAATCCCAATAATGATCCTAAAGGACCATGGCGAACAATTCCTATTACAGCACAATCAGGACATGCTACGCCATCTCAGTTTTATGAAATCACTACACCTTCAGGAAAAATATATACACCTTCTGAAGGTAGATGTTGGGCATTATCAGAAAAAACATTTAAGCAATTTCTTGGAGAAGGACGTATTTATTTTGGAAAAAAAGGCGATTCCCAGCCTAATGTAATTCGATATCTGTCAGAAGTAGAAGGAATGACTCCTTGGACTTGGTGGCCAAGTGAAGAGGTTGGTCATACGGATGAATCAAAGAAAGAACAACATTCATTATTTGGAAAAGAAAATTCTTTTGATACTCCAAAACCAGAAAGGTTAATTCAGCGAATTATCCAAATTGCCACAAACGAAGGTGATTTTGTACTTGATTCGTTTTTGGGTTCAGGAACAACCGCCGCCGTTGCTCATAAGATGGGGCGTAAATGGATAGGTATAGAATTAGGCGAGCATTGCAATACCCATTGTTTGCCCCGCTTAAAAGTGGTTTGTGATGGTACTGATCAGGGCGGCATTTCGAAAGCACAGGCATGGAAAGGTGGCGGAGGTTTTAAGTTTTACGGCCTGGCTCCCAGCTTACTCAATAAAGATAAATACAACCAATGGGTGATTAATCCCAATTACAATGTGCAATTGCTTGCAGCAGCTATGGCCCGCCACGAAGGTTTTACCTATTGCCCCAGCGAAACAGTAGTCTGGAAACAAGGCTTTGCAACCGAACATCATTATATTTTCACAACTACCAATACCATCACGCCTGATGTGGTTGAACAAATATTGAGTGAGATGAAACCCGAAGAAAGCTTGCTGATCTGCTGTGTTGCTTTTAAAGCGGAATGTGATGAAATCAGTACACGTATTGAAATCAGGAAGATACCTGAT